>OGOX01002756.1_pt1 | contig 9831 bp, 7 predicted proteins | sample 1552761 | NCBI WGS metagenome assembly OGOX01 (sample SAMEA2580212, study PRJEB22360) | human gut metagenome | biome: human gut; feature: human-associated habitat; material: faeces | place: Denmark | collected 2008/2010 | reverse complement strand
CGGGAGTCTGGCCGCCGCCCCGGAACACCCCCGCGTTGCCGAAGCTGTTCCATGCGACGAAAGAGAGAAGCATCAGACTCCATAAATTCTTCATGTTGGGCTCTCCGTAGCGTATATCCCGATTCATGAGGCATACTATAAAGGCAAATCCGGAAATTACAAGTTGAGATGGGGGGGCCACTCCGCATGTAACAGACATCCTGCATGTGGAATGCTTATGCCGGATAGCTCAGAGTGTTTCCATTTCCTGTTTGGAAATAGTGTGGCGGCGGCGGTATTCCCGAGGCGTTATTCCGAGAAACTTGCGGAAGATACGGGAAAAGTAATTGCTGTCTCTGAAGCCGGACTGATAGGCGATTCCCGTAATATTGTCTTCTGTTTCCTGGAGTTTGCGACAGGAGAAGTTGATCCGGAGATGCAACGTGTACTGTAGAGGTGTGGTGCCGGTGAACTGCTTGAAAGCACGGAGAAAATTGCTGCGAGACATTCTGCTGACTGTCACCAGTGTCTTCAACGACACCGGTTCATGGAAGTGAAGGTTTAGATATTCAAGAACCTGATTCAAACCGCAGGGAATATGCTCCATTTCCTTTTCCCGAGCGCAGTAGAGCCGGGTTAATTTACAGAGCAACACCATCAGCAGACCGAGGCGGCATGTCCGGAAGCCCGGGGCAAAACTTCTGCTTTCGGCGTAAAGCTCCTTCAGCAGTGGTATGATCTTGTCCAGTTCTTTTTTACTGATGTGAAACCGCGGATAGGATATCTCTCCGGATTGCGGCATGAAAAGTTCCTGAAAACCTGTCGATTGACAGAGGTCGAGTTGGGGCATCGGCAGATGCTCCGGCAGAAAAAGTACATTGAAGATGGAGAGCTTCTCGGCGACAAGATAGCCGTGGGAGATCCCACGCGGAATCACGAAGATATCTCCCTGAGTCAGCGGAATTCTCCTGCCTTCAATGACGTGTGTTCCCTCGCCGTCGTAGACGCAAACCAGTTCGACATATTCGTGCTGATGCGGTTGCATGGGCGCCTGATTTTCCTCCAGTAGAACACGAAGAGGGAAATCTGGCGCATCTCTAAACAGACGTGTGGATTTTTTGATGTCCATGGTAAGTAATATAAATTCGGTCTGCTGTTTTACAATCTGCCCGAATTGTTGATTTTGGGATTTTTGTGCTGATTTTTATCTTTTTTCTTAAGGTTTTTACATCGTTTTTTTTGTATACTAGAAACAGAGGCAAAGATTTCAGCGGGAGGTACAAGATGATTTCAATAAGGTGCATGGTTGTGTGGAAGAGTTTTTTTCTCGCAGTTACTCTAATTGCAGCCATTGGGGTAACAGGGGAGGGACAGAATCTCTCGGTATATGCTTCAATGCTGGCCTCGCCAGAGCGGCGGCAACAATATCGAGACGAAATTTCGAAGCGGCTGAACGAATTGAAATCCGCGATTCAAAATTCCGCTTCGATTGCAGCGCAAAGCAATTTACCTCCTGTTGTCGAAGAACGGATAAAAGCCCGTTTTGAACTGGCCCGGTACTTGATTCGAAATATGGAAAGCGATTTGAAACAGCAGGATCACGATGCGGTTTTCTTTGCACGGCGGGCTATTCGGGATCTGGAAATCTTTGAGCGTTATTTTCGCGATGAGATCGCCTATGGGCGGGATGTAAGTTCGTTCCATGAACCGAAGATGTTTTCAGTAAAGGAGTTCGGCGCAAAAGGGGATGGGGAGAGTAATGATGCTCCTGCATTTCATGCTGCGTTACGGGCGATAGAGAAGCTCAACGGCAACCCCGCTGAACTCCTGATCCCTCGGGGAAAATATCTGTTCCAGACTCTGACCTCCGCGGAACAGACAAGAAATTTGTTTGGCGACAGGACGTTTCGTCATTACGGACCGAATGATTTTTCGATCCATAACATTCATTTTCTGATCAACAGCCTCAGTAATCTGACCATTCGGGGAGAAACTCCTGATACGGAACTCCTGTTTGTACAACGTGAAATTGGAACGGTCATTGCCGGCTGCGATAACCTTACCTTGAAGAATTTGACATTGCGTTATCTTCCCAAAACTCACATGCAGGGAACAGTTGTGAGTTCTGATGACAAGACGAAAAGCCTGGTCGTGGATATCGACGAGGGGTATCCACTCCCGGGCGACCCTGTCTGGAAAGGAATCAGTGTCTGCTGCACACAGGGATATGATGAGGATGGGAAACTGGACAAGAAGGGAAGCGATATCTACTGGCGCGGTCAATATGAGGTTCTGGGGAATCGCAGGTATCGATTGACTTACCATCGTGCGGTTCACCCCGGAGTTGAAGCGGGCATCCGCATTTGTTTTCCCATCCGCAAAAACTGGCAGGCGATGCTGAAGATCGAACGTTCTCGATTTTGCACATTGGAGAATGTGACCATCTTCAATTCCGGCGCTGCCGCCTGCATGAACAGAGAAAGTTACGTTACAAGTTTCATCGATTGCAAAATCATTCCCGCGGCAGGCAGCCTGATGAGTGGAGCGGCGGATGCATGTTTCAACGTCCAGAACATCATAGGCCCTTACATGAAGAACTGTATTTTCCGCAACTTTGGAGATGATGGATTAAATGTTTTGGGCTATGGAGAAAATATCTACAAACGCAACGGCAGTATTCTGACGGTCCAGAGCAGGCCCCGGCTTTTCGACGGCAACGAGCTCTCGATAGATGATGTCGGGCGAAAGCTTAAAGCCAATACCTGGTGTTATGTGGTCGATAGCAATACCGGAAAAATCATCGGCGACGGTAGAGTTAAACAGATTCACAGGGTTTTTCGAGAGGGAAAATTCCTGCATGCTGAACTGGAAGTAGAGGGGGATTTCCTCCTTGAAGAGATACGAACTGCCGAGGACCTCTATCCCGGTCTGACTTATGATAAAATGCCGTCAGGCAAATCGAAAGACGCGCCGGATCAGCTCTATTTTTTTCAAGAAAGCGGTATCGGCACGGTGGTGGTCGGCTGCCTGATAGAGAATAACCGGCACAACGGTTTGACCATCCAGGCACCGAACGTATTGATCGAAAACAATCGGTTATATCACGCTTCGTTCGGGGGAGTGGTGATCAGCGCATACGCCAATGGCTGGGGAAAATGGCGAGAGGGACCGCCGGCGTACAATGTGATTGTCCGCAACAACGAGGTGAAAGACGCGTTTTATGCCTTCTGCACCTGGTACTGGATGCGCAACAACGAGGCCGTCGCGACGCCGTTTCGTCACATTTTGTTCGAAAATAACCGCTTCCGGGATTGTGAGAACGGATTCTTCATCTGTAATGCCAATGAACTGCGAATGAAAGAGAACCAGTTTTCCGGCAATGGAGTAAACCGGATTCGCCTTTCCGTTAACTGTCTTTCGAAGAACGATATGTGGAATCAATTCCGGCTTACGAAGGATACTTTCCGGCAGCCGGAGCTTGTGAGAGGAGCTCTTACGATAAAGAGCGATCTGCCGGTCCCTCCTGCTGCATTCCGGCTGAATCCCTTCACCTGGTCTCAGGAAAAGGGAATTCTACAGTTCAAGAAGGGACGGGAGTTTTTCTCCGTCATCGTCAAGCCGTCACCGTCCCCGATCGGGGAAAAACCTTACGGAGCAATTCAGGCGGGATTTTATTCCAACGGTCTGGCGTCGGGGACGTACGAGATGAAGATTCGAGTGCGGGTGTCCCACGAGGTAACCATACAGTTTCTGACGGAGTTTGCAGGAGGGGACAACAAATGGAAAACACTTCATTCGGAAATCTGTAAGCTTCTGCCCGGCGAATGGCGGGAACTGAAACAGGTTTTCTCCATATCCGAAGAGGCCGCCGGGAAGCGCATCCGCTGTCCCGAGCTGTTTTTGGGGCGTGTTCCTGCGGGAACCGTTGTTGATTACACCTTGCCGGAAATACAACGATTGGATTTTGCAATTCGACGGAAAGGAGAGACAAAATGAGAAGCCAATTTCGTAATTTTACTTTGGTAGAACTCCTCATTGTAATCGCGATCATCGCCATTCTCGCCGCGTTGTTGCTACCTGCCCTGAACAAGGCGAGAGCCCGGGCAATTGCCAGTTCATGCAGTTCCAACCAGAGGCAGCTGATGCAGGGAGCCTCGCTCTACGGCGGCGACTACAACACCTTCCTTCCCGTTACCATCAACTGGGCGGCATCGTCTTACGACACTTGGAACAATGTGCTCTGTGCCGCTCCGTCGGTCGCCGGAGTCACCTATCGGGCGTACATTGATCGCTCCAGCAGCCGCTGCCCGGCCCTGGAGGATTATACCGGAACTAATCTGAATGCCAGACGGACCACCGGGATTTACGGCATCTGGTACCCGGTCAACGATCGACCGGTCAATGGCGCCGGAGCATTGCGGTATACCAGCAATAATTTTCGGAATCTGCTCGGCAACAGTTTCCATGTGGCCTCCCAGGTGGTCGAAACGTGGATCTTCGGCAGAATGAAAAACGTCAGTCGTCTCGGCCTTTTCGCAGACACCATCCGGTTTCATTCAGATCCTTTTATGGACAAACGCGGTTATTTCAGTTTTTATCGTCAGGTCCCGCCCAGTGAGACCAGTTTCGGGCTGTTTCTCGCTCACGGAAACCGTGCGAATTTCGCTTTTGCCGATGGACATGTCGAATCCCGCGGGACGGCGGAAATGGTGAACGATCTTCTGCCGATCAAATATGCATACACCTCTTTCGGGGCCGAAAGACAACTGTTCTAGCACCAATCCAGAGGTTCATTTTGATTCATCTGTCATGTCAGTATTTTCTGAATCACCGACTGGACGAAACGGAGCTTCGTCGACAAATCCGCGAACTTGCTTCCGTTGGGTACGAATGTATTTACGCCCATGCAAGACAAGGACTTATGGTTCCGTATTTCTCCAAGGGGTGGTGGAACGCCATAGAGGTGATTCTGGAGGAGTGCCGGAAGGCTGGAATTCGCTTTTCCATCTGGGACGAGGATTGTTTTCCCTCTCCTGTAGCGGGAAACCGGATTTTATGGGAACGGCCGGAATTCGGGGCACAGCATCTTGAATTTTCTCTGTTCGACGCGGAAGAGGGCGAGAGGGTTCATCGAGTTTTTGATGCCCCTGCGGCCATCTTGCGCTGTTTTGCGGTGTGTGGAGAGAAGATTATCGATATCACGGAGTATTGCGGGTCTTTGAAGCCGGAATGTACGAGGCGCAGGCTCTGTCATCATGCGTATTCGACTGAAAACAAGATCGGCATGCCACACTGGCGCGCAATCTGGAAGCGGCGTAATTTCGCATTGGACTGGACTGCGAAAGCACGCTGCAGGATTGTAGCGGTTCAGCTCTGCCGTTTCCCGGCGGAGGTACACAATACCGATCTCATGAAGCCCGAAATGACCCGGAGGTTCCTTGAGATCACGCATGACGAATATTTCCGACGGTATGGTCGGATGGGGTTTCATGACCTGTTTGATGCCGCATTCATGGACGAACCTGCTGTGGACGGGATGTTTCCGTGGACAGATCGTTTTGAGGAGGAATTCCGAACGCAGCACGGATTCGAACTGCTGCCCCGTCTCCCCCATCTTGTGATGGATATTAACGATCAATCCCCGTTTGTCCGTCACTGTTTCCGCATGACACAGCACCGGCTGCTCTGCACCTGCTATCTGAGACAGACTCTGGAATGGTGTCGTAACCATCGGATTAAAAGTATTGGTCATCTCAGCCGGACCGAATATCTTTCCATCAGCAACAGTTTTTTGTGGCCGAATGAACTGCGTGCATGCAGATATTTCGACATTCCTTGCACGGATCCGCTTGGCGCCGGCGTCGCGTGGCCGGATGCCTGTGCCTATCATACCGGAATCAAGGTGGTTTCGTCTGCCGCGCATCTGTTTGGCAGAGAGCAGGCGGGAAGTGACGCTCTTGCGGTTCTCGGCAACGAAGTGTCATTGCGAGATCTGCGGTTCCAGCTGGATTACCAGATGGTGCTTGGCATTACCTGGTTTAATGTTCATGGCCTTTGTTATTCCATCGATGGTCCGCGCAAGGACGAGGCGCCTCCATCGCTGTTTTACCAGCATTCACAGTGGCATTGGATGCCGGAACTGCTGAAACGGACGAAGGAACTCTGCCGTATTCTTGCTGCCGGCAGACATCTCTGCAAAATAGCGGTTCTTTATACTGCGGCAAGTTTCTACTGCAGTGCGGAGCCCGGCAGTAACGGCAGGCTGGAGTCTTCCATCCACCGTTTTGCGGAGCTCCTGCTGTCCCATCAGAAGGATTTCGATTTCATCGATGAGATCACGTTCCGCGAGCTGTTCCAAAAGGATCCCGCGGAATTTGTGAAAAGATATCCATTTTTTTTGCTGCCGGATACCGAATTTATGGAGCTGGTTACGGCAGAATGTCTGGAACGATATGCGGCAAGCGGAGGGGCGTTGCGAGTGACTGGTGCCATTCCCAGACTCCTCGGCGCCAGTTTGGGGCATCCCCTGGTTGTCTGGGAAGGGGCGGAGCGTTACCGTTGTGCGGATGTGCTGGATCAGTTGCCCGGTCCTGTGCTGCTTGGAGAGGGGAAATCAGATGTTTTTGTACAGCAGCGAATGATTGACGGACAGGGGGTTGCGTTTCTGTTCAACCGTTCAGCACGCGCTTTTGCCGGTACCTTCGATGGCATTCCTGTCTGTCTGCCTCCATCGGGTGGAGCTCTATTTTCCGGTTCTCCGCTGCCACATCCGCTGGAAGATGCGGAACCAGTGATGGAGGTTCGCGGCTGGAAGGTGGAATTCGATGAGAATCATATTCCGCTGAACTGCTGGCATTGTAAAGAGGGGAATGGCGAATACCATTCCTTTCGGCTTCTTGAGCGGGAGCAGGTGGTATTTGCCCCCGACCAGGAGGGGGCGAGTGTGGAAACTGTTTTTCTCTATACAGGAGAAAGACGTTCCGTTCGGCTTGTCCTTGAAGAGAGTACCTTCTGCGGGCACTGGCGTTGTTTCGTCAACAGTGTGGAAATCAAAAACTTTCTTCCTACGCAGGAATACGACTGTTTCAATCGGAGTGCGGATATTACTGCGGCCGTTATTTCCGGTTCAAATCCAACCTGCAATCGAATTCGCTTTCTGTCGATGGAAAAGAATTTTACCATGAACGAGATGCCTCGGCTCTACGGGCGGTTCAAGGCGGAATTCCGCCATGCCGATAAAACGCTGCCGTTTCTGGAAGGAAGCGACGGAAAAATGTCGGCGGATCCCCTTCTTCCCTGGTCGGCCTGCGGTTACGGCACCTTTTCCGGAAGCGCGCGGTACTCCGTGGAGCTTCCCATTGCGGAAGCAGGATGTTATCTGCTGGATCTCGGAAGAGTGGAAGATCTTGCGGAAGTGTATCTTAACGGTCGTTCCATTTCCGTGCTGCTTGCTCCGCCGTATGTTGCGCCGATCGGATTTCTGGAATGCGGGAACTGCCAGCTCCAAATCACCGTCAGTAACGGCCCGGGCAACCGGGACCGGCTGGCGGATCTCCCTTCCGGTCTGCTGGGGCCGGTAGTTCTTCTCAAAAAACGTTGAGGGGTAGAAACTGCTGCTGATTTCAATGAGAATGGGGGAGCTGTCTTCCCTTGATTCGGGCGAGCCTGTGGAATCACTTTCTCTTTCCTTCCAGGGAAGTGGCGTTTTGCCGGAGAATACCGGCGCGATATTGTAGGAGCTTGACGACTTTTCCGGCTTTCCGCTTGCTTTTTCCGCATTCGGGTGTTGTTGTCGCAGTTTCGACGCGGTGCCGGACGGGGGAATGGATTTGCCGCGCCGCGTTTGGACGAAACATTATCAAAATCGGATTGCCGATTCAGTATGATGGTGAAATCAATTTTGCCGGCTGCGGTGCTTTGCGCCGGGGAGGCGGCCTTTGCTGTGGAATTTGCCGTTGTGCGGGCGATTGCGATGCGGCAGGCGGACTCTGCCGGACTCTTACTGCCGGATTCATGCCGGTCCCCGGAACGGTGGCGTTGCTTTTCAGAAGAGATCTGGATTTTCGCGCAGTCGCGCGGCCAGGTCGGCGACCGCTTCGTTCATTGCTTCCTGCATAAGTTCCGAATATGCGAGAACGTCATAGCCCAGGCGGTAATACACCCACTGCCAGAGCTTCCGGGAACGGTTGAATGTGTATTCCCAGACGATATGATCCTCTTTCTTCAAGGTCATGCGGATCGTCAATGTATTTTCCGAATTCCCTGCCGGCGCTCCCAGAAACCAGAGCAGCGGACCGTACAACGACAATCCATAGGTCCACATGTTGCCTTGATATTTCGTGGATTGAATTTCCCCTGTCAGAATCAGATCGGCTTTCTCCTTTTCTCCGCCGAAGGTGAAATAAGCGTCCTTGAACAAATGGGAACGGCGCAGACTCAATGCGGCGGCCTTTGCCAGATCTTCAGACGGGGTAAATTCAAATTCATCGATCGAAACAAACATTCTTGCGGCATCCGGCCGATCATATTCAACCCAGCCGAACGGCATCAGCGGAATCAAATACAAGAACAACGTGCCGATGGAATTCTCCGCATTTCTGCAATCGTCAAAAGGAGGGACTGCGACGGTCCGCCCGGTCAGGGGCGCGGGCGCCACACAAGCCAGCTTGTCCATTTTCGCAGGATAAACAAACTTCGCGGTGGTACCGCATCCGGATAACAAAACAGTCAGAGCCGCTGCTCCGGTGAAGATCACTCTCTTCATCTTAATAAGTTCCTCTGCTGATCGTTTTATCAATCTTCCGGGAAGTCATTGGGCGGATGATTTTCCGAAGCGGAGATCCGACGCCCGTTTTTTTCAACAAGAACCCCATTACAAACATCGGTGCAAACAGAAACAGCCAGCCCGCTGTATCCAGCATGAATTCATAGAAGGAAAATGCAGTATCAGGCGGAGCGACTGGTTCCGAACAGTGAAAAAGAATGGAACACATGAGGCAGCCGGAAAAGAAGTTGCATACAATGGCAAAGCCGCCGAACCAGTCTCGAATCCATTTCGTCCGAATCGTCAGCAGCCAGCCCCAGAGCAGAACCGAAAAAGCCCATACGAACAGGCACCAGAAAAAGAGATCGTTTTTCATTTTTTCTCCGAAATCTCACCTGGCAAAACGTACTTGCCGCCCCCGTTCACAAGCATCTGCCTGACCTGTTTCGGAACATCGACATCATCCGCGACAACAATCTCTTTTACTGAAAATTGAGCAGGCAGTTCAAGGGTGCCGCCGTAAAAAGCGAAAAAATCAGATGTCACATGGGTAGTCTCCGTGTTCCGCCATTTTTTGACATTGTGGAACCGCCAGCCGATTTCTGTCGGAAAACGGGCGATCACTGCCCAGTCGACAATTCCATCAGCCGGTTCCAGTTCTATGATCCTGCGATTCCATTCAGCAGGAATATTCGGTGCGATCGCAAGCAGATCATCCGGAGAAAAGTTTTTCAGAGTCAATGACTTCTGACTCTTCTTGGCAACTGGAAGTTTCCGGCAGAGAACCGGCTCTTTTCCCGTTTTGGTAATACTGATACATTCCGGTTCTGCCAGCAGATTGGTAACATCGCCGCCGGGGGCTTTGATGTGTATGAAGCGCGGTCGAGGGCCTTTGCCGTACCGGATGGAGGAATTCAGCTTGAAGCAACCGTCCGGCGGAAGGCTTTTAAAGTCGATTGTAACGTAATGTGCTTTCTGCGAACAGACTTCCACATACAAATCTTCTACCGGGACGCGGTTTTCTTCTGCAAGGGATGTTTCCACGGATGGTGCCCGTTGCGGGAAAAAAGACGAGGTATCCGGTTGAC
>OGOX01002753.1_pt1 | contig 9839 bp, 6 predicted proteins | sample 1552761 | NCBI WGS metagenome assembly OGOX01 (sample SAMEA2580212, study PRJEB22360) | human gut metagenome | biome: human gut; feature: human-associated habitat; material: faeces | place: Denmark | collected 2008/2010 | reverse complement strand
GTAAAAAAATCGAAAATGCTGCCGATCGGCGAGATGACAGCTGCCGTACCGCAAGCGCCGCACTCCTCGAAAGTCGGGAGTTCGTCCACCGGAATATGACGCTCCTCGACCTTCAGACCCAGGTCTTGAGCCAATTGACGGAGGCTCTTGTTGGTGATCGACGGAAGTACGGAGTTCGACTTCGGCGTGATATACGTGTTGTTCTTGATGCCGAAGAAGTTGGCTGCGCCGCACTCTTCGATGTATTTGTGCTCGGTTGCGTCGAGGTACATGATGCTCGCATAGCCGAGCTCGTGTCCGTGCTCGCCCGACATAAGGCTGGCTGCATAGTTACCGCCCACCTTCACGTCGCCTGTTCCACGTGGAGCAGCACGGTCCTGTTCGCGGTCGATTGCGACCTTCATCGGCTTGATGCCGCCTTTGAAGTAAGCGCCTACGGGCGAGCCGTAAACCACCAGCAAGGCATCCTTGGAGGGTTTTACACCCAGTCCTGCCGTCGTGCCGAACATAACGGGACGCAGGTAGAACGATGCGCCGGTGCCGTAGGGCGGGATGAAACGCTCGTTGCGCTTAACCACTTCTACGCAGGCTTTGACGATCATATCGATCGTCGGTACGGGCAGACAGAGGCGTTTTGCCGACGACTGCAAGCGTTTTGCATTCTCTTCGACGCGGAACAGACGTACTTTGCCGTCAGCGCCCCGAAAGGCTTTCAAGCCCTCGAAAAGAGCCGTGCCGTAGTGAAGGCAGGATGCCGACATGTGCATGTTGATGTACTCGTCGCTCGTAATTTCCATTTCGCTCCACTTGCCGTCCGTGCAAGTATAGCGGGCATTGAAATCGGTCTTCATGTAGTTGAAGCCGAGAGAGCCCCAATCGATGTTCTCCATTGTTTTTTAATATTAAAGGTTATCGTATCTTTTGTTCAAGAAATATCTTTATATTATCCGACTGTCGCGCCCGGATTTGTCTGATCGTCAGGTTGTAACAGCCTTAATTTGCCCGAAGCGTCCTGGGCCATCAGAATCATGCCACGGGAGAGGATGCCCTTCAGTTCGCGCGGTTCCAGATTCACCAGTACGAGCACCTGTTTCCCGACGAGTTCTTCGGGTGTGTAGTATTCGGCGATGCCCGAAACGATTTCGCGCTTGTCGATGCCCGTATCGACGGTCAGTTTCAACAGCTTTTTCGTCTTGGCGACTTTTTCAGCGGCGAGGATCGTCGAAATACGGATATCCATCTTTTGAAAATCGTCGAAAGTCGTCGTTTCCTTTTGATCTTCAACGTGTTGTGCTGCTTCGGCCGAAGCATTCGCCGCTTTGGTCGCCGCCAACTTGTCGAGCTGGCGTTGGATTACGTCGTCCTCGATCTTTTCGAAGAGAAGCACGGCTTCGCCGATCCGATGTCCGGCAGCGAGCAGGTCGGTGCTGCCCAGTTTCTCCCAGCCGAAGGGTCCTGCCTGCAACATCCCGACGATCTTCTTCGCCGAGAAGGGCATGAACGGTTCGATGGCGATCGAGAGGTTTGCGGTGATCTGCAAAGCGATGTTCAGGATCGTCTTGACCCGTTCGGGATCGGTTTTGATGAGTTTCCACGGTTCGGTGTCGGCCAGGTATTTATTGCCCAGACGTGCGATGTTCATCGCCTCCTTCAAGGCTTCGCGGAACCGGTAGTTTTCGATGTTGTTTTCGAGGGCTTCCTTCGCGCCGGAGAGTTCCCGAAGCGTTTCGCGGTCGTAGTCCGTCAGTGCGCCGCAGGCGGGCACTGCACCGTCGAAGTATTTGTGTGTCAGGACTAAAGCCCGGTTTACGAAGTTGCCCAGCACGGCTACCAGCTCGTTGTTGTTACGGGCTTGGAAGTCCTTCCAGGTGAAGTCGTTGTCCTTGGTTTCGGGGGCGTTCGCGCAGAGCACGTAGCGCAGCACGTCCTCCTTGCCGGGGAAGTCGGCCAGGTATTCGTGCAGCCAGACGGCCCAGTTGCGCGAGGTCGAGATCTTTTCGCCCTCGAGGTTCAGAAATTCGTTGGCAGGGACGTTTTCAGGCAGGATGTAGCCGCCGTGCGCCTTGAGCATGGCCGGGAAGACGATGCAGTGGAAGACGATGTTGTCCTTGCCGATGAAGTGCACCATTTTGGTCTCTTCGTCCTTCCAGTATTTCTCCCAGTCGGGCGTCAGGTCCTTGGTCGCCGAGATGTAGCCGATCGGCGCGTCGAACCAGACGTAGAGCACCTTGCCTTCGGCCCCTTCGACCGGTACGGGAATGCCCCAGTCCAGGTCACGGCTCACCGCACGCGGTTGCAGACCGCCGTCGAGCCAGCTCTTGCATTGCCCATAGACGTTGGTTTTCCACTCTTTGTGCCCTTCGAGGATCCATTCGCGCAGGAAACCCTCGTATTGGTCCAACGGCAGATACCAGTGCTTGGTGGCGCGTTTCACGGGTACGGAACCCGATACGGCGCTGTGCGGGTTGATCAGTTCGTCCGGCGAAAGGGTCGATCCGCATTTTTCGCATTGGTCGCCGTAGGCGCGGTCGTTGCCGCAGCGGGGGCAGGTGCCCACGATATAGCGGTCGGCGAGGAACGTCTGGGTTTCCTCGTCGTAGTATTGCTCCGAGGTCCGCTCGATGAATTTGCCTTCGTCGTAGAGCTTGCGGAAGAACTCCGACGCTGTCGCGGCGTGGGTCTTCGACGAGGTGCGCGAGTAGATGTCGAACGACATGCCGAGCCCTTCGAACGACGATTTAATCAACTGGTGATAGCGATCGACGATCTGCTGGGGCGTGACGCCCTCTTTGCGGGCCTTGATGGTGATGGGCACGCCGTGCTCGTCGCTGCCGCAGACCGAGATCACGTCGTATCCTTTCAGGCGCAGGTAGCGCGTGTAGATGTCCGACGGGATATAGACGCCCGCCAGGTGGCCGATGTGTACCGGGCCGTTGGCGTAGGGCAGTGCCGAGGTGACGAGATAACGCTTGAAGGGTTTACTCATATTGGGTAGAAAAGGTCTAACAATTACTATTTTGTGTCAAATGTAGTGATTTTTCTAATAATTAGAAACTAAAACCCGACTTTGTTGTATCGGATTTTTCGTTTCGGGAGCGGGAAGGAGCGGTTCGGACGGAATGCCGCCGCCGGTGTCGTCGGGCGGGATCCGTAAAAAACCGGAGCCTGAAAGCTCCGGTTTTTACGGATGTTGCCGGCCGTATTATTGCTTGCTCCGCAGGGGTTTGATGTCCTTGATGCGGAGCTGTACCGAAACCGAGCCCCGGTAGTGGTTCTCTACGATCTGGTAGCATACGTCGATCGGGCGTCCCGAGCGCACCCATTCGTAATGCGTGGGCTGCTGGAAGGCGATGGCCTGGATCTTGGTGTTGGGCTTCTGCCGCTGCATCAGGTCCATGCGCAGGTGCTCGCACTCCATGCCGACGAGCTTGGCGTCGCCGTGGTTGCTCACGCCGCAGGTGGCGAAGACCGGCGCCGTGTTGCCCGGCCCGAAGGGCTGAAAGCGGTTGAGGTCCTTGCGGAAAGCCGGCGTGATGTCCGAGAAGAGCAGTTCGCTGTCGATGTCCACCTGCGGGACGAGCATCTGCGGGTCGATGTTCTCCTCCACGTATGCGTTGAACCGCCGCGTGAACTCGCCGACGTTTTCCGGACGCATCGTCAGCCCTGCGGCGTACATGTGTCCGCCGAAGTTTTCCAACAGGTCCGAGCACGACTCGACGGCCTGGTAAAGGTCGAATCCGGGAACCGAACGCGCCGATCCGGTCACGAATCCGTTGCTCATCGTCAGCACCACCGTCGGGCGGTAGTAGGTCTCGATGAGACGCGACGCGACGATGCCCACGATGCCCTTCATCCAGCGGGGATTGTAGATCACGGTGCTCTTGAGGGCCTTCATTTCGGGATTGCCCTCGATATAGTCGTGCGCTTCCTGCGTGACGGAGCGGTCGATCGACTTGCGGTCCTGGTTGTAGGCGTCGATCACGCTGCCGAACTCCTCGGCGATCGACTCGTTGCCCTCGATCAGCAGTTCCACGGCGGCGTGCCCGCCCGAAGGCGAGGCGTTTTCGTCGTTCTCGTCCATTCGCATGCGGCCGGCGGCGTTGATGCGCGGCCCGATCTTGAAGACGATGTCGTCGATGGTGATATTGTGTTTGTCCAGCCCGCAGATCTTGATGATCGACAGCAGACCTTTCGACGGCTCGCGGTTGAGGTTCTTCAGGCCGAAATAGGCCAGAATCCGGTTCTCGCCGACCAGCGGCACGATGTCCGAGGCGATCGACACGACCAGCAGGTCCAGCAGGGGCAGGATCTGCTCGAAAGGCATGCGGTTTTTCTGCGCATAGGCCTGCACGAGTTTGAATCCCACGCCGCAGCCCGATAGTTCGTCGAACGGGTAGGAGCAGTCGACCCGCTTGGGGTCCAGAACGGCTACGGCCTTGGGAATCTCCTCGGCCGGGAGGTGGTGGTCGCAGATGATGAAATCCACGCCTTTCGTCTTCGCATAGACAACCTTTTCCGTGGCTTTGATGCCGCAGTCCAGGGCGATGATAAGCCCCACGCCCTTGCGGGCGGCGAGGTCGATACCTTTGATCGAAATACCGTATCCTTCGGTATAACGGTCGGGGATGTAGAACATCAGGTTTTTGTGCCCGATCTGGCGCAGGAACTTGTAAACCAGCGCGACGGCCGTACAGCCGTCCACGTCGTAGTCGCCGTAAACCATGATCTTCTCCTGGTTCGCAACGGCCCGTTCGACCCGCTCGACCGCCTTCTCCATGTCCTTCATCAGGAACGGATCGTGCAGGTCGGCGAGGCTCGGTTTAAAGAACTTCTCCGCCTTTTCTACGGTGTCTATGCCTCTCTGTACGAGCAGATTCGCCAGCACGGGGGATATCCTGAGCACGGAGGCGAGCTTCGCCACCGCCTCGGAATCGCCCTGCGGTTTCACTACCCATCGTTTTTCTATAGGCATACGAATTGTTATTTATATATTTTAACATTTAATTTCCAATTATCGTTATTGCGTCTTTATATCGTTTCGGCGCTGTCCGCCGCTGTCGCCGCCGCCTGTGGCATCGTTTAAAAATCTCCGCTCCGGCCCTCCTTCAGGGTGGGAGATGAGTGAGATGCCAGACCCTTTTGCCGGCTGTCTTTCACGAACCGCTCGTTATTTCACACTGCAAGGCTGTGGCCAATTCCCTGATGACCAGCTGTTTTACCTCCTGCATCGACGGCTGCGACCCCGTTTCGGCGGCGATCGACGTGACGCCCCGGTCGGTGAATCCGCAGGGGTTGATGCGCGAGAACCACTCAAGGTCGGTCGTCACGTTCAGTGCGAACCCGTGCATGGTGACATAACGCGACGAACGGACTCCTATTGCGCAGATCTTGCGCGGCCGCGCCTTTCCGGGGTCGATCCAGACCCCCGAGGCTCCGGCGATGCGTCCCGCCGCGATGCCGTATTCCGCGACCGTGCGGATCACGGCCTCCTCCAGCGCTTCGATATACTCCCGCAGGCCGATGCCGATACGCTCCAGGTCGAGGATCGGATAGCATACCAGCTGCCCGGGGCCGTGGAAGGTGATGTCGCCGCCGCGGTCGATGTGAAAGAACTGTGCGCCCATCGCTTCGAGCGCTTCCTGATTGACGAGCAGGTTTTCGGCATGCCCGCTCTTGCCCAGCGTGTAAACCGGCGGATGCTCCACCAGCAGGACCGTGCCCGCATCGTCCGCGCCGTCTGCGCCCGGGACCGGAATGGGACCGGTGCGCTTTCGGGCTACCCCGGCGTCGAACAGCTCCTGCTGCAAATCCCAGCAGGTTTTGTAGTCCATGCGTCCGAGGTCCCGGCAGTAGGCTTTCATCGCTACAAACTTTTTACGCTTCGCAGGGCTTCTTCGGCCATGTACGACGAGCGGACCAGAGGTGCGCTCGCGCAGTAGCTGAAACCCATTTCCAGCGCCCGGAGTCTGTACCATTCGAATTTTTCGGGAGTGATGTACGCCGCAACGGGGTAGTGCTCCAGAGTGGGCCGAAGGTACTGACCGAGTGTCACAATCCGCACGCCTGCGTCGCGCAGGTCGTGCAAGGTTTGCAAAACTTCATCATCGCTCTCGCCAAGTCCGACCATCAGTCCGCTTTTCGTTACGACGCCCTGCCTGTTCAGACAGCGCAGGGTCTCCAGGCTCGTACGGTACTTGGCTCTGGAGCGCACCACGGGGGTCAGTCGCTCGACGGTTTCGATGTTGTGCCCGATGATGTCGGGCTTCGACGCGACGATCACCTCCAGCAGGTCGGGCCGTGCGTCCAAATCGGGAATAAGAAGCTCAATTACGGCGTCGGGGTTCTGTGTGCGGATGGCCTCCACGGTTGCGGCCCAATGGGCTGCTCCGCCGTCGGGGAGGTCGTCGCGCGTCACGGAAGTTACGACGACATACCGCAGTTTCATCAGTGCGACGCTTTCGGCCACCTGTCGTGGCTCCTCGGCGTCGGGAGCAAGGGGACGGCCCGTTTTGGTTGCGCAGAAACGGCAGCCCCGAGTGCAGATGTCTCCCAGAATCATAAATGTCGCTGTCCTCCGGCTCCAGCATTCGGCCTGGTTGGGACACCTGCCGCTGCTGCAAATCGTGTGCAGATTGTGCTTTTCGACGATCTGCCGCACTTCGCCCCATTCGGGAGTGCGGTGGAGTCGGATTTTCAGCCATCCGGGTTTTTTTAGTACATCTACCTTGTCATAAAACTTCGGCATTTAAGTTCATTATTTTCCAATTGATGCAAAAATAAGAAAAAATAATTGAAAAACCCCGTGAAAAAGCCAATTATTGTTCCGATGCGGGGTCTGGGTGCACCGGAGGGGATGCGGATTTTTTTGGAGGAAGCCGAAATTTGCCTTATATTTGTCCCCGCAACGGTTATCTCCGGCATGACCCGGGCCGTTTGTCCGGAAATTATGTGATTCTTTTACCTGCATATCATTCGCACATTTGAAAATCGGCAGTCTGTCGAAGACCGCATCGACGGGGATATTACGCCCTGTTGCGTTCTTTGATTCGCTTCGGCAGGCTCCGGCGTTTGTCTAATTTCAAAATGTGCTTTTATGAAAACAATGCAAACCGGCAAGGCGAATTACCGCCTTGCAGCCCGCCTGCGCGGAAACGAACTGTTGTTGGATGCGGATCTTCGCAAAGCCGTGGAGGAGGAACACCTCCGGGCCGTCCGCAGGGCGGAGGGGCTGAAATGCTGCGCCGACCGGCGCGCCTTTGCCGAAAGCGTGGAGTGGGAGCGGCTCCGTCGATGCGGCGATTTCTTTCTCCGCGTCGGGTCGCGCCCGTCGGCCGTGCGGGCTTACCGGGACGCGGCGCTCGCCTGCCTCGACGGCGACTATTACGACCACGGGACCGAGATGCTTCCCTGCCGGTTCCTGCGGCTTCGCTTTCTGCGGATGGCCGAAACGGCGGCGGCCTGCTGCGCGGGCGACGCACGGCTGCGCGCCATGCTGGCGGATGATCCGCTGTTCCGGGAAGGATACCCTCTGCTGAAAGCCGGAGTTTAGCGTGCGCCCGCCTGAAAGGCGGGTTGTCGGGTGCGGAGCCTTGCCGCTGATGGTCCGGCTCTGCGCCCGCCCGCAAAAGAGCACCCGCCCGCAAACACGCAAAAGAAAAGAGGTCGGACACCTGCCGGTATCGGACCTCTCTGGTTAGGTTAGTTAGGTTAATGAGAGTGGGAGAATCCCACGTTTGTTACACAAAGGTAATTGAAATTTATGAAACTCCAAATGTTTTGTAACATTTTTCTAAAACCTAACGTAATTTTGTTTATAGATTATAATTAAAATTTTTAAAATACCTGCGTGTTTATAAGTTTTTGATTAAAGCGCCTCGCGCATTTCCGCAGCTTCCGCCGTTTCGTTGAGGGCGGGTTCCGGGACCAGCGACGTGAGGTGCTTGTGCCGGTAGGTGGCGGGCGTCATCTGATACTCCTTCTTGAAGAGTTTGATGAAATGCGATGTGTTGGGGAACGTGCATTCGTTGCCGATTTCGGAGATGGATTTCGAGGTCGAGATCAGCAGCAGGCGCGAGTGCATCAGCCGCTGGCGGATGTACCACTTGTGGGGCGGCATCTGGAAGTGGCGGCGGAACTCCTTTTTGAACGAGGTGAGCGAACGGTTGGTGAGTTTCGAAAGCTCCTCGATCGAAATGTCCTTGAAGATGTGGTCGTAGACGGTCTGTTCGAAATTCTCCTTCGCGGCGTCGACGTTGCTCAACAGCTTGCTTTTGATGCAGCAATCCTCGTGCGAGGCGATCAGGTAGATCAACTCGGTCATCTTGATGTTCTCGGCTGTCTCGTCGTGGCGGAAATCCTCGTCGCGCAGGTAGTTGTTGGTGTTGATGAAAAAGTTTCGCAGCGAGTTCCACGCGGGCATGGTGACGTGCGAACGGTTGCGGCAGTTTTCGCACGAATGTTCGTTCGAAATGTTCAGCCCGTAGGTGATGTTCAGATGCATCAGGATGCGTTGCAGGTCGCCGGGCGTGTAATAAAAGAGCACCTGCTCGAACGGCTGGCCGCCTTCGGGGAAGTTCTCAATGTAGTGGTGTCCGATGCCCAGATAGAAAACGTCGCCGCGCGAAAGTGTCTGACGCTTATCGCCGTCGTAGATGTACTTCGTTCCGCGGAGGATGTAGCCGATTGCATAGCGCGAAAGGGCCTGCGACTGGATACCGTTGTGAAGCGACTCGACATACTTCACAATCATCGGTTGTTGAACCGACGAATTCATTGAATTCTTCATAGTAATTGTAATTTAAGTTTTTCTGAACAAAGCATTGCGTCACTGTTGTTCGTTCTCAAATATACAATTAAAACTTTTCAATCTACCATAAGCAATAGCACATTTGGGCACAAAGTGGCAAATAGAACCGTTTGTGCTATGTTTCGAACTAAATAGATTATTGTAAAACTGCGCTAATGACGGCAGAGGCGAGCAATAGCAGGTAGAGGGGAAGGGCGATCGCCCGGTGGATGCGCACGAACATAAAGGGCAGCAGGACGGCCGAAGGCACCGCCGCGAGGGCGACGGTTGCAGGTGTGGCGGCGGGACCGCACAGTGCGGCGGCGGTCAGCAGGAGCGCACTTATATTGAATATGAATATGAGACGCGGTTTGGTGCCGAGGGCGTAGATGTCCGAGAGGAAAAACAGCAGGGCCGTCAGGTCGAGGAGGAAGACGGCTCCCGGCAGGACGAGGTTCTGCACGGGCGTCGAGAGGAACAGCGACAGCGGCGTTCCGGCGATGAATGCGCTTCCCGGTTCCGCGACCTGAGCGAGAAACTCGCCTCCGGCGGCCCAGTTGACGTAGCAGAGCGTGAGAGCGGGCAGCAGCAGGCCCGCAACCGCGACGGCGACTTCGCGCAGCGTGCGCCGGAAAAGCATGACGGCCAGCGGCAGCAGGATCAGGAGCGGCGCTGCGGCCGTGGCGACGAGCGGCAGCAGTCCGATGTAGAGCGAGGCGCGGAAGATGGCGTCGAAGCCGAATCCGTTGCAGTACGAACGGCAGAAATTCTTCGTGGCGAGGGCCAGCAGGGCCGATGCGGCGAAGGTAGTCAGGCAGTCGCCGCCGACGGCGAGGCCGCAGGCGATCGCTCCGTAGAGCGGGATGGCGAGACAGGTTCCGACGGAGTAGAGGTTGTAGCGTACGGTGAGGCGCCCGACGGACATGCCCGTGAAGAGCATCAGCAGTCCGGCGATCCAGCGCGCCCAGACGGGATGTGCGGCCTGGAACTGCGCCAGCAGTTCCCCGGGGGAAGAGACCGCAAGTGCGCCGGCGGCATTCCGGCCCATATCGAC
>OGOX01002750.1_pt1 | contig 9850 bp, 7 predicted proteins | sample 1552761 | NCBI WGS metagenome assembly OGOX01 (sample SAMEA2580212, study PRJEB22360) | human gut metagenome | biome: human gut; feature: human-associated habitat; material: faeces | place: Denmark | collected 2008/2010 | reverse complement strand
CAGGAAATTTCTGCCCTGTAACACACCTTTTATTACGCTGCTTTCGCTACTGCGTCCACTTCCGGACGTTTCAGGAAGGCATAGGCCAAACCCGCCACCAGCGTACCGGCAATAATTGCTACCAGGTAACCCAATACCGGCGTAATAGCGCCAGGGATCAGCAGAACAAACAGACCACCGTGCGGTGCCATCAGTTTCGCACCAATCGCCATTGAGATTGCGCCAGTCAGCGCCCCACCCACGATACAGCACGGCAGCACACGCATCGGATCACGAGCAGCAAACGGAATTGCACCTTCCGAAATGAAGCACAGTCCCAATACCAGAGCGGCTTTGCCACCTTCCTGCTGCGCTTTGTCGAATTTGCGACGCGCCACCATTGTTGCCAGACCCATTGCCAGCGGTGGCACCATACCTGCCGCCATAATCGCCGCCATCGGGCCATAGGTTTGAGTACTCAGCAGACCCACACCGAATGCGTACGCTGCTTTGTTTACCGGACCGCCCATGTCAGTACACATCATGCCACCGAGGATCGCCCCCAGCAGAACCGCATTCGCAGTCCCCATGGTCTGCAGCCAGTGAGTCAGCCCTTCGAGAATGCCAGCAACTGGTTTACCGATCAGGTAGATCATCGCCAGACCGACCACCAGACTGGAAATTAGCGGAATGATCAGGATCGGTTTCAGCGCCTCCATACTCTGTGGCAGTTTCAATTGCGTACTGATTAACTTCGCAATGTAACCAGCCAGGAAGCCCGCAATAATACCACCAATGAAGCCAGAACCGGTGCTGACCGCCAGCATACCGCCAATCAGACCCGGAGTGAGGCCCGGACGATCGGCAATGGAAAAGGCAATATAACCTGCCAGTACCGGCACCATCAGCGCAAAGGCTGAACCACCACCAATCTGCATCAGCGCCGCAGCCAACGTACCCGGCTCTTTAAACGCTTCGATACCAAAAGCAAAAGAAAGCGCGATACACAGACCACCTGCAACGACCATCGGCAGCATGTAAGAAACGCCCGTCAGCAAGTGACGGTATGCGCCTGCACTCTCTTTCTTACTTTCAGTGGTCGCCGTTTGAGCTTTGCCCGCCGGTTCATACGGCGTTGCTTCAGCAACCGCTTTATCCAGTTCCTGCGCGGTTTTCTTCAGCGCCAGACCGGTAGAGGTACGATACATCGGTTTACCAGCAAATTTCGCCAGATCCACTTCGATATCTGCCGCCACAATCACCAGATCCGCTGCTGCGACTTCTTCGGGAGTGATTGCATTACCCGCGCCAACAGAACCACGGGTTTCAACTTTCACCCACCAGCCACGTTTTTTCGCTTCGGTTTCAATGGCTTCAGCCGCCATAAAGGTGTGTGCTACGCCAGTCGGGCAAGCAGTCACCGCAACTACGCGTTTCGGACCGCTGGCGGCAACTGGTGCTGTCGCAGCGACCGGCGCAGTGTAAGGTTTCGCATGGCCTTTGGCTTCACTCAGGAACAGCTCAGGGTGCGCAACTGCCCGGGAAATATCGCCCAGCCAGACATTTTTACCGTTCAGCGCGCTGTCGTTCGGGATGGAATCACCGAGAACAATCGCCATTTCAGCGTCGTTCGGATTGTCGATGATTTCCAGTTTTGCTTTTCGCGCCGCCGCGCCCAGCAGGGTCTTCGCCATATAGGCGCGTGCCTGACCGAGATTAGCGTCAATAATCAGCAGCGTTTTCATTATGCCTCTCCTGCTGTCAGTTAAAAGGTTGTAAGTCGACGCGCGCCATCATTGCGGCCAACTGCGGACGATCGGTAATACCCACATTGCTTTGACTTACCGCCAGGGCTGCAACAGCTGTCGCCAGACGCAGTGTGTGTTCACTGGATTCACGCATCAGCAAGCCATAAATCAGGCCACCAACCATAGAATCCCCTGCGCCAACGGTGCTTACGACATCGACTGACGGTGGTTTGGCGATCCATTCGCCGGAGGCATTAACCCAAAGCGCGCCTTCGGCACCCAGTGAAATAACAACATGCGCGATGCCTTGTTCACGTAGCGCATGTGCAGCTTCAATCACATCTTTCATTTCAGGCAGTTTACGGCCTGCCCAGATTTCCAGCTCGCGGCGGTTAGGTTTCACCAGCCACGGTGCCGCTTTCAAACCTGCTACTAACGCTTCACGGCTACTATCAAAGATAATGCAAGGACACTGACTACGCAGGCGAGTCATCCAGTCGGTGAACGCTTCCGGGCTGACGCCTGACGGTAAGCTTCCGCTGACACAGACCATATCGAACTGACCGAGCCAGCTCAGAGAATCAGTCACAAAGCGTTCCCAGTCGGCGGGGGTGACTTCAAAACCCGAGAAGTTGAAGTCGGTCACTTCGCCGTCTTTTTCCGTCAGCTTAACGTTAATTCGGGTGCGCCCCTGTACAACCTGGAAACGGTTGGCAATGCCCAGCTCGCTGAACAGTTGCTGAAAACCATCCTGATTGTCTTTACCCAGGAAGCCGCCAACGGTGACATCAATTCCCAGGTCTTTTAATACTTTGGCCACGTTGATGCCTTTACCCGCCGCATGCAGACCGGTGGTTTTCACCAGGTTCACTTCGCCGCGTTCAATTTCCGGGCAGAAACCAACAAGGTCATAAGCCGGATTAAGGGTGATAGTAGCAACACGTCTGCTCATTATGCGCCCTCCCCAAGACCAGCAGCGATAGCGTCGCCGATTGCTTTCAGCGCCTGTTCAGCATCTGCACCCTGGGCGGTAAAGCGTAGGCGATGACCTTTCTTAACGCCAAGTGCCACAACTTTCATCAGACTACGTCCGTTTGCCGGTTTGCCGGTACCATCAAGGTTTGTCACGGTAATATCACTGTTAAATTGTTTAATGGTATTGACCAGCATGGTACCTGGACGAGCATGCAGGCCGTGTTCATTGCGCACCACAAACTCCGCGCTTAACACGTCGTCGGTCGGCGCATCATCGCTGGTCAGCAGCGCCAGCAACGTTGCCGCATCCGCTTTCAGCAAGCGGTCAGCTTTATTGTCGAGCAATAAATCAGCGAGACGCTTAAGAACCGCGATGGGCTGATCGTCATTCATCGCCACACTCACCAGCATGGCTGCCGTTTCGCCGTCCACATCAAAAGCATTTGCCGCACGGCTTACCGCAATCGCGCTACGCAGATTGCCTTCGGCGCTATCGCTCAGCCAGATACCCTGTCCGAGATTCAGCGGTTGTTCATTGATGGCTTTGGTGACGAAAGTGGCGTCAACTGCCCCCGCCTCTTTCAGACGCGCAGCGTTCAGCGCCTGAAGAGTCAGCAGATCGCTGGCGACGATATCCAGTGTCAGCATTTCGTTGTCGAGCTTCAGCTGCTCACTCTGCTTTTCGCCCATCAGTAATGCGCGAAGTTCTTCTGCTGTTGTTGCTGACTTCAGTTGTTCAGCAACGGAATCATCGCTCAGTACGTGGGTCAGCTGGCGTAGCAGGCCCAGATGTTCATCCGAGCTGGCAGCAATACCGATTGCCACGTACGCTACCTGACCGTCACCCCAGGTGACGCCTTCCGGGAACTGAAATACCTGAACGCCGGTTTTCAGCACCTGATCGCGGGTGTCGGTAGTGCCGTGTGGAATAGCAATACCATTGCCGAGGAACGTTGAGGTTTGCTGTTCGCGCGCCAGCATGCCATTGACGTAGCCTTCTGCTACATTACCGGCCTGCACCAGCGCCGCAGCGACCTGGCGAATCGCCTCTTCTTTGTCTCCGGCCTTTTCGCCCGGATGGATGTCCTGTACGGATAACTGGAACATAGTTCTCCTCTCTTGCTGAATTGAAACGATTCAGCCTCTATGAGAAAAAAAGCGCCAACCTGGCTTAGGGTTAAAGACAAGATCGCGCTGAAACGTTTCAAGAAAGCATAATACTTCTGTTTCAGCACGCAAGGAAAGCCGTAAAGTTATGAGCGAAAGTTTGATGTGCTGCACAATTTTTTGCCATTTTTCCTAATTGCTGATGGGAAAATCCGTTATCAGCAATTTCATTTCAGCAGCGTCAGCAGCCAATCAGCAACAGTGAAATGGCATTTTGACTATTCGTGGCGCTTTTGATTTCGCTGTCTGTTTATTTTCTGACAAGCAGCGTAAACTCCGCGTCTTCCTCTTCCAGTGATCGACCAGCATGCATAACTCCCCCGCAGTCTCCAGCGCGAAATCGTTTGACCTGACCTCGACGGCGTTTTTAATCGTTGCCTTTCTCACCGGTATTGCGGGCGCTCTGCAAACCCCGACACTCAGTATTTTTCTTACCGATGAAGTACATGCCCGTCCGGCGATGGTGGGATTCTTCTTTACCGGCAGCGCTGTCATTGGGATTCTGGTAAGTCAGTTTCTCGCCGGGCGCTCTGATAAGCGCGGCGATCGCAAATCGCTGATTGTCTTTTGCTGCCTGTTAGGCGTGCTGGCCTGCACCCTTTTTGCCTGGAATCGCAACTACTTTGTTTTGCTATTCGTTGGCGTCTTTCTTAGCAGCTTTGGCTCGACCGCTAACCCGCAAATGTTTGCCCTTGCCCGTGAACATGCCGACAAAACCGGACGTGAGGCGGTGATGTTCAGCTCTTTTTTACGCGCTCAGGTTTCACTGGCATGGGTCATTGGCCCACCGCTGGCTTATGCCTTAGCGATGGGTTTCAGCTTTACGGTAATGTATCTGAGCGCAGCGGTAGCGTTTATTGTTTGCGGTGTGATGGTGTGGCTGTTTTTACCGTCGATGCAAAAAGAGCTTCCGCTGGCGACCGGCACGATCGAAGCGCCGCGCCGTAACCGTCGCGATACGCTGCTGCTGTTTGTCATTTGTACATTGATGTGGGGCTCGAACAGCCTGTACATCATCAACATGCCGCTATTTATTATCAACGAACTGCATCTTCCCGAGAAACTGGCCGGTGTGATGATGGGGACCGCCGCCGGGCTGGAAATCCCGACGATGTTGATTGCCGGATATTTCGCCAAACGTCTGGGTAAGCGTTTCTTAATGCGCGTTGCTGCCGTGGGTGGCGTCTGTTTTTACGCAGGAATGCTGATGGCGCATTCACCTGTCATTCTGTTGGGCTTGCAGCTGCTAAATGCTATTTTTATTGGCATTCTGGGCGGCATCGGGATGCTCTATTTTCAGGATCTGATGCCCGGTCAGGCGGGTTCAGCCACCACGCTCTATACCAACACTTCGCGCGTGGGCTGGATCATCGCAGGATCAGTGGCGGACATCGTCGCCGAGATCTGGAATTATCACGCTGTGTTCTGGTTTGCGATGGTGATGATTATCGCCACTCTGTTTTGCTTACTGCGGATTAAAGATGTTTAAGGCGCGGTCAGCATTTCCAGATCGATAAGCCAGGTCATGGCCTGCTGACGCGAGTTACCGCACATTTCAGCGCTGGCTTGTAAGCCTGCACAGACTTTCGGTCGCAGTGGCGAGGTGAAAATTTTACAGCGTTGCTGTTCATCAAGCTGAATGCAGGGCGTATTGGCGGGCTTGCCATCTGGCATACCGGGAATAGGGCTGGAAATTGAAGGGGCAGTGCAACACGCCCCGCAACCCGGACGGCATTCCATACGTTGTTCTCTTAAGGTTAACCACCGGATTGATGAGCGCGCACAGTACCACCTTTTTTGCACCAGCAAAAGTGCGAATACCACTTGCCCGAAAGGCCCGTCGCGAGTACTTTGTCGCGATATTTTTGACATTTTCGACTACAGGAATTTTTCGATGCCAAGAGCGAACGAAATTAAAAAAGGTATGGTACTGAATTACAACGGCAAACTGCTGCTGGTTAAGGATATTGATATTCAGTCGCCCACTGCCCGCGGTGCCGCTACGCTGTACAAAATGCGTTTTTCTGATGTCCGTACCGGGCTGAAAGTAGAAGAGCGTTTCAAAGGTGATGATATCGTTGACACCGTGACGCTGACCCGCCGTTACGTTGACTTCTCCTATGTCGATGGCAACGAATATGTCTTTATGGATAAAGAAGACTATACCCCGTATACCTTCACCAAAGATCAGATTGAAGAAGAGTTGCTGTTTATGCCAGAGGGCGGCATGCCGGACATGCAGGTGCTGACCTGGGACGGTCAACTGCTGGCGCTTGAGCTGCCGCAGACCGTTGATCTGGAAATCGTTGAAACCGCACCAGGCATCAAAGGGGCATCTGCCAGCGCCCGTAACAAACCGGCGACATTGAGCACTGGTCTGGTGATTCAGGTACCAGAATACTTAAGCCCGGGCGAAAAAATTCGTATCCATATCGAAGAACGCCGTTATATGGGGCGTGCTGACTAACTTCAGCCGCATGCAGAAAAGGGATAGCTCAGGCTGTCCCTTTTTTAATTTATTATACCAATCTTCTATTTTGCGCTTCCTGAACACCTTACGCCCTCAATTTTCACTCGTTGATTGATCGCCCTCACACTTCATCGCATTAACAATCCAGACCAATTTCAATTGCTGTCATATAACTTTACACTGTCGTTGTTAATTAATCGTTACTAAGACGTGACTCCTATGAATACAATCGCCTCCGTTACGCTCCCGCATCATGTACACGCTCCACGCTATGATCGCCAGCAGTTGCAATCACGTATCGTTCATTTTGGCTTTGGAGCCTTTCACCGCGCTCATCAGGCGTTACTGACCGATCGTGTGCTGAATGCCCAGGGCGGCGACTGGGGGATCTGTGAAATCAGCTTGTTCAGCGGTGATCAACTGATGAGCCAGCTCCGCGCACAGAACCATTTATATACCGTGCTGGAGAAAGGTGCGGACGGCAATCAGGTGATAATTGTCGGTGCCGTTCACGAATGCCTTAATGCAAAACTGGATTCCTTAGCGGCAATTATTGAGAAATTTTGCGAGCCACAGGTGGCAATTGTTTCCCTGACGATTACCGAAAAAGGCTATTGTATTGACCCGGCCACCGGTGCACTCGACACCAGTAATCCGCGGATTATTCACGATCTACAAACCCCTGAAGAACCTCACTCCGCACCGGGTATTCTCGTCGAAGCACTGAAACGCCGCCGTGAGCGCGGCCTTACACCGTTTACCGTGCTCTCCTGCGACAATATTCCCGACAATGGTCATGTGGTGAAAAACGCGGTGCTGGGAATGGCAGAAAAACGTTCGCCAGAACTCGCCGGGTGGATAAAAGAGCACGTCAGTTTTCCGGGAACCATGGTCGACCGCATTGTTCCGGCTGCAACCGACGAATCACTGGTGGAAATCAGCCAGCATCTGGGGGTGAATGATCCCTGCGCGATTAGCTGCGAACCGTTTATCCAGTGGGTGGTGGAAGATAACTTCGTCGCTGGGCGTCCTGCCTGGGAAGTCGCAGGTGTACAAATGGTGAATGATGTCCTGCCATGGGAAGAGATGAAACTGCGGATGCTTAATGGCAGCCACTCTTTTCTCGCTTATCTGGGTTACCTCTCAGGATTCGCCCATATCAGTGATTGCATGCAGGATCGCGCATTTCGCCATGCCGCCAGAACATTAATGCTGGATGAGCAAGCGCCGACACTGCAAATTAAAGATGTCGATTTAACACAATATGCGGATAAGTTAATTGCACGTTTTGCTAATCCGGCGCTGAAACATAAGACCTGGCAAATCGCGATGGATGGCAGCCAGAAATTACCGCAACGCATGCTGGCAGGTATTCGCATACATCAGGGGCGCGAAACGGACTGGTCGTTGCTGGCATTAGGCGTTGCAGGCTGGATGCGTTACGTCAGCGGCGTTGATGATGCCGGAAATGCCATTGATGTTCGCGATCCGCTTAGCGATAAAATTCGCGAACTTGTTGCGGGCAGCAGCAGTGAACAACGCGTAACCGCCCTGCTTTCCCTGCGTGAAGTTTTCGGTGATGATCTGCCAGATAACCCGCATTTTGTGCAGGCCATCGAACAAGCCTGGCAACAAATCGTACAATTCGGCGCACATCAGGCGCTATTAAACACCCTCAAAATTTAACGATTTCTGCGGTTAAAGCGGATGAAGCTCACCTTCGTCCGCTCTCCCCTTCTCTTTTCTGCCTTTTTTAGCCAGGATTAACGCTCAGTTAACTTACCAGAGTATTGCGGAGCCGTTGTGACCAGGACCAACCTCATCACCGGTTTTCTCGGCAGCGGGAAAACCACGTCGATTCTTCATCTGTTAGCCCATAAAGATCCCAACGAAAAATGGGCGGTACTGGTTAATGAATTTGGGGAAGTCGGAATTGATGGTGCTTTGCTCGCCGATAGCGGCGCATTGCTGAAAGAGATCCCCGGCGGCTGCATGTGCTGCGTTAATGGTTTACCCATGCAGGTAGGGTTGAATACCTTACTGCGTCAGGGAAAACCAGACCGCTTGTTGATAGAGCCGACCGGGCTGGGCCATCCGAAACAGATCCTCGATCTGTTAACCGCACCAGTCTATGAACCGTGGATAGATCTGCGCGCCACCTTGTGCATTCTCGATCCGCGCTTGCTGCTGGACGAAAAAAGCGCCAGCAATGAAAACTTCCGTGACCAGCTGGCTGCCGCAGACATCATTGTCGCCAATAAATCCGACCGTACGACGCCCGAAAGTGAGCAAGCGCTACAGCGTTGGTGGCAGCAAAATGGTGGCGATCGACAATTAATTCACAGTGAGCATGGGAAAGTTGACGGTCATCTTCTGGATTTGCCGCGTCGCAATTTAGCCGAGTTGCCCGCCAGCGCCGCGCATTCTCATCAGCATGTCGTGAAAAAAGGGTTAGCAGCGTTAAGCCTGCCAGAGCATCAACGCTGGCGTCGCAGTCTGAACAGCGGGCAAGGATATCAGGCCTGCGGCTGGATATTCGACGCTGATACGGTATTCGACACCATTGGCATTCTGGAATGGGCGCGACTTGCACCGGTGGAACGCGTCAAAGGCGTGCTGCGTATTCCCGAAGGGCTGGTGCGAATCAACCGTCAGGGCGATGACCTGCACATTGAAACGCAAAACGTTGCGCCACCGGACAGCCGTATTGAGCTGATTTCCAGCAGCGAAGCTGACTGGAATGCCTTGCAGAGCGCGCTGTTGAAGCTTCGTTTAGCGACTACCGCGTAAGGTTGCCTGCGTTTTTCAGTAAGATAATTAGAGAAAATATGATTAAAAATTTGCCGCAAATAGTGTTGTTGAATATTGTCGGCCTCGCGCTGTTTCTTTCCTGGTATATCCCCGTTAATCATGGATTCTGGTTGCCGATTGATGCGGATATTTTTTATTTCTTTAATCAGAAACTGGTCGAAAGTAAGGCCTTTTTGTGGCTGGTTGCATTGACCAACAATCGCGCCTTCGACGGTTGTTCACTGCTGGCGATGGGTATGTTGATGCTGAGTTTCTGGCTGAAAGAAAACGCCCCTGGCAGACGACGTATCGTGATTATTGGTCTGGTCATGCTATTAACTGCAGTGGTATTAAACCAGCTGGGTCAGGCATTAATTCCTGTAAAACGGGCCAGCCCAACATTGACTTTTACCGATATTAACCGCGTCAGCGAACTGCTCTCTGTTCCCACGAAAGATGCCTCACGAGATAGCTTTCCCGGCGATCACGGCATGATGCTGCTTATTTTTTCGGCATTCATGTGGCGTTATTTCGGCAAAGTTGCAGGCCTTATCGCCCTTATTATTTTTGTGGTTTTTGCATTTCCCAGAGTAATGATTGGCGCACACTGGTTTACTGACATCATTGTCGGTTCGATGACCGTGATATTGATCGGTTTGCCCTGGGTGTTGCTGACGCCATTAAGTGATCGATTAATCACCTTTTTTGACAAATCACTACC
>OGOX01002748.1_pt1 | contig 9854 bp, 10 predicted proteins | sample 1552761 | NCBI WGS metagenome assembly OGOX01 (sample SAMEA2580212, study PRJEB22360) | human gut metagenome | biome: human gut; feature: human-associated habitat; material: faeces | place: Denmark | collected 2008/2010 | reverse complement strand
AAAGAAAAGAGCAGAGGACCTGCGGCGCAGGTCCTCTGCTCTTGGTGCCGGTGACCGGACTCGAACCGGTACGCTGTCGCCAGCGGCGGATTTTGAGTGGTTATATCGATTCTGTTTTCCGCAGCAATCTGCACTCCACCGTTCCCTGGAAGCGTTGATATTACTGGATTTTTTGATTTTTTCGCGTTTTTATTAAGCAAATACGGAATGCCTTGGTGTTCTCTCCTGACAGCTCAAAAAAGCGGTTTGGAGAGAACTGGGAGAGAACTCCGGTACAACCCGTTTTCTCGTGAGGAATGGTGGACATAGGAGAGAACACAAACGAATTTTGAAGTTTTAGGAGAGAACTGAATCATACTATAGGTATCGAACCTATCTGTCAATGGTAATTTAGACGGAGGTTCGATCATGGAAAACCCAAGGAAGAGATATGTACAACAATTCAAGAAATACCCCGATGTAGTGTCTGTACTAACATTTCGTGAAATGTTAGGTGGAATAGGCGATAGCTTTGCTCGGAAGTTAATTCGCGATGGGCTTGTAAAGGCCATCTTTATTAAACCGCACTACTGGATCTTCAAAGAGTCCATTATTGACTATGTATTAAGCGAGGACTACGCGGAGAGAAGGCTGAAGGTGCGGGTATGAAAAACAGGCAGCTTAGTCTTTCGGATATTCAAAAAGACTATATCAGCAAAGAAGAATTTTACCAAATTGCACATATATGCAAGGAAACTGCATTGTGGTTGATAGAAACCGGCAGGGTATCCGCAGAGAAGCCGAAACGAAAAGGATTTGGATACAAAATTGCAAAGGAAGAAGTTGAAAGGTATTTGGCTGATCGTCAACAGAATCCATTGTACTATCTCAAGGGCAAGCGCCACAACTGTATCCCATATACTCCACCGCAGCCATATTCAAGTGAATTAGGCGGCGCTATTCGGTTGGCTGTGGAGCAGGAAATGTCCTCTCTGCCGGATCTGCTGACAGAAAAGCAGGTATGCGCGATTTTGGGATATCGCCCAAAGCAGATATTAGACTGGAAACATTCTGGGAAATTGATTGCTCTGAAATGTTTTAATAAAACATATTTTCCTAAAATTCCACTGATGGATTTTGTTTCTTCAGAAGATTACTACAATTTGCCGTGCAAAGGAAGAAAACACATAGAACTGCTGAGGAGAGTTCAAAAATGAGTATGCATACTATCGCAATCACTAACCAAAAGGGCGGCGTTGGCAAGACAACTACCGCCTTGAATCTCGCATCCGCCCTCGCAGCCGAAGATAAAAAGGTCCTGCTGATCGACAATGACCCCCAGGGCAATCTCACCGCAGCCCTCGGCTATACGCCGGGGGAACAGAAGAATACGCTGGCAAAGCTACTGCTTGTCCAAATTGACTCTCCGGAGGATCTGGAACTCCACCTCGATCGTGCTGTACTACATACCAGCAGCGGCCTTGACCTGATCCCTGCCAACAAGCGGTTAGCGGACGCTGCTGCCCGCTTGCAGGTTATGTAGCTTTCACAGTATAACGCATCTGGCATCTCGGATGACCCTTGCGAGAAGGTGCTGGACAAGCTGTTGGCATCCCTGTGTGGACTGTATGATTACATCATCATAGACTGTGGACTGAAGCATGAACTATTGACCGTTAATGCTCTGGCTGCTGCGGATTACTGCATCATTCCTGTGCAGGCGCACTTCCTTGCAAGTGAAGGGATTCCCGATGTTTTAGAAATGGTGCGCAATGTACAGAATCGATTCAACCCCGATTTGAAGATTGCGGGCATTCTCCTGACTATGTATCAGTCCCGCCCGCAGCTCTGCCAAAGCGTTCGCTCCAGCGTGGGAGAGATCTACGGTGACAGCATTCATGTATTTGACCGCCCCATTGAGCAGACGATCAAGGTTGCGGAGTGCCCGGCAGCAGGCATGAGCATTCTGGATTATGCACCTAAGAATCCTGCTGCTGACTCCTATCGCTCTCTTGCTCAGGAGGTGCTGCGGCTTGGTTAAGAAAAGCATGGATGACCTGTTAAAGCGGCGCATGAGTGCAGCGCAGCAAGCATCAGAGTTGGAAGTAGGCAATGAGGCTTATGAAACCATGTTTCAAGCAAAGGCAGATGTGGCAGCTCCCCGCTTTTGCGAATTGCCGATCAAAAGCCTTTGCCCTTTTCGCACGGCAGACATTGGATTTCGTCCCTACCCGCCCGAAAAACTCCGCGCATTCTCTCAGCAGCTTGCCGAGCAGGGCATCTATGAGCGCATTATCGTTCGCCCAGTTCCAAATAGTGAGCAGTATGAGATTCTTGCCGGACACAATCGTACTGAAGCGTGGCGACTGACCGGACAATCAACAATTCCTGCGGAGGTTGTGGAGGCCGATGACGCGAGAGCAATTTCCATTGCGGTTGCCACCAATCTCCTGCGGCGGCAGGATCTCACCATCATTGAACGGGGCAAAGCGTATCGAGCGTTGCTTATAGAGAGCAACAGAAATGGGCAACGAAATGTAGCCTATCCAACCTTTGGCGAAAATCGCCAAAGGTTGAAGGAATCTTCAGGCAACTCAACTTCTGGCGATTCTCGCCAAAAGTTAGATGGAGATAGCGACGGCGAGACCTTTGGCGAGAATCGCCAAAGGTACAACGCCCGAAAGATCGTTGCAGATTTCTTCGGTGTGACGGAGTATGAGATCCGCAAGGCCATCAAGCTGGCAGCACTGATTCCGCCGCTTGCTGATATTTTGGAGAACAGTCCACGCAAGCTGCCGATTGCCTGTGCGGAACTCATTGCCGATTATGGTGCAGACTCTCAAAGGGCATTTGTAGAAATGTGCACCATTGAGGGATACACACTCAATAAGGCTGCTATGCAGAAGATCGTCCATATCTGTCCGCCGCCGTCTGCGGAGTGCCAAGCCCTGTATGAGGCTTGGCGGCAGGCACGGGCAGACGAGGAAATGCGTCGCGCTGCACCACCTAAGAAAATCGCCTTTGACCGTAGGAAATTTGCACCTTATCTGGACAAACTGAACGGCGATGAAGATTTAGAAGAGCTGTTTCTGGAGTTCTTGCGGCAGCGAATTGGCTGATGTATAATCGAAAAAAGAAAGAGAAAGGATAGCAACGCTATGAGCGAACAGAATAAAATTCAGCTTTTTGAAAATCAACCCATTCGCACGGCTTGGAATGAAGAACAAGAGGAGTGGTACTTCTCTGTTGTCGATGTAATCCATGTACTGACTGGAAGTGAAAACCCTCGCAGATATTGGAGTGACTTGAAGCGCAAGTTGAAGTCTGAGGGGGCAACTCAGTTGTACGAAAATATCGTACAACTGAAAATGAAATCGTCGGATGGAAAGAACTATAAGACCGACGCTGCCACAACCGAGCAGCTTCTCCGCATTATTCAGTCTATCCCATCCCCCCGTGCGGAACCGGTGAAACGTTGGCTGGCAGAGGTCGGCAGGGAACGCATTGAGGAAACCATTGATCCGGAGCAGGCCATCGACCGCGCATTGGAAACCTATCTGAAAAAGGGCTATGACCCTGATTGGGTACATCAAAGGCTGCTCTCTATCCGCATTCGAAATGAGCTTACCGATGAGTGGCAGAAACGCGGTGTGGAAAAGGGGCGTGAATTTGCGATTCTGACCGATGAGATCACCCGCACGTGGTCCGGCATGACCACGCGGCAGTACAAGAATCTCAAGGGGCTGAAAAAGGAAAACCTGCGGGACAACATGAGCGATACCGAATTGGTCTTGACTATGCTGGCCGAGGCGTCCACCCGTGATATTTCCAAAGCCTCCAAGCCGGAAGGATTTTCCGGCAGTATGGAGGTTGCCCGACAGGGCGGTGAGGTTGCCGGTGTAGCACGAAAGGCTCTTGAGGAGCGCACCGGCGCTCCGGTTATTACTGCGCAGAACGCCGCGCAGATGAACACCTTGGTTGTGGGCATGATCGAAGAAGCCGCCGCGCTGCCGGCGCAAGCCGAAGCAGATGACAAAGAATAATAAGACTTATGCCAGAAGGCTCGACACCGCAAGGTGCCGGGCCTTTTTCTATCCCATTGTGAGGTACAAAGATGAAAGAAATGAATATACAGTTCCACAAAACACGACCGCAAAATCCGTTTGACGATGGGGCGAAGGCCCGTTTGCACCGTATGGGCCTTCTGAGGATAGATGGAAGTGTGGACGAAGCCACATTGGACGCCTTGAGCCGCGCCTATTCCGGCTTATTGTTTGATGACTTGTGCGACACTTGCCAGAATTCTTGTGAGATCACAGAGATCCTTCGGAGACTAGATGAAGCTGCGGAGCAGGCCGAACCACGGCAAAAGTTTCTGCTGATCTGTCTGCAATACGACGCGCTCTCTCAGCCGCTTCCCAATCCAATTTGGTGGATCAGCGGTGATTCGGAGCTTGCCGGGGACTTTGCAGAGCGTTTTATCTGCCATCTGAAGAAGCTGAGCAAGGCAATGGAGGTGACGGAGCCATGAAGGGAATCCTAATCTATCAGCCAACAAGCAAGTCCGCTCCGCTCGCCGATTTTATTGATGGGCTTGATCCGCGGCTGCGGGAAAAAATCCTCCTGCGGCTGTATTTCCTGACCCAGCTTGAAAAGCCGGAAATGAAAGAACCGCATTTCAAGCGATTTTCAATCGAGCGCTATCGGGATCTCTGGGAGCTGCGGGTGAAGAGCAAAGTGCTCATACGCATCATTTTCTGCACGCTTCCCAATGGAGATGTTCTGCTTTTGCATGGCTTTGTGAAGCGTCAGAAGCGGGATACAATGCAGGCGCTGGAGCAGTCTATCAGAATACTTGACGCGCTGCGGGAACATCCGGAGCGCGCGGTAGAATACAAGATCAAGGAGGAGAAAGCGTCATGAAGCAGGTATCCGGCATACCGCCTGACCGTATGGCAGGAATGCGCATCACAAAAATTATTTGAGAAGGAGGCTCTCCCAAACATGAAAAAAGTAATATCCTGTGTGCTGCTGATGCTGGTTCTTACCTCCAATGCCCTTGCGCTGGAGGTGCCTACGGACACGGTGGTTCAAAACCTCAACGGCAGTCAGCAAGCGATCAAAACCTTTACAGTATCCCCTGAGCAGGATCCTGCAGCGCTGATTGAGGAGCCCTTTGAGCTGGAAGGATATCTCTACACCTTCGCTGACATTGTGAAAAGTGAAAATCCCGTGGAAGAAACACAGATTCATACCGAGGTCATCACAGTTGAAACAACAAAAGATGACCTTGCTCTGATCCTTGAGCAGCTCAAGCCCACCATCGAATATGATGACGGCAGATTTCAGGGTACCCTCGCATTGGATCACACCAGTCTCAATACCGTAGCCGCCGGCTATGCTACGAAAAACTACACGGTGACGGAAACCAAAACCATCGGACAGCTTGACCGCAACGATATGTCCTATGTCCCCGCGACAACCATCAAGAACGGCAGAACCCTGAGCCTCGCTAATGTGGAGTGGCAGGTCACCGGCACCGATCTTGTGGGTGAGGCGCTGATGCCCTCTCAATATCAGGCTGTTGCTACCTACTCTGCGAAAGCGTCCTATCAGGCGGCTACAGGCTATGTTACAACAGCGGAGTATGTTGGCGATGTGACCCACGAGGGTGTTGAAAGTGTTACTTATGTTCTGACCTATATCGGGACAGAAGCGAACCACAAGGGCGCGGCTGCCGCTCAGGTCGGAGCGTTTTTTGCGGATCACTTTCCTTGGATCTTAGGTGGAATCGTTCTGATTTGCGCCGCTGTTGGCGGCACGCTGCTTGTATGCCGCCGAAAGGCCGTAGTGAAAGCAGAATGTGAAGCGGATGAAACAGAGGAAAACGAAGAAGATCAGGAGGCGTAAAAACATGAAACTCTTTCAGAAACTGGTCTGCATGGCATTGACGGCGACAGCAACAGCATCCCTTTCTATTTTCGCTTTTGCCGCGGACTATACCTTTGACACAGCCGCGGACACCGACTATTACCCTTCGACCTCTTATGAGGACACCTACGGTACCGCGTATCATTACGGCAGCAAAAATCTTGTGGATTATCAGATCCCCGAACTCCCCTACGGCGTTCTCAGCACCACACAAACCGGCGTCATGGAAAAGCTCCGACTCCCCGGCCTACAGCAGACTGTAGGCGGTTCGGCTTCCGGTATCTACGGTGTGGATAGTGGCGTAGGTATCCCAGCGGTCACACCCGTCATTTCGTCCTATCAGGAGCCTGCTTATACAAGTGCCAAAGATATGGAGCGAAAGGACGGCAGCATCGGCACCCTGAAAATTCCATCCCTGGACATCAACATGAAGGTCTGGGAAGGAGAAACAAAAGAAAGCATGAAAAAGGGACTGGGGCATTACAGCTCCACCTCAGCGTGGGACGGCAATATCGGCGTGTGCGGCCATAACCGGGGCGCCAAGTACACCATCGGCAGCATCAAGGATCTGGAAATCGGTGACACCATCACCTATACCACGATCTACGGCACCCGCACATATGAGGTCGTTTTGGTAAAGACCATCTCCAATTCCGACTGGAGCTATCTGCAGGCGACAGCAGACAACCGTATCACGCTTACCACCTGCCTCGCCAATCAGCCTGAAAAAAGAATTTGCGTTCAAGCAGTGCAAATAACTCAATAAAATGATGGAAAACGGATGGAATTGTGCAAAAAATGTTGTGTCTCCGTTTTATCGGCGTAAGGATTTAAAATAAACCTTTGACAGCCTGAATCTTCTGTATTATCCTCAAATCACTCCGGAGAATCTTAATCAAAAGGAAGTATCAGTTTGGTACAGAATTTCAGACCAAATAGGAAAGATGACGAAATACGGGTCAAAATGGACATCACTGTTGACCTTCCCGCGGAAGTCGCGGAACAGGCAGAACGGATGGGCATTTGCGAGTTTGATCAATGCACCTTTGACGAAGCTACCCGACGCATGACCGCAAGTGTAACCACCGTCTTTTACCGGAAAGGGGCGTGATCATTTGAAGCGGATCCGAGTTATTTCCCTCGCTGTAATTGCTGCACTATCCTTAACAGTAACTTCTTTTGCCGCCGAAAAAAGTCCGCAGCAGTCTGCTGCCGCCTATCTGAGTGAAGCCGGCATTATGCTGGGCAACGAGTCTGGCGACATGATGCTGGAGCAGGGGCTGACACGGGCGCAGATGGCGGCGCTGCTCACCCGAATTGTCACAGATCCCGAGCAATTTGAAACGGACAGCGCCTTTTACCGCAGCCTTTGCAGCTTTACGGATGTTCCGGAATGGGCAAAAAGCTATGTGGGCTACTGCGTCGCAAATAATCTGGTTGCAGGGTATGGCAATGGACGCTACGGCTCCAATGACCCTGTTACTTCTGCGGCGGCCTGCACGGTGATGCTGCGGTGCTTGAATGATGTTGATGCTGTATGGGATTATCAGTCTGCCTGCCGGACTGCTGTTCAAATGGGACTTGCGGCGGAAGAGATTGTCGCGGACGCCGAGATCACCCGCGGGAATATGGCAGTACTGATCTGCCGCACGATGGCAAGGCTTGGTTACGATGTGAAATTGTCCGAAACGGCCCAGTCAAATCTCTCTGCCGATGGAATATCGGATGCAGCTGCCGCGCAGGAAACAACAGAATACTTCGATGACGCCGCAACCAAGCAGGACATCATTGACCGCACCAACGCTTTGCGCCGCGAAAACGGTGTATCAGTCCTGACCGTCAACGGCGAGCTCATGCAGGCGGCGCAGGTACGAGCCGATGAGATGGCTGTGCATACCGTCTATTCGCACACAAGACCGAATGGCGAAAAATTCAATACCGTCACGGATTGTCCCTACATGGCCGAAAATATCCATCGCATCGCAGATTGGGTGCTGTCTGACCAGACACTTGCCGAACGGGCCGTGGCAGATTGGAGCGCTTCGACAACCCACAACAAGAACATGGTCAACCCAAAGCTATCTGAGATTGGCGTTGGGCTGGCAAGAGGTATCAATGACACTGGTGACCCGTGCTGGTACTGTGTCCAGCTTTTCCTCTACGATGGCTTTTCCATCACTCGGGTGGATACCCCCACAAACAAATAAATCATCAACTTTCACGCAAGAGCAGGTCGTCAAGATCTGCTCTTTTTATTGCGCTTTTTGGAAAGGAGAAAGACATGAAGTCAATTAAACATCGCTTGTTGTCACTGCTTTTGACGCTGGTGACAGTCTTGAGCCTGCTGCCGACTGCGGCTTTTGCCGCGTCGAACACGGGTTCCGGCCTCAAAATTACCACCAACCAGGCATATTGGAGCACGCGCCTGCTCGCCAACGGTACCCCGTACAGCTACCGCCCTCCGCTGGTGGACGGTAAGCTCGTGTACTGCATGGATAGCGGCCTCGGCTATCATTACGCAACGCCTTCGTACCTGAATTCCTTCACCTGGACGTCCGGTACCGGCGCGGACGCAGATGCCGTATTGCAGTCGGCGCTCACAAACAGTGGTCTCAGCGAGATGGATGCCGCGACCGTTGAGAATGTCAAGTGGATGATGACCTACCTCAACGACTGCAAGGAATCCAACGTCGGCCAGCTTTTTATGGCGGTACAGACCTACGTTTGGGAGAATCAGTCCTATAAGGGCGAACCCGGCGGAGACGGCGACGCGGGCGGCTATGCCAACGCCGACACCTACGAGCTGTATCTGAGCCTTATCGACTCCCTCCTTGCAAAGAAAGCAGCTGAGGATGCCGAGTTCCAGCGTCAGATCGAGGAGTACGCTGCGCAGGGCATTGCCGCAACCATCGTGGAGGATGAGAGTGCAAAGTGGGCGGTCTTTGCGATCCCCAGCAACCGCAAAAATCAGTCATTCTTTAACTACTATGGACCGCGCAAGCTCGTGACGGGCGAGCCTGCGCCTGACCAGCCCGAGCAGCCTACGGGCGGCACAGGCAAGATCACGCTGAAGAAAACTGCCGGTGGAACCACAACCGGTCTCGCCGGTGCACGTTTCAGCATCTATTTCAACGGGCAGATCGTCGGCAGCGACATTACCAATGCGCAGGGTGAGATCTATGTTGAGAACGCCGCCACCGGCCTTTGGAGCTTTGTCGAGACCTCCGCACCGGACAGCTATTGCGTCGATCCCACGCCGAAGAGCGTGTACGTAGATGTAACTGAGGGTGACCGCGAATACACCGTCGCGGCAGTCAACTATGAAAAGCCCGACATGAAGATCACCAAGACCGATGCGCAGACCGGTGCGCCGATCCCCGGCACGGTGCTGTCCATCAAATCCGTGACCGGCAGCTATTCCACATCCGTCACCACAGGTACAGATGGCTCCGCAACGCTTCCGGCCATTCCCGCTGATGTTTATGTGGTACGGGAAGAATCCGTACCAGAGCCGTACATCGTGAGCAACACCGAGCAGACGGTTGCGCTCCGCCCCGGCAAGACCAGCGAGGTCACCTTTGTGGACTACGAAAAGCCGGGCCTTGAGATCATCAAGAAAAACATCGCCAACGGAGAGCCCATCGAGGGCGTGACCTACCGTATCGAGCAGATCGACGGCAGCTTTTCCACCAGCGCCACGACCGATAACCATGGGCGCATTTTTCTTGAAAGCATCCCTGTGGGTAGCTACAAGGTCACGGAGATCAATGTTCCCAGTCATGTCATTCTCTGCCCCATCCCGCAGGAGGTAGCGCTGAAAGCCGGCGAGACCTCTACCGTTACCTTCTTCAACGCCATCAAGCCCAGTCTGGAGATCCGCAAGTTGGATAGCGTCACCGGTGATCCCGTCAAGGGTGCCAAGTTCCAGATCTGGTATGGCAGCA
>OGOX01002736.1_pt1 | contig 9885 bp, 7 predicted proteins | sample 1552761 | NCBI WGS metagenome assembly OGOX01 (sample SAMEA2580212, study PRJEB22360) | human gut metagenome | biome: human gut; feature: human-associated habitat; material: faeces | place: Denmark | collected 2008/2010 | reverse complement strand
CTGGATACCCGCATGAATCTGGAGATGGCGGTGACCGAAGAGATGCTGGCGATCGCCGTTGAGACGAAGCCACATTTTTGCTGCCTGGTACCGGAAAAGCGTCAGGAAGTAACAACCGAAGGCGGCCTGGATGTCGCAGGGCAGCGTGACAAAATGCGCGATGCCTGCAAACGTCTGGCAGATGCCGGGATTCAGGTTTCTCTGTTTATTGACGCCGATGAAGAGCAGATCAAAGCTGCGGCAGAGGTTGGCGCACCGTTTATCGAGATCCACACCGGTTGCTATGCTGATGCCAAAACTGACGCCGAACAGGCGCAAGAGCTGGCGCGTATCGCCAAAGCCGCGACCTTTGCCGCAAGCCTCGGTCTGAAAGTTAACGCCGGACACGGTCTGACCTATCACAACGTGAAAGCCATTGCCGCCATCCCTGAGATGCATGAACTGAATATCGGTCATGCCATTATTGGTCGTGCAGTGATGACCGGACTGAAAGATGCGGTGGCAGAAATGAAGCGTCTGATGCTGGAAGCGCGTGGCTAATGGCAATATTAGGTTTAGGCACGGATATTGTGGAGATCGCTCGCATCGAAGCGGTGATCGCCCGATCCGGTGATCGCCTGGCACGCCGCGTATTAAGCGATAACGAATGGGCTATCTGGAAAACGCACCACCAGCCGGTGCGTTTTCTGGCGAAGCGTTTTGCTGTGAAAGAAGCCGCAGCAAAAGCGTTTGGCACCGGGATCCGCAATGGTCTGGCGTTTAATCAATTTGAAGTATTCAATGATGAGCTCGGCAAACCACGGCTACGGCTATGGGGCGAGGCATTAAAACTGGCGGAAAAGCTGGGCGTTGCAAATATGCATGTAACGCTGGCAGATGAGCGGCACTATGCTTGTGCCACGGTAATTATTGAAAGTTAAAAATAATACCGTTCTCTTTAAAAAGTAAAACCCCCGAACTGGTAAGGAACGGGGGTTTTACTTTTTAACTTTAATTTTGTGCAGCATGCACCCTCAACAACAGCGATTATGGATCAGTGTACTTATCTTTTACAAGCAACTTGCAATCTTTAGCATAAAAACTCGAGCCTTTACGAAGAAAGCAATATTGATGGAAAGATTAACGTGACCGCCAATTCGTAAGTACATTAAAATTGGCTTCGTTATTGAAGATTTTGCTGTGCTTTACACCATGCCACAGAATTCCCCCATTGAAACGAGTGGTGTCGTCAAAGCTCTGGTGTGGAGTGCAGCATGCACCCTCAATAACTCGCACGTTCAGTTTTGGGGAGATGTAAGGGCTAATCTGAATGGCTGCATTCCTTGTTTAAGGAAAAACGAATGACTGATTGCCGATACCTGATTAAACGGGTCATCAAAATCATCATTGCTGTTTTACAGCTGATCCTTCTGTTCTTATAACACAAGGAAACGTACTTAAGGTGCGTCCGGTGAACCAGTCGGACGCACCTTTAATAACTATAAATAAGTGTCTGGGCAGATACTATATAAATTAACTTAGTGAATGATTATGCTAATGTCATCAATTAAATAAATATAATGGCGTTAAGGCTTCCCAGTAATATAATTAATACTCTACTTCCAGAGTAGAATATTAAATTTTATCCGCGTGGTGCATCAGCACAAATTTATCCCACAACTGTTCTTCTGTCTCGACATGCGCCGGATCTTTCACAATAGTATTGGGGATCGGGCACACCTTCTGGCAGGTTGGTGTCTCGTAGTGCCCTACGCATTCGGTACACTTATCGCTGTTAATCTCGTAGATATGATCTCCCATTGAAATCGCCTCATTCGGGCATTCGGGTTCACACATATCACAATTGATGCATTTTTTAGTGATTAACAACGCCATAAGGAAACTCTCAAAACAACACAAACCGGGCGGGCATTATACGCGCATTCTTTACTCAGACCAGTTTTTTCACCAGCGCTTCACTATGACGAATACGTTCTGGTGCCAGTTCCAGATCCTGCTGAATCAGCGCAATGAACAGCAAATCCGTTAACATTCCCTGAGCGTGACAAGCAGAGATTGAAGCACTGTTTGTCGCTTGTTCTTCGGCAATGGTATACAGGCAATGAGAAGCACGCTGTTGCAGGGCATTCGGAGTAAAGCCGGTAATCGCCAGCACTTTTCCGCCCACTCGCAGCATCTCATCTGCCGCCAGGTTTAACTCGCGTCGTACACCGGTGTAGGAAATGGCTAATAACAGATCGTCAGGGGACGACGCCTGTACTGTTGCGAGTAGCGCATGCATATCGCGCACTGCGGCAGCATTGAAGCCAATCTTCATCAGCTTCCAGGCAAAGTTTTGCGCCACCAGACCCGAAGCGCCAATACCGGTCAGAATTATCCGCCGCGCAGAGCGCAACATTGTTACGCATTCATGCAGTTTCTCTTCACTATTAACGTTTAGCGTTGCGTACATAGCGGCAGTATTTTCTTTAATCAGTTTTTCGCCGACCAGCCGTAACGGATCATCACCGCGGATTTGGTTATGAATGGGCACGGAGGGTGATTCCGGCTGGCTTGCCAGCGCTTCACTCAACGCCAACTTAAGCGCCGGAAAACCTTTATAGCCGAGTTTTTGCGCGAACTTCACGACGCTGGACTGACTGACTCCGGCTTCGTTGGCCAGTTGCTGAGAGCTTAAATGGCGCGCCGTATCAGGTTGTAGCAGCAGATAATCCGCCAGTTTTTTATCACTCTGGGCAAGCCCCTGGTAACGCTGACGGATACGAAGTAAGCCGTTCATATCTTTCCTCGCGATGAAATAGTGGCGACAACAGGCAATATGAGACACACGCGAGTGAATTTTATATTCCATTGCCGCTAATTGCCATGAATTAAAAATTCCAGTTAGCCATGATGCGGTCGATTGTTGCCGGAAAAGTGATGATCTATCTGTTAGGCTATGTAGTAGCGAAAATTAATCAGGATGTTTCAGTCCAGAGGAGTATGGTTTGGCAACTCACGAGCGTCGTGTGGTGTTTTTTGACTTAGATGGAACATTGCATCAGCAGGATATGTTCGGCAGTTTTCTGCGCTATTTACTACGTCGCCAACCGCTGAATGCGTTACTTGTCCTGCCGTTGTTACCGATTATAGCCATTGCGTTATTGATAAAAGGTCGTGCGGCACGCTGGCCGATGAGTCTGCTTCTGTGGGGGTGCACTTTTGGTCACAGCGAAGCACGTTTACAGACGTTGCAGGCCGATTTCGTGCGCTGGTTTCGCGACAATGTTACCGCCTTTCCGCTGGTTCAGGAGCGATTAACCACCTACCTGTTAAGTTCCGATGCTGATATCTGGTTGATTACCGGCTCTCCGCAGCCGCTGGTTGAAGCGGTTTATTTCGATACGCCCTGGCTGCCGCGGGTTAATCTTATCGCCAGCCAAATTCAGCGTGGCTATGGTGGTTGGGTATTGACGATGCGTTGTCTGGGACATGAAAAGGTCGCACAACTGGAGCGCAAAATCGGCACTCCGCTGCGGCTGTACAGTGGCTATAGCGACAGTAATCAGGACAATCCGCTGCTTTATTTCTGTCAGCATCGTTGGCGAGTAACCCCGCGCGGTGAACTCCAGCAACTGGAATAGAGTAAAGCATAGCGTCCGTGTATAATGCGCCGCGCTTTTATAACCGGAGTTTTCTTTTTGTCTGAAGTCGAATTTAGCCACGAATACTGGATGCGTCACGCGCTGACGCTGGCGAAACGTGCCTGGGATGAGCGGGAAGTGCCGGTCGGCGCGGTATTAGTGCATAACAATCGGGTAATCGGCGAAGGCTGGAACCGCCCGATTGGTCGCCATGATCCCACCGCACATGCAGAAATCATGGCCCTGCGGCAGGGTGGTCTGGTGATGCAAAATTATCGTCTGATCGACGCCACGTTGTATGTCACGCTTGAACCATGTGTAATGTGTGCCGGAGCGATGATCCACAGTCGCATTGGTCGCGTGGTCTTTGGTGCGCGTGACGCGAAAACTGGCGCTGCGGGATCTTTAATGGATGTGCTGCATCATCCGGGTATGAATCACCGAGTGGAAATTACGGAAGGAATACTGGCGGATGAGTGCGCGGCGTTGCTCAGTGACTTCTTTCGCATGCGCCGCCAGGAAATTAAAGCGCAGAAAAAAGCGCAATCCTCGACGGATTAATTTTGTTTCTCTTCACTCCCTTTCCTGGAAAACAGCAGAGAGGGAGAATGGGTCAAATAGTTTGATGACGACTGGGAAAGAAACGAGAGAAAAGGAAATTTCTCTTTGCCCAACTCCGTAGGCGATACCGCCGGATAATCCTGCGCCAGTTGCATCGCCGCTTCTGTAGCCTGCTTCTCTTTCTCTTGCAGATAACCCACCAGGCTAATCTGATACTTACGAATATTTTCGACATAAGCGTAGGCTTCATGTCCACGAGCGTAGCCGTAAGTCAGCTTGCTGTAATAGGGTTTCTGGCTAAGTAAAGGCAGACGCTGTTTTACGTCAGCCCAACTGTCAGGATTCCCTTTGGTTTTTGCCGTCAGGGCGCGGGCATCCAGCATATGCGCATAGCCCATATTGTACGCAGCGAGGGCAAACCAGATCCGCTCGTTCTCCGGCACACTTTCCGGCACTTTACTCATCATATCCTGCAAATAACGCACGCCACCGCTGATGCTCTGTTCGGCATCGGTACGATCCGTAATGCCGAGGCTTTGCGCGGTATTTTTGGTTAACATCATCATGCCGCGCACACCCGTCGGTGAAGTGGCCTGTGCATCCCAGTGCGATTCCTGATAAGCAATAGCGGCCAGCAAACGCCAGTCAATTTCTTCGGCGTATTTCTCAAACAGGGGCTTTAACTGCGGCAGTACCGCATCGACGGCGCGTAAAAATGTGCGCGTATCGACGTAATCAAAATCATCGCCATGCCCCAGGTATTTCTCTTCAATGCGTGCCAGCGTACCGTCTTCATTCATTTCGTTGAAGAAGTCGAGCAGGGCGGCGGAAAGGGTATTATCGCCATCTAACGGGCTAAACCAAGTCACCGGTTGTTCATCGGTGATATCGAGCGCTACGGCGAGCTCCGGGTGAACGCGCTGAAACAGGCTGATGGCGACAGAATCAGCAATGGTGTAATCGAGTTTTCCTTCGATGACATCTTCCATTAATTCCGCAGAGCCTTTTTTGTCGTCTACCTTCCAGCTTAATTCCGGGAATTTTGTTTCTTTCAGGGTCTGGAGATCGTTAACCACCACATGACCCGGTGCAACGGTGAGTTGCTCCGCCGTCAGGTTGCCCAGCGTACGTGGGCGATACTGACCCACTTTATAAACCAGTTGTTGTGACACGGAATAATAGGTAGGGCCAGGCTGATAATTTTTTACCCGCTCACTGTTATAGACAAGTCCTGCCGCCAGCAGGTCGGCGTTACCATTATCAAGGTCGTCAAACAGCTGGCTGATATTCTGCCGCACGGTCACTTTCAGTTTTACGCCGAGGTAATCGGCAAACTGTTTCGCCAGTTCGTAATCCAGGCCAAAAGGTTTCCCGTTGATTTCGTTATAAGTCAGGGGAGTATGAATGGTGCTCACACGCAACTCTCCCCGCGCTTGAATGGCGGCGATACGGTTGTCGGCTTTACCAAACCAGGGAATGGATGGCCAGAGAGCGACCGCGAGCAGCAGTGCCAGAATGCCGATGAACAGATAATTAATCTTTAATTTTTTCAATTAGTTAATTCTCTGTGTCGTGCGCGTCCCAGCTTGAAAAAACGTAATAATAGTGAAAGGTTTACTCATAAATGAGCGGCATTTTGCGTAAACCTGCGCCAGATGGCAACTTATTACAGCCATTGGCGGCACGCGTTGCTAATTCACGATGGTGATTTTATTTCCACGCAAACGGTTTCGTCAGCGCATCAGATTCTTTATAATGACGCCCGTTTCCCCCCCTTGGGTACACCGAAAGCTTAGAAGACGAGAGACTTATGATGGAAATTCTGCGTGGTTCGCCTGCACTGTCGGCATTCCGAATCAACAAACTGCTGGCACGTTTTCAGGCTGCCAGGCTCCCGGTTCACAATATTTACGCCGAGTATGTCCATTTTGCTGACCTCAATGCGCCGTTAAACGATGATGAGCACGCACAACTTGAACGCCTGCTGAAATATGGCCCGGCACTCGCCAGCCACGCCCCGCAAGGCAAACTCCTGCTGGTGACCCCGCGTCCTGGCACCATCTCTCCCTGGTCTTCGAAAGCGACCGATATTGCCCATAACTGCGGGCTACAACAGGTAAACCGCCTTGAGCGCGGCGTTGCTTACTATATAGAAGCCGGTACGCTGACCAATGAACAATGGCAGCAGGTTACCGCTGAACTGCACGACCGCATGATGGAAACGGTCTTTTTTGCTTTAGATGATGCAGAGCAGTTGTTTGCCCACCATCAACCGACTCCGGTTACCAGCGTTGATTTGCTGGGGCAGGGCCGTCAGGCGCTGATCGACGCTAACCTGCGTCTTGGCTTGGCTCTGGCGGAAGATGAAATTGACTATCTGCAGGATGCTTTCACAAAGCTTGGTCGTAACCCGAACGACATCGAACTGTATATGTTTGCCCAGGCGAACTCCGAGCACTGCCGCCACAAAATTTTTAACGCCGACTGGGTTATCGATGGTGAACAGCAGCCGAAATCGCTGTTCAAGATGATCAAAAATACTTTCGAAACCACGCCAGATCACGTTCTCTCTGCTTATAAAGATAACGCCGCCGTAATGGAAGGTTCTGAAGTGGGCCGCTACTTTGCTGACCACGAAACGGGCCGCTACGATTTCCATCAGGAACCGGCGCATATTCTGATGAAAGTCGAAACTCACAACCACCCGACGGCGATTTCTCCGTGGCCGGGCGCGGCGACCGGTTCCGGCGGTGAAATCCGCGATGAAGGTGCCACCGGGCGCGGCGCAAAGCCGAAAGCGGGTCTGGTTGGTTTCTCCGTTTCCAACCTGCGAATTCCTGGCTTCGAACAGCCGTGGGAAGAAGATTTCGGTAAGCCTGAGCGCATTGTCACCGCGCTGGACATCATGACCGAAGGCCCGCTGGGCGGCGCGGCGTTTAACAACGAATTTGGTCGTCCGGCACTGAACGGCTACTTCCGTACTTATGAAGAAAAAGTGAACAGCCACAACGGCGAAGAGCTGCGCGGTTATCACAAACCGATCATGCTGGCGGGCGGGATCGGCAACATTCGCGCCGATCACGTACAAAAAGGCGAGATCAACGTCGGTGCGAAGCTGGTCGTTCTCGGCGGCCCGGCAATGAACATCGGTCTTGGCGGTGGTGCAGCGTCTTCTATGGCGTCTGGTCAGTCTGATGCCGACCTCGACTTTGCTTCCGTACAGCGCGACAACCCGGAGATGGAGCGTCGCTGCCAGGAAGTGATCGACCGTTGCTGGCAGCTTGGTGATGCCAACCCAATCCTGTTTATCCACGACGTTGGCGCTGGCGGTCTTTCTAACGCCATGCCGGAACTGGTGAGCGACGGCGGGCGCGGCGGTAAATTTGAACTGCGCGAGATTCTAAGCGACGAACCGGGCATGAGCCCGCTGGAAATCTGGTGTAACGAATCCCAGGAACGCTACGTGCTGGCGGTTGCTGCCGATCAATTACCGCTGTTTGACGAACTGTGTAAGCGTGAGCGCGCACCCTACGCGGTGATTGGTGAAGCGACCGAAGAACTGCATCTTTCTCTGCACGATCGTCATTTTGATAATCAGCCGATCGATCTGCCGCTGGACGTCCTGCTTGGTAAAACGCCGAAGATGACCCGCGATGTACAAACGCTGAAAGCGAAAGGCGACGCGCTGGCCCGTGAAGGGATCACCATTGCAGACGCGGTGAAACGTGTGCTGCATCTGCCGACTGTGGCGGAAAAAACCTTCCTGGTGACCATTGGCGACCGCAGCGTAACCGGCATGGTAGCGCGCGATCAGATGGTGGGGCCGTGGCAGGTGCCGGTCGCTAACTGCGCGGTCACTACCGCCAGCCTCGACAGCTACTACGGTGAAGCGATGGCGATTGGCGAGCGTGCGCCGGTTGCGCTGCTGGATTTCGCCGCCTCTGCCCGTCTGGCGGTCGGTGAAGCGTTAACCAACATCGCCGCAACACAAATTGGCGATATCAAACGCATCAAACTTTCCGCCAACTGGATGGCGGCGGCAGGCCACCCTGGTGAAGATGCGGGCCTGTATGAAGCCGTTAAAGCCGTGGGCGAAGAGCTTTGTCCGGCGCTGGGCCTGACGATCCCGGTGGGTAAAGACTCCATGTCGATGAAAACCCGCTGGCAGGAAGGTAACGAAGAGCGCGAAATGACGTCGCCGCTGTCGCTGGTGATTTCTGCATTTGCCCGCGTGGAAGATGTACGTCACACCATCACGCCGCAGCTTTCTACCGAAGATAACGCACTGCTGCTGATTGATTTGGGCAAAGGCAATAACGCGCTGGGCGCAACGGCGCTGGCGCAGGTTTATCGTCAGCTTGGCGACAAACCGGCAGATGTACGCGATGTCGCGCAACTGAAAGGCTTCTATGACGCGATTCAGGCGCTGGTTGCACAGCGTAAGCTGCTGGCGTATCACGACCGCTCTGATGGCGGCCTGCTGGTAACGCTGGCGGAAATGGCCTTTGCTGGTCATTGTGGCATTGACGCGGATATCGCCACTCTGGGTGACGATCGCCTGGCGGCGTTGTTTAACGAAGAACTGGGTGCGGTGATTCAGGTTCGTGCCGCTGACCGTGAAGCGGTCGAGTCCGTACTGGCACTGCATGGGCTTGCTGATTGTGTCCATTATGTAGGGCAGGCGGTTTCCGGTGACCGTTTTGTGATTACCGCCAACGGGCAGACTGTATTCAGCGAAAGCCGCACCACGTTGCGTGTCTGGTGGGCAGAAACTACCTGGCAGATGCAGCGCCTGCGTGACAACCCGGAGTGTGCCGATCAGGAGCATCAGGCGAAATCTAACGACGCCGATCCGGGCCTGAATGTAAAACTGTCGTTCGATATCAACGAAGATGTGGCAGCACCGTATATTGCCACTGGCGCACGTCCGAAAGTTGCCGTACTGCGTGAGCAGGGCGTGAACTCGCATGTTGAAATGGCGGCAGCTTTCCACCGTGCAGGCTTTGATGCTATCGACGTGCATATGAGTGACCTGCTGACCGGACGCACGGGCCTGGAAGATTTCCACGCCCTGGTCGCGTGCGGTGGTTTCTCCTACGGTGATGTGCTGGGTGCCGGTGAAGGTTGGGCGAAGTCAATCCTGTTCAATGACCGTGTACGCGATGAGTTTGCAACCTTCTTCCACCGTCCGCAAACGCTGGCGCTGGGGGTATGTAACGGTTGCCAGATGATGTCTAATCTGCGTGAACTGATCCCAGGTAGTGAGTTGTGGCCACGTTTTGTGCGCAATACCTCCGATCGCTTTGAAGCGCGTTTCAGCCTGGTTGAAGTAACCCAAAGCCCGTCTCTGCTGTTGCAGGGGATGGTGGGCTCGCAAATGCCGATTGCTGTCTCTCATGGTGAAGGGCGCGTGGAAGTGCGTGATGCGGCGCATCTGGCGGCACTGGAAAGCAAAGGGCTGGTGGCACTGCGCTATGTCGATAACTTCGGCAAAGTCACTGAAACCTACCCGGCTAACCCGAACGGTTCACCGAACGGTATTACGGCAGTCACGACTGAAAGTGGTCGAGTCACCATTATGATGCCGCACCCGGAACGTGTTTTCCGTACTGTCAGCAACTCCTGGCATCCGGAAAACTGGGGCGAGGATGGCCCATGGATGCGCATTTTCCGCAATGCGCGTAAGCAGTTGGGGTAAGTC
>OGOX01002731.1_pt1 | contig 9902 bp, 10 predicted proteins | sample 1552761 | NCBI WGS metagenome assembly OGOX01 (sample SAMEA2580212, study PRJEB22360) | human gut metagenome | biome: human gut; feature: human-associated habitat; material: faeces | place: Denmark | collected 2008/2010 | reverse complement strand
GCTGCGCTGCAGCTCCTTGATCATCTGCTCGTCTTCTTCGCTGGCTTTGACGCCGGACACGCCGAGGGAGACGATCTCGATGCCGCGCAGCTTGCTCCACTTGCCGGACAGCTCCTGGTTCAGGGCCTCGGCCAGCTCGGTGGTATGGCCGGGCAGAGCCGAGTAGCGGATGCCCATCTCGCTGATGCGGGCGAAGGCGGGCTGCAATGCGGTCATCATCTCGGTGCGCATCTGGCCTTCCAGCGCGTCACGGGTGTACTCGTTTTCCACATTTCCGCAGACGTTTGTGTAAAACAGGATGGGGTTGACGATGCGGTAGCTGTACTCGCCGAAGCAGCGGATGCTGATGTCGATGTCGATGCCGGCACGCTGGTCCACGACGCGGAACGGCACGGGGCTGGGGGTGCCGTACTTGTTGCCCATCAGCTCCTTGGTGTTGATGTAATAGATGCGCTGGTCGGTGGCAGCCTGACCGCCGAAGCTGAACCGCTTGCCGATCTCAGCAAAGACTTCGTCGATGTTCTTGGCCAGACCCTCGCTCAGCAGAGAGGGCTGGGTGCCGGTGTTATAGGTGTACTCGCCGGCCTCGGCGCAGAGGTCCACCACCTTGCCCTGCTCCACGATGAGGGCGCACTGGCCCTCGGCCACCGCCACGATGGAACCGTCGGTGATGATGTTCTCGGCGCCGTGGCGGTTGGAAGAGCGCCCGGAGACTTTCTTCTGTCCCTTGACAGCCAGCACCTCCGCCGGGAGAGCACTGCAGTAAAAGTATTCTTTCCACTGGTCGCCCATCACGCCGGAAGCGGCGCCCAATGCCGCTTTGACAAGACCCATAAGCCATATCTCCTTTATCTGCCCGTTTTTTGCAAATGCGGGCCTTTTTCAGTATACCACAAAACGCGCCGCGAAAAAAGAAAACCCTTGCATTTTATCCCCGATGGGTGTAGAATACTCCCGACAAACAAATACAGGGGAGCTTGTGAATGCAGGCTGAGAGGGAGTTCTCGAACTTCGACCCTTAGAAATTGTTTTCGGACAGTTTCTGCACCTGATGCGGATAATGCCGCCGTAGGAAGTCATAACACTGTTTATGGATTTTTACAGGAGACGCCGCAGAAGGCGTCTCCTTTTTTGTTGTCTCCGGCTGAGGGGGAGCGCCCTGAGTCTGGGGTTTTGTATGCGATGGGAAGCCGTGTTCCGGCGTGAGAGGAGGCCAGTGAGCCTCGACCGCTTCTTCCGTTTCCGGCATCTCTGCGCGGGTGCCGGGTCTGTTCGTGTGCGGGAGCGGCGGTCTGCCCCTGCACTTATTTTTTATTGAAAAGGAGCACTCACTATGAAACACTATTCTGCCAAAAAGCTGGCCCTTGCCGGTATGTTCTGCGCTGTCGCTGTCGTAGGCAGCGTCTTCTCCTTCCCGGTCTTCGGCAGCAAATGCGCCCCTGTGCAGCACATGGTCAACATCCTCTGCGCTGTCCTGCTGGGGCCTTACTACGGCGTGGGCGTGGCTTTCGTTGCCTCCCTGCTGCGCAATCTGCTGGGTCTGGGCAGTCTGATGGCTTTCCCCGGCAGCATGTTCGGCGCACTGCTCTGCGGCATCGTCTTCCACAAGACCAATAAGCTGCTGCCCACCCTCGTGGGCGAGGTGTTCGGCACCTCCATCCTCGGCGGTCTGTGCGCCTACCCCGTTGCCATCCTGCTGATGGGCAAGAGCGCCGGTGACATCGCGTTCTACGCCTACATCGTCCCCTTCCTCGTCTCCACCGCCGGCGGTGCCATCATTGCAGGCGCACTGTTGGCCGCACTTTCCCGCGCAGGCGCACTCCGCGCCATGCAGGCCAGCCTGAGCTGATTCGAAGGAGAAACCATGTTTCGGAACATCTTTGCCAACGTCCGGGCCAAAAGCCCGCTTGTCCATAACATCACCAACTACGTCACCGTCAACGACTGTGCCAACATCGTCCTCGCCTGCGGGGCGTCCCCCATCATGGCGGATGATGCCGCCGAGGTCGAGGACATCACCTCGCTGTGTGCCGGGCTGAACCTCAACATCGGCACGTTGAACAGCCGCACCATCCCCTCCATGCTGCTGGCGGGACACACCGCCAACCGGCTGGGCCGTCCTGTCGTGCTGGACCCCGTGGGCGCAGGCGCTTCCCATCTGCGCACCGAAACGGCACTGCGCCTCCTGCGGGAAGTGAAGTTCACAGTCATCCGGGGCAACATCTCCGAGATTCGGACGCTGGCGGCAGGCAGCGGCACCACAAAAGGCGTGGACGCCGACACCGCCGACAAGGTGACGGACGAGACGCTGGACAAGACCGTGGCATTCGCCAAAGCGTTTGCGGCCCGCACAGGGGCGGTCGTCGCCGTCACCGGTGCCATCGACATCGTGGCCGACGGAGAGCGGGCTTTCTGCATCCGCAACGGTCACCCCATGATGAGCGCCGTCACCGGCACTGGCTGTCAGCTTTCGGCCCTGACGGCGGCATTCTGTGCGGCCAACCCGGACAAGCCTCTGGAAGCCGCTGCTGCAGCTGTCTGCGCCATGGGCCTTGCGGGCGAAGCAGCTCACAGCCGCCTGTCCAGGCTGGACGGCAACGCCACCTACCGCAATTACATCATCGACGCGATCTTCAACATGACCCCCGAACAGCTCGAGGAAGGAGCACGCTATGAAATGCGATAAACACACCATGCTTCTCTACGCCGTCACAGACCGGGCGTGGACGGGCCGCGAGACCCTCCGCCAGCAGGTGGAAGACGCGCTGAAAGGCGGCGTCACCTGCGTCCAGCTGCGGGAAAAGGAGCTGGACGACGCGGCATTTTTGCAGGAAGCCATGGAGCTTTCCGCCCTCTGCCGCAGCTATGGCGTACCCTTCATCATCAACGATAACGTCGAGATCGCTATAAAATGCCATGCCGACGGCATCCATGTCGGGCAGGAAGATATGGCTGCCGCAGACGTCCGCGCCAAGGTCGGCCCTGACATGATCATCGGTGTGTCGGCCCATTCCGTCGAGGAAGCACAGCTGGCCGTGGCCCACGGCGCGGACTATCTGGGCGTCGGCGCGGCATTTTCCACCCACACCAAAACCGATGTGGATGTCCTGCCGGAGGGCAGACTGAAAGAGATCTGCGACTCCGTGGATGTGCCGGTCGTGGCCATCGGCGGCATCCATAAAGACAATATCCTCAAGCTCAAAGGCTCCGGCGCGGACGGCGTGGCCCTCGTGAGCGCTATTTTCAGCGCCGAGGACATTGAGGCTGAGTGCAAAGAGCTGAAGGCACTGACAGAACAAATCATCTAAAGGAGCAAACCCATGAAAACTGCACTTACCATCGCGGGCAGCGATTCCAGCGGCGGCGCCGGCATTCAGGCCGACCTCAAAGCCATGACCATGAACGGCGTCTTCGCCATGAGCGCCATCACCGCCCTGACGGCCCAGAACACCACCGGCGTATCCGGCATCTTCGAGGTCAGCCCCGAGTTTCTGGCCCAGCAGATAGACGCCGTCTTCACCGACATCCGCCCCTGCGCCGTCAAGATCGGCATGGTGTCCTCTGCCCCGCTCATTGAGACGATCGCCGAGCGTCTCCGCTTTTACAAGGCGGAACACATCGTCGTGGACCCCGTGATGGTAGCCACCTCCGGCTCTGATTTGATTGCATCGGATGCCGTGCGCACCCTGCGCCGGGAGCTGTTCCCTCTGGCCGAGGTCATCACGCCCAACCGGCACGAGGCCGAAGTGCTGTCCGGCCTGCACATCTCGGGCCGTGCCGACATGAGCGCCGCCGCTCGGGCCATCGCCGCCGACTGCGGCTGTGCCGTCCTGCTCAAGGGCGGCCACAGTGACACCGACGCCGACGATCTGCTCACCTTCCCGGATGGCACGGAGATCTGGTTTCCGGGTAAGCGTATCGCCAACCCCAACACCCACGGCACGGGCTGCACTCTGTCCAGTGCCATTGCGGCCAACCTTGCCAAAGGGTTTGCGCTGGAAGAAGCGATCGCCCGGGCCAAGGCTTACCTGACCGACGCGCTGAACGCGCAGCTCGATTTGGGCCGCGGCTCCGGCCCGCTGGACCACACTCTGGGCGGCGTCGGGGTCGAAAACTGGATGCACGGCGTCCCGGACGCTGTTCATAAATAAAGAGAGCGTATTTTCGGAGGATTTTCAAATGCAGACTTACACCACACAGATGGATGCCGCCCGCAAGGGCATCGTCACGCCCCAGATGGAAACGGTGGCCAAGAAGGAGTACCGCACCGTCGAAGAGATCCGTCAGCTGGTCGCTGAGGGCAAGGTCGCCATCCCGGCCAACAAGCACCACGAGTGCTTGAACCCCGAGGGCATCGGCTCCATGCTCCGCACCAAGATCAACGTCAACCTCGGCGTCTCCCGCGACTGCAAGGACTACAACATCGAGATGCAGAAGGTCATGAGCGCCGTCAACATGGGCGCAGAGGCCATCATGGACCTCTCGAGCCACGGCAATACCCAGCCCTTCCGTCAGAAGCTGACCCACGAATGCCCCGTCATGATCGGCACTGTGCCGGTGTACGACTCGGTCATCCACTACCAGCGCGACCTCGCCACCCTGACGGCACAGGACTTCATCGACGTGGTACGTCTGCACGCAGAGGACGGCGTGGACTTCGTCACCCTCCACTGCGGCATCACCCGTAAGACCATCGAGCAGATCCGCAAGCATAAGCGGAAGATGAACATCGTCAGCCGCGGCGGCTCGCTGGTGTTTGCATGGATGTGCATGACCGGCAACGAGAACCCCTTCTATGAGCACTTCGACGAGATTCTGGACATCTGCGAAGAGCACGACGTCACCATCTCTCTGGGCGATGCCTGCCGCCCCGGCTGCCTCGCCGACGCCACCGACGTCTGCCAGATCGAAGAGCTGGTGCGTCTGGGTGAGCTGACCAAGCGGGCCTGGGCGCACAACGTCCAGGTCATGGTGGAAGGCCCGGGCCATGTGCCTCTGAACCAGGTCGCCGCCAACATGGAGATCCAGAAGACCATCTGCATGGGCGCACCTTTCTACGTCCTCGGCCCCATCGTCACCGACATCGCCCCCGGCTATGACCACATCACTGCTGCCATCGGCGGCGCTGTCGCGGCCATGAGCGGCGCAGCCTTCCTGTGCTATGTCACCCCCGCCGAGCATCTGGCTCTGCCCAATGTGGACGACGTCAAGCAGGGCATCGTGGCTTCTAAGATCGCCGCCCACGCCGCCGACCTGGCAAAGGGACATCCCGGAGCACAAGTCCGTGACAATGCTCTGAGCAAAGCCCGCTTCGAATTCCGCTGGAAAGACCAGTTCAATCTGTCTTTCGATCCGGAACGCGCCTTTCAATATTACAAGGACAGTGCCGTGACGGACGGTGAATATTGCACGATGTGCGGCCCCAACTTCTGTGCCATGCGGCTGAGCAAGGATTTACATAAAGAAAACTGCGATATATAAAGGTCACTCATTTTGTGCAGTGACAAGGATATATACACAATGTGCCTTATATCCTTGCCGCTGTACAAGTTTTTCTTAATCAAAAGGGATAAAAGAACGAAAGAGACGAAAGGTTGTTCGAATTTAACGAAATGGAAAATCAGTTTAAGGTTCGGTATTCATTCGGAGAACATCCGACAATTCTTTTAAAGGCTTTGCTGAAATACTGCGGGTATTGATAGCCCAAAGCATAGGCAACATCACTGATCGATTTATCCGGATCTGCCAGCCACTCTTTTGCAGTATCCATTGTTTTTGCCAATATATATTCTTGTGCAGATGAACCTGTCTCCTTTTTTATCAAGTCTCCGAAATAATTTGCAGACAGATGCAACTGGTCAGCACAATAAGCTACGGTCGGTGTACCGAATTTGGAGGGTTTATCCGAAGTGAAATAGTCGTTCAATAATGCTTCAAACGAACTGAGTGTGTCCTTGTTCTCCTTTTTGCGGGTAATGAACTGTCTATCATAAAAGCGGATACAATAGTTGAGCAACAACTCGATAGCAGAAACGACAATCAGATTGCTATGTCTATCCGTAGCACCTTTGATTTCATCGTCTATTTTCATCATGCAGTCTATCACGGTCTGTCTTTCCTGCTTCGAGAGATGCAGTGCCTCGTTGACGGCATAGGAAAAGAATGTGTAATCTTGCATGTGACGGTTCAAGGGGGTACCATGTAACAATTCGGGTTGAAATGTCAGCCACCAGCCTTTTGGCTGAAACGGCTCTCCCGTATCATCATTGCCGATGACTTGTCCCGGTGCTGCGAATACCAGGGTTTCTTCCTGAAAATCGTAGAATTTCCGACCATACTTTATCTGATCGGCGCACTTTATATCTTTCAGATAAATGACATAGAACCCGATACTCTTGCGGATATGATGCAGTGGTTTTATTTTTGAAGCATCAATTACGCCCACTAGTGGATGCGGAGTATCTATACCCAAAAAGTCATTATAATCCTTGACAGTATTTAGCTTTATAATCTTCTCCATAACAGTCTATTTCATTGTTTCTGTGCAAATGTAGAAAATATCTTTGGCTTATCTCCGTTCCAATCTGTAATAATTATGCATGAAACCGTGATTCATACCCTATGAGGTACTAGGACAGCCTATAATTTTGCATCGTGGAAAACTGAATAAAAGAAATAACAATGATACAAATGAGTAATTCAGGACTTATGACCATCGACCGATTCAATAAATTAACGGGACATGAAACGCTGCATCCGTTGATCTGCATGGTAGATTTGTCAAGAACAAATCTAAACGAGGATATCCGGATGATGTGTGATTTTTACGGGTTGTTGTATTACAACGATCCAGAACAAGACAAAATATCGGGAAAAGAGTGGTTGCGACTGATTTATCCCGGTGAAACAGTCGAAATCCCTTTGAACCGACATCGACATACCGGATGTTGTTCGGGCGTGTTGTTTCATCCCGATTTGTTATGCGACACATCGCTCGAAAACCGTATCGAAACCTATCCGAAACGCTGTTGCTGTAAAGGAACATTGTCGGAGCACGAAAGAAACATCATAACCGATAACTTGCGGGAAATCGGAGAAGAGTTACATCATGCCATTGACCGACATAGTGCATCAATCATCGCTTCACATATCGAACTGCTACTCAACTACTGTATACGCTTTTGCAATCAGTAAATAATAAAACCGTAATAATTATCCTTCAAACCGTAATCCACGACTGGTCGAGGCGGGAATCTCAGCCTAATTTTGCACCAAGTAAAAACAGATAAATAAAATAATAGAGATTATGAATATAAAATTGAAAATTATAACAACGTTACTCGGTGTCTTCTTCGGATGCGGAATCGTAACCTCCCAAACACCGAAAGCAGAACAAGCTATGGACAGTAAACGACAACACATTACAGAGGTCGCAGCCCTTACGGGTAAGGGTGACCTCGACAAACTGAAAATCGTCCTTATCGACGGGCTGAATGACGGCATGGCTGTCAGCGAGCTTAAAGAAGTAATGGTACACGCCTATGCTTATTGCGGTTTTCCTCGTGCCCTGCGCGGATTGCAAACATTGGTTGCGGTACTTGACGAGCGTAAAGCAAAAGGCATCGAAGATGACTGGGGACGCAAAGCGTCGCCGATAACCGATACCCGCAGCAAATACGAGCGCGGACGCGACATTCTTGTTGAGATCTCAGGTATTCCAGCGGATGCACCAAAAGCTGATTATGCTATACTGGCTCCGGAAATCGAAGTATTCCTTAAAGAGCACCTCTTCGCCGACCTTTTCGAACGGGACGTGCTGACATACGCCGAACGGGAACTGACGACCGTTGCCGTAATCGCCTCGCTGGGCAAAGGCGTGGAACCGATGCTGAAAGGGCACATGGGTATTGCACTGAACGTAGGCATAACACCAGACGAATTACGCAGTGTGTTGGCTATTGTCGAAAAGAACATCGGACGCGGCGAAGCTGACGGTGGCAGACTGGCCTTAAACGAAGTGTTGCAAAGCAAAGGTTTGACCACTGCTCCGGAAGCGCCGGCCGTGACAATAGGAAATGGTGTGAAGAAACAGAAAGTAACGTTCCACAACCGTTTTCTGATCGATATGGTCGGTGATCTTTATTTTCCTGCAAACTATAGTCCAGCAAAGAAATATGCCGCCATCATCGTCGGTCATCCTTTCGGCGGTGTCAAGGAGCAGACTTCGGGGCTTCATGCCCGTAAGCTCGCGGAAATAGGTTATGTGACATTGGCTTTCGATGCGTCCTACTATGGTGAGAGCGGCGGTTATCCACGTCGCATGGAATCGCCTGAAGTACGAGTGGATGATTTCAGCGCGGCGGTCGATTTCCTCACGAACCATCCGGCAGTCGAAGCTGACAAGATAGGTGTGATCGGTATCTGTGGCGGAGGATGCTACTCTGTCAGTGCAACACAGATCGATCACCGCATCAATCAGTATGTATGACATAGGACGTGCCCGCCGTCAAGGCATAGGTGACGCAGACCTATCAACAGCGTATGTCTATCCTTGATGAAATCGGTCGTCAGCGCACAGCTGAATATGGTGGAGCTGCACGTAAAGATATTCGCGCCCTGCCCGAAAAAGTGGATGAGAACACACCGAAGTTTGCAATCGACTTCCTCGACTATTACGACAATCCTGAGCGTGGCCAGCATCCCAACTCTACGGGCTATTACTCCTACACGAGCCTTGCACCGATGATGAACTTCTTTCCGTTCACGCAAATCGAGACCATATCGCCGCGTCCGTTACTTTTCATCGTGGGAGAAAATGCTGTATCGAAATATTTTTCTGAAGACGCATACGAGAAAGCTGCCGAACCAAAAGAACTGTTTGTCGTACCCGGAGCAACGCACGTGGATTTGTACGACCAACCGGAATATCTGAAAATCACGCTTCCGAAACTGGACACTTTCTTCAAACAATATCTAAAATAAACCGCAAAGCCGAGTGGAGGACCGAACTTGTCCGGATAGTGCCGAGGCATAGCGTTTATCGCAAATGAAATTAGAAATAACTATTCAACATGAAAAAAATAACTTACTTATTTTTACTGGCTGCAGCACTCGGTGCTTGCACCCCGAAACCGTCAAACAAGGTAGAAACAATCCAGCCTGCCGCATTTGTTTCCATCTTCCCCAAAGGAAATGCCATTGAAGGTACTAATTTTAACGGTACGGCATATCTCCAACGGTTGATGACCGACAGCGGAACATTCGATGTCGTGATTTCCGATGTGATATTCGAACCGAAAGCCCGCAACAGTTGGCATTCGCATCCAGGTGGCCAGATTCTGATCGCCACTGCCGGGAAAGGTTACTATCAGGAAAAAGGGAAGCCCATACAAATTTTGAATCCCGGAGACGTAGTCGCTATTCCGGCAGACGTGGTGCATTGGCACGGAGCAGCTTCCGACAGCGGATTCACACATATAGCTATCAACACAAAGGTTCATTTGGGTGCAACCCAGTGGTATGAACCTGTAACAAACGAAGAATACGATAATTATAAAGAATAGAGAAATGAATAGAAATATCTTGATTTTGTTCATGTCATGGCTGGGAGTGACAGGATACGGACAAGCAACTTCTCCCAACGAGACCCCGATTACAATAGCCCGCCAGGGTAGCTTTGCATATGCCGGACAGTGCTGACGGAACAGAAGCTGGGCAGTATCGAATAGGAATGACTGAATAAATCAAGCATTGTTAATTTAATGATCTGTAACTATTTGGCGTTATCCCCGTTATCTTCTTGAAAAGAAAACTGAAATACTGTATCGAAGGAAATCCGAGTTCATGAACGATTTGAGAAAGGGATTCTCCTGAGGAACGTAGCTTCTCCTTTGCCATTTCGA
>OGOX01002724.1_pt1 | contig 9925 bp, 7 predicted proteins | sample 1552761 | NCBI WGS metagenome assembly OGOX01 (sample SAMEA2580212, study PRJEB22360) | human gut metagenome | biome: human gut; feature: human-associated habitat; material: faeces | place: Denmark | collected 2008/2010 | reverse complement strand
TGTCATAATGAGATGTTGTATATTTGAACGAATAGATAGAAAAGATAGAAGTAAGTGATGAGACTTACAGAGAGGCAGTTGATTATGAGCAAAATCGTATTGATAGACGGACACAGTATTCTGAACAGGGCGTTTTTCGGACTTCCGGATCTGACAAATGCGGAAGGACTCCATACGAATGAAATGTATGTTGGTGGAATGTCTTCTTATCTCAGTGCATTGCGTACAGCGGAAGCTTACACGGGAATGAAACTGAATGTGACTAAGACGCTTAAGAAGGTACCGAAGGTAGGTACTGCGGTTGTAGATACCATGCGCAGGACCAAGAGCAGTATCAAACAGCTGATCATACCGGGAATGCTTTTTGAAAATATGGGACTGACGTATCTTGGACCGGTTGACGGACACAATATGCGGCAGATGATGAAACTTTTTAACGAAGCAAAACGTGTGGAAGGACCAGTGATCGTTCATGTCCTGACGCACAAAGGCAGAGGATATGAACCGGCAAGTCTGCATCCGGATCAGTTCCATGGAACTGGCCCGTTTGACATAAAAACTGGCAGACAGCTTTCTGTGAAGAAAGGACCGACGTATACAGATGTATTTTCACAGGCTATGGTGAAACTGGGAAAAGAAAATCCGAAGCTTGTCGGCATTACAGCGGCAATGAAGGAGGGAACCGGACTGAAGGCTTTTGAAAAAGCTTTTCCGGACAGATTATTTGACGTTGGAATTGCCGAAGAGCATGCAGTCAGTTTTGCAGCCGGCCTTGCCCTGGGTGGCGTGATACCAGTCGTAGCGATTTATTCTTCTTTCTTACAGAGGGCAGTAGACCAGATGCTTCATGATGTCTGCATGCAGAAGCTGCACGTAACGCTGTGTCTGGACCGTGCCGGTCTTGTCGGTGATGACGGCTATACGCATCATGGCGTTTTTGACTACGCTTATCTGCGCAGCATTCCAAACATGACCATTATGGCGCCGAAGGATGAGAATGAACTGCAGCACATGCTGAAAACAGCGCTGGATTTTGACGGACCTGTTTCCGTGCGCTATCCGCGCGGCAGCGGTGTGGGCGTTGCGCTGGATACGCAGTGGCAGGATTTGCCGATTGGTAAGGCAGAGGTGCTGCGCACAGGCAAGGATGTCTGCTTCTGGGCGATTGGCAGCATGGTGCAGACTGCTCTTGATGCAGCGGAGCTGCTGGAAGCGCAGGGAATCAGTGCCGGTGTTGTGAATATGCGTTTTGCCAAACCGCTGGATGTTGAACTCTTGCGTGAGCATGCGCAAAGCTACGGCAAGATTATTACTCTGGAAGAAGGCGTACTGGCAGGCGGTGTCGGCAGCGCAATTCTTGAAGAGCTTAATGAAAATAAATTGCTGGAGCAGTGTGAAGTACGTTGCTTTGGCATTCCTGACGAATTTGTTATGCATGGCGACAAAAAGCTGCTGCTGCGTGATTTGGGACTGGATACGCCAACCATTGCTGCCAAGGCTGCAGCATTTGTAAAGGGTGAAGAAGAGTGAAAAAAGAAAGACTTGATGTTCTGTTAGTTAACCGCGGTATGTTTGAAAGCCGTGCCAAGGCGCAGGCTGCGGTTATGGCAGGACAGGTATTAGTCAATGAACAGAAAATAGATAAACCGGGTACACCGGTGGCACCGGAGGTTACTATCCGTCTGCTGGGTAACAAGCTGCCCTATGTAAGCCGCGGCGGCCTGAAGCTTGAGAAGGCTTTGCAGATTTTCCCCATCAGCGTAGAAGGCAAGGTTGTTGCCGATATCGGTGCTTCTACCGGCGGTTTCACCGACTGCGCGCTGCAGAACGGTGCTGCGAAGGTGTATGCGATTGACGTAGGCTACGGTCAGCTGGCGTGGAAGCTGCGCAACGATGAGCGTGTGGTGAACATGGAGCGCACCAACGTGCGTTATCTGGAAGCAGATAGCCTGCCCGAGCAGGTGGATGCTGCAACTATCGATGTAGCCTTTATTTCGCTGGATAAAATTTTGCCGGCGGTACACAAAATCCTCAAGCCAGAAGGCTTTGTAGTGGCTTTAATCAAGCCGCAGTTTGAAGCAGGCAAGGAAAATGTCGGCAAGAAGGGCGTTGTGCGTGATGCTGCCGTGCACGAGCAGGTTATCAATAACGTCATCAGCTTCGCCAAGGGTGAAGGCTTCGGCATTGCCGGATTGGATTTTTCTCCTATTAAGGGACCGGAGGGCAATATTGAATATCTGCTGCACCTGACGCTGGGTGACGACGATGCCGTAAGCAGCGAGCAGGTAGCACAGCTTGTAGGCCGCAGTCATGGCGATTTAGATAAGAAAGCAGAAAAGACAGAGGCATGAGATGCAAAAGAAACGTTTAGGGATTTTCCCCAATCTGGGTAAAGAAAACGTCCGTATCGCTCTGCCGGAATTTGTTCAGCTCTGCAAGGACTGGGGACTTGAACCGGTGTTGCCTGTGGATGTGGCGCAGCAGTATGGCGTAAGCAGCTACAATAAAAGTGAGCCGCAGACGCTGAAAACGCTGGACTATGGTGTCAGCCTCGGCGGTGACGGTACACTGCTGCAGATGGCGCGCCACCTTGCACCGCTCGATGTGCCTGCCTTCGGTATCAACTTCGGCAAGCTGGGATTTTTGGCAGAGATTGATTTGCAGGGTATGTATAAGGCTATCAGCCGTCTGGCACAGGGCAACTATACGCTGGAAAGCCGTAGTCTGCTGCAGGCCAGAGTTATCTGCGGCGATAAGCTGCTTGCTACGGCGCATGCGCTCAATGATTTAGTTCTGGCTAAGGGCATGTTCAGCAAGCTGGCGCATATGATGCTTTTTATTAACGGACGTTTATCCGGTAAATATGCGGCAGATGGTCTGATTATCGCAACGGCAACCGGTTCTACGGCATATTCTCTCTCAGCAGGCGGACCGCTTGTTATGCCGGAGCTTGATGTCAGCGTCATTACTCCTGTCTGTGCGCATTCGCTGACGAACAGAGCGCTTGTTATTCCTATGTCGGAAACAATAGAGCTCAGGCCGATTCCCGGCAGTGAGGAAATGCTGCTTTCGGCTGACGGCGAGAATGTTATCGAGGTGCCTAACGATACCAGTGTGCATATCGCCAAATCGCCTTATGAGATGAAGTTTGTAAGATTGACGCGCAGGGACTACTACCAGACTTGGCAGCAGAAGCTGATGCGCAATCTGTAAGTCGGCGCACGATAAGGCACCGTATACTTCATCAGGATAGATATATAGAAATATTTTGCTTTTAGAGGTGATTGACTATGAAAATGACCAGACACGCTAAAATAAAAGAGATTATCGACAACAATAAAATTGAAACGCAGGAGGATTTGGCTTCCGCTTTACGTCATCAGGGCATTGATGTTACGCAGGCTACGGTTTCGCGTGATATCAAGGAACTGATGCTAGTCAAGGTGCCGGATGCCAACGGACATTATCACTATGCTTATCCGAAGGAGCACAGCTCGATGCTGACCATGGAGCGTCTGGAGCGTACCTTCAACGATTCTATCGTAAGTGTACGTGCTTCCGACAGCATGGTGGTAATCCGCACACTTCCCGGCACAGCGCAGGCTGTTGCCTTTGCCGTAGACTACATGAAATGGCCGGAGATTCTTGGTTCTATTGCCGGTGATGACACCGTTTTCATTGCTCTGCCAAATAAAGAAGCTGTAATCACTCTGCTGGAACGCTTCAAGGATTACAGATAAGCGAGGCAAGGGATTATGCTGCAATCATTGCATGTTCACAATTTTGCACTGTTAGAGGACGCGCATGCTGATTTTACCCCCGGCTTCAATGTTTTTACAGGCGAAACCGGTGCCGGTAAATCTATTCTGATAGATGCCTTTGGCATGGTGCTTGGCGGGCGCTCTTCTGCCGATTATGTGCGCAGCGGTACTGACGGACTGTGGGTGCAGGCTGTTTTTGACGTGAGCGGTCAGCAGGAGCTTAAAGCGCTGCTGGCGGAGCACGGTCTGGAGCCTGAGGAGGATTTATTTCTGAAGCGTCAGATAAGTGCTGCGGGCAAAAGCCGCGCTTATATCAACGGCGTGCAGGTGCCTTTGGCTGTGCTGAAGGCTATCGGTGCGCGTTTGGTTGATATTCACGGCCAACACGAGAACCAGGCCTTGCTGAAGCCGGATGCGCCGCTGCATCTGACAGATGCTTTTGGCGGTCCGAAGCTGGCGCAGGCACTGCAGGAGTATAAGCAGCTTTACAGCGAGTATACTGCTGCGGTAAAGCATTTGAGCAGTTTGGAGCAGGAAAATGAGCAGCAGGATTTGCTGCTGGACCGTTACGCTTGGGAAATCAAGGAGATTTCGGACGCTGCCTTGAAGCCGGGCGAGGAAGATGGTCTGGAAGCGGAGGCACGCCTGCTGCAGAACAGTGAGCGCATTATGAAGGCTGTTGACAGCTCTTATCAGCAGCTTGATGAGGAGGACGCGATTCTTTCGCGTCTGGCGCGAGTGCGCGACCAGCTGCAGTATGCGGCACGCTACGACAGCCGTCTGGCGCCGTTGGCTGAATGTGCGGACAGTGCCTGGATAAGTTTGGACGATTGCCGCACGGAGCTGAGCGAATATATGGCAGGCAGTGAGTTTAACGGTGAGCGTGCGGCACAGGTGCAGCAGCGTCTTGATATTATTTACCGCCTGCAGAAGAAGTACGGTGGCAGTACGCAGTCGGCATTGGAATATCTGCAGCAGACGCAGGAAAAGCTGGAGCAGCTGCAGCAGATTGCAAAGCTCTTAGAGCAGGCGCAGAAGGCTGTGGCGGAAGCGGTTGTGCGTTTGGGACGTGCTGCCGCAGTGCTGACGCAGCTGCGTGAGGCCAGTGCACAGGCATTGGCGCAGCGCATTACGCAGCATATCCGTGATTTGGCGATGCCTAACGGTGTGCTGCAGATAAAGTGCGGTCAGCTGGACAAGTTTATGCCGCTGGGCCGTGATGAGCTGAAATTTATTTTCAGCGCGAATATGGGCGAGCCGCTGAATGACCTGGAAAAGGTTGCGAGCGGCGGCGAGCTGAGCCGTATTGCGTTGGCGGTTAAGACTGTGCTGATGAACAGCGGCGATGTTGCTACGATGGTATTCGACGAGATTGATACCGGTGTCGGCGGTGTTACGGCGCAGAAGATGGCGGAAAAAATTGCTGCTATTTCCAGTGTCGGTCAGGTGCTGTGTATTACGCATTTGCCGCAGATTGCTGCCTTTGCGGATAATCACATCCATATCGAAAAGCAAAGTGCTGACGGACGCACGGTAACGCAGCTGACAACGCTTGATTATAACGGACGTCTGCAGGAGCTGGTGCGCATGACGGCAGGCGCAACTGCCAGCAGGGCAGCCTTTGAAAGTGCTACCGAGCTGCTGCAGGGTGCGGAGCAGATAAAAAGCAGCTTAAAGCGGACTGCAGGAGAAATGAGGTAAGATGATGCTGAAAAAATTTCATGAGGTAGCTTTAGATGAAATATATGTACCGGGAAGCAATGAGGAGGTCTTTAGCGGCCGTCTGCTGAAGGTGCAGCGCGACCACGTAACGCTACCGAACGGTAATGATACAACGCGTGAATATATCCGTCATCCGGGTGCAGTGGCGATTGTACCAGTGCTGGCTGACGGAAGCGTGGTGCTGGGAAAGCAGTGCCGTTATCCGCTTGCTACATTGCTGTGGGAAATTCCCGCCGGTAAGCTGGACCATGGTCCGGAGGAGGATACATTGGAATGCGCTAAGCGTGAGCTTAGCGAGGAAACGGGCTATGACGCAGAGCATTGGGAGAAGCTGATCAGCATTGCAACCACGCCGGGATTTTCTGATGAAATTATCCATTTATATATGGCCTGGGGACTGCAAAAGTTTGCCCAGCATACCGATGAGGACGAATTTATCGGCGTGCAGGCCTTCACTCCCGCAGAGCTGCGTCGCATGGTTGCGGACGGCGAGCTGTACGATGCCAAAACCCTGTGCGCTCTTTACGCTGCAAAGGTAATCTGAAAAAGTCAATCACAATAGTTATTTGAGGCTGCTGAGAAGGCGGCCTCTTTTTTCGTGCCGTAGCTTGTCAAGCTGACGGTAGTTATTTATAATAAAGAGGTGAGTGCCTGGGCAATTTATCAGCGCAGGCAATTGATACATGAAGTTATAGGATACCTGCATATCCTGTTATGACAAAATTTTACGGCAGCACTTGTACTGCCGGCTTTAATAAGGAGCTGATTGATAATGACAGAAGAAAAAAATACTACTCCGCTTCATGGCAGCAATGTTGCCAGAGAGCAGATTCCGGCAGCCTGCAAATGGCAGGTAAGTGATATATATGCCAGTGAAAATGATTGGCAGGCGGCCTGCGAAGAATATAAGAGCAAGCTGCCGCAGCTGCAGGCTATGCAGGGCCAACTGAATACTGCAGCCGCAGTCTGTGCAGCCTTAAAGCTGCAGGAAGAGTTGGCAAAGCTGCTGGATAAGATTTACGCTTACGCACGCTTGCAGCAGGATGCCGATAATACGGACCAAAAGCTGCAGGCGCTCGCAGGCGAGGCCGAAGGTATGGCAGCAGCCTTCAGTAACGCTTTTGTAGAGCCGGAAATGCTGGCCTTAGGTAAGGAAAAACTGCTGCAAATGCTGGACGAAGAGCCTGCATTGGCAGAATACCGTTTTTATATTGAAAATATGGTTCGTTTATCAGACCATGTTTTGTCTGCAGATAAAGAGGCTGTTTTTGCGCAAAGCCATTTGGCAACAGGTACTGCAGCAGCGGCCTTCCGCGCACTTGTGAGTGCCGATATGCAGTTCCCGGAAATTACCGACGGACAGGGCAACAAGACTAGCGTCAGCGAAGGCTGCTATCTGCTGAATATGACTTCACCCGATCGTGTACTGCGTAAAAATTCCTTTACCGGCCTGATGAATACCTATCATCAATACCGTAATACCCTGGCAGCAACGCTCACAGGCTCTGCGCGCACCGGATATTTCTATGCTACCGTGCATAACTATAAGGATACATTGGAAGCAGCACTGGCAGAGGATAATATTCCGTCGAGCCTCTACGACGGATTGATTGACACTGTGCATGATAATTTTGCACCGCTGCATGAATACATTCAATTAAAGAAGGACGTACTGGGCGTAGATGAATTCCATTACTATGATATGTATATGCCTATTTCCAATGCAGGCGACAGCTTTGCCTGCAGCTTTCCGGAGGCCTGCGCCAAGGTTGAGGAGGCACTGGCACCATTAGGCAAGGAATATCTGACGGCACTCCACAAAGGCATGACCGAAGGCTGGATTGATGTTTACGAAAACAAGGGCAAGCGCTCCGGCGCATATTCCTGGGGCGTGTACGGCGTGCATCCCTTTGTGCTGCTCAATTATCAGCCGCGCTATAACAGCATTTCTACCATTGCGCATGAAATGGGCCATGCTATGCACAGCTATTTCAGCAGTCAGGCGCAGAGCTACGTTAATTCTGAATATACTATTTTCTGCGCGGAGGTTGCGTCCACGACGAACGAAAACCTGCTGTTGGAGGATACATTGAAGCATGCTACGGAAGAGCAGAAGATTTATCTTTTGAACCAGTTCCTTGAGGCAGTACGTACAACGGTTTACAGACAGGTGCAGTTTGCGGAATTCGAAAGATATATTCACGGCGAAATAACTGCAGGCCGTTCGCTGCAGGCCGAAAAGCTGGAGGAATACTGGCTGCAGAGCAACAGGGATTACTATGGCCCGGCGCTGACTGTGGACAAGGAATTGGCAAGCGAATGGTCCCGTATCCCGCACTTCTATACGCCGTTTTATGTGTACAAGTACGCAACAGGCTATAGTGCGGCGACCGCCTTTGCCACCGCAATTTTAAGCGGCGAAGCGGGAGCGGTGGAAAAATATCTGGGCTTCCTGCATGCGGGCGGCAGCGATTATTCGCTGAACATCCTGAAGAACGCCGGCGTGGATTTGAATACGCCGCAGCCTGTAACGGTAACGCTGCAGAAGTTTGCTGCTAAGCTCAAGGAGCTGAAGGCGCTGTTGGGAAAGTAATCCCCTATAAGAATTTTTAAATAAGGCTATTGACAAAGCTTTAAGAAACGAGTATAATTACTATTGTTCCGAGTGATTGGAACTTATGCCGAAGTGGCGGAATTGGCAGACGCACTTGACTCAAAATCAAGCGGGTTCACGCTCGTGCCGGTTCGAGTCCGGCCTTCGGCACCAGTAAATTTAGGCTCTACAGCTTCGGTTGTAGAGCTTTTTCTGTATTTGTGGTTAAAAATTTGAGGAGCAAGGAAATGCAAGTAGTATTAAGCGCAATTAACAGTAAATATATCCATACCGGCCTTGGCCTGCGCTATGTCGGCGAATATGCCAAAGCGCAGGGGCATGAGGTAACACTGATAGAAGAAACAATTAACACGCCGATTTTGGCGGTGTTGGAAAAAATTATGGCGGTACCGGCACAGGTCTACGGCTTTTCGGTGCATATCTGGAATAAGCCGTTCGTATTTAAGCTGATTCGTATGCTGCGCAAGCTACGTCCGCAGGCAGCAATTGTTATCGGCGGACCGGAGGTAGCATTTGATGCAGAGAGAATTTTTGCGGAGCTGCCGCAGGCAGATTATATCGTACAGGGCGAGGGCGAGCTAGTATTCAGCGAGCTGCTGGAGTATTTGGCTGGCGGTGGCTCTGTCCCTCAGCATATTGCGTATCGCGAAGGGGAGCAGGTGAACCTGAATGGAGGCATTACCGTAATAGATGATATGTCATTGCTGCCGTTCCCATATCCTGATCTGGAAAAAATGCTGGCAGAGCATAAGATAGTTTATTACGAATGCACGCGTGGCTGCCCGTTTAATTGCGCGTATTGCCTGTCCGGCATATCGCGCTCTGTGCGCAAGCGTCCGCTGGAGCTTGTGCTGCGTGATTTGGACCGATTTATTGCTGCAGGCGTGCCGCTGGTGAAGTTTGTCGACCGTACATATAATTTGGACGAAAAATACTTTCTGCCGATGATGGAGCATTTAGCACAGGCTGATACAAATGCAACTTTCCACTTTGAAATTAAGGCCGATATACTGTCAGAGCACGTTATGGATTTTCTGGCGACTGTTCCGAAGGGACGCTTTCAGTTGGAAATCGGCATTCAGAGTACGCATCAGCCAACATTAAAAGCTATCAACAGGCAGGATAACTGGGAGAAGCTGGCTGCTAATGTCAAACGTCTGCTGTCCTTCGGTAATATGCATATCCATGTTGATTTGATTGCAGGCTTACCTTATGAAGATTTGCCGACATTTGCCAAATCCTTTGATGATGTTTACGGTTTGGGTGCGGATATGCTGCAGCTGGGCTTTTTAAAGGTTCTGCCGGGAACTCAGATGCGTCGTGAAACCGAGCAGCATGATTTGCGTTATATGGACGAACCGCCTTATGAGATTTTGGCGACTAAGTATATGCCATATGAGGATATGCTGTATTTGAAACACTTAGATAATATTCTGGACCAGACGGCCAACAGCGGTGGCTTTAAATATACGCTGAGGGCATTGCTGCGTGCTTCCGGCATGAATGCCTTTGGCTTTTACAGACAGCTGACGCAGTGGTGGGTGAAGGCAGGCTTCTATCCGCAGACACATAACGCCAAGGGTGTAGCAGCTATCTTAAAGCAATTTATAGAAGAAAATTATGCTGACAAGCAGGCGGAACTGTTGGAGATTCTGCGCTTTGACGTATTCTGCGAGATACCGCAATGGCGTCCGGAGTGGCTGAAATGGCAGACAGAGGAAATTTTTGATGCAGTTTCTGCTTTTTGGCGCGATGAGGAAAAGGTGTGCCGATATATTCCTGCATATAAATTCAGCAGCTGGCGCCAAATTCATAAGCTTTATCCGAT
>OGOX01002722.1_pt1 | contig 9927 bp, 9 predicted proteins | sample 1552761 | NCBI WGS metagenome assembly OGOX01 (sample SAMEA2580212, study PRJEB22360) | human gut metagenome | biome: human gut; feature: human-associated habitat; material: faeces | place: Denmark | collected 2008/2010 | reverse complement strand
GGGCATCCGCATCCATGCCGGCAACTATCCCGACGATACCCAGGGCTGCATCCTGATGGGTGAGAACAAACTGAAAGGTATGGTGGTGAACTCCCGTATCTGGCTCCATCGTCTGATGAAGCGCATCCAGGCGGCGGAGAATCAGGGGGAAGGTATCTGGATTACCATCATCTAAAATTTGCAGTGCACTGCCATCTTATATAAAAAAAGTCCGTGAGCATTCATTTGCCCACGGACTTTTTAAATTATCTGATTCTTATAAATGTCTTATGCCTTGAAGCTCTCCAAGTCTTCTGCCTTGAAGTTCTGGATGTATGCTGAATGACCGAGAACTTCCTCCTCTGCCATGCGAACATAAACATTAGCACTCTTGGCAAACATCTCTGGTGCCTTGGTAGCATCATCGAGGATGAGGAGTGACATCACGATGTCGCCAGTCATGTTGTAGAGACGGCGAGCCAGGAAGTCGTGAACTGCCTGATCGTTAGCTTCCTTCACCTTGTTGATGGCTGCCTCGTAAAGATCTACGAGCTTGGCAACACGCTCCTTCAATGCCTTCAAATCATCTGATACCTCGTTCTCCAACATCTCCTTGATGATGCTGAGATAAGTACCGTTGGTGATGTAGCGGATAGCTGCAACAACCTGAAGCTGGGTGGTACCCTCGTAGATAGAGAAGATGCGGGCATCACGGAACAGGCGCTGGCACTTGTACTCCATGATGAAACCAGAACCACCGTGGATGCTGATGGCATCGTATGCATTCTGGTTGGCATACTCTGAGTTCATACCCTTAGCCAGTGGTGTGAATGCATCAGCCAAGCGGGTGTATTTCTTCATCTCCTGACGCTCCTCTGGAGTGAGCTTAGTGTCGCGGGCGATGTCTTCCAAAGCCTTGTAGATATCTACGTAGCGGGCGCAGCAGTAGAGGAGTGAACGGCCTGCATCCAACTTAGCCTTCATTCTTGAAAGCATGTCGTAAACGGCTGGGAAGTTGATGATCTTCTCACCAAACTGAGCACGCTCCTTGGCATAGGCCAAACCCTCGTTGTAAGCCTCCTGCTCAACACCTACACTCTGAGCTGCAATACCCAGACGGGCACCGTTCATCAGAGCCATCACGTACTTAATCAAACCGAGACGGGTGTTACCGCAAAGCTCTGCCTTGGCATTCTTGTAAACCAACTCGCAGGTTGGAGAACCGTGGATACCCAACTTGTGCTCGATGTGACGAACTGTTACGCCGCCATCACGCTTGTCGTAGATGAACATAGAAAGACCACGACCGTCCTTGGTGCCTTCTTCTGAACGAGCCAAAACCAGGTGGATGTCAGAGTCACCATTGGTGATGAAACGCTTCACACCGTTCAGACGCCATGTGCCGTCCTCATCCTGTGTGGCCTTCAGCATTACGCGCTGCAGGTCAGAACCAGCATCAGGCTCAGTCAAGTCCATACTCATGGTCTCGCCTGCGCAGATGCGAGGGATGTACTTCTGGCGCTGCTCCTCAGAGCCGAACTCATAGAGTGTATCGATACAGCTCTGGAGCGACCAGATATTCTGGAAACCTGCATCAGCAGCAGCGATGATTTCTGAAGCCATAGAGAAGATGGCGTTAGGCAGGTTCAAGCCGCCGTAACGACGAGGCATAGACAAGCCCCAGAGGCCAGCCTTGCGGGTAGCATCGAGGTTCTCGAATGTCTTGCTGGCATAGATCATGCGGCCGTTCTCCAGGTGTGGACCTTCGAGGTCAACATCCTCAGAGTTTGGTTCGATGATGTTAGCAGCTACATCGCCGGTAATATCCAGCAATCGCTTGTAGTTCTCGATGGCATCCTCGTAGTTGACAGGAGCATCTTCAAACTGGTCTTTTTCTGCGTAATTTCTTTCCTTCAAGTCCACAACACGCTTCATGAGCGGATGATTCAAGTGGAACTCTATTTCAGGATGGTCTGTATAATAATTAGCCATTTTGCTTTTCTTATTTAAATAATGTGTAATGCAGATTACTTAGAATTCTGCTTGTAGTACTTGATGAGCTTAGGAACCACATCCTCTACATTACCGTTGATAACGTAGTCGGCAATCTTGTTGATTGGAGCATCAGGATCGTTGTTCACAGAGATGATGATACCTGAATCCTGCATACCGGCGATGTGCTGAATCTGACCAGAGATTCCGCAGGCGATATAAACCTTAGGATGAACGGTAACACCAGTCTGACCAATCTGACGGTCGTGATCTACCCAGCCTGCATCTACGGCAGCACGGGAAGCACCTACCTCTCCATGGAGGAGATGAGCCAACTCGAAGAGCTGGTCGAAGCCTTCCTTGCTTCCTACACCATAACCGCCGGCTACAACGATGGCAGAACCCTTCAGGTTGTGCTTGGCAGCCTCTACGTGGTGGTCGAGTACCTTCACTACGAAGTCCTCAGCAGGAACATACTTGCTTACCTCTGGATAAACCACTTCCTTCTTGCACTCACCCTCGTAGATGCTCTTCTGCATTACGCCGGAGCGGACAGTAGCCATCTGAGGACGGTGCTCTGGGTTGACGATGGTAGCCACGATGTTACCACCGAAGGCAGGACGAATCTGATAGAGCAGACCCTCATAGTGCTTGCCGCTCTTCTTGTCGTCGTAATCACCGATTTCAAGCTCTGTACAGTCGGCGGTAAGACCGCTGGTCAATGAAGAAGAAACACGAGGACCGAGGTCGCGACCGATAACGGTGGCACCCATCAATGCAATCTGAGGCTTCTCCTCCTTGAAGAGGTTGACGAGAATGTCGGTATGTGGAGCTGAAGTGTATGGGAACAATCCCTCAGCATCGAAAACAAATAATTTATCTACACCATAAGGGAGAATCTGATCCTCTACCTGACCCTTGATGCCAGTACCAGCCACGATGGCATGGAGCTCCACGCCCTGCTGGTTAGCGAGCTTACGACCCTTGGTGAGCAATTCCTGAGATACTTCGGCAACGGTTGTGCCTTCTACCTCGCAATATACAAATACGTTGTTCATTGTCTTTTCTAATAAAGCATTTTTAAATGAATCGGAATCTGAATCATCCTTCGATGATTATCCGATAATACTTTCGTCCAACAATTCCTTCATCAGTCCGTCGATGTCCTCATCGCTGCTGGTCAAGGTCTTGCTCTCCTTTGCCTGGAACACGATGTTCTTCACGGCCTTCACCTTGGTAGGTGAACCGCTCAAACCACACTGTGCAGGGTCGCCGTCAACATCGGCAACGCTCCACTGGTTCAGAGTGAGGTAAGGGCGCTCCTCATAGAGGTTGGCCCAAGGCTCATCACCCTTGCGCTCCATAGGGCAGGTAGCGTATTTATATTTCATCACGAGCTTCACGTTGCATGGGCGACATGGAGCAGCACTTCCGTTTACGGTAATTACCAGTGGCAATGGAGCCTCTACGGTCTCAACACCACCATCGATGAGGCGGCGGATTGTAGCCTTGCCGTCCTCTACCTTGAGGATTTCCTCAGCGTAGGTTACCTGGTTCAAGCCCAGTTTCTGAGCCACCTGAGGACCTACCTGCGCAGTATCACCATCGATAGCCTGGCGACCACCGATTACGATGTCAACGTCACCAATTTTCTGGATACCTGTAGCAAGGGCATAAGAAGTAGCCAATGTATCAGCACCAGCAAAGAGACGGTCGGTGAGCAACCAACCGGTGTCTGCACCACGATAAAGACCCTGACGGATGATTTCTCCCGCACGAGGAGGACCCATGGTCAAAATTCCAACTGTAGAACCTGGATTCTGCTCCTTCAGACGGAGAGCCTGCTCCAGCGCGTTCAAATCTTCAGGATTGAAGATAGCAGGAAGGGCTGCACGGTTTACGGTGCCCTCGGCTGTCATCGCATCCTTACCCACATTTCTTGTGTCAGGTACTTGCTTGGCAAGTACAACGATTTTCAAACTCATATTTAAAAATGGTTATTGTTATAATTCTCTTAAGTTGTTAGTGTTCGGAGCTCAAATCCTTGATTTGGGAGCAAACACGTCGGCAAAAGTACCATTTTTTTGTCTTTTACCCAAATATTTTAAAGAAAAAATGCACAAATGTCTTTATCTAGTGCGCAAAAAGAGACATTTGTGCAGGTTTTTCTTACTCGAAGCTTTTCAATCTTGCGATATACTTGCCGAGAATATCGAATTCTATATTCACCACGGTTCCTACTTCGATGTTGCAGAAGTTGGTGTTCTCTCGGGTGTAAGGGATGATGGCTACGGTGAAGGTGTTGTCGGTTGGCTCGCAGACGGTGAGCGAAACGCCGTTCACGGTTACGCTGCCCTTATCTACGGTGAAGTAGCCTTTGCGCGCCATCTCCTTGTTCAGTTCATATTCGAAGGTGAAGTAGGTAGAACCGTCTGCATCCTTCATGTTGATGCACTTGGCGGTTTCATCCACGTGTCCCTGCACGATATGGCCGTCCAGTCGGCCGTTCATGATCATCGAGCGCTCCACGTTCACCTTGTCGCCCACCTTGAGCAGTCCCAGGTTGCTGCGGTCCAGGGTTTCCTTCATGGCAGTAACGGTATAGGTGCCGTCCTTGATTTCCACCACGGTGAGGCAGACGCCATTGTGCGCCACGCTCTGGTCGATGCCGAGTTCATCTACGAACGAACATTTCAGGGTAAAGTCGATGTTCTCCTTATCCTGCTTAATCGCCACTACGGTGGCCATTTCTTCTACGATTCCACTAAACATATATTCTATTTTTATTTTGTTTCATGATTATTTCAGTTTGCAAAGATATTGCATTAGCTTGAAGCAACCAAATTATTTAAGTTCTTTTGATAAAATAATCGAGATATATTTGTTTAATTGCCATATTTTTTATATTTTTGCACATTATAATATATGCACATGATAAATGTGATATACATGTCTTTCCAAAACTCCACCGAATATGAAGAAGAATGAAACCCAAATGTCGCAAAACAATGACTTCGATGGTCTTGTAGCCCATATTCAGCAAACGCAAGATGTATTGCAGAACAATGCTCGCTTAGTGATTAATCGCCACGTCACAGCCAAGGCTTGGTTGACGGGCTATTATATTGTGGAGTATGAGCAGAAGGGAGCTGATAGAGCTAAGTATGGTGAGCAACTTTTGAAAAAGTTGGCAGAGAAGTTGAAAGACAAGAAGACTTTCAGCTATAGAACATTGCGACTTTATCGACAATTCTATCTTGTATATAACAGATTGGGGTTACCGATAAAAAAGTATTTATGTGGCAATCTTTCAATTGGACAATCAGTGATTGCCAAATCTTCTGATGTGGTAGGTAATGAGGTGTGGGTTGACCCGCAAGAGTTATTACCTTTGAATTTTTGGGTTTACAAGCCAAGGATGTAGTGGAAGAGTCTGACTTGGAGACAGCCCTCATCACCCATCTTCAAGACTTTATCTTGGAGCTTGGTATGGGCTTCTGCTTTGAGGAGCGTCAGAAGAAAATGTTGATTGACGACCGCTCTTGCGTAAGGAAAATGAGGGACTATATAATAAGGTATAGGAGCAGCAAAATTAGATAACACAGTTTAGGTAACAATAAAAACATTTGAAGACAATGGAAATCAAGGAAGGATATATGCCCTTCATGGGCTATCAAACATATTATCGTATCATAGGTAAAACAGAGGAGGGCAAGAGCCCTATCATCCTCTTGCATGGTGGACCAGGCAGTACCCACAACTATTTCGAGCTATTGGATAGGGTAGCGGAATCAGGTAGAGCTGTCATCATGTACGACCAGTTGGGCTGTGGCAACTCATTTGTGGAGGGACATCCCGAACTCTGGACTCCTGAGACTTGGCTCAACGAACTCTGTATGCTCATCGACTATCTCCACATCGACCATTTTCATCTCTTGGGACAGTCATGGGGTGGCATGCTCGCCATCATCTATCTGATAGAGAAGCAAGCAAAGGGCGTGAAGTCAGCCATCCTCAGCAGCACTCTTTCGAGCAGCAAGCTTTGGGCAAGTGAGCAACATCGCATGATTAAGTTTATGTCGGAGGAAGACCAGCGTGCCATCGCTGAGGCTGAGGCGAAGGATGACTTTTCGAGCGAGGCGTATGCCAAGGCGAATGAACACTTCATGCTCCTGCATTGTGCCGGTGAGGTGACGGAGGATAGTCCAGAGTGTCTTCGCCGGAAGAAGCGTGCTGGTGCTGAGGCTTATCTCCATGGTTGGGGACCAAATGAATACACTCCTACTGGTACGCTCCGTGATTATGATTACACCGACTGTCTGGGCGAAATCCAAGTGCCTTGCTTGGTGATGAGTGGCACCAACGACCTCTGTACTCCATTGGTAGCAAAGACACTTTATGATGGTATCCAAGATTCCAAGTGGCATCTCTTCGTAGGAGCCCGACACATGCCATTTGCCGAGCAAAACGATGAATATTGCAAGGTGTTGGAAGAATGGATGGAGGAGAAAGAGGGAAAGTGATTTGGCACTTTCCCCTTTTATTTCATGATATTGTATGCGATTGATACCTTGGGGCGGAATGTACAGTAGTTGTATTGATGTTCAGCCTGTGCATAATGAATGTAGCTTATGCCAACTCCCAAGCTATAGCGCAGTTGTTTCAATGCACCTTTGATTTCACCAAAGGCATACACTTTGTTATTGTCTGTCTTGTTCAGGGCGAATACATCTCCTTGGTAGTTGTTCATAGTGTGCTTGTAGGTATAGGACAAGCCTACGGAGAGCGTAAATGGCTTCAGTCGGTTCTCATAGATAATCTCGGAAAGCAAAGAGGCGGTCTTGCCTTTCACGAATAAAAGGCACTTTTCAAGAAACGCTCATTCAGAATGAGTGGTTTTGCTCAGAATTACTCATTCTGAATGAGTAAAAATGATAGAAATTACTCATTCTGAATGAACAAAAATGAAGATTTATTTGGTTGTTTACTTAAAAAATCGTATTTTTGCAAGCAAATAAATGATTGAACATGAAAGAGTTATTAAAGCAAATTATATTTGAGCAGCAGGAATACTGCAAGAATATAGCACAAGATACTGTGCCGAGAGACATAGAGGAAGAGTGGCTTACCACAACGGAGATACTAATTATTACTGGTATAAGACGTTGTGGAAAGTCTGTTTTGCTTCAGCAAATGCGCAACAAATTGCCGGAGCAAGACTTCTTTTTCAATTTTGATGATGAGCGATTGGTCAATTTTACGGTTTCTGATTTCCAAACATTGCAAGAATGTTTCTTCGAACTTTTTGGTGAGCAGCATACCTATTATTTTGATGAGATACAGAATGTGAAGGGCTGGGAGACCTTTGTGCGCCGTCTCTACAACGAAGGCAATAAGGTGATTGTAACTGGATCAAATGCCCGAATGCTGAGTAGAGAGCTTGGCACTCATCTCACGGGACGTTATATCGCAGTGGAGATTTTCCCTTTTTCCTTTCTGGAATACTTGCAGTTGGCAAAGGTGCAGCTGGAAGCCAAGGACTTTTATCTAACCAGTAAGCGTGCCATTCTCTTGGGGCATTTCAATGAGTATTTGGAGAAAGGTGGATTTCCTAAGTATCTCCAGTCGCCATCCACTCGTTACCTCTCGTCACTCTACGATAGCATCATCTTCCGTGATGTGATGGCTCGTAATGGGTTGACCAATGATAAGGAGATGCAGGAACTCATCTTTTATCTCGCCAGCAATGCCACGAAGCGCATTACCTATACCTCACTGGGTAAGATAGTGGGCATTCGTCATTCCGAAACCGTCAAAAACTATTTGGAGTACATCGAGCAAACCTATATGATATTCCAGCTCATGAAGTATTCGCCATCGGTAAAGGTGCAGATGCTGAACCCGAAGAAGATTTACTTCATCGACAATGCCATCGTGAGTCGCATCGGATTCAATGCCACCGACAATATGGGAGTGAAGTTGGAAAACATCGTGTTCATCGAGTTGAAACGTCGCGGATATGATGTTTTTTATCATGCAGATAAGAAGGAGTGCGACTTTGTTGTTAGAGAGGGCATGAGAATCATGAAGGCTTATCAAGTAACGATAGTGATGAATGACGAGAAAACTCGCAAGCGAGAAATCGAGGGGCTGATGGAAGCCATGAATGCTTATGGCTTGGCTGAGGGATATATTCTTACGATGGAGGAGAAGGAAGAACTTGAGATAGATGGCAAGCAGGTTCATGTTCTTCCTACGTGGGAATGGATGTTGAGAGAGAAGTGAAATAAAAAAAAGTGATCCTAATGTCGGGACTGTTGTTGCTTATCAGAAGGGGGAAATCCTGCTTTCAAAGAAAGGAAATGGAAAAATAATAATGTCTAATCATAAGTCATACAAGAATATCATTTTTTGACTTAGATAATAGCAAAGACGAAACAATGATGAATAATAATATAAAATGTCCAAAGTGCAATTCAGAGAATGTGCAGACAGAGGGTGCACTGCATCTTTGTTTGGATTGTGGCTATAAATGGGAGGACGCACCCCAAACTGATTTGGGAGAAATGATCATCTACCAATCTGATGATGGCGTGAAGCTTGATGTGAGATTGGAGAATAAGACGGTTTGGCTAAACCAAGATCAAATCGCCTCCTTGTTTAATAAGAGTAAGTCTACGATAGTAGAACATATATCAAATATTTTTAAAGAGGAAGAACTTGATGAAAAAGTGGTTGTTCGGAAATTCCGAATAACCACTCAGCATGGTGCTATGGCAGGAAAAACCCAAAGCAAAGAAGTGAAGTTCTATAACCTTGATGTTATCATATCTGTGGGCTATCGTGTAAAATCTATTCAAGGCACACGTTTCCGCCAATGGGCTACAGAGCGACTGAATGAGTACATCGTAAAAGGGTTTACGATGGACGATGAACGACTCAAAAATCTTGGTGGTGGCAACTATTGGAAAGAGTTGCTCGACCGTATCCGTGATATTCGTTCGTCAGAAAAGGTGCTCTATCGACAAGTTCTGGACATCTATGCCACAAGTGTTGACTATGACCCTCGAACTGATGCCTCAAAGCTTTTCTTTAAAATCGTGCAAAATAAGTTGCACTATGCTGCTCATGGGCATACAGCGGCAGAAGTTATCTATGAGCGTGCGGATGCCGACAAACCATTTATGGGCTTGACGACATTTGAGGGCGAACTACCAGCTATCAAAGACATCAAAATAGCCAAGAACTATCTGAAAGAAAATGAGCTGAAGATACTCAATAATCTTGTTTCCGGTTATTTTGACTTTGCCGAGATTATGGCAATGGAGCATCGCCCAGTCTATATGATGGATTATGTGAAACAACTTGATACTATCCTGCAATCCACAGGGCGACCTTTGTTGAAGGGATCGGGAAGTATCAGCCATGAAGAGGCAATGGACAAAGCTATAGCTGAGTATCGAAAATATCAGGTAAAGGTATTAACTCCAGTAGAGGAGGCTTATCTTGAATCCATCAATGCTTTGGGAAAAATTGCAAAGCGCAAGGGAAGACAATCGGGGGAAAATCATTAATGTAACGTTCTGATGAGAATCATGTAACAGATAGTGCCAGCGGCTCCAATGATGAGGAGATTCATCCCGCATATCATCATACCCGAAAGGGAACTGGTATGGTATTTTGAGCCGATTCGACATAATGTCACCTTCGAAAATAGCTTCTCAAAAACAGCAATTAAAATTTCATTCTCCTTTCACAATTATCATAGTGTGCACATAATCATTCACTTAAGTGTGAAAGGAGAATTCTCTGAAACAACAATAATAATCAGCAGAAAGGACTATTAATATAAGGCGAAGGCAACTTAGTCTAAAGGAGAAAGCAACTATCACAAGAGGAACAGAAAAGGCTTCTTTGTATCGGATGACCCGGGTCATCCATATAGATGACGGGAGT
>OGOX01002718.1_pt1 | contig 9936 bp, 9 predicted proteins | sample 1552761 | NCBI WGS metagenome assembly OGOX01 (sample SAMEA2580212, study PRJEB22360) | human gut metagenome | biome: human gut; feature: human-associated habitat; material: faeces | place: Denmark | collected 2008/2010 | reverse complement strand
TTGTTATAATTTTAAGCCTATTTCGCGACTGTCCCTAGGTAAATACTGAGCAAAGCCATAATAGATAGTCAAAAAGAATAATTGGCTCAACCGAATGGATTTTCCGTATATTTTCATAATAAGTTTTTAGCTAATTCAACAAACAGACGAGCAACATTCTCGATTCGATAGTTATCCAAGAAGTCAACCTTACGCTCGCCCGAATAATCTCCTTCATAGAACTTCAAGAAAGCAGAAGCGTCAGAGAAATCATTCGTCACATCCAGCACAGGGCGGCCTGCTATGCCATAATCAATTAACTTACTTGGAGTTTGGACCATCGATGGATTTGTGACGTTGATCAGAAAGTCTGCCTTACTACACTCCCATACCACGTCCTCGCGACCTTTGCCTGTGATGTACTCTATCTGACCGTTAGACTCCTTTACATACTTTTCTTCAAGAGGAGTGCGCATCATCATAATAAATTTATAAGGCTTATTAAACTTTAGGAGATAGTCCATAAATGAATGAGGATCGCGAACACCAGGATATATAGACCCCATAAAGAGAAAGGAAGGAACAACATTCTTTTTGTACTCCGCAATTGGAGTCTTTGAGAAATCAAAACCTTGAGGGATCACTCGGATCTTACCCCAATACCGCTCGTAGTAGCCCTTATAACTCTCCTTGGTAGGTACTGCAATATAATCACACATTGAGCACCACATATCCTCAAAACGCTTCATGAATTTTGGTGCTTTGATAAACGGATTGAGCATAAACGGGTCTCCGCAATCGCAAATCCAGGTCTTTGGGAAAATTTCTGGATAGAGTTTTTTGGCACGGGCAGCCCCGGAATGAATTGAATGTGGATATGCAATGGTAATCAGCATATCCATATTCGGATTTTCTTTGATAATCTTCCCTACTGAAAAATGGAATTCGCATTGAGGCCACATTAATAAACGATGGAAAAAGTGGAACATAAACTTATCAAAGTGATTGTATCTCTTTGTCTCATCATTAGCGGCTGTCGCAAATTTCGGATTTATGTCGCGTCTGATTACTCCCGTATCTTTGACATATTGGGTATAGTCATATTTGCCGTGAACCGTATAGAGAATCACTTCATGCCCCATCTTCACAAGTTGTTCAGAGAGTTCAGTCGTGCGAAACGCTCGAGGCCCCTGTGCGGGATATGCATGATTTGATATAATCAAGATCTTCATAAGAAAAGATATTTTATTACTGTTAATGGAGCTGGAAATGCGTATAGATAAAGTTCGGTAATAGCGCTCATTCGTCGATACCAATAAAGAAGAGAGTAAGCATAAATGAACGGAACTACATAGAAGTATTTATCATATTTCTTTAAGATTTCATAGTTCTGCGCCCAAACAATAACCAAGAATGGAATTACAAAATATTGAAATCTCCCCATCGATGGAATTCCAGAAAGGAAGTTGGTTATAGCTGCCAATGCAAGCATGATAGTCAATAGATGACCCGCATGTGGATTCCGGTTTATCTTCCTGCGATTGATAATAAGTAAAAAAGACAATAGTATATGAAAATATCCGGGCAATGCAATCAAGAAGTCTGCATAAGCAGCCCCATATTCACTCACACCACTCATTCGCTCCAACGCCATCTCTGACTCTGTATACGACCATATCTGATTTTGCATGAATTGTGGCAATAGAAAAGAATAGTCGTTTAATACATTCAAATAGGAAACTGCAGATACAAAGGACGAAGCAATAAAAAGTACTATTGTCACACTCTGGAATCGGCTCAACAATAATGCAATTGCCATAATTGCCACCCAAACGACTGAAGCCCCGTGAATTAATGGCATCAGCAACAGAAGTACAATCTTCTTATAATCTTTTTCGACAAAAAAGTTGAGTGCAACATATACACCTATCCAGGCTGCCGTCCAGAAACGCACTCCATTGATATTGTATATAGGATTACTATAACAGAACATGAAAAGCAATACATAGAATACTATGTTATTACTTACCTTATTATGGCGTAAGAATATCTTCAGCGACTTGATGTAAAAGAAACCGAAGACTGCTGCATATATTAGGTAGGTCCAATGGTAATTATCGGAGAATCGTCCAACAAGGAAATTCACCGTCAACGTATAAATATCCTTGATATTCGACTCAAACGCGAAATACTCATTGATCTCTAATACATATTGAGACCAGGTATAGCTATGTTCTACTAAAAAATCTTCTACATATCTAAAAGAATCCGCAGCCTCACTTACTGCACAGAAAGCGACACCAAACACTAAAAACCATAAATATAAGAACCAGTGTGATACTCCATCTCTAATATCTTTTATCGATGTTATTGCTGAAATGAATGGATTTATGAGGAACAATATGAATTTTTCTCCTCTATTATTATTGCCTACCATCAATTAAGTATGATTTTTATGGTAAAATTTTCACAACTGCATTTAGTCTTGATTTGTTCTTTAAGAACCCACCTGCAATATCTCGATAAGTAACTTTGCAAATCCAACAAAGCACATAGTAATCTACCAAAAAAAATCCCAAGCAGACAAACAACACAATGAACTTATTCATGTTTAGAAAGTCTAAAAGAAGAAATGGTGGTAATGACGCTAAAACCGAAATCATAATTAGTATCGTCATCGGCCTTGGTGGCAACAGCTCTGTAATCTTCTTGTGTGCATAGTTTGCAATGACACGCAGCAAGAGCCAGATTTTAAACAGCTTGCACAACTCTGAAGTTATCGCAACATAAACCGCAGAATCAAAAGTTTTACATACAACGTATTCTGCCATTACAATCATAAATGCTGCTATCATGTGCGCATTGGCATAAGAGTTAGTCTTACCAATAGCAAGAATGATCGGATAAAATGGAATAATATAAAATAGTCCGCTCAAATTCTTAATGACAAAGTATATTGATGATTGAGCATATATATCTCCGTACATACAGGTCATAATCGGTTCAGCGAAGAAGACGCTAAAAATCAGCATCGGAAAAATGAGTTTTGCGGACTTCAAGAGAGCTGAGTTCCAAACAACCAGAGTCTCATTGCTCATTCCATCTCCTTTGTCCATTCCAGAGAAAACCGGGAGGAGAACGGCGGATATAGAGCCCAATATCATTCCTACCAATGGTAGCTCCATGAATCCATTCGAAAACTCTGCAAAAGTCTCGTTACCGAAATATCTACTAATAAAAAGCTGGGTTGCCGACGATATGATCACGCCCCATAAGGATGCGTATAAAAGCGGGAGTGCAAACTTGAATATCTCCTTATATGTCAATGAACTCTTTTGATGCTCTACATCTTTTACTGGCCAAGATTTCAAATAGAGAGCGAGGAAGAACGTTATCAGAGAAGCAATATCAAATCCAATAATAGCGCATATATAGTTTCCTGAGAAAATAACCACCGGAAAAACAATGCATATAATAGTCAGAATTCTGGTAGCTATCGTGTAATATGCCAAATACTTAGTCTTGCGAAAAGATGCGTAAATAGCATCCAGTCCCATTGTAGGCAACAGAAGAAATGGTGTTGGAGAAAACACGATCAATGCCGACCTCAGATCCGGATTGTTCATTACGGATGCTATCGGGCCTGCACAACACAGGAGAAATAGAGAGAATGCTGCTCCAAGAATAAAAAAGATCTTCGTTACCTTGGATATGATATCCCTTGAATAGTTTGTCGCGTATTTTGGCAGAAAGTATGCATATGCTTTAGGCAGACCAAGTGTAAATACTGCAAGTAGAGTGCTATACACATACATCACCTGTTTGTAGGTTCCGTAGTCTCCTTTGTCGAAAAATCGACTCAGGATCATAGAACTGATGATACTTACAATGAATGAAAAGAAACTGCCAATAGCCACCCAAGCGGCTTGTTTGGAATTTGATGTTTGCCCGAGCGACATTCTATATATCTAAATACTTCGTTCTTACGGATTCGAATTTCTCCTTCGGAATATATCCGTAATATTCATTTTCTAAATGCCAAGGTTGAAAACACTCCTTGTCGAGATACTTGACGACTTTGGCAGGCACTCCTGCCAATATGCAAAAGCCATCAGGAAAACTTTTGGTTACTACAGCTCCCGCTGCCACGATTGTCCTTGGTCCCAAAACAACACCTGCTGTAACAATGCTATTCATGCCTATCCATGAGTAATCCCCTATCACTATCGGAGCTGCATTATATTTCCTCTGATCATACAAATCATGATTAGCACTCAAGATTCCTACATTTGGCGCTAACCGCACATAATCTCCGAAATGAACTGTTCCTGCTCCTTGTATATAGCATCCCGGCCGTGCTATTGATGCGTTACAACCCACATAGACCTTTCTTGCATTTGCAATCGTACATGTCGGATGAACTGGATAATACCCCCCCCCTCTACCACAACTACCTATTAACCTGAACCTTATATAATTCCAATAGGACTGATTATGCACTCCTGAACTTGCAGATTTAACGAATGATGAGTAGAAAGGAATTAATACTTTGATAACTTTCTTGATTGAATTCATCTCATTTTCTTTTTTAATAACGCCCTAACAACCACTTGAATGGTTTATACTGGAATAATTTCATTAGAAGGTAGCATAACATGTATTCTGTTGTTAACAGCAATAACAAAGCGCCGACGAAGGATAGTATGCTTATTGGCTGTATCCAAGCGTAAAACAATTTGAAAAAGTATACCAGAGGAGCAAAGTGAAGTGCATATACCACCAGACTGTTTTGGCCCCAAAATTCAAGGAAACTGCACTTTTTTATCTTCTTACATATTACTATGAGGAACAAAGTTCCGCAGACTGAAAGTATTAAGAAGAGCGGTATGGTCTTGAGTGAAACCGATAGAGAGGCCGTGATATTTGGGCTGCGCCAGAAGTTGATCAATGCCAACAAAGGATATGAATACAAACAATACTTCAATGCTTTCTCGTAGATCGACTGATTTTCTTTGAGAAAGAGGCCAAGAGCTACGAAGAAAGATGCTACCAATCCGTGTTGATAATAGAACGGATTGCTTCCGAGATTGAATTGGTCCAAAGCCACTCCTGCTATCAATAAGACGAATGTAGCGATAAGCATAATAATTAGAGCATCAGTGACCTTTTGAATACTGTAGCAAATTACTTTAGCAATGACAAGAGCCTGAATGAACCATAGTGTACCACCACTCTTTATTGTTTTCAATAAAGTTGTGGAAATGTCTTGATGAGTCACCATCAAAGCATACATAGTGTCATTCACCAATGATAGTGCAAAAAGCGGAAGGACTAAACTTTTAAGTAAGGATTTAAGAAATGTCTTGGGGTCTTTCCTGAAGTTCGAGCAATAGCCGGAAATTAAGAAAAATGCCGGCATGTAGAAACACGTGAAAATAGAATTCCATCCATACACATATTCGAAATAATCATTCTTAAAATCAGTTCTATTGAGTGCCGACCTGAAATGTGCAAACACGAGCAAGATTATCAGCGCACCTTTCGCAACATCTAAATAACTGATTCTATGCGAATTTCCCCCCCCCTCCGAAATTCCGGCAGTCGTCACCCTTATTGAGTTAAGTCGGGTCTTATCTTTCTGCATTCTATTATGTTTATATCAATCTGAATATTTTGACAATAATGTACTTTATTTTTGTCTTAAACGAGAGTCTTCCGATACGTAATCTTATCTCTGGCAAGAGCCTCTCTGTTAGCTTTATATGCCTGTAATGAAGCCGCTTGCTGTATAAAGAATCCAGTTTAACCGGTAAGTACTTGCGGTAGGAATAGTCATTGATGATTGCCGATGAACCAGTTGCCTTGAAAGCCTTATACACAATATTCAGGCATCGAATGATATCATTGTATCTTTTGACGTTCTTGTTATCGAAGATTCGTTACCAGAATAATAGAAATAATTTCTCGGCTGATCGAGTATCAGAATCTTCTTTGCATGGGTCGCACACGCTATTGAAAATGCCTGATCCTCTAACATTACCATCTTTTCAGGGAACGAAACCTGATGGTCATCTACAATACCCTTTTTGACGAAAAGGCTGTGAGTATAACCTCCTACACTCTCATTGACAAAATATTCTTCTCTTGTGACTATCTTATAATTAACATTCTTGCTTTCATCAGAATTGACGGCTTGTGGATTATATCTTTGCGGTGTACGACGACTGAACAATCTCACATAGTCGATATGCTCATTTCCGATTGCTTTGAAAATGAATTCATACATAGAAGGTCCGATGTAGTCATCTGCGTCTATGAATGAAATCCATTCTTCATCTTCTATTTTGTTCAAAGCAAAGTTTCTTGCACTTGCCGCTCCTGCATTGGGTGTATGAAAGACTCTGATTCTCGCATCCTTCTTTGCATAGTCATCAAGAATGAATGCTGTATTATCTTTCGATCCATCATTGATGCAATATGCTTTCCAATATGGATAAGTTTGCGCGAGAATGGAATCCAGGCAATCCGTAATATATTCTTCAGCATTATAGACGGGGAGAACTATCGCCCCCTCATTTCATGCAAATTTCTTATAATCATATATTTGCACTTATCATCAAATGTGGTATATCTTCTCAATCTTATGCAGCATATTGCAACAGTCGAGAATGACCTTGCCTTTCAGGCGCTCTTCGTTGTCGAGAATGTGCTGGTGCTTAATCAATACAATTATCATATCCATATCGTTCAGGAACTCATCGAAGTTGTTGTATTGGTTCTCGGCAATCTTGTGCTCCTCGAGGAACGGATCGTAGCAGCAAAGAGGCCGCGCAAGGTGACGCTCTTGAGCCTCGAGCATCTGGAGGGCTGGTGACTCGCGATAATCGTCGACATTTTCCTTGTAGGTAAGGCCATAGAGACCTACCTTGCGGTTGTCGGTGATGTTGTTCTCCTCCATGATTTCATAGATGCGGTTGAGAACGAAAGCAGGCTGCGAATCGTTGGTCTTCATTGACTCATCGATTACCTTTGCGAGCTGAGGATAGTCGCCTACGAGGAACCAAGGATCAACAGAGATGCAGTGACCACCTACACCTGGACCTGGTTGGAGGATATTGACGCGTGGATGCATATTGCAGATACGGATAATCTCGTATACGTCCATGTCGTCGTGACGGCAGATGCGTGCAAGCTCGTTGGCGAAGGCGATATTGACAGCACGGAAGGTATTTTCAACGACTTTAGTCATCTCAGCTGTACGAATATCGGTAACTACGATATCGCCTTGGCAGAAACTGGCATAGTAAGACTTCACTTTCTTGCCAATCTCACGAGAGTCAGCACCTACGGTACGGTTGTTATGGATCAACTCGTAAACCATATTGCCAGGGATGATGCGTTCAGGTGCATGCACAAGGTTGATGTCTTCGCCAATCACGAAGCCATTCTCCTCGATGATAGGACGCACGAATTTGTCAATAGTACCTGGGCTAACGGTTGATTCTATAACTACGATTGCACCTTTAAGACAAACTTTCATCACTTCCTTAACGGCTGTTACTACATAGCAAGCGTCAACTTTCTTTGAGAACTTGTCGTATGGAGTTGGGACCGAGACAATGTACATATCTGTCTTCTGGTACTCGGTGGTGAACTTGATACCTGCTTTGAGGGCATTTTGAAAGAGTTCGTCGAGGCCGTCCTCCTTGAAGGTCGTGTGACCTGCGTTAAGGGTGTCAACAAGCTGCTTATTATAGTCAGTCCCGATAACTTCCACTCCGTGAGAAGCCATCATAAGGGCAGTCGGAAGCCCAATGTACCCCAATCCAATTACATTAATCATATTATTAAGTATTATTTTAATTATCTTGTTGATTATTTCACGCCATAACGATCTGTCTCTTTGTCGGCAAGAACGTCTGCAATTCGGCGGCATGCCTGACCATCACCATAAGGATTTACAGCCTTGCTCATCTTCTCATATGCGGCTGCATCGTCGAGGAGTATACTGACCTCATTCATGATTTTATCATAATCGGTACCTACAAGATGTACAGTACCAGACGCAAGAGCTTCAGGGCGCTCGGTGGTATCGCGCATCACAAGAACTGGCTTGCCAAGACCTGGCGCCTCCTCCTGAATTCCACCAGAGTCGGTAAGGACAATAGTAGCCATGCTCATGAGGTGAACGAACTCGAGATACTGAAGAGGTTCGATAAAGAAGAAGTTTGGACGGGTGAGGTCTTCACCAAACACCTCGTGAATTGGTTTGCGCACATTTGGATTGAGGTGCATTGGGTAAACGAAATCAACCTCAGAATACTTTTCTGAAAGGTCCTTCATGGCGGTCACCATACGAATGAAGCCGTCGCCGAAGTTTTCACGACGATGGCCTGTGATAAGGACAAGTTTCTTTCCGTTTGAAAGTCTTGCAACATCGTAACCAGCTTGTGCAAGTACGTTATCCTGCTCTTTAGCAAGAGTCTCATCGGTCTTGAGCTTGTCAACTACCATATGGAGGGCATCAACAACCGTGTTGCCCGTTACGTAGATATTGCCATGAGCCTTTTCGTCAAGGAGATTCTTCTCGGAGAGTGGTGTCGGTGAGAAATTGTAGGTAGCGATACGACCGGTAATCTGACGGTTCATTTCCTCTGGCCAAGGACTGTATATGTTGTGAGTGCGGAGACCTGCCTCTACGTGACCTACGGGAATCTGGGCATAGAATGCAGCAAGAGCACCTGCGGTTGAAGTAGTGGTATCACCATGTACGAGCACTATATCAGGACGACACTCCTTGAACACATCACGAAGCCCTGTGAGCACGTGTGCTGTCACATCGGTAAGATCCTGGCCCTGTTTCATGATGTTGAGGTCGATGTTTGGAGTAACCTCAAAGATTTTGAGCACCTGATCAAGCATTTCACGATGCTGGCCGGTTACGCATACGATAGTCTCAAACTCCTCTGAACGCTTCTGAAACTCCTTCACCAACGGACACATCTTGATTGCCTCTGGTCTCGTTCCGAAGACTAACATTATTTTTTTCATATATTATCCCTTTCTATTTCTCACGTGCACGATTATATGCCTGCCAATGTAGTTATAACACATCCTTACGCCATACCATCTTATTTACTACACCAACGTAGCTCTGAATGATCTTGACAACCTTGCTGGATACATCATCGACATAGTCAGGTACCGGAATACCATGGTTGCCATTTGCAGTCATTTGGACAGCAAGGTCAATAGACTGAAGAAGTCCCTTGGTATCGATACCGCTCAAAATAAAGCACGCTTTATCGAGAGCTTCCGGGCGCTCTGTTGATGTACGAATACAGACAGCAGAAATTGGCTTACCAATCGAAGCATAGAAAGAACTTTCCTCGGGAAGTGTACCCGAATCGGACACCACGCAGAAAGCATTCATTTGCAAGCAATTATAATCATTAAACCCAAGAGGCTGCTGAATCTGCACGCGTGGATCGAGTTGGAATCCAGATGCAGCCAGACGATTGCGCGACCGTGGATGGCAACTGTAGAGAATTGGCATATCATACTTTTCTGCCATCTTATTAATAGCGGTGAAAAGAGAGGTGAAATTCTTCTCTGTATCAATATTCTCCTCACGATGAGCAGAGAGGAGAATGTATTTGCCTTTCTCCAATCCAAGACGCTGGTGTATATCTGATGCCTCAATTTCTACAAGATTCCCGCGAAGCACTTCTGCCATAGGAGAACCGGTCACGTATGTACGCTCACGAGGAAGTCCACATTCCGCAAGATAACGACGTGCATGCTCTGAATAAGCCATATTAACGTCAGAAATGATATCAACGATACGGCGGTTGGTCTCCTCTGGCAGGCACTCGTCCTTGCAGCGGTTGCCCGCCTCCATGTGGAAGATAGGGATGTGCAGGCGCTTTGCCGAAATAGCAGAAAGGCACGAGTTTG
>OGOX01002717.1_pt1 | contig 9938 bp, 9 predicted proteins | sample 1552761 | NCBI WGS metagenome assembly OGOX01 (sample SAMEA2580212, study PRJEB22360) | human gut metagenome | biome: human gut; feature: human-associated habitat; material: faeces | place: Denmark | collected 2008/2010 | reverse complement strand
TGTTTGGGTTAAAACAGCTGATTACTGGAATGTTTTATATGATATTAATGAGATTGTTTATACGACATTTAATAAAGAAGGAATCGGATTCCCTTTCCCACAACTTACTGTGCATCAATCTTCAAAATAATAGAAACATATTCAACTTCTTAAATAAATGATCATGAAAAAATTAATTTGTTTTTTTACGATTTTCGTATTTTGGGGAATCACTGATAGTATAGCTCAGGGATTACATTTTGGGGTAAAAGCCGGTGTGCTTGGCAACAAAGCAAATATTAGTGGCATGCGTGACCAGTTTAAGGAAGAGAGTTTGACAGGATTTCAAGTAGGGCCTATGTTGCAATATCAAACAGGATTTCATGGTATCGTTTTGGACTTTTCTTTGCTGTATGTAGAGCGTGGAATCAAACTGACAAATACCTCTAACAGACGTAGTGCTGACATTAAAACACAAAGTATTGATATTCCTATAGAACTGAAATGGGAAATGGGAATATCAGATAATTTTGATTTGTTTTTGGGAGTCGGTCCTTCCTTTTCTTTTTTGGTAGACAAGGACAATTGGGGACGCAAACTTGCTCATATAGCTGTGGATGTTATAGATAAGGATCTTCCATCTATGGGATGGCGTTCGACTGAAGTCGGATTGAACTTCCGAATTATCGGTATGGCTCTTGCTTCTGCCAGAGAAGAACTTGAAACAGCCTACACAGCTAGTTTCATTACAATTTGCTTTTCCGCCATTTTGATGTATTATATTGAAAGGAATGCACAACCTGAAGTCTTTAAAAATATCGGTGACGGAATCTGGTGGGCCATTATTACATTTGCTACAGTCGGATATGGTGACATTTATCCCATTACCTTTTTGGGGGAATTATTGGGTTGTATTATTTGTCTGGTAGGTGTGACAATGGTAGCTATTCCGACCGGTATCATTAGTTCTTCTTTTATCAATATCGTACAAAAGAAGGAACAAAGAGAGAAATTCAATAAGGAAGAGGAGAATAGATGATAATAAAGTTCCCCAAAAACAACTGTTGGGGAGTATATTCTTTTCTTATAGATAATTTCTATAGTTATATGAAAAACTTTGGATTCTTAAAAATAAACCATATAGTCTTTAGAATGTGCATAACAAAAGTCTGCTTGAGGTGACAACGAACTTATAATTGTTATATCTTTGCATTGTCATTGTTGAAGCAATGATAAAATAAATAATCTTTAATCAAAACTTATGATTATGAAAAAAAGTATTTTAACCGTATTGTTTGCGTTAATCTGTACTATGGGATTTTCGCAGGTGTCTTTTAATGTAAAGGCTGGTCTTAACCTTAGTAGTTATATTGGTGAGAATTCAGATCACTCCGAATTTAAACCCGGAGCACGTATCGGAGTGGGGATGGAGTATCAGTTTAATGATATGATATCTTTACAGCCTTCATTGTTTTTTTCGCAAAAGGGGGCAAAATATTCAAGTGGATTTGACGGAAATATAATAGATGCTGATGCTGATGTGAAAATTAACCAGCTCTATCTTGAATTGCCTGTTAACGTACAGTTCCGTTTTAATATTGCAGATAACACCAACCTTGTCATCGCGACAGGCCCTTATTTGGCTTGCGGAGTAGGTGGTAAGGCTAAATTCGATGGTGACGCATCCGTTGGAGGCATCCATATTAATGGTGATGACAAAATAGACACATTCGGTGATGACGGACTGGATTACAACAGATTTGATGCAGGATGGAACATCGGTCTGGGTGTGGAGTTCGGAAAGATTCTCGTAGGTCTTGATACCCAACTTGGTTTTTGCAAGGTAATGGATGGCGATACCCCCCATAATGCAAATATAGGCATTACTTTAGGATATAAATTCTAAGCAAACTCTTTCATACCCCCCTCTCTAGTCTGTGCTGGTTTGCACGGTTTTGAGGGGGATTTTATTATAATTTTTACAAATCATTGGGAAGGAAAGAAGAAGTAGTTTTTTTATCAAAATGTAAAATTAGACAGTATCTAAATTCTCCATAAAAAATTGTGTATTGCTTTTTTATATCTATATTTGCAATTTCAATAGTTTTATTGCCAGATTTTAATATGAAACGAATTCAAGTACTGTTATTATTTATAGTCATTTCTTGTTCCATGTTTGCACAAGACAGGCTTTCTCTGTTCATAGGCAGGGCGAACAAGTATGCAGCTGTGGAGTTATCCGACTATCGGAAACGTTTATGCGTAGAATATAATATATCTAATCAATTATTGGATGATTATTACAGAAGATGTGGTAGTAATTGGGGGAATGTCGGTTTGGCTCTTGAAATAGCCAGAACTTCCGGTAGGCATATGCGGGATGTTTGTGATTATTATAAACGTTATCATCGACATGGTTGGGATCGCGTATTGATAGAGATAGGTATAAGACCGGGATCAACATGTTACAAGCCTTTTTATGACAGGATTCATTATCATAGTAACTGTTGGCATGAACATTATTGCTCGTATTGTGATCATCACGATAAACACCATTATAAGCATCATAAAAAACATAAACACCACAAACATCATAAACATCATAAATGGCACGATGGCTATGACGATGATGATTGGGATGACGATGATGATTAACATTTATAGATATAAAAGTATATTGAAATGAGAAAGATTTTAATTTTTTTAGGACTATTGTTTGTTATGTTGAGTAACATTTATGCTCAAAAAGGCAGACAAGCGATTGGATTCGGATTGAGTTATGGGACAGAAATTGAAAGTATTGGTTTAGGGTTGAAATACCAATATAACATAACTAACCCCATACGTCTCGAACCGTCTTTGAATTATTTTATAGAAAATGACAATGTTAGTATGTTGGACGTGAATATGAATCTTCATTACTTATGTCCTGTGGGGAGGAGTGTCAAATTATATCCTTTATTTGGTTTTACATTTTCCAATTGGATGTTTGATTTGGGCGATGGATTTGATATAGATGTGGATGGAGATCATATTCATATTGACAAGGACGATGACCATCATAATGAATGTAGAGTAGGAGTGAATATTGGTGGTGGAGCCGATTTTGTGTTGACAAGTAATTGGATTATGAATTTCGAATTGCGATATCAGTTAGTTAGTGATTTTGATCAAGCTGTTTTTAATTTGGGATTTGCTTATCGATTTTAATTTACTCCTTAATTAAGGAACTATAAAAGGAAATTTGTCAGAATTCACAGGATGCGATTCCGGATCAAGCCCAAATCGCATCCAATATTCTTTCTTTCACCTGCGAGATGAAATCTATTTATGAATAAAAACCGTATCTTTGCGCAGAATTATATGTCGATATCCAAAAATAAGATATGAAGAGAGTTTTCTGCCCCAAGTGTGATAATCAGTTAGCGTTTGACGAAACGAAATATCCGGAAGGTAAAGTGTTGGCGTTCGTATGCCCGCAATGTGGTTCTCAGTTTAAGATCAAGTTAGGACGAAAAATAGTCCGTACCGAATCGGGACAGGAAAAAGAGGTGAAGGAACCTGACTTCTCCTGCGGCTATATTACGGTAATCGAAAATGTCTTTGGATTCAAACAGGAACTTCCACTTGTAATGGGTGATAACGTGATCGGCCGCCGCAATAAAGATACTGACGGAGTCGATGTCCCCATCATCACAAGCGATCCTAGCATGGGGCGTAAACATTGTGTGATCAATGTGAAAGAAGATAAGGAAGGAAAGCTCATTTATACATTGCGCGATTTCCCGAGTCTTACCGGAACATTTCTGTGCAGCGTACTTGTCGGAAAGAAAGAACAGGTGCGGGTTGGAGAAGGCGCCATTGTAACGATCGGTGCTACCACCTTTATTCTTCATGTACCGGGAGGGGAGGAAGAGTAGCCTTTTCTATTTGAACTTAGATACTGTCCGGAGTGAAACTGACCTCTACATCAAGGCGATAAGGGAGATAGGGAAATTGGCGTAGGTTTCGGGAGAGATGGATGCAAAAATCCTTTTCGACTCCGGGGGCAGTAAACTAAGCTAAAGAATCATTATTCATGCTTTTGTATTCGACTTCGAATATAAAACAACTCATATCGGGTTTGGCTCACGCCCTTTTACATAAAGAACTACAAATATACTAAACGAAAGTTTCATAAATTATGGTCAAATAGACCTTAAAAGGCTATCAGTTAGTCTGTAATCTTGGCGTTGTATTAAAATGTAAGTGTTAAATCGGATATTTCGAACAATCTTTCTGACAGATCTCTTTTTTATATGTACTTTTGTAATCGAAAGAGGCAATGAGGTTAATTAATGGAACAGAACAAGGTACAGGCCACTACGGGGATCACTTTCCGTATACTGGTCGCTTTGAGCATATGTCACTGCTTGAATGACACATTACAGTCCGTTATCTCGGCTGTTTATCCACTATTTAAGGAAGATTTAGGGTTGAGCTTTGCCCAGATCGGGTTGATAACGCTTGTCTACCAGTCGGCTGCATCCGTATGTCAGCCGTTGACTGGACTTTTTTTTGACAAATGGCCCTCGGCATGGTCGTTGCCGACAGGGATGAGTTTTACGCTTGTGGGGTTGTTGAGCTTGGCTTTTGCCAATACGCTGCCATTAGTCCTTTGTTCGGTGGCATTGGTAGGGATCGGCTCGTCGGTCTTCCATCCGGAGGCCTCCCGGTTGACTTCACTCGCATCGGGTGGAAAGCGAGGATTGGCGCAATCGTTGTTCCAGGTCGGAGGAAACTTGGGAGGATCGTTGGGACCGTTGCTTGCAGCCGTTTTTGTCGCCCCCTACGGGCGGAGGCATATCGCCTTGTTTACGATCCTGGCTTTTACTGCGATTATGGTGATGATCCCTGTTGGGCATTGGTATAAAAGTTTCCTGCTCCGGTTGAGGAAAGCGGAAGGAGAAACGCTTAAGACGAGTGTCTGCAGACCACTCCCGATGGGAAAGACCGTATTCTCGATAGCGATCCTGTTGATCCTAATCTTCTCCAAATATATTTATATGGCGAGTTTGAATAGCTATTACACCTTTTACCTGATTCATAAGTTCGGGGTCAGTGTGCAAGCTTCTCAACTTTATCTCTTTGTTTTCCTGATTGCGACGGCAATCGGAACGCTGTTAGGCGGACCGATCGGTGACCGGGTAGGACGGAAGTACGTGATCTGGGCTTCTATCTTAGGTGCAGCCCCGTTTACACTAATCATGCCTCACGTGGAAAACCTATATCTGACGACGATTCTCAGCTTCTGTGTCGGCTTGACCTTGTCGTCGGCTTTCCCGGCTATTCTAGTGTATGCACAGGAATTATTACCGTATAAATTAGGTCTGATCTCCGGTCTTTTTTTCGGTTTTGCCTTTGGGGTAGCGGGGATTGCATCGGCTGTGTTGGGGAATATGGCTGATCGGTATGGCATAGAGGCGGTTTATAACGTATGTGGCTATATGCCCCTTATCGGATTGGTCACGTGGTTCTTGCCTGACCTTAAGAAGAAACGGTAGTAGCTGGGGAACAATAAAGGCGATCGCCTTGTTATAAGTCATAAAATTCGCACAAACTAAATTTAGACACATTTATGATTTGTAACTTTACTCACTTCAGCATCGCCCTGCTGTGGTTTCTTCCTGTCTTTTCCTCTGCCCAGACAGAGCCGATGGATTTGTCGCTGGAGCAATCTCTTACGCTCTTGCGAAGCGAGAACAAAAGCCTCAGGATTGCCGGGAAGGAAGTGGAGCTGGCGAAGAATGAACACCAGAAGCTCAATGCTTTTTGGTATCCCACTATCAGTGCTGCGGGAGCTTATGTGCATATGTCGAACCCGATCGAGGTACGCCAATCCCTGAACCAGTTCACCGATCCGGCGAAAGAATATGTCCATTCTATCCTGCCCAACGACCAGTTTATCTCATCACTTCTCGATAAGATTGGACAAAACACATTGACGTTGCCGCTCATCTCGCAAAATATCACGTCGATCGATGCAAACTTGACCTGGCCCATTTTTACTGGCGGCAAGCGCATCTATGCTGGCAAGATCGGCAAGAAACTTGTCTCCGTTGCCGAAGTCAACCGCGAACAGGTAAGCGCGAACCAACAGACTTTGCTGATCGAAAGTTATTTTGGCTTACGTCTCGGCCAGCGGGTTGTCGAGGTCAAGACGGAAACTTACAACTCCCTGAAAATCCATTACGACCAGGCTTTGAAGTTAGAGCAACAAGGGATGATCAACCGGGCTGAGCGTCTTGTAGCCCAGGTAAGCATGGAAGAGGCGAAGCGCGAACTCGAATCCGCCCGGAAAGACCTCGAAGTCGCCAGTCAGGCACTCAAGAGCTTGATCAACATAGGAGAAGAACAGGTGATCCGCACGACGACTTCCCTTTTTATCAACGAGAGTATCCCCTCGGCCAACTATTTCAAGGAGATGATCCCTTTTAACAATTACTTGGTCAACCAACTGAAGCTACAGGAAAATATCGCCGGCGACCAGTTGAAGATCGGTCGTTCAGGTTATCTCCCCAATATCGCCCTGATCGGCAAGCAGACTCTCTATGCGGATGGAGTCGACAAATATCTCATGCCGCGCACGATGATCGGGGTTGGCTTTACCTGGAACATTTTCGACGGACTCGACCGGGAAAAACGTATCCGGCAGGCACGTCTGACCAGTCAGTCGCTAGCCATCGGGAAAGAGAAAGCCGTGACCGATTTGCAGGTAGGAGTCGATAAGTTCTACTCCCAGATGCAGAATGCGATGGACAATGTCAAGGCGTTAAATACTACGCTTGAGATGAGCAACGAACTGGTTCGTATCCGCGAGAAATCCTTCAAGGAAGGAATGGCGACCTCGTCGGATGTGGTAGACGCTGAGGTGGTTCTCTCGAAGGTGAAGACCGCCTTCTTGCTCGCCTACTACCAATACGATGTGGCGCTTGCTAATCTCCTGTCCATTTGTGGTATTCCCGAAGCTTTTCACCAATACCGGATGGACGGTAAAACAGAGATCTTATAAACATAAAACCGTATAATCATGGACAAATCGAAGAAATATCTGGCGATCTCCTTTATAGTAGTGCTGATTGCCGTAATCATCCTGTCTTTCGTGGGTATGTTCTTGTTGAAGGATAAACCTGTGATCTTGCAGGGACAAATCGAAGCAACCGAGATACGTATCTCCGGAAAACTGCCTGGCCGTATCGATACATTCCTAGTAGAGGAAGGACAGAATGTAAAGGCCGGAGACACCCTTGTTGTCATCAACAGCCCTGAAGCGCTTGCCAAATACCAGCAAGTGAACGCTCTCGAAAGTATCGCCCGTTTCCAAAACCAGAAGGTAGACGAGGGAACGCGCAAGCAGATCATTGCCACTGTCCAGCAGCTCTGGAACAAATCGAAGTCGGACCTCGAACTGGCAAAGACCACCTACAACCGTATTGAAGTCCTGTATAGGGACAGCGTTGTTTCTTCGCAACGGCGAGACGAAGTGAAAGCTTTATATGATGCTGCCGTAGCCGGTGAACGGGCGGCCTGGAACCAATACCAGATGGCGCTCGTCGGCGCCCAAATACAGGATAGAGAGAGTGCCCGCTCTTTGGTGAACGCAGCTAAAGGCACGGTCGAAGAGGTTGCAGCCCTCTTGCAGGACGCCCGCTTGACAGCCCCGGAATCCGGCCAGATATCGACAATCTTCCCGAAAAGGGGAGAGCTGGTAGGAGCAGGGATGCCTATCATGAACTTGATCGTGCTTGACGACGTGCATATCGTACTGAATGTCCGTGAAGACCGCCTGCCGTTCTTTCCGATGGGAGGGACGTTTGTTGCCGATATCCCGGCTATTGACAAGAAGAACATCGAATTCAAGATCAATTATGTCAGCCCCTTAGGTAGTTTTGCTACTTGGAAATCGACTAAGCAGACGGGCAGCTACGATCTTCGTACGTTCGAGGTACATGCTTTGCCTGTAAGAAAGGTGGAAGGGCTGCGCCCCGGAATGTCGGTATTGGTTGAATTGACAATGGATAATTGATAATGAACAATTTTAAGAATAGTGTGATGAATTGTCAATTTGTTCGGGTTTTTCGAAGAGAACTTGTACGGATGGTCTCGAGACGTCTCTATTTCGGGGTGTGCGTCGTGCTGCCGCTGTTCTGTATCTTCTTCATGTCCACGATCTTCGGAAACGGACAGATGGAGAACATACCCGTCGGTGTCGTCGATGAAGACAATACCTCCATGTCGAGGGAAGTCGTGCGGACTGTCGAAGCCGTTCCCACTTTCAAGGTAACACACCGCTATGTCGACGAGACGGCAGCCCGGCGTGCTACCCAATCGAAAGAGATATACGGCTACCTCGTGATCCCCACCGGCTTCACGGCTGATGCCATAGCCGGACGGCAGGCGACGCTTGCCTACTACTACCACTATGCTCTTCTGAGCGTAGGCGGTGAGGTGCGCGGCGCTTTCGAAGCCGTCCTTCGTCAACTTTCGATGGCTCCGGTCGTAATGCAAGCCACCGCCTTGGGTATCGGGGAGGAGCGGGTTGCCACCTTTCTGCTCCCCGTCAAGGCGAGCAGTCATCCTCTGTTCAATCCCGATCTGGACTATTCGGTCTACTTGAGCAATCCTTTCTTCTTTATCCTTTTCCAGGTCATTATCCTGCTGACAACGGTCTATGTTATTGGTGGTGAGGTCAAGTTCGGGACAGGGGCGGAGTGGCTCTCAACAGCAGGCGGCAATATCATGACGGCGGTAGTGGGAAAGCTGTTGCCCTATACCGTTATCTTTAGCCTGATGAGCATATTGGCGAACTACGTCATGTTCGGCCTTATGCACATACCGTTCTCATGCGGTTTCTGGCCGCTCAACCTAACGGCGATCTTGTTTGTCGTCTCGACACAAGCGTTGGCGGTCTTCATCTTTTCCGTTTTTCCCGTGCTTAGTATCATTATCAGTATCGTGTCGATGGTCGGTTCGCTCGGTGCAACGCTGTCAGGGGTGACTTTTCCCGTGCCCTCAATGTACGCTCCGGTGCATTATGCCTCCTACTTGTTCCCTGTTCGCCACTTCACTGAGATATATCAGAACTTGCTTTATGGGGATTACGGCTTTGCTTGGACTTGGATGAATTACGTTGCGCTGCTCTGCTTCCTTCTTCCTGCGCTGCTGATGTTGCCTCGTCTGAAGAAAGCGATTGTGAACGAAGAGATGTGGAGGCATCTCGTCTCTTAAAAAAGAAATATGAATATGAAGGTAATATCTGTTATACACGATGAGTTCAAGACGATTGCCGGCAGCTATGCCATCCTGCTTGTACTGATGGGCGGCATCTTTGTTTACGGCTTGCTCTACAATTATATGTACGCTCCCGACTTGGTCCGTAAAGTTCCGGTTGCCGTTGTCGATCATTCTCATAGTGAACTGAGCCGCCACTATGTCCGCCTGCTTGACGCTACCCCGCAGGTCAATGTCGTGACTACGGCTACCGGTTATCCGGAAGCCCAGGATATGATGAAGTCGGGCAGGGTGGCTGGTATTCTCTATCTGCCGGATGACTTCGAAGATCGTGTTGCCCGTGGTGAAGAGTCTGTTTTCATCATGTACGAGACGACAAGTGCTTTCCTTTACTACCTTGCCATGCAGGAAGCTTCGGCCGCCTCCATGTTGGCGCTGAACGATGACTACCGGCCGGAGATGTTGGTATTCCTGCCTAAGGAGGCTACCACGAAGCTAGCCTCTGCCCAGGCAGTCGAGGTGGTCGGAACTGCCCTCTACAACCCGACTGAGGGTTATGGAACTTACCTGATTCCTTCGGTTCTGGTCGTGATCATCTTCCAGACGTTGATGATGGTGATCGCTATGATTAGTGGCGACGAACGGCATAGCGGCTTGATTGTCCGTTTTGCCGGCAATCCTGTGAACCT
>OGOX01002715.1_pt1 | contig 9939 bp, 9 predicted proteins | sample 1552761 | NCBI WGS metagenome assembly OGOX01 (sample SAMEA2580212, study PRJEB22360) | human gut metagenome | biome: human gut; feature: human-associated habitat; material: faeces | place: Denmark | collected 2008/2010 | reverse complement strand
CTTGCCTACGCCAAGACCAAGGCCGCCCGCGACGGGCTGCGGGCACAGAAATCCGAGAAAGCCCGCGCCGCATACCGGCAGGCCCATGAGAGCGATTTTATCATAGCCGACGCAGCAGCCCGGTATTTCAAGGCGCATGGCATTACCAAGCTGCCCGCCCGGAAAGCGTTGCAGGCCGAGATCGAGCAGCTTATCTCCGAGAAAGACGGCCTGTATAACACCTATCACGAACAGAAACAGCGGTTCAAGGAGTTGCAGACCGTCAAGCGGAACATCGACCAGATTTTGCGCCGGGACGAGCCGCACCGCAGAAAGGAGCAGAGCCATGAGCGATAACCTGCCCCACATGGACTACCGCCAGCACCGGCGGGCGCGGCGGCTGGTACATGAGTGCTGTAACTACGATGAGGGGAACTGCCTGCTATTGGACGACGGGGAGCCTTGCGTGTGCGTCCAGAGCATTTCCTTTTCCCTCATGTGCCACTGGTTCCGTGTGGCTGTCCTGCCCCTTGACGGGGAGCTGGCCGCAGCCCTCTTGTGCCGGGGAAGCCGGAAACGGTGTGCCGTCTGCGGGGCGGCCTTTGTCCCCAAATCCAACCGGGGAAAATACTGCCCCGACTGCGCCGGGCGCATGAAGAAAATCAAAGCCGCCGAGAGAAAGCGGAAACAAAGGCAGAGATGTCACGCTTTAGAGCCTTTCAAACCCGCATAAATCAAGGCTTTTTTCGTGGGTGTCAAAGGGTACGCGATACATTTATCCTTTTCCCCCGGAAACGGCGTTTTAATGCGTGACAATACGCCAAAATCAACCCGAACACAGGGAGGTGATCCTATCGCTGATTATATCAGGGCAGACACGCGGCTGCCCGCCTATCTGCCGTATCCCCGTTTCCTGCTGAAAATGGAGATTTCACAGACCGCCAAGCTGCTGTATTCGCTGCTGTTAGACCGTTCCACCCTCTCCCAGAAAAACAAGTGGCTGGACGACGAGGGCAGGATTTATATTATCTATCCCATCGCGGAGATAGCAGAAATACTGGATAAAGGCAGCACCACCATCAAGGGGGCGCTTAATGAACTGGACACGGCGGGGCTGTTGGAACGGGAACGGGGCGGCTTCTCCGCACCGAACCGGCTTTATGTCAAAGTACCGCCAGTGCCACAGGTACAGTTTTCAGACCAACTGATGGCCGGAAGTCCGCCCCTCATAGAGCCGGAAAACCGTCCTACTGATGGTCAGAAAACCGACCTTATGATGGTCGGAAAACCGTCCCCTAACCAAACTACTATAAACAACCTTACAGAGAGCCAAACAAAGGGAGTGAGTGGGGGGCCGTCCGCGCCCTATGGCCGATATGGAAATATTTTTCTGTCACAGACCGAATACGACGAGTTGCAGGCAGAGTACCCTGACAGGCTGGAACGGTTCATCGAGGAAATGAGCCGCTACCTTGCCGCCAACGGGAAAAGCTACCAGAACTATGCCGCCGCCCTGCGGATATGGGCGGGGAACGACAAAAAGGAAGCCCCTAAAAAGGGCATACCAGACTACTCATGCAAGGAGGGCGAGAGTTTATGAAGAATGAAATCAACGCGGTTTTGGAGAATATGACGACCACCATCCCGGAGCCGGAGGACTACACCGGCGAGGACGGTTTACTGTACTGCGGCAAGTGCCGCAAGCCGAAAGAAGCCTATTTTGCGCCGGATAAGGCCGCTATCTTCGGGCGCGACCGCCACCCGGCAGAGTGCGACTGCCAGAGAACCGCCCGCGAGGAACGGGAAGCCGCCGAAAAGCGGCGCAGACACCTTGACACCGTGGAAGAACTGAAACGCCGGGGCTTTACCGACCCCACCATGCGGGACTGGACTTTCGAGAACGACAACGGCAGGAACCCGCAGACCGGGCTTGCCCGCCGGTATGTGGAGCATTGGGAAGATATGCGGACAGACAATATCGGCTGCCTGTTCTGGGGCGGCGTAGGCACCGGCAAAAGCTACCTTGCAGGCTGTATCGCAAACGCCCTCATGGAGAAAGAAATCCCCGTCCGCATGACGAACTTTGCTCTTATCCTCAATGACCTTGCCGCCAGCTTTGAGGGGCGCAACGAGTACATTTCCCGCCTTTGTCGTTATCCGCTGCTGATCCTTGACGACTTCGGCATGGAACGCGGGACGGAATACGGGCTGGAACAGGTGTTCAATGTGATTGACAGCCGTTACCGCAGCGGCAAGCCGCTGATCGTCACGACCAACCTTACGCTGGACGACCTGCACAACCCGGAGGACACCGCCCATTCCCGGATTTATGACCGCCTGCTTTCCATGTGCGTCCCGGTACGCTTTACCGGCGACAACTTCCGGCAGGAAACCGCCAAGCGGAAAATGGAGAGCATGAAGAAACTGATTACCGACTGAAAGGAGTATTGCCTATGGCAGATAACAAGCAGCACGACACCCGCACCACCCGCCGCCCTGACTGTGTGACGGAAATCCGCATGGGCAATTCCGTCCTTGTCGTGTCCGGCTATTTCAAGAAAGACACTACCACCACCGCCGCCGACAAAATGGCGCGGGTACTGGAAGCGGAAGCCGCTGCTACACAGGAGCCGACTTATCCGGCGTGAACCGGGGCATGGAAAAGCGGCCATGCCAGGGAGCATGACCGCTGGAACGAAAATCGGAAGTGCTTTAGCAATTCTTAATCTCATTCTCTATAAAATAATTTGCAATTTCAAAGGCTTTTATTCTTCTCTTTGCCAATGTGATTTGTGATTTATAACGCTCGGAATTATCCTTTGATTCAAATGTTTTTACTGTTTCTCTTAGCTTGTGCAGAGTTGAATCAATTTGCCTTTTGGCCGCGGTTAATTCATCTATTGTATACTTCATGTTTTCTCCTTTAACTTCTGATTTTTTTGTTAAATCAGAGTATACCACGGAGTTATGAACTTTTCTACTGCAAATATGGGACGACAACCCATACCATAAAAATCGGAAAATTGAAAAGCTGTAAAGAAGCAAATTTAACGCTTTTGCCGCTGTACAGCCCCCGCCGTTCCGTGGTACAATGAAACCACGGAATAGTGGGGCTGGCTGTCGGAAACGGAGGATTTTATGTTAAGACAAGCCACCCAAAACCTCATTACCGCCCTTTATCCGAGATTGTCCCACGAGGATGAATTGCAAGGCGAGAGTAATTCCATATCGAACCAAAAAAGGATACTCGAAACCTACGCAAAACAGAACGGCTTTACCAATCTGCGCTGGTACACCGACGACGGTTTTTCCGGCGCGAACTTCCAGCGGCCCGGATTTCAAGCCATGCTTGCGGACATTGAAGCCGGGAAAGTGGGTACGGTCATCGTCAAGGACATGAGCCGGTTAGGGCGAAACTACTTGCAGGTAGGGTTTTACACGGAAATGCTGTTCCCTCAAAAGGGTGTGCGTTTTATCGCTGTCAACGATAATGTGGACAGTGCCAGCGAGGGCATGGACAACGATTTTACCCCGCTGCGAAATCTGTTCAATGAATGGCTGGTGAGAGATACGAGCAAGAAAATCAAGGCAGTGAAAAAGTCAAAAGGCATGAGCGGCAAGCCTGTTACCAGCAAGCCGGTTTACGGCTATGTGATGGACGAGGACGAGAATTTTATTATAGACGAGGAAGCCGCCCCGGTGGTGCAGCAGATTTACCAGCTTTGCCTTGCCGGGAACGGCCCGACCAAGATTGCCCGTATGCTGACGGAGCAGCAAATCCCCACGCCGGGGACGCTGGAATATCAGCGGACAGGCAGCACCCGCCGTTATCACCCAGGCTATGAGTGCAAATGGGCGACCAACACCGTCGTTCATATCCTCGAAAACCGAGAGTACACCGGATGTCTGGTGAACTTCAAAACGGAAAAGCCTTCTTATAAGGTCAAGCACAGCATAGAGAACCCCGTCGAGAAGCAGGCCATTTTCGAGAACCACCATGAGCCGATCATCGACAAGGAAACATGGGAACGGGTGCAGGAGTTACGCAAACAGCGCAAACGCCCGAACCGCTACGATGAAGTGGGGCTGTTCTCCGGGATTTTGTTCTGCGCCGACTGCGGCCATGTGCTGTATCAGCAGCGGTATCAGAACAAAGACCGCAAACAGGACTGCTACATCTGCGGCAGCTACAAGAAGCGCACCCGCAACTGTACGGCGCACTTTATCCGCACCGATCTGTTGACCGCTGGTGTCCTGGCAAATCTCCGGCAAGTGACCGAATACGCAGCCAAGCATGAGAGCCGGTTTGTGAAACTACTTGTCCAGCAGAACGAGATCGGCGGCAAGCGAAAGACCGCCGCAGCCATCAAGCAGCTTGAACAGGCGCAGGAACGCATTTCTGAAATCAGCCGCATTATCAAGCGGCTGTATGAGGACAATGTAAACGGCAAAATCAGCGATGAGCGTTTCATGGAACTGTCGGCTGACTACGAAGCCGAGCAAGCGGAGCTGAAAAAGAGAGCCGCCGCCCTGCAAGCCGAACTGGACAAGTCACAGGCAGCTACCGTCAACGCCGAGAAATTTATGGGCATTGTCCGCAAGCACCTTGCCTTTGAAGAACTGACCCCCACTCTCTTGCGGGAAATGATCGAGAAAATTGTGGTGCATGAGTGCAGCTATGATGAGAACGGCACCCGCAGGCAGGACATTGAGATTTATTACAGCTTTGTCGGCAAGATTGACTTGCCCGAATAACCGCCCGACCTATCCGACACAATGGCCAAGTGTCGGATAGGAACGGCAAAATTTTTTGCACTTCTATTGCTTCTTTATCACACATAAGCAAAGACTGCCGATATGGTTGAAAAGCTCCTTTCTTATGCAGGAGTACGTCGTTCTGAGATTGTCAGGGATAATATTGTCTTCTACAATAACCACAAGCACTCCAACCAAGATATTTATGAGAATATCGAACAGATAGAACTTGCTATCAGGCAGAAAAAACAAGTAAGTTTCTACTACTTTGATTTAGACGAAAAGAGGAATCGTGTCTATCGTAAAGAAAAGAAACGATACATCACTGATCCTGTTGCTCTTGTATTCAGCGAGGATAACTATTACCTCGTTGCATACAGTCAAAAGTATCAGAACGCAGTGAATTACAGAGTTGACCGTATGGATACTGTCGAGGTCGAAGAAGAACCTATTTGTGAAGATGCTCTTATCAAGAAAAGAAAGACAGAAACTTATACAGAACAGGTATTTAAGATGTATAACGGTGAAGCTGAAACAGTCACTCTTGAGTTTGCACCTGAGCTGCTCGGTGCGGTATATGACAAGTTTGGCGAAGATCTTGAAATCAGACACTGTGACGGCGGTTGGCTGAAGATTAAGATCACAGTTCAGATAAGTCCCCCTTTCTTCGGCTGGGTGTTCCAATTTAAGGACAGAATGCGAATTGTTGAACCATCAAGAGTAGCAGATGAGTATATTGATCGAATTAAGAGTGCGGTTAATGATAATAAGTAACGTGTATAAGACATGGTAAAAAACATGGTTATTTAGTTATTATGAATTAAAACGACTATATTAAGACAGAAGGTGGAATATGTTTGACTTTGGAAATGCCAACGATGCTCAGAAACTCGCTATATCATCCTCAAACGGTGCTGTCCTGATCACGGCAGGTCCAGGCACAGGAAAGACTTTCACTCTTGTGCAGAGGGCGATCTATCTTATTCAGGAGTGCGGAGTAAAGCCTGAGCAGATCTTAATGGCTACTTTTACAGAAAAAGCGGCAAAGGAGCTTGTTACCCGAATTACCAACGAGCTTGCTGTTAGAAATATATATGTCAATGTGAATGAAATGTATATCGGTACGTTCCATTCGCTTTGCCTTCGTATAATTAAAGATAATCTTGAATTCACTCAACTTAAAAAGAATTATCGTCTGTTGGATTCTTTCGATCAGAAGTATCTTGTATTCCGTAATATACAAAAATTCAGAAACATCGCAGATATTGAGCTTGTTATGCCTAATGGTGGTGCTTGGAAATGGGCAGAAGCTATATGCGGTCTTGTTGGGACGCTTACTGAGGAACTTGTTGATGCCGATGCTATGGCAAAGGACAGCAAAACAGAGATTCGTGTGCTTTCAGCTATTTTGAAACAGTATCAGCAGTTACTCACCGATGAAAACCTGATCGACTTTGCTAAGATACAGACCGAATGCTACCGCCTGCTGAAAGAAAATCCTGCTATTCTTTCTGATTTGCAGGAAAAGATACACTATCTGATGATCGACGAGTATCAGGATACAAACTATATTCAGGAACAGATCATCTTTATGCTCGGTGAAAAACATGGTAATATCTGCGTGGTCGGTGACGACGATCAGGGCTTATACCGTTTCAGAGGTGCTACTATCCGTAATATCCTTGAATTTCCCCATAAATTTAAGGACGGCGCTTGCAAGATCATTCCGCTGACGGTCAATTACCGTTCCAACAGCGATATAGTGGACTTCTATAACGAATGGATTAGCACCACCGACGGAGCAAAGTTCAAGTTTGAGTGGAAAAACTTCCGCTATCCTAAGCATATTGTACCCTTTAAGCACACGGATATGAATAGTAAAGCCGTGGTAAAGCTCGCAAGCTCTGAGGACGAAGATGAATGGCACGATAAGATACTTGACTTTATCCATAAGCTGAAAGATTCAGGAAAGCTGACGGACTATAATCAGCTTGCTTTCCTTTTCAGCTCGGTCAAGTCACAGCAGGTCACAAGCCTTGCGAACTTCCTTGAAGCGAATGGTATCAATGTGTATTCTCCACGTTCAGATATGTTTTTCAAACGCAGAGAGATTATGCTGACGATCGGCTGTCTGATGCTGATGTTTCCTTTGTATGTTCAGGGCCTTATCAAGGGCGAACACAAGTATCTGCAAACGGAACACAGCTACTATTATCGTGACTGCATCGAGCTTGCAAATGAGCTTCTTTCTCTGGAAGAAAACAAGGAGCTAAAGAAGTTTATCCGCAGCCGTGGCAAGTCTCACGCTGCCCTCGCTCAAAGCAAAGGCACAACGGACTACGCATATTCGGGACTTCTGTATCAGCTATTTGCTTTCAAGCCGTTCAGCACTATCCTTGATACCGACCTAAGCTCAGGTGTTGTTGATGTGCGTCCGGCAAGAAATATTGCTATGCTTACGCAGATAGTCGGGAAATTTGAGTATTTACATAGAATCGACGTTTTTACAGATAAGTACATCAATAAGAATACAGAGCTATTTTTCAATCTCTATATGCGCCTGCTGTTTGACGGCGGTATCTCCGAGTATGAGGACGATTCCGAATACGCTCCCAGCGGTTGCGTATCATTCATGACGATACATCAGTCTAAGGGAATGGAGTTCCCGATTGTTATCGTGGACTCTCTTGGCAATACGCCCCGTAAGTCCTACAAAGACTTGCTGAGTGAAGTCGAGGTCAAGTATTACCACAGACCGCAGTTTGAGCCTTTTGAGGAAATGAAGTTCTTTGACTTCTGGCGGCTGTACTACACGGCGTTCTCCCGTGCGCAGGACTTGCTTGTGCTGACCTGCAACGAGAATAACCGCACACCCTCGCTGTATTTCCGAGAGCTTTATGATGAACTGCCGAGTATAGAAAGCTCTGCCTTTGACCTGAATGAGTTTACGTTCCACAAGGTAAAGGCGGTCAATATCAAGGATACTTTCTCCTTTACCTCACACATCACGGTTTATGAGACTTGTTCCTTACAGTATAAGTTCTATAAGGAACTGGAGTTTATGCCAATCCGTGAGAACGCTATGATGTTCGGTACGCTCGTTCATGAAACGATCGAGGACATACACAGAGCTGCGATCAGGCAGGAGGAACACCTTATCACACCTGATAATGTTTCCGACTGGTTTGAAAGCAACTATGTCTCCCTCGTCAAGTCGGAGCATACCTACCTCGCTGAACCGCAGAAAAAGGCAGCACTCAAACAAGTCCTGCGGTATGTAGAGCGACAGCACGGCGATTGGTCGATGATAAAGCAAGCCGAGGTCGATGTAAGCCTTGTGCAGCCTGAGTACATCATCGAGGGCAAGATCGACCTTATCAAAGGTGCTGACGGCACGGTGGAGCTTGTGGACTTCAAGTCTGAACGCAAGCCGGATATGGTGAAAGCGAGAGACAGGATCGAGCATTACCGCCGACAGCTCCATATCTATGCTTTCCTTGTGGAGCAGCGAACGGGGCAAAAGGTAAGCAAGATGCACCTTTACTATACGGGAGAGGAAAACGGAAATCCGATGATCTCGTTCCCTTACACCAAGAGTGCTATCGAGGGTACTGTTTCAGCGTTTGATGATACAGTCCACAAGATCATGAAAAAGGACTTTTCAAGGCAGGCGGAATCGCTGAAAACCTGCACTGGCTGCGATTTCAGGTTCTATTGCCAGAATAAATAAACGGAGGATACGAAAATGGAAATGGACGGACAGCTTACTTTTGAGTTTAGCAAAAGACCGACGATCAAGGGCTTTCCTGAGCTGAGATGGACAGGCAAGCGCCCCTACGAATCCACACAGTATTATCCTGCTCAACTAAAAGAGCGTTATGGTGAAGATGTTAGTGGTTGGATTAACAAAATCTTTTGGGGCGATAATCTTCAGGTTATGAGTCACCTATTAAAGAAGTACAGAGGTCAAGTTGACTTAATCTATATAGATCCTCCTTTTGACAGCAAGGCAGACTACAAAAAGTCCATAAAATTGAAGGGACAGGTCGTAACGGGTGATAGTAATTCATTTGAGGAAAAACAGTATGGTGATATTTGGACAAATGATGAGTATTTACAGTTTATGTATGAACGCTTAACTATTCTGCGTGATTTATTGTCTGAAACTGGCTCTATATTTCTCCATTGTGATTATCATAGAAATTCATATTTAAGAATAATCATGGATGAACTTTTTGGTAATGGTGGGCAAGACGGTAAAGGTTCAGGGTTTAAGAACGAGATTATATGGCAACGTACAGGCGCACATAATGATGCAGGCAAATATGGAATTGTTCATGATACAATCTTGTGGTATACAAAAACTCCTACTTATAAATTTACTATGGAGATGATTCCTCTAACAGATGACCACATTAGTAGCCGATTCAAAACAATAGAACCTGAAACAGGCAGACGTTTTTATCCCGGACCGATAACCGCACCTGGAGATGGACCTTCAAGAATATTTAGAGGGAAAGAGCTTTTTCCACCAGCAGGAAGACATTGGAGTTATTCACAAGAAAACATAGATGAATTGGAGAGACAAAATCGAATTTATTATTCGTCTACTGGTGTTCCATACTTAAAAGAATACGCTGATTCATTATATACAGATGAAGATGTAGTAAACGCTAAAGAGAAGTATCCTTACTGTACACCATTTACTAAAGAATCATTATTATATCGTGAAATCTTTGAATCTTATTACCCAGGAAAAGCTAAATGGATCAAAGACTTCTGGATGCCTAATAAGACATGGGAAAACTGTGATGTGAATGACCCAAGTGCTAGAGTACTTAAAAACTATGGAGATTCTGGAAAATAATATTATAATAAGAGCGAAGTGATGATTATGTTAGGCACATTATTATCTATGGTGTTCTTTCTTGCGTTTCTTCCATTTATTGTGATGTTTTATATTTTTAAATGGAGTTTAAAGGTTGTGATTTATCTCGTTCTTATTTTCCTTGCATTAGGATTTTTGGAAATCATTATATAGAGGCTATGAGTTATTCATAGTCTTTTTTTAATGCATAAAAAAACGTGGTTTCCCACGTTAATGACTATTGGTGCTCGGAATGGGACTTGAACCCACACGGCATAAACCACCAGTACCTGAAACTGGCGTGTCTACCATTCCACCATCCGAGCATTCAACAGTTT
>OGOX01002703.1_pt1 | contig 9962 bp, 9 predicted proteins | sample 1552761 | NCBI WGS metagenome assembly OGOX01 (sample SAMEA2580212, study PRJEB22360) | human gut metagenome | biome: human gut; feature: human-associated habitat; material: faeces | place: Denmark | collected 2008/2010 | reverse complement strand
AAGAAATATAAATTCTATTGGAGATTTCTGAATAGATTCAAAAAATACACGTTTACGCTTCTCCGTGAATCTTTTATGAGAAATGTATCTCTTGCTCGTTTTTTGGCTAATCCTGAATTTAAAAAAGCATTAAAACAATCAAGTGTAGTAATAAGCGTGGGAGGACATCATTTTACTACAATGTTGTCACGCGATTTAGTCTCAAGCATTAACTTTGATGCAATGGTGGCTTCATCATATAGGAGAATAATATGCTTCTCCCAATCTTTCGGACCATTCGATTTTCATAATCCCAAAAATAGGTTACTTACTCAACGTCTATTATCTAACAGTATATTAATGCCTAGGGAAGAAAAATCTGTCAAGGAAATCCACACATTTTTGGGTAAAGAGGAAGCAGAAGTTATACCGACCTACGAAAGTGTACTGACATTGGCAAACCATATACAGTATCTTCCGATAGAGCAAAGAGACAATGCGGTTGGAATTGCTATTTATTGTACGCAATCCCGAACCGTTGAAGAACGAAAGCATTATCAGCAAACAATCGCAGATTTTTGTAATTACGTAATAGATAAAGGTTATTCGATACGCTTTTTCCCAATGGAGATAAAAGGCTCTGCTCCTGATGACCGTGGTTTCATTGCTGAAATAATCGCCAAAGTGCTTCGGGCAGATAAATGTTTCATATACGAAGATGATATGGAAACACTGGAGCATTTAGAGGAAGTATCCAAATGCAAGATATTCCTTGGGCATAAAACACACAGTACCATATTTGCCCTTGCTACCGGAACTCCATTAATAGCATTGGCATATCATCCCAAGACAATCAAGTTCCTTCAGCAATTTGATATGGCATTAAATGCGATTGATGACAAACAACTTTCAATTCAAGCTTTAATACAAGTACTTGATAGACTAAATACCAATTTGGATGAAATAAGTCAATTGGAATTCAATCGTTCTCAAGAAAAAGCAAAAAAAATTAGTTCGGATTTAATGACTGCAATAAATATATTATCACGATGAAAACAATAATGTTGGTTTTTGGCACACGCCCTGAAGCCATTAAGATGTGTCCACTGGTTAAGGAATTTCAAAAGTACACAGAGCAATTTAAGACTATAGTATGTGTTACAGGTCAGCACAGAGAGATGCTTGACCAAGTGCTTACTATCTTTGATATAAAGCCTGACTACGATCTCAACATCATGAGACAGGGACAGGATCTGTATGATGTTACGGCTCGTGTGCTTACAGGAATGCGAGACGTACTCAAAGAATGTTGTCCGGATGTGGTTCTGGTACATGGCGATACAACCACCTCCACGGCAGCAGCCTTGGCTTCATTCTATATGCAGATACCCGTAGGTCATGTAGAGGCAGGGCTTCGCACACACAATATCCATAGCCCATGGCCAGAGGAAATGAATCGACAGATTACAGGACGAATAGCCACTTATAACTTTGCGCCCACACCTTTGTCAGAGAAGAACCTGATAGTCGAAAGTGCCCAAGGGCAAATCTATGTTACAGGTAATACAGTCATTGATGCTTTGCAAATGGTCGTTGACAAACTCAGAAATGATGCGGCTCTTTCCTCGAAGCAAGAGCAAATTCTTGCCACGGCTGGCTACAATATTACGCGACTTGACCAAGGCAAGAAACTTGTACTTATCACCGGGCACCGGCGCGAAAACTTTGGTGATGGCTTTATTCGCATGGTAACAGCCATGAAAGATCTTTCTGAAAAATATCCTGAAGTGGATTTTGTATATCCCATGCATCTTAATCCCAATGTGCGCAAGCCTATCCATGAGGTATTTGGAGAAAATCTCACTCGATCCAATTTTTTTTTTATTGAGCCATTGCAATACTTGGAGTTTGTCCATTTAATGAGTAAGGCTTATATTGTGCTTACCGATTCGGGAGGCATTCAAGAAGAAGCGCCCGGACTCGGAAAGCCGGTGCTTGTGATGCGCGATACTACAGAACGCCCTGAAGCTTTGGAAGCAGGAACTGTAAAACTTGTCGGTACCGACTATGACAAAATTGTTCATGAAGTGTCTGCACTTATCGATAATTCGGAATATTATAAAGAAATGAGCCATGCAATCAATCCTTACGGAGATGGAAAAGCATGTGCCCGGATAGTAAATGCCTTAAGATAATATACGATGAGACTATTGATGATTGCTACAGGGTATCCGCCTTATCTCTTCTCAGAAAATTTGTGTAATGGAAAATTAGTAATGGCCTTGCTGCAAGCAGGGATTGAAGTGGATGTTATTTCACGTATCGATGAAGGTCCTTCATACGGAACTGATTGGACGGAACCATGGAACATGCTTAAACCGACGGCTCATACTATCACTTATGAATCGGGGAATAGAATCCAACAATTTGCGGATGTCGTTTATTCAGGTTTAATAATGGGAGGAAGTTTTGTGCCCGGTGTACGCTGGATGCGACGCGCTTATGAAAAAGCAGTTGAACTCATATCAACCAATCAATATGATGCGATTTTAACCCGATCTCCTAATGATACAGCACATTTCATTGGCGAAAAGTTAAAAAAGAAAACAGGGATTAAATGGATTGCCAACTGGAATGACCCCGCCGCACCAATATGGCCTGGATTATATAAACATGATTATACAGCCAAAGAGCAGAAACGGAAAATGATAGAGACGGCCCGGTTACTTAAATCTGCTGATATTAATACGTTTCCGTCAGATAGCCTTAGGCAGCATTTTGTAACATTCTTCCCATTTTTGAAAAAACAAAAGACTATAGCAATACCACATATTGGCTTGTGCCAGAATTTTTGGCCTCTATCAGTTCAAAGAACTAATGATTGCAAGTTAAAGTTGCTCCATTCCGGCAATCTTTCAGTGGAACGTAATCCAGAGACTACTTTTCAGGCTTTACGTTACGTTATTGATAGTGGTTTTACTAGTTTGGAGTTTCACATAATGGGCCATATCAATGATTATACATCACAATTAATAAAGAAATACAGTCTTCAGGATTACGTAAAATGTATCGGTAGTTTTTCATATATGGAAGCATTATCTAAAATGCAAACTTATGACATCTTAGTACTTCTCGAAGCCAGATTGGAAAAAGGTATTTTCTTTGCAAGTAAATTCACAGATTATCTGCAAACCGGGTTACCGATTTTGGCGATTTCCCCAGCTAATGGATTTGCAGTAGATATGCTACTAAATCAAGAAGGTGAATTTTTAGCCGATAATCAGAGCGTTGATTCCATTGTTTCCTCCTTAAATAAAATAATTGCAAGATGGGAAAAAGGCGTACTTGCCGATTGTGCCTCCAAAAAACTATATGAAAAAGTCTCTCCTGAGGCAGTAGTTAAACTATACAAAACTTTAATTTAACAAGAAATGCTTGTCAATTGCAAAGGATACAGATGCGATATTGCCTTATTGCGCATATTGTGCATTGTAGTGGTGGTATTTTTCCATGGGTATGGAATGATGTATGCCAACCATTTTTCCGACTGATGTAGCAGAATTATATCGTCAACAATATGAATTGATTAATCAATATGGACTTATTAACTTGGCAATGCCGATGTTTGTCTTTATAAGCGGTTTCCTTTTTGGAAGACAATTAAAACGTAAGCCGTTGTCGTTAGTTAAAGTTATAAAAGACAAGTTTGTTCGTCTGATGATACCATTCTTTGTCTTTACCATATTTTTTATGTTAACAACGAACAGCTTGTCGTGGGAACCGTTTTACCGCTGGACTTACTGGCATTTGTGGTTTCTCCCTATGTTATTTTGGTGTTTTATTGTTACATATTTGATACATCCGTTTATAATGAACAACAGAGCATGGGTTGCTATTTTAACCCTTTTAGTGCTGTTTGCTATTTCACTGGTAGGAAAAGTTGTTCCGATGATAATAGGTGTGCATAACGTTCACCTATGGATTTGCTGGTTCGCTTTCGGAACATGGTTCTGTAGTCATGAACATTTAATTACTAAAGGATTTAGCCAAAAGTTCGTAATTGTCTGTGGAATTAGCATTTATGTGATTATTAGCTATTTTGTTCCATGGGAATATGGAAACAACAACCTGATGGGAACAATTGCAACATTAGGAGGAATATTGGCTTTGTGGAGTATGGCAAATATATTATTTCCATTAGATTATTGGGCTATTGAGCATACCACCTTATTCCCTCTAATATTTTCATTGATGGCATTCATCATTTCATGGGGACTGACATGGCTTTTACTTAAAACTCGTTTTGGTAAATTTCTTATAGGATGAAAAATTTGCTCCGTTATGCACATTGTGTATGGTTAAGGATAATGGCGTGTAAAGCGCGAAAGTTTCTACCGGATAGGCATATATTGATTGTTGCTCCTCACCCCGATGACGAAATAATAGGATGTGGGGGATTGATAGCCCACCTTGTAAAAGAGAATAAAGCACCTCATGTTGTAATCATGACAGGAGGAGAAGGCTCTCATCACGGTTGTTGTGATACTTCATCAGGTGATATAGTTGCAGCACGTCGCCGACTGACCCGTAATGCTGCTGCCATTGTAGGATTGCCGATTGAGAATATTCACGAGTTGAATTATCCCGATGGAGGCATTTCCATGAATAATACGGAAACAGACAGATTGAAAGCGTTGATTGATGAATTGCAACCCGATACAATTTTAGTACCTCATTGGGGAGAAGGTTGGAGTGACCATATTCAAACTGCTGAAATAGTAAAACAGATAGCCCCCCACTCTGCTAAACTTTGGATGTACTGTGTATGGGTATGGTACTATAATGTGTGGCGTGATTTGGATTGGAAAAATGCAGCACAATTGTGTATGACTCCTGCCGAACATCGGATTAAGCTTGATGCTATGGATGCTTATATACGCCCTTTGGCACCATGCGGCAAACCGTGGAGCGGAGTGTTGCCGAAAGTGTTTGTAAAGGCGAATAAATGGAATAGAGAACTTTATTTTAGTTTAAAATGAGTAGATTGCAGCAACAAGCAATTGTTATAGGTGATTCATTTAACAATACGCTTGGTTTAATTCGGAGTCTTGGAGAAGCGAAAGTAGATATCGTTTTGTTGCTTGTGGGTGACGATCGTCTGTTTGTTTCAAAAAGTAGATATTTGAAAAAATCACAGATTTTCCAAATGGAAACTATTGATGATTGCTTGCCTACGTTGCTTCGTATTGCGGACAAGACCAAACAACAGACAATCATTTGTACGAATGACATTGCAACCCAATATATAGATGAGTATGAAACAACCCTTTGTTCCCTGTATATAACTCCAATGAAAGGAAGACATTTAGGAAACCTACTGAATAAAGATGAACAATGCCGTTTAGCCGAAAATTGCGGCTTAACAATACCACAATCAATCATCTATAATCGCAACGAAGATTTCCCTACTGTTTCATACCCAATATTAATGAAGCCGGCCAATAGCAATACAGGAGAAAAATCTGATATACATATTTGCTACTGCCAAAAAGATGTCAATAAAGCACTTTCTGCAACATCTACTTGCAACCAATTCATTATCCAAAAGTTTATTGAAAAAGAATACGAAATAAACCTCATCGGTGTCAGTACCGTTAATGGCGTATATATTCCTGGAGGAATTCGGAAAATTCGCCATTATCCTACAATCTATAGCCCATGCTCTTTTGGAGTATTCCAATCGGTAGAAAACTTGAATGTAGATGTTCATTCGATATTAAAATTAATGCAACATGTAGGGTATCATGGACCATTCAGTGTGGAATTATTACATAAGAATGCAAAAAATTATTTTATGGAAGTCAATTTCCGTCATGATGGTCTTGCCTATGCCGCTACCGCGAGTGGTGTGAATCTTCCTGCAATGCTGTTCAACAGCCAAACTGTTCCTATGACAGTTAACAACACATACATGATGGATTTATCAACAGACTATTGTCATGTCAAGGATGGTACCTTATCGCGTAAATATTGGTTTTATGATTTCAGGAAAACAAAATGCCAATTGAATTTCAATCGTCACGATTTAATGCCTACTATATATTATTATGTGAATAAAATAATGAAACATATATGAACCCTATTATTAGTCTTATAGCTCCAGCTTACAACGTGGAAAAGTACATTGAAGCATGTGTACATAGTTGCGAGAATCAGGATTTACCACGAGATAGCTATGAAATCATTATCGTAAATGATGGAAGTACTGATTCTACTTATTCTACAATTGAGAGGTTGTCAGGTGTTTACGAAAATATAAGAATTGTTACGCAGAAGAATCAAGGATTGTCAGTTGCCCGTAATAATGGTTTCAAATTAGCACGAGGTAAATATGTATGGTTTATTGATTCTGATGATTGCATTTCTTCCAATTGTCTCGGAAAATGTTTAGAGATTATGGAAAGAGATGATTTGGATGCTTTGGTCGTTGCTCCTTCAGTTCCGTTTAGGGAGATATTTCCTTACAAATTCGATTCAGAAGCGGACGTGTCAAAAGTTTATGATGGAGAAAGTTTTTTATTAGATAGTGGCTTTTTTGTTGTCGGAGCATGGTGCTATATATTTAAGCGTCAGTTTTGGCACAACAATAATTTTGAGTTTTATCCTGGAATATCATACGAGGATACTCAACTTATTCCATGGGCAATTGCTCATTGCATGCGAATTGCCGGGTTGATCAAGTTCAGTTGTTATGATTATATCCAAAGAAATGGTTCAATAATGAACTCGCCTGTCAATCAACACAAGATAAAAAGTATAGCTATGATTGTAAATTCATATCTTGATTATTCGGCTCAAATAAGCTCAGAACGACTTAAGAATTATTTTTTAGAGAATTCAACGAGGCAATATATTTCAGGTATCAAGATGTCGGTACAAAGCGAAAGAGGGGATGTAAATGTATTCCTAAATTACATACGGAAATATCCAACAAAAGTAGGTAAATTTCCTTATAGCTTGTATCAGCTGTTTGTTCTTAAATATCCTCTGATTTTTGCAAAATTATTAAGACTCTTGAAAAAATATGATTCGTGAACGTCAGACTTATATTGATGTCCTTCGTATGACATGTATGATATGTGTCATAAGTTTTCATATATTTGGTAGGTTGGATGATCTTTTTCGTGATTCATTCTTAGATAAATCTGCTATACTCTATGGTAGTGCAATATTGGTTCAAATTTCAGTAGCAATGTTTATGTTCCTTGCAGGATATTGTTATCGGAAACCACAGAGAAAAGATGTTTTAATGTTTTTGTTAAAAAAATAAAAAGGTTGCTGATCCCTTATCTCGTTTTTTCATGCTTGATAATGTTTAGCACTGGTTTCTTTGATGTGGGTGAACTGTTCGGAGGGGGATTTTATCATTTATGGTTTCTTACAGCATTATTTTGGTGTTTCATGTTTTCAATGTGTATTGATTATTCCCATCCAAATTCTTTATTATTACTCCCAATTTCTTTAATACTTATAGCAATTCATTTGCCAAACTTATTTGGATTACAAGATTTTGTTAAGTGGTATTTTTATTTTGTAGTTGGTGCATTGATGCACTCTTATAATAGTTTAGAGACTTTTATAAGCAAGAATATTACTTGTATAATCTGCTTGATTATAGCCATCGGAATATTTGTTTTCACCCCTGCTCTAAAATATAGAGAAGGTTCAATAATCCATGCAATAGCAACTTGTTTGCTCATTTGTATTCTATTCTGCTTGGTAAAGAAACGTTGGAATAACAAACAAGGATTAAAAGTCAACGCGGCTTTTATATATGTTGTTGGGAATTCTTCAATGGGCATTTACATCTTCCATTTCTGGGTGTTGATATTTATGCTTTCTTCTACGTCAATCAGACTCTTTCATTTAAATAAGTTAGTAGAACATGTTTCCTCTCCTTTTGGCAGGAAGCTTGATAATTGTAAATTTTCTGATAAGTTTTGTTCTTACAGTGCTTCTAAAAAAGACTCGCTGCGGCTGCTGGCTGTTGGGAGAAAATTATATAAATAATTTGCTAAATAAATGAATGTATTAGTATGTATCCCTTGCCTGATGACAGGAGGAACAGAAATTCAGACACTCAATTTGGTGAAGGCCCTTATCACCGCAGAGCATAAAGTGACAACAGTCTGCTATTTTGAACATTCTACAAACATGGTGGAACGTTATAAGCAAGCTGGAAGCAACGTATGCTTATTGAGTCCTGATGGGAAAAGACCTGTGGGGATAACAAACACGGTTATTCTCCTGTATAAGGGATTGCACCGTGTATTGAGGGAAGTAAAACCCGATGTGGTACATGTGCAGTACATGGCACCGGGCGCCATCCCTATTATCATATTACGTCTGTTAGGCATCAAGCGCATAGTAGCGACGGCTCATACGGCTGCCGACATCTATCTTTCTTTGCGATTATTACACTTCGTTTCGCGATATATACTTACAGCATTTCAATGTATTACAGAACGAGCAGAGAATTCGTTCTTCGGAAATTCGCAAATGTATAAAGCTGAAATGAAGTTAACCCGACATGGCAATCATTTTACCAGTTACAATAACTTGCCACCTTATATTTCCATAGCCAATAAAGAACAACGAATCGGCAAAGTGATAACCATAGGAGTTGTAAGCCGCCTGGAGCCTATCAAGGGAATGGACTTGGTAGTGCCTGCTTTTGCAAAAATTCATGCCATGAATCCAAATACGCGCTTGTTGGTAGTGGGTGATGGCTCGCTATGTCCACTAATGGAGCAACAGAAGAATGATGCCGGATTGAATGAAGTCGTTAAGTTTGCAGGCGTACAACCACAGGAGGCTTTGCAAGCGTATTATGACAGCATAGACATACTGTTGATGCCTTCGCGCAGCGAAGGATTCGGACTGACTGCAATAGAAGGAATGGCACGGGGATGTGTAGTGGTTGCGGCAAATACCGGAGGATTACCGGAAGTGGTAAGTGATGGTAAGGTAGGTTTGTTGCATGAACCGGAATCATCGGATTCGCTTGCAGAAAAAGCCATACGGCTTGTAAATGACAGGGAATTGCTTATGACCATGAAACAGAATGCCATCGGTCATGTAGCAAGATTTTCATTTGCACATTATTCTGAATTAATCAATAACTTGTATTCGAAATTGTAATTATGGCTATTGTCATTAACGCAATAATCACGGTCATACTTCTGTACTATGCCTATAAGTATGCTTCCGGTGGCACAATGATCATAAAACATCCGTTTAAGGTTGGCGAATATTATGAATGCAACAACAATTTGTCGTTTATGATATTCAGTGTAATGACGGCAATGGTGTTTTTAGGACCACTATCACTGGTGAAATATGCTATATGGATATTCTTCATGTTGTTGATGTCTCGAATCCAAAATATGATTTGCAGATGGAGGTTGTTTATGACACTTTGCGAGAGTTAAATATTGGCGACAAAAAAGCTATAACAGCATTTAATAAAATAGACTGTCTGGAATATAAGCCGGATGGCTTAAAAGATAAAAATAGTGAAGCATCTCTTATGATTTCTGCAAAGCAGAAAATCGGACTGGATAAATTGGTGGAAAAGATCGAAGAGGTACTGGATGAGGGAATGGTGAAGATTGAAAAAGTATTTGCTTACGACGAAGCAGGGAAAATCCAGGCAATTCGTGAGTTTGGAAGACTGGAACAAGAAGAATACCGTGAGGACGGCATTTTCGTAAAAGCGGTGATTCCGCCACATCTGCTTTAATATGGATAAACATTTAACCTTTTGACACTGCTATCATACAATGGAATAAGGGGAATTGTTTTGGTGGTGTGTGGATGAAAAAGACAGTTTATGTTGTTTGTGTCTGTGTTCTTTTTGTGCTGTTGTTTTATGAAGTAAAGAGAAATTACGAAACGGAAAATGACGGCACAATTATTGTTCC
>OGOX01002702.1_pt1 | contig 9962 bp, 8 predicted proteins | sample 1552761 | NCBI WGS metagenome assembly OGOX01 (sample SAMEA2580212, study PRJEB22360) | human gut metagenome | biome: human gut; feature: human-associated habitat; material: faeces | place: Denmark | collected 2008/2010 | reverse complement strand
TGATAAGAAGCTGAACCATTACAGGTGTTCCTCTCACAATAGTAAGATAAACCTTACAGATTGCGTTAAGTATAGTAAGTCCGCCATTCTTATCGTGATTAGTACGTACAATTGCAATAAGGAAACCGAGAACAATACCGATTATAATTGCAAATAATGTTATGAGCAGTGTATTGCCAAGACCCTTAATAAGGTATTCCCAACGTGAATCCTTAACAAAGTTATCATTGAACTTCTCACTTATGCTTCCGCCTACTGACGCTGCATCAGGATCCTTAACAATAATCATCTGCTTAGATGTTGTATAGGAATCCGTAAAATCAATATTCTTAAGTCTGTCTTCTGTTACGGTAATTCCGGCAACGCCAACATCTGCCTTGCCTGACTGCACGGCAGCAATGATCGAGTCAAACTCCATGTCTTCCATCTTAAGATTCATTCCGAGGATATCACATACGGCCTGAATCATGTCTACATCAAAGCCTGTCATCTTACCGTTATCATAGTATTCATATGGCTTAAATGCCGCATTGGTAGCTGCAACAAGTGTTCCGTTAGGGCGCTCTATATTCTTGGCAACGTAAGGTGTCTTACCCTTCTCATCATCGTTTCCCGTATAATTGGCTGCGATTGAATCAAAAGTGCCGTCTGCCTTAAGTTCTGCAAGCGCTGAATTAATCTTTTTCTTAAGTTCTGTATTGTTCTTGGAAATGCATATTGCATAATCCTCAACGGCAAATTCCTCATCAAGAATCTTAAGATCTTTATTCTTCTCAACAAATGCAAGTGCCGGCTGCTCGTCTATGATTACCGCATCTATCTTCTTCTGCTTAAGTGCCTGTACTGCATCATTACCTTTGTTATAACGCTCAATTACTGTTCCGGCATCATCGCCTTCATAATCACTTGCGTATGTATCTCCGGTTGTTCCAAGCTGTACACCAATACGGCTTCCCTCGAGATCATCTACACTTCTGACTTCTTTGTAACTGCCGCATGAAGCCAGCGAAAGCAGTGCCACAAGACACATTACGAGCACAATGCCTTTTTGCATAATGCCTGTTTTTTTCTTCTTCATCTTTATCCTCATTTCCGTGCCTTATCCGGCACATTTTTCTGCTGAATGACATTATAACATATATAATAAAGTAAAAACAGTATTGTTATTAAAGTATTTAATTTGTCAACTATTGTATATTTCAGACATTTCTACTATAATAATAACAGATTTTGTAAAAATGTGTCGGAGGTGTATAAATGTCTAAAAAATTCCAATTTTCATCCGAGCTTGAGCGCAACAACCGGCTTGCAATGAATACCCATCTTTGTGAAGTTGTTATTATCAGTATTCTGTGCTTTCTTCAGGCATGCAACGGTGAAAGGTCATGGGTATATGCCATAGTCCTTTCTGTCATAGGTTTTGCTCCTGTTATCGCAGAGCGCATATTCTGGAAAAAGAATCATGAGACACAGGCAATATACCATCTTCTTGCCATAGGCTTTGCCGTATACTACACATGTCTCATATTTACTGCAACTACAAGCGCTATTTATGCATTTGTGCTTCCGCTTGTTCTGGTAGCATCCATTTATAATGACATACGTTACATGCTTCTTATTAACGCCGGCGTTGTTATCGAGAATGTACTTGCGGTTATTATAGGTGCAACAACAGGCCGGCTCGGGTATGCAGGCCAGGATTCCGCCGTTATCCAGATTCTTATTACTGTCATGATCGGCATATTTGCTCTTTTTCTTGCAAAAGTATCAAAAGCCAACTCCGACCAGAAGCTTCAGAAGCTTGAGGAGTCACATCTGAAAAGTGACGAGCTGCTTAAGAATATATCTGAGATGTCTGAGAAGATGCAGACAGGCATCAATGAGATTTACAATGAACTTGCCAAGCTGAATGAAGCAGGCAAAGCCACCCAGTCAACTATGGAAGATGTCTCAACCGGTGCGACTGATACAGCTAATGCAGTCCAGAGCCAGCTTATCCAGACAGAAGAGATTCAGAAGAAAGTTAATGTTGTTGATGATGCCGCAGGCCATATAACCGACAGCATGAAGAAGACGCTTGACTGTCTTGAGGCAGGAAGCCGGGAGATGATTAATCTTGTATCACATGTTGATGATTCCGTACATAACAGCGAGAATGCCGCTGCCAAGCTGCAGAATCTCAGTTCTCATATAGAGCAGATGCATTCAATCATCGGTCTTATTGAAGATATTGCATCACAGACCGAGCTGCTTGCACTTAATGCAAGTATTGAAGCTGCAAGAGCCGGTGAAGCAGGTAAAGGCTTTGCCGTAGTTGCAACAGAGATTACCAAGATGGCATCACAGACAAGTAATGCCATAATATTACTCCTCTCATCGAGAATGTCTCTGCTGCAATTCAGGAAGTCGTATCCGTAATCGAGCAGATGATTAACGGCATTAATGCTGAGAAACAGTCCACAATCAAAGCTCATGAGAGTTTTGATGATATCCAGAATAATACATTTGCAATAAGAGATAATGTTGACAGCCTTACATCAAGCATTGATGAGCTTAAGACCGCTAATCAGGCTATTGTTGAATCCATCCAGACCATATCGGCCGTATCAGAAGAATTGTCCGCACATGCTGCTGAGACTATGGAGAATGAAGACTCCAACATCTCTATTCTTAACAGCATTGCCGGCAGAATGCAGAATCTCATTGAGACTGTAAGCAATAAGTCGTAAGTAATAAGTGTAATATATGCAGCAAAAAGCACGTAACAGCTATCAGATTTCACTGACAGGCTGCTGCGTGCTTTTTGCTGCTCTGTATTATGTTCTGCATGTTGTTTCTGTTGTATGGCTTCCGGATTAGTTGATTCCTGTCACCTTATAATCATGATCCTCAACAGCCTTGCGCAGAACGCTGTCGTCTACAGGCTTTTCAAGCTTAACTGCTGCTGTACCGTTCTCATGGCTTACTACTGCCTCTGATACTCCGTCAACTGCTTCAAGTGCCTTCTTTACTGTTGCCTCACAGTGTCCACACATCATTCCTTCAATATTCATTGTCTTTTCCATTGAATTATTCTCCTTTTTCTTGTTATTTTTTGCTTTTATTTTTTTATCTTTTTTCGCATTGTGCATATCAAAAAGATTCAGGCGCAATGCGTTAGATACTACACAGAAGCTTGACAGGCTCATCGCTGCCGCGCCGAACATTGGGTTAAGCTGCCAGTGGAATAACGGAATCCACACACCGGCTGCAAGCGGTATTCCTATTACATTATAGAAAAATGCCCAGAACAGGTTCTCATGTATATTAGTAAGTGTTGCACGGCTTAACCTTACTGCGGCAGGAACATCTGCAAGCGAACTCTTCATAAGGACTATATCAGCCGCATCCATTGCAATATCTGTACCTGCCCCGATTGCTATTCCTATATCCGCTCTTGTAAGCGCCGGTGCGTCATTTATCCCGTCACCGACCATTGCAACCCTGCCGCGTTTTTTGAGTGAACGTATTACGCTCTCCTTGCCGTCAGGAAGTACTCCCGCTATAACCTCGTCAACGCCTGCCTGAGCACCGATTGCCCTGGCTGTGCGCTCATTATCTCCGGTGAGCATTACAACGTGGATACCCATATTCTTAAGCTCTTCAACCGCTCCCGGACTGTCTTCCTTAATTACATCCGCAACCGCTATTATACCGATAAGCCGGTCATCCTCAGCAAACAGAAGCGGTGTCCTTCCAAGACCTGCAAGGCTGTCTGCCTGTTTTTTCATGTCTTCGGGAACATTTACAAGGTTACTTATATAGCTTAAGCTGCCGCCTGTGATTACCGAACCGGCAAGACGTGCTTTAAGTCCGTTACCCGGAAGTGCCGCAAATTCAGTAACCTCATCAGGTGTAATATCGTTCTCCGAGCCCCGTCTTACTATTGCACCCGCCAGCGGATGTTCGCTCTTAACTTCAAGCGCCAGTGCCTTACCAAGCAATTCATTCTCCGTATAACCCTCTGCCGGTATTATATCGGTAACCTCCGGTTCACCTCTCGTAATCGTTCCTGTCTTATCAAGCGCAACGACCTGAATCCTGCCTGTCTCCTCAAGTGAGACAGCCGTCTTGAACAGTATTCCGTTCCTGGCACCCATTCCGTTGCCAACCATAATTGCAACCGGAGTTGCAAGTCCCAGTGCACACGGACAGCTGATTACAAGCACCGATATTCCTCTTGCGAGTGCAAAGCCGAAGCTCTGTCCCGCAATAAGCCATGCAATTATTGTTATCACGGCAATTGTTATTACAGCCGGAACAAATACCCCCGATACCTTATCAGCTACTTTGGCAATCGGTGCCTTGGTTGCCGCTGCATCACTTACCATCTGTATTATCTGTGAAAGTGTTGTATCTTCTCCGACTCTCGTTGCACGGCACTTTATAAAGCCCGACCGGTTAATCGTTGCCGCAGATACGTTGTCTCCTTCTGCCTTATCAACCGGTATACTCTCACCTGTAAGAGCTGATTCATTCACGGCACTGCTGCCCTCAACCACAATTCCGTCAACAGGAATATTCTCTCCCGGTCTTACAACAAATATGTCATCCTTTGCTACCGCTTCAACAGGAACAACCTTCTCTTCTCCATCCTTTATAATGGTTGCCGTCTTTGGTGCAAGCTTCATAAGTCCTTTGAGTGCATCAGTCGTCCTGCCCTTGGAACGTGCCTCAAGCATCTTACCCACTGTTATGAGTGTAAGAATCATTGCCGCCGATTCAAAATAAAACTCATGCATATATGACATTACTGCCGCCATATCACCGTTAACCTGTGCTCCCGTCATTGCAAACAGGGCATATGTGCTGTATACAAATGCTGCCGCAGAACCCATTGCGACAAGCGTATCCATATTCGGTGCTCCGTGGAACAGGCTCTTAAAGCCACTGATAAAGAACTTCTGGTTAATTACCATAATAATGATTGTCAGAAGCATCTGTGCCAGTCCCATAGCAACATGGTTATTGTCAAAGAAATGCGGAAGCGGCCAGCCCCACATCATATGTCCCATGGAAATATACATGAGCACTGCAAGGAATCCAACCGACCACCAGAGTCTCCTCTTAAGCACAGGTGTCTCATGGTCTGCCAGCGCTTCCTCCTGACTGCTGTACATGTTCTGTGCGCCTTCTGATATTCCCTGTCCCTTCGGTGCAGCACCATATCCTGCCGCTTCTACTGCTGATATTCCCGCCTGCTCCGATACATCTCCATCAACTCCCATTGAGTTAGTAAGCAGGCTTACCGAGCAGGATGTTACTCCGGGAACCTTTGACACTGCTTTTTCAACACGCGCACTGCATGCCGCGCAGCTCATACCCGTAACTGTGTATTGTTTCAATTCATTCCACCTCCGTCCCGTATGACGCTACTTCATAAGTTTCTGAAGTGTCGCAACAAGGTCATCTATAACCTCGTCATTACCCTTTCTTATATCATCTGCCACACATGTTCGTATGTGATTAGCAAGCAATTCCCTGTTAAATGCATTCATGGCAGCGCTTACTGCCGCTGACTGTACGAGGATATCCGTACAGTATGCATCCTTTTCTATCATTCCCTTAATTCCTCTTATCTGGCCTTCAATTCTGTTAAGCCTGTTGATAAGCTTCTTATACTCATCTGCCGTGCGTTCCTTCTTGCGCCCGCAACAACAGCACTCCTTCATGCACTTCTCCTCTGAACCATTATTATCCATACTATCTCTCCATTCCCGACAGTCTGTTTGTGTCTGTTTGTCAGTTATAATAACTGCAGCTATGCCATATAACCTGCAAAACCGCTTACATTGTGCTGCAACTATATCAGTGCGCTGCCTGCACGTTTAATATATACCCCCATAGGGTATATTGTCAATATGCAAAATTAGATTATGGGAGGTAATTTATTAACGTACTATTTTAATCACGGTTGTGTAAAAACGGCAAAGTAGCGCAAGCGTACCTGCGTTGCTTTGTCGTTTTTATATAACATCCCTTGAATAATTTCGTATAAAATTCTCGCTCATAAGCATTTTGCAAATTAAAAAATACCTGCAGTATAATATACCGCAGGTATCATATGAATCTGCAATAAGATTCATGTTAATCAAGATACTGTGTGCTCTTTGCTATGCTCTGTGCCTTTTCTTCACCTTCGATTACTTTTATTATCTCAAGTCCCAGGTCTATTGAAGTTCCCATACCACGGCTTGTTATGACGTTGCCGTCTGTCTCTACGCGTCCGCCCGTTACCTGTGCGCCCTCAAGAGCATTCTCAAATCCCGGAAAACATGTTGCCCTGCGTCCCTTAAGGAGTCCCATCTTACCAAGTACACTTGGTGCAGCACATATTGCCGTTATAAGCCTGCCCTCTTTGTAAGCATTGGCAATTACATTTATAAATTCAGGCTTTGTCTCATAATTCTTCGTACCCGGTCCGCCCGGAAGGAAGAATACATCCGTGTCTGCAAAATCATATCCGGCAAATTCCTTATCTGCCTTAACAATAATGTTCTGCGCACTCTTAACCTCAAGCCCGTCCATCAGCGAAATCGTCTCAACATTCATTCCTGCGCGGCGAAGTACATCAACAACTGCAAGTGCTTCCACTGTCTCAAATCCATCCTGTAAAAATGCATTAACCTTTGTCATATTAATCTCCATTCCGCAGGCACAAAGTGCCGGAGGAATCGCGAGCCAAATGTCAGATTTGGCTCTGCGATAAATGCTATTTGTGGCGCCTGCGGCACAAATAGCTGTGTGAAAAATCAGATATCAATCTGTATTTTTCACACTATCTCCAATCTGTCAGGTTTATTTTATACAGAATATTCTACCACTCTTTTATCAGTTGGTAAACATCTGCACCCAATAGATTCTGTTGCTGTTGCTCATGCCGACACCAAGCTTACCAAAGCCTGCTTTGACCATATTAGCGTAATGTCCCGGAGAATTGCGCCAGCTCTCAACTACCTGTGCCGGTGTCCTCTGACCCATTGCAATATTCTCTCCGCATGTTCTATAGGTAATTCCGTATAATTTGAATACAGACCAGCAGTCTGTTCCGTCAGGCCTTGTATGTGAAAATACCCCTGTGTTATCCATCTCTATTGCTCTTACCGTTGCTGCCTGACAAAGTGTCGTATCAAGCGTAAGCGGTGACACGCCTGCCTCTGCCCTTATATTGTTAACCAGCTCAAGTATCTCGCTGTAATATGCAATATTGGCTGCTGACAGAGCATTTGCCTGTGATACGATATCCTGTGATGAATCCGCAGTTGCCAGTGTTGGTGCTGTAGTTGGTGCTGTAGTTGGAGACGGAACCGGATTTGTAACCGGAACCTGAACTTCCTGTGTCGGCTGTGATACAGGGGCAGATGGCTTTGATATTGGTGTCTGCTCTACCGGTGCTGATGTCTCTTTATCCGGTGCCGGTGCTGATTCCGGCACAGTCTTAGAATCTGCCTGTGCCTGCTTGGCAGAATCTGTTCCCGGATTATCAGTTTCTGTATCGGCAGCAGGATTCTGCTGATTCCGGGATTGAAGCTGTGTGCCATTTTCCTGTGTGCTTCTGCTATCAGGCTGCTTTCCGGCACAGCCTGTAAGTGCGAGCGCCGCTGCGAGAATTGCCGCTGTTATTATCTGCGTTTTTCTATATGTCTTTCTCATATAAGTTCAGTTACCTTTCTTAAACTTTTGTTAATGTATTACCGATTACACTAATTATAATATATGAATAAATTATTCATTACAAGTGACAGATTTTTCAAGCAATTCCACCTTTACTATATTTAGATATTTTTCTAAATAGTTGTTGACTATGCAGCATGTGTGTAATATTATCTATTTAGAAATATTTCTAAATGCTTAATGTGAAGGGATGTGATAATTTGGCTTTCGCCGACACATTTAAGGCTTTGTCCGACCCTGTACGCCGCGATATCCTGCAGCTTCTAAAGAATGGCAGGCTGTCTGCCGGAGAGATTGCAAGCCACTTTGACATGACGGGTGCAACCATCTCATATCACCTGAACATCCTCAAAAAAGCTGATCTGGTGTGGGAAACAAAAGTCAAAAATTATGTTTATTATGAGCTTAACACCTCAGTAGTTGATGAGATTATGCTATGGCTCAGGAATTTAACAACAAATATGAATGGAGATTAGTGTGAAAAATAAGATTGATATCTTATTTTTTACACAGCTATTTGTGCCGCAGGCACCACAAATAGCATCTATCGCAGAGCCAAATCTGACATTTGGCCCGCGATTCCTCCGGCACTTTGTGCCTGCGGAATGGAGATTAGTATGCTGAAAAAATATAAATGGACTATGATATCTACAAGTATCATCCTTATCATTCCCGTAATATTCGGGCTGGTTATGTGGAACAGTCTTCCTGACATGATTCCGACACATTTTGATGCTGCCAATAACGTCAACGGCTGGAGCAGCAAAGGAACAGCGGTATTAGGTATCCCTCTGTTCATGCTTGCTATCCAGTGGCTTGTTTTCGCAGTTACAACATCCGACCCGCGAAGACAGAATATCAGCCCCAGGATCCAGTGCCTTATACTCTGGATTACACCGGCAGTTTCAATTGTTGAAGCAATTGTCATCTACGGCACTGCTCTTGGGATTGATATTGATATAACCCTCTTTGTTAATATTCTGCTGGGTATTATATTCATCGTTCTCGGTAACTACATGCATAAGGTCAAGCAGAACTACAGCATCGGAGTCAAAATAAGCTGGACACTTAACAGCGAAGAAAACTGGAACCGTACCAACCGCATGAGCTCATGGCTTCTTATAATATGCGGAATTGCATTTATCGCAAATGCATTCTTAAAAACTGCATATATTCCTGCAATCGTGATTGCTCTGTTTCTCGTTGTACCGTTTGCTTATTCTTATTATCTGTACAGAAAAGGTGTGTAGGCGTTGGTGTAAGGCTGCCCCGCAAGGCAGCCTTTATCTGCTTTATCTACTTTATAACAAACGTAGTACTGCTGCTCCAGCCAACCGATGACTCAGGGCCTTCTCCCGAATTATATCTTGCAAATACTGAGACGGTATAATCTCCCGGCTGCAATTCCGACCTGTTGAATTTATATCCGTTATAATCAGAATGATTAAAGCTTATATATATTTTCCTATTATCCATAATTGATATTGCACTCATAGAAGTTATTGCAGGTGCTGAGAATGATGTACCGGACACAATCCGGCGGCTGTTTTCAACACCATCAACCACTATGTCAACTCCCGGAGCACAATAGGTTATCTCACTTCCTGTATTACTGAAATCTGCTATCTTACCGTCACTGTCACATGCACTTACTGCAATCGTATCGGAATATTTTGCAGGATAAGCAACCGCACCTCCGTCATTACCGCTTGAACATACAACTATTGAATTGTGCTCTGCTGCGTATTTCATTGCAAATGCCAGCATCTTATTGTCCGTCTTACCTCCCCAAGAGCAGTTTATAAGCTGTACATGCCTGTCTGCAAGGTCAAGGATTGCCGTATATGCGTCATAGCTGCTGCCACGTCCGTTTTCCAGAATCTTTGCAATTATTAAATCTGCTTTCCGGGACGCATTGCCGAGACAATCAAGTATCACGCTTCCAACATATGTTGCATGCGAATCAAGCCCGTCACATACATTATCGTCATTATTCACATAATCATATGATTCCGAAATATTTATTATTTTATAATTATATTAAATCACACTCCCGGACAAAAGCATTTTCATGGATGCAAAAAAATACCGCATCCTAGCCGATATCTTAATATCTGTACCAGATGCGGTATTGCTTTAAAAATATTTAATTCTTTGTTCAACAATTATATATAACATCCTTTTGAAATAAGCTTTTGCTGCCTAATTGTCAAAATACTGTAATTAAGCACATCCAAATCAGATGCAAG
>OGOX01002694.1_pt1 | contig 9992 bp, 7 predicted proteins | sample 1552761 | NCBI WGS metagenome assembly OGOX01 (sample SAMEA2580212, study PRJEB22360) | human gut metagenome | biome: human gut; feature: human-associated habitat; material: faeces | place: Denmark | collected 2008/2010 | reverse complement strand
ACGTGCAAAGCATCCGACAAATCGTACAAAGTCCACTTCCGGTTTGGATCATCTTTCAATTTCCAGATGAACAACGGGTTCGGCATATCGTCACTGAAGAACTCGAAAATACCCATCTTTTTCAGTTGCTCTTTCAGGTAAAGACAAACGTTAAGGCAATTTTGCTGCACTTTCTTGTACCCCTCCTTACCCAAACGCATGAATTGGTAATACTGGGCCAAAACCTGGTTACCCGGACGCGAGAAGTTGATGGAAATACTCGGGATATTGGCACCCAAATAGTTCACGGCAAAGTTCATCTCCTCGGGCAAATATTGCTTGTCTTTCCAAACCACCCAGCCCACACCGGGATATACCAGACCGTACTTGTGGCCGGAGGTGCTGATGGAAAGTACCCATTTCAAGCGGAAATCCCAAACCGTTTCAGGATCGATGAACGGGTGAATAAAACCACCGGTAGCGGCATCCACGTGGATGCAAATCTCCCAACCTTTCTCGGCATTCAACTTGTCGAGGGCATCGTTAATCTCCTTCACGTTATCGTTCAACCCGGTAATCGTCACTCCCTGGATCGGCACCACGCAAATGGTGTTCTCGTCGCAAGCCTTGACAACGTCCTTTCGATAGTCGGGACATCACGGCCTGTTGTCGGCAGATATGGCGCAGATTCATATGTTGTGATAAAGGCATATGATTCAAAGAATGTGACATTCTATGATGTCGCTTCAGGACAGGAAGTTACACAGACTATAGGAGAAGCTTCAAAGTTATTTGAACAGTGGGGCAATATATTTGTAAGCTACATCAGATAGCAGTATGAGGTTTTATATGGCGTTAACAAGAAGAAAGAAAAGAAGGATACGCAGGATTATTCTTGCAGTATTAGGAATAATTATATGTATTGCAGCGGTGATATCACTGCCGACAGTCATGAAAGTATTGAAACTTCGCAATGAAGCGGTGGCTATAGCGGCAAAGAGCAAGGCCGATGACTTCAAGTCGACGCAGACTACTGTCGCCTACGATTCTAAGGGCAGCGTGCTTCTTACAATGCGCGCGTCGAAGGATATGTATTATGTTACATATTCGGAGATACCGCAGGTTATTAAGGATGCATTTGTCGTTACGGAGGATAAGAAGTTCTACTCCCATAAGGGAATAGATTACTTCAGTATATTGCGTGCAATAATAGCCAACCAGAAGAGTGACGAGATAGAGCAGGGAGCAAGTACGATAACGCAGCAGCTTGCGCGTAATGTATATCTTAAACAGGAAGTAACATGGGACCGTAAGATTACGGAGATGTTTCTTGCAAGGGAGCTTGAGAAGAAGTATTCCAAGCAGCAGATCCTTGAATTCTATATAAATAATATATATTTTGCCAATGGATACTATGGAATAGAGGCAGCGGCGAGAGGTTATTTCAGTAAGGGCGTATCAGAACTTACAACGTCGGAGATGGTATTCCTGGCGGCAATACCTAACAGTCCGGGCAGATATGATCCGGTTAAGAACATTAACAGTACGCTTGAGCGTAGAAATCTTGTGCTGCTGCAGATGTATGAGGACGGAAAGCTGAATACTGTCAGTTATCACACGGCACTTGGTGAGGAGATAGTTCTCAATGAGCAGCAGAACCATCATAACAACTATGTTGATACTTATGTCAAGAGGTGTGCTACAGAAAGTCTGATGAAAGCGTATGGTTTCAGCTTTCAGAATAATTTTGAGAATGAGAGCGCCTATAACGCATACTGTGACAAATACGACCAGTTCTACAGTACATGCCAGCAGAAGCTGTTCGGCGGTGGGTATACAATATATACGTCTATAGATACTGACAAGCAGAAAGCACTTCAGGAAGCTGTTGATAATGCGCTTGCAGATGAGACAGAGGTAAATGACGAAGGTGTGTATGCACTTCAGGGGGCTGCCACATGCATCGATAATTCGACAGGCAATGTCGTAGCAATAGTCGGCGGGCGTACGCAGGACTATGACGGATACACACTTAACAGGGCATATCAAAGTTACAGACAGCCCGGTTCAACAATAAAGCCGCTTAATGTATACACACCATACCTGCAGCTTGGGGCAACGCCTGATTCAATTGTCACGGATGAGGCGATAGAAGGAGGCCCGGCTAACGCAGACCGTAATTATTCCGGTGATATGACGCTTCGTGAGGCTGTGAGAGTGTCGAAGAATACGGTGGCGTGGAGCATATATGAGAAGATAACGCCTAAGGCGGGAACAGCATTTCTTATAAAATCAGGATTCAGGAAGGTGTTTGTTGATAAAGACAGAGTAGCCGGTGCACTTGGCGGATTTACATATGGTGTTACAACAGAAGAGATGGCAGGCGGATATGCGGCTATCGAAAATGACGGAATATACAGGACACCTACATGCATAACACAGATTACAACGATAGATGGCAGGGAGATTGTAAATACGTCTGACCGTGGCACAAAAGTATATGAGAAGGATGCATGCCGTATGATGACTGATATGCTTCAGACTGTTGTATCAGAAGGTACAGGTGCGGCAGCGGCAATTGATAATGCAATTGTTGCAGGTAAGACAGGAACTACCAACGATAATAAAGATTCGTGGTTTGTCGGATATAGCAGATATTATACGACAAGTGTGTGGGTCGGTTACGATATGCCTAAGACGATAACCAGGAGCATAAATGACAACAAGACGATATGGCATGATTACATGGAGAAAATACATGCCGGGCTGCCTCAGCTTCCGTTTGCACAGTATACGGTGAAGCAGGCGGAATCTGCAACGCAGCAGGCGTCTTCAAAGGCGGCGACCATACATAGTGAACCGGAGACCGTAACTAATGTCCGGATTCCGTCACTGCCTTCATATACGGCACCGGCTGACATAGCAGTGACAGGACCGGCCGTGCCGGTACAGGTATCAGGGCTCGAACATAATGCAGCCACATTGCCGAGGGGCGATAATGATGCAGATATATCGGGACTTGGAGACAGGGATGCTTCAGGAGATTCTTCAAGACCAAATACGCAGTAAAGTAAGGAGTCATATACTAATGTTCAGATTTAAAAAAGCAAGGCCATTTATAGTAATTCTTCTGATTGCACTTGCAGCAGAGATATTGCTGTTCAATTATAAAGCAATATTTTCGCTGGTGTATAACCAGACACAGGTTGGCAGTTATACTGTCGGCGGTGGGCTTAACAAACAGAATGACGGTAACCTGAAGATGGTCCGTACCGGCGGATATATAGAGATAAAAGATATTAACACCAATGTTAAGAATCTGTATATCGATGTACAGATTTTTAATGCTTCCGGTTATGATTCGACAAGTACCTATAATGGTAAGTTCGACACAACGCAGATATCAGTGTATGCCGATGATGCGGCTAATGCACAGTATCAGAAGCTTGGCAGCAGGGACGTTGTCCATAAGGTTAAGCAGAGCCAGTATATAACACTGCATCTCAGCGGTAACACCAATAACATAAAGATTCAGTTTGATGAGCAGATAGGAACTGTCATGCACATATATGACATTGCATATAATGCACATGTTCCGTTCTTTATTTCATTTGGAAGGATTGCGGTTGTGTGGCTGGTTTTATCAGTTCTGTATCTTTTGAGACCGCATTCCGGTGCATATGCATTTATCTATGACAGGAAAAATGTAAAACAAAAAGCCGTTAAGTTTATTGTTGGAATAGGACTTGTCCTGATATTCTTCAAGGTGGTTAATTCCAATCCGTATTTTGTTGTTCCGAGATGGGATCAGCACTATCAGTACCAGGATCTTGCAAGAGCATTTGCACATGGAAGCGTAAGCCTCGAAGATGAACCGTCTGCCAAGCTTAAGGCGATGGATAATCCGTATGATACGGATCTTAGAACCAGACTTAATGTGGATTACAGATGGGACAGATCATATTATAACGGCAGATATTATGTGTATTTCGGAGTACTGCCGGAGCTTATATTCTATCTGCCGTATTATCTGGCAACAGGAGAGGATTTCCAGACATATATAGGAATATATATAATGGGAGTGCTGCTTATTGCGGGAACATTTTATCTGCTTGGAAGCGTAGTGGAACGATGGTTTAAGAAAACACCGTTTATTATATACATGCTTGCGTGTGTTATGATGTGTACGGGCTGTGGGGCACTTGCAATTATGATGCGTCCTGACTTCTATTCACTTCCAATCATAACGGCGGTTGTGCTGTCATTGTGGGGACTTGGCTTCTGGATACGGAGTATTAAAGAGGATGGAACATTGTCAAGGCCGCTGCTTGCAGCAGGTTCACTGTGTATGGCGCTTGTGTCGGCAAGCAGGCCGCAGCAGCTTGTCGTATCATTTACGGCAATTGCACTGTTCTTTGATCCGGTATTTAAGAAGAAGATACTGCTTCTCGGCAAGAAATACGGCAACACTGCCGCATTTGTAATCCCGTATGTTGTTATAGCAATACTGGTAATGTATTACAATTATATAAGATTTGGTTCGCCGATAGATTACGGTGCCAATTATAACCTTACAACTAACGATATGACACAGAGAGGCTTTGTTGCCGGAAGAACTTTCCTTGGAATATTCTCATTTCTGTTTGAGACGCCGCAGACGATGGCGGTATTTCCGTTCATTCAGAGCATTGGAGTGAGCACAACCTATATGGGTACAACAATATCCGAGACAATGTATGGAGGAGTTCTTGCATGCAATATGTGGCTGTGGCCGGTAGCGGCAGCATTTCTTGGAAAGACCGGCATATGGAAGAATAAGAAGGCACTGGCAATGATGCGTGCAATGATGATTGCGGGTCTTGTTATCATGGTTGCCGATACACAGATGGCAGGTGTGCTTGCAAGATATGTGATGGATTTCTGCTGGATATTCTTTGTAGCTGCTTCGATAGGCATATTTGCATTGTATGAATACATCAGTGAGAATGGAAGTGAACTGTCATTAAAGCTGTACAAATGTTTTATGATGGTTGCATTTGCCGAAGGTATGTTTTATAATTTTATGCGTATTTTCATGAGCGATACGGAGAGTATTGTTGAGAGCAATCCTGAGCTGTATTACAGGGTAATGCATATTGTTGCGTTCTGGATGTAGGACGTATATGGAATGGAGGAATTATGGCGATTTTAGTAACTGGAGGAGCAGGCTATATCGGAAGTCATACGGTAGTAGAGCTTCAGAATGCCGGCTATGATGTGGTTGTTGTTGATAACCTTTGTAATTCAAGCCGTGAGGCATTAAGCAGGGTTGAGAAGATAACAGGAAAGAAAGTTCCTTTTTATGAGTGTGATATCAATGACCGTGAGGCCCTTAACAGAGTGTTTGATAATGAGAATATCGACTCATGCATACATTTTGCAGGACTTAAGGCAGTAGGTGAATCTGTTCGGAAGCCGCTTGAATATTATGCCAATAATATATCGGGCTCACTGGTGCTCTTTGATGTGATGAGAAAGCATGGCTGTAAGAATATTGTATTTTCATCATCGGCAACGGTGTATGGCAATCCCGAATTCGTTCCTATTACGGAGGAGTGTCCTAAGGGTGAGATTACTAATCCTTACGGACGTACTAAGGGAATGCTTGAGCAGATTCTTACGGACATACAGTTCGCTGACCCTGAGTGGAATGTGATTCTTCTCCGCTATTTTAACCCAATCGGTGCGCATGAGAGCGGAACAATCGGAGAGAATCCTAATGGTATTCCTAACAATCTTATGCCTTATATTACACAGGTCGCAGTTGGCAAGCTTGCAAGACTCGGTGTATTCGGCAATGACTACGATACTCCTGACGGAACATGTATAAGGGATTACATACATGTAGTTGACCTTGCACTCGGACATATCAAGGCTGTTGAAAAGCTTAACGGGAAGCCGGGGCTTGCAATATATAACCTTGGTACCGGAATCGGATACAGTGTTCTTGATGTTATCCATAATTTTGAGGAAGCTTCGGGAATTGAGATTCCGTTTGACTTTAAGCCAAGACGTGCAGGAGATGTTCCGATGTGTTACTCAGACCCTTCTAAGGCCGAAAGAGAACTCGGATGGAAGGCAGAGCGCGATCTTCGCAGGATGTGTGAGGATTCATGGAGATGGCAGAAGAATAATCCTAACGGCTATTCCGAAAAATAACCACAAATATGTACTAAATACAGATCACCTGTAATAAGATGTTTTAAGAATGTCTTTTGCAGGTGATTTTTTTGTGTAGAACAGAGGGCAGATTCAAATTCTTTAAGAGACTGTGTTTCATGCTGACAGCCGCAGCGCTTATGATGCAGGCCGGCTGTGGGATTATCAGGTCATCACCCGATAAGGTGCAGGATCTTGACTATACTGTTGTGGAGGATGAGGATGTTCCAAAGGAGCTCGCTGAGATGATAGACGCCAGAAAGAATGAACAGATGCATCTTACATATGCAACCAATGAGTATATGTACATAGTTGCAGGATATGGTGAACAGCAGACAGGAGGTTACAGTATAAGGCTCGACAGCATTTATCTTGGTGAGAATGCAATATATATCAAGACGAGTCTTATAGGACCGCAGAAAAAGGAGAACATAAGCAAAGCAAAGACATATCCGTACATTGTGGTTAAGATCGAGAACCGGAGTGAGCCGGTAATATTTGAATAGCTGCACGTCAGCAGTAGGGAGGGACAATGAAACTTGAAAAATATATCGTACATAACAGCGTTGTAAAAAATATCGTAGAGACACAGATAAGCTTTGATCAGGATTTTAATGTGCCTGATTCAAAACCGGATATAGAGCGAATCATTAATAAAAGAGGAACAGTGCAGGTTGACAGTGTACGGATAAATGACGGCAAAGCGCAGGTGTCCGGAGTGCTTACGGCAGCAGTGCTGTATCTCGGTGACGAAGCAGCATGTATGACATGCAGCATGGAATTTATGGAGAGCATTAATGCCGAGGTTGAATCAGCAGATGAAAAAGTGCAGTGTGATACAAGGCTTGAAGACCTGATAGTGCGTGTGGTTAATTCAAGAAAGATTAATGTGAGGGCGGTAATAACAGTTAAGCTCTACAGTGAAAAATATGAGGATGTTGAACTTCCGTATGAGTGTGCAGCTGAGGATTCCGGTCTGCAGGTAAAGAAAGAGAACATAGGATATGCGCAGCTTACGGTCAATTCAACAGACAGCCTCAGAATAAGATGCAATATTGATATACCGAAAGCAAGTCCTGATATAGCAGAGATTGTATGGGATGAGGTTGATGTGTGCCCTGTTGCATTTCATATGACGGATTCCGGAATTAATGCGGAAGTTCTGGTAAATATATTTGCCATATATAGGAGTAATGATGGAATTATGATGTGGCATGAATCTCAGGAAAATGTCACACAGGCGGTTGATGTCAGCGGAGCATCTGCAGATGCGGTATGCTTTGTATCATGCAGACAGCAGAGCGGAAATGTCCAGATAAGACCTGATGCTGACGGTGAGGACAGAGTGCTTGAAGCTGAAGCTGTATGTGAGCTTGGAATACATGCATATGAGGAAAAAAATCATGAAATTGTCACGGACTGCTATATTCCGGCAGGTGAGGCAATAGCCGTAACGTCGCAGGCAAAGCTTCTTAAGCTTATGACACATAATAATACAAGATGCCGTGCCGCAGGAATGCTTAAGACAGATACAGGAGCAATAGGAGATATATGCAGCTGCCGCGGGCAGGTGAAGGTGCAGGATATATCCTATGAGGAGAGTAATGTAGAGGTCAATGGAACAGTTGATGTAAATGCACTCTGTACTGATAAGAGCGGAATGCTCTATTGTGTAAAAGGCGAGATTCCGTTCGGTCAGAAGATAGAGGTACGGGGAATGGAAGATTTTTGCAAAATGGGAGGTAAGAAGGCGGAAGAGGTTATATCGCTTATGATGAATGCTGACCTTGAAAAGATAAATGCAGTGAAAGCTTCGGACGGAATTGAAGTGAAGGCATCAGCAGCTCTTGACGTAATTGTATTCGGAAGTACAAAGCGTGATATTATAGATGACATAAGAATACAGGAGGCTGACAAGGCTGAATACATGTCACTGCCGCTTATTACCGGATATATCGTAAAACCGGGGGATACACTCTGGTCAATCGCAAAATCGCATCACACGACAGCTGATGACATAAAGACATGTAATACGTTAAAAGGGGAAGAGGTAAATGCAGGTGACAGGCTCATACTGATGAAGAAAGGAATCCTGCAGAACTGAAATTCAGATAAAATGATCAATTATAATCAGATAATAAGATAATGATGCCGGAGGGATGACATATTGATGTGCGGCGCGTCTGCGCTGCCTGCAATATGTCATCCCTCCGGCTGTGTAATGTAATTCTATACAGGCTGATTACTTATAGAGGCGTACGGTTACCTTGTTCTTATGTACACCGAAAGCCATTACAAGAATGCCGAGTGTTGTTATTATGAATCCGAGACCGGGCCTTAATGATGTCACCGGTATTGCGTATGATGCGGCACTAAGGAAGATAAAGAGTGCACACTGTATTACATACAGAAGAAGTGATGCAAGCATGACCTTAGATGCAATAGTCTTAAGATCGATCATGACGAGCACTACAACTGCAATGATTGCAAGAATGCAGATCTTGCTTAAGATTCTGCTGATTAAGCTCTCGCTCAGTCCGTTGAAGAATACGGCGATTGCCTGCGCAGGCATATCATTGCCGACGCTGATCTTGCAGAACACGAAGAAGCTTCCGATTATTGCAACAAGTGCAGCTATAAGTATAAGCTTCTTGTTGGCATCTCCCATGAATGATTCGTAAATAGAATCGAAATCCTTAAGCATTACATCCTTCTTAGGAGCATCAGTACCGGCGTCTTCAATCTCTTCAGGTGCCGGCTGGGATGTGGCATCCATCTTCTCAACGGTATCCATGCCAATCTCAAAAGGTTCATCTCCAAGATTGAGGTCTACCTCCTTAGGAGGTACGTCGCCTACATCAACGATTTCAATCTCTTCATCTGCAGTCTCTTCTATCTCGAGCGGTTCGATAACATCAAGGCTGTCATCCTTCAAATCAGGTTCATTATTAACATTATTGTCTGTCAAAATGTAGTTCCCCTTTCAATAAATTATTTATAGAACTATTTTAACAGCATGATGAAATATTTACAAGAAAAAAGTGCCGGGTATTAAGTTTTGGGGAATGTGTGCCGATAATAACAATAAAGCAGAATAATGCTTTTATTTGTGTTACCACGGAGGGTGGCAGTTACACTTCCTTAAGTAAGTATGTTGCTGCAGGATGCGGCGGAATGGAGGAATTATATGAGTATAGGAGCAGTTCAGTCAGGATCGTCATATTCATCATATGAGAGCGGTGTTACAAGAACATCAGGCAAGAGTTCGGATGTATCTGCAAGCAGGCAGGCGGAAGCATCAGCAGTATATGAGGCATCCAAGACTGATAAGACAACATCAAAGACAGCCAATTCAGCACTTATTGCAAAGATGAAGGCAGATACCAACAGCAGAATCAGCCAGATGCAGTCACTTGTTGAGAAGATATTCAAGGATCAGGGACTGAAGATTAATTCTGTTGATGATATGTGGAAGAAGCTTGCTAACGGCGAGTTCACGGCAGATGCTGATACAATAGCACAGGCTAAAGAAGACATTTCAGATAACGGATACTGGGGCGTAAGCCAGACATCAGACAGAATATATGACTTTGCAATGGCACTGTCAGGCGGCGATGAAGAGAAGATGCAGAAGATGAAAGAGGCAGTTGAGAAGGGCTTCAAGGAAGCTACTAAGAGCTGGGGCAAAGATCTTCCTGATATTTCATCCAGGACATATGATGCGGTAATGAAGAAGTTTGATGATTTCTTCAATAAGAATACGACGGCATCAGACTCAGACGCTGAGTAATTGGTATACTCCGGCTAAAGATTGT
>OGOX01002677.1_pt1 | contig 10027 bp, 9 predicted proteins | sample 1552761 | NCBI WGS metagenome assembly OGOX01 (sample SAMEA2580212, study PRJEB22360) | human gut metagenome | biome: human gut; feature: human-associated habitat; material: faeces | place: Denmark | collected 2008/2010 | reverse complement strand
TCCAGCACCAGATCCGCCTCCGGCGGCAGGCCGAACTTGAACCCGAAGGACATGATGGTGAGCCGCATGGCACTCTTTGCCCCGCCGTTCTTCAGGAACAGGTCGCAGATGCGCTCCTTGTTCTGGGCGGTGGAGAGCAGGGCCGTGTTGATGGTATAGTCGGCCCGCACCCGCAGCGGCTCCAGGATCTGACGTTCCTTCAGAAATGCCTCGCGGGTGGGAAGGCCCCTCGGAAAGGCTGATGGGATGGCGGCGGCGGGTCTCGCTGTAGCGGCGCATGAGCACCTCGTCCGGCGCATCCAGAAACAGGATCTTATAGGGTTTTTTCTGCGCATCCAGTTCCTGCAATGCCTGTTCGATTTCTTCCCGCGTGCGGCAGCCGCGCACATCCATGCACAGGGCCACCCGGTCCAGCTGGTTATCACCCGCCTTGGAAAAGGCCGTGATGCTGGGCAGAAGTGCCGCCGGGATGTTGTCAATGCAGAAATAACCGATATCTTCCAGCGCATTCATAGCAACCGACTTTCCTGCACCGGAAAGTCCGCTGACGATCAACAGTTCCATGGATCCGATCCCGCTCCTTTTTGAATCTATCTTATTTCACGACCCGGATCTCTTTTTCCAGATCGTAGCCGGTCTTTTCCTTTACAATGGCGCGCACCTCGTCACACAGTGCCAGCACATCGGCACAGGTGGCACCGCCCAGGTTCACCACAAAACCGCAGTGCTTGTCGCTTACGGCGGCACCGCCATGGCGGTAACCCCGCAGGCCGCACTGGTCGATGAGGGCCGCCGCAAACGCGCCCGCCGGGCGCTTGAAGGTGCTGCCGGCGCTGGGCTTATCCAGCGGCTGCTTGTCCAGCCGTTTTGCCATCAGTTCGTCCATCTTTGCGCGAATAGCCTCCGGTTCGCCCGGAGTCAGGGCAAACTGCGCCGAGAGGATACAGCCGCCGTTTTCTTCAAAAATGCTGTGGCGGTAGCGCAGGTCAAGCTCCGCTGCCGCAGCCTCCTTCACCTCGCCCTCGGCGGTGAGGTACTGCACCGTGGTCAGCACATCCTTCATCTCGCCGCCGTAAGCACCGGCGTTCATGTAGACTGCGCCGCCCACCGTACCGGGGATGCCGTAGGCAAATTCCAGCCCGGTCAGGCTATGCTCCAGCGCCGTTTTGCACAGCGCCGAGAGCCGCACGCCCGCCCCGGCGGTGAGTTGTGTGCCGTGCACCTCCACAGCGTCCTGCATAGAAGAAATATCCAATACCGCACCATCGTAGCCCTCGTCGGCAAACAGGATATTGCTGCCGTTGCCCAGCAGATAGTGCCGGACGCTTTGCGCCTTGCACAGGGCAACGGTGCGGCAAAGCTGTGCATGGTCCACCGGCTGCACGAACAGCCGTGCCGGGCCGCCGATTTTAAAGGTACAATGCGCCGCCAACGGCTCGTTTTCTTTATAAGCAATGCCTGCTGCGGTCAGCAGCTGCTTGAGTTGTTCCATAGGGTCAGGCTCCTTTTTTATCGGGAAAATCAGTCCATTTTGTCATCCAGTCCCAGCCGGATCAGCAGCTCCTTGGCTGCGTTATAGCCCATCTTCTTCTGGCGGTTATTGATGGCTGCGGTCTCCAACACCACGGCCAGATTGCGGCCGGGAGAGACCGGGATGCTGGTGCTGGGAATGCTCACGCCCAGAATGTCGTAGTATTCACTTTCCAGACCAGTGCGCTGGTAGTTCTTGGTGGGGTCCCACGCCTCCAGCTGCACCACCAGATCCAAACTTTCGCTTAGTTTGACGGCACCCACGCCGTACACGCGGGCCACATTGACGATGCCGATGCCGCGCAGCTCGATGAAGTGGCGGATATTTTCCGGGGCAGTGCCCATGATCTGACGGTTGGACACCTTGCGCAGTTCCACGGCATCATCTGCCACCAGACGGTGGCCGCGCTTGACCAACTCAATGGCCAGCTCGCTTTTGCCGATGCCGCTGTCGCCAAGGATCAGGATGCCTTCGCCGTACACCTCCACCAGCACGCCGTGCCGGGTGATGCGGGGCGCAAGCTCCAGGTTCAGTACGCTGATCAGGCTGCCCATCAAAGTGCAGGTGGTCTCGTTGGAGCGCAGCAGGGCAACCGCGTGCTTCTGCGCCAGTTCCTGCATCTCCGGGAAGGGCGCCAGCTCCTCGCTGCGGCAGACGATGACCGCCGGGGGCTGCTGCCGGAACAGCTGCTCCAGTGCCTCGTAGCGTTTTTCTGCCGTCAGGCCGGACAGAAAGTTCATCTCTGCCAGACCCATGATCTGCAGGCGAAGCTTATCGAAATAATCATAATAGCCCGCCAGAAACAGACCCGGGCGGTTGACCTCGGCGATCTCCACGCTGATTTCATCCAGCGCCCGGGGGGTGTATACCACTTCCATGCTGACGCGGTCGGTCAGCGTTTTAAGCGAAACATTGAACGTACCCATCCTGGTTCCTCCTGTATCCTTTTGCCGCGCTGTGCTGCGGGCACTCTTATTCATATTATAATAAAATTCGGCGGCAAATACAACGCCCGGGGCGCTGTTTTTGTACCCACGGCGGGAAACCGACGCTGCATCGCAGCGTGTGCACAGGATTTTTACATTTTTCTTACTTTACATGGGTTTTACATTTCGGCGATTTCAGATTTTACATTGTTTTTCTATACTTAAAGCACAGGAAAAACACGTCAAGAAAAGTGAGGGAAACACTTATGACCATTTTTAATGTCTTTTCGCTGCTGGGAGGTCTGGCCCTGTTTTTGTTCGGTATGGACATCATGGGCAAGGCACTGGAAAAGCAGGCCGGCGGCCAGCTGCAGAAAATTCTCAGCAAACTGACCGATAACCCCCTCAAGGGCTTTTTTCTGGGTCTGTGTGTGACTGCCGTCATCCAGAGTTCCAGCGCTACCACCGTTATGGTGGTGGGCTTTGTCAACAGCGGCATCATGGAGCTGCATCAGGCCATTGGCGTGATCATGGGCAGCAACGTGGGCACTACCGTGACCAGCTGGATCTTGAGTCTTTCCGGCTTGCAGGGCGACAGCCTGTTCATCCAGCTGCTCAAGCCCACTTCTTTTAGCCCGGTGCTTGCATTTATTGGCATTTTGCTGTATATGTGTAAGAGTGAGAAGAAAAAGGGCGTGGGCACCATCCTCATCGGCTTTGCTGTGCTGATGACCGGCATGACCACCATGTCCAACGCGGTGCTGCCGCTGCAGAATGAGACATGGTTCACCAGCCTGTTCACCCGCTTCTCCAACCCCCTGCTGGGCGTTCTGGTGGGCGCACTGGTCACCGGCATCATCCAGAGCTCCAGCGCCAGCGTGGGCATCCTGCAGGCGCTGAGCGCCACCGGCGTCATCACCTACGGCAGTGCCATCCCCATCATCATGGGTCAGAACATCGGTACCTGTGTGACCGCACTGCTGTCCTCTGTGGGTGCGAATAAGAACGCCCGCCGGGCTGCCATGGTGCACCTGTACTTCAACATTATCGGTGTGACCATCTTTCTGTTCGGGTTCTACGGACTCAACGCCGTCTGCCACTTTGCCTTTGTGAATACCACCATCGAGGCTTGGGGCATTGCAATCGTGCACTCGGTGTTCAACATTCTGGCCACCGTCATTCTGCTGCCCTTTGCCACCGGGCTGGAAAAGCTGGCCATCCTGACCATTCCCGATTCCCCGGAAAAAGAGGAGTTTGCGCTGCTGGATGACCGTCTGCTGAACACCCCCGCTGTGGCTGTGGAGCGCGCCCGCGCCGCTACCGCCGAAATGGCAGAGCTTGCCCGGGTGGGTGTGGTGCAGGCCATGAGCCTGACCCACGAATGGAACGATGAACTTGCCCAAAAGGTGCGGGATGAGGAGTGCCGGGTGGACCGGTACGAGGACGCACTGGGCACTTATCTGGTCAAGCTGTCCGGCCGGGAACTGAACCACACCGACAGCCAGAGCGTGAACACCCTGCTGCACACCATCAGTGATTTTGAGCGCATCAGCGACCATTCCGTCAACCTTCTGGAATCCGCCGAGGAGATGCACCAGAAGGAGATTCACTTCTCCAAGGATGCACAGGAGGAGCTGCAGGTGCTGGAGGATGCGGTGCAGGACACCCTGAGCCGCACCACCGATGCCTTCCGCAAGGGGGATCTGCACCTTGCTTCCAAGGTTGAGCCGCTGGAGGCCGTGGTCAACGAGCTGGTGCGCGCCATCAAGGCGCGGCACGTTGCCCGCCTGCAGGCCGGCAGTTGCTCTATTGAGTACGGTTTTGTGCTGGACGATCTGCTGACCAACTACGAGCGTGTATGCGACCATTGCAGCAACGTGGCAGTTGCGCAGATCGAGGTGGCACAGGACAGCTTTGACACCCACGCCTACCTGAACGATCTGCGCCACGGCAACGACACCAAGGAAAGTGAAGAATTCCACCGCCGTCTGGGCCGCTACCGTGAGCGGTATCTGTTCCCGGACGGACAGACTGCTGAGGAGAACTGAGTTATGATTTATATTGTAGAGGACGACGCTTCCATCCGCGAACTGGAGCAGTACGCCCTGCAATCCAACGGCTACGAGGTGCAGGGCTTTGAGAGCGCCGAGCCCTTCTGGCAGGCCATGCGTGCTGCCGAGCCGGAGCTGGTGATCTTGGACGTGATGCTGCCCGGCGAGGATGGCTTTTCCATCCTGAAAAAGCTGCGCAACACCCCTTCCCTGCGCAAGCTGCCCATCATTATGGTCACTGCAAAATCCAGCGAGCTGGACACCGTGCGCGGGCTGGACTGCGGCGCGGACGACTACATTGCAAAGCCCTTTGGCATTATGGAGTTTCTCAGCCGGGTGCGTGTGGCGCTGCGGCGCTCTGCCCCGGAGGTAAGGCCGGATGTGCTGGTTTTCCACGAGATCCAGCTGGACAATGCCCGCCACAGCGTTACGGTAAACAGCACCCCTGTGGAGCTGACCTACAAGGAATACTGCCTGCTGCGGCTGCTGCTGGAAAACACCAGTCTGGTGGTGACCCGCGAGACCATTTTGCAGGTGGTGTGGGGTACCGACATCTCGGTGGAAAGCCGTACCGTGGATATGCACATCCGCACCCTGCGCAAAAAGCTGGGCGATGCGGGGCGTTACATCTGTACCGTGCGCAAGGTGGGCTACAAGCTGACCGATGAGGAGGCCGAAGAAGAATGAAGCTGCGCAGCATGGAAGAAAAGATCAGCTACCGTTTGTTCCTGATGGGCTTTCTGGGGCTTATATTCACCGCAGTGCTGTGCATTTTTGTGTTCCATAAGGCCTTTACGGCGCAGGCATGGTCGGCTTTGGAGCGCGAGACCGACCTTGTGCGCGCCGGGTACGAGCAGACCGGAGACCCCACACAGCTGAGTGCCTTTGTGACCGATGATCTGCGCGTGACGCTGATCAGTCAGGACGGCAGCGTGCTGTTTGAATCTGCCACCGACCAGCCCATGGAGAACCATCTGACCCGCCCGGAGATCCGCGATGCCATTGCAAACGGCGAGGGTCGGGACATTCGCGATTCCCAGACCATGGGCTACGAGACCTATTACTATGCGCTCCGGCTTTCCGGCGGGGATGTGCTGCGCGTGGCACAGGACGCCGAGACCGTGTGGTCCATCTATGATGCCACTATCCCGGCCATCGTGCTGAGCTGCGTGGCGCTGATGCTGGCTGCTGCGGTGCTGGCCGCCCTGCTGACCAAAGCACTGGTACAGCCGGTGCTGAACATGACTGAGGATCTGGATCACATTCAGGAAAATGTGCCCTACCGGGAACTGATCCCCTTTGCAGAGAGCATCCACTCCGACCGCATTCTGCGAGAAAACAACGAGAAAATGCGGCAGGAGTTTACTGCCAATGTCAGCCATGAGCTCAAGACCCCGCTGACCAGCATTTCCGGCTATGCAGAGTTGATCGAGACCGGCATTGCAAAGCCGGAGGATGTGCCGGATTTCGGCCGCAAGATCCACAGCGAGGCCACCCGCATGATCCAGCTGGTCAACGATATTTTGCAGCTTTCCAAGTTGGACACTGTAAGCGAGACCGGGGACACCCCCGTAATGGAAACGGTAGACCTTTTGGAGGTTGCCAAGGAGTGTGTGGAGCGCCAGAAACTGAACGCCCGCCGCGCCTATATCTCCCTGACTTATCTGGGCGAAAGCGCCCCGGTGCTGGGCAGCCGCGCGCTGCTGGATGAACTGTGCCAGAACCTGTGCGACAATGCCATCCGCTACAACCGCCCGGGCGGCAAGGTACAAATCATCACCACCTGCAACCGGGACGGACACTGCTCCCTAACCGTGGCCGACAACGGCATCGGTATCCCGCGGGAAGCGCAGGCCAGCGTGTTCGAGCGCTTCTACCGGGTGGACAAGAGCCGCAGCAAGGCCACCGGCGGCACCGGGCTTGGGCTTGCCATCGTCAAGCACATTGCCCGCATCCACAGCGCCCGCATCAAGCTGGAAAGTCAGGTAGACGTTGGCACCACCATCACTGTCACCTTTCCTACCGCCTCTTAATACGGCATGAAATGCACGTCTGTCCGCCATTGCGGGCAGGCGTTTTTTGTTGGGTCAAAGCCCGCAATGCTGCCGCTTCGCAGCGCTGCCCGGGCTTGCAGGTGCAGCACATCCACGCCCTGCTGCCAGCAGCTTTGCAAAAGTGTGGTGCACTGCGCCGCAAGCTGTTGCCGCTGCGCCTGCGTGGGCAATGGGCTGTGGGCGGCACGTTGGCAGTCCAGCCGCACAAGCACCTGCCCCTTTTGCAGGGTGACCGAAACGGTGCAGCGCCGGATGCCGATGCGCTTTCCTTCCAGCCAGAGCTGCCGGGTGCCGCCCTGCCCGGTAAGCAGCCGGTAGACCTCGGCCTGCTCCGAGGACAAGGGCATATCGCCCGCTACGGTGTGCAGAACACCGCCCTCCTGTATCGTTACCTCTTCCGCGTTCCACCGGAGAATGGGCAGAAGCCCCGGCTCTGTATGCTGATACAGCCGGGGTGCGGTGGGTGCTGCGGCCTTTATTTGTGCCATCAGAGCATCCGGCAGGGCGGCCCGTGTGGCAAGGTGGCCTGTCTCTCCTTCTGCGCAAAGCAGCCTTGCCGCCGTGCGTCCGCAGCCGCGCCGCAGCACCAGCTGCTCGTACTCTGTTAGTAATGGCTCTTCCGCTTTTGGCAGCAGCAGATAATCACACAGGCGGTAGCTTGCGGTTTGGGGCAGTGCCTGCTCTGCCGCAGCCAGCGCCTGTTCCATCGTTTGCCCCTCTGCCTGCACAAACTGTAACGCGGCAGAGGCTTCGGCGGCATCGGCGGCGGCCTGCGGTGCCTGATAGAGCAGCCCTGCCTGATACCCCTGCCCTGTCTGTGAAAGATACACCGCCCGCACCATGCTTTTCTCGGTGGTCTCCATCCGCAGAAAGACGCCGCACCAGAGCACCAGAACGCCCCCTGCCAGCCAGCGCAGTGCATGGGAAGCTCTCATTCCGGCACCCCCTTTTCCTGCTCCTCCGGGCGGCAGAGCAGTTCCCGCAGGACCCGCACCAGAAAGCAGCCCCGGAACAATGCCGCTGCCAGCCAGACGAGCAGAAAGGCTGCATCCAGCCGGGAGACACGTCCCAGCGTCCCGGCGCGCAGCAATTCATCCCCCGGAAGTGGACGGCCGGACCCAAACAGAAGTTCCCGCCCCAGCGCAAAACCGAACAGCCCCGCCAGCGTCAGAAACGGTAGCCGGAAGCAGCGCCTCCCGGTGCATCCGCGTTTTCCAAACAGAAGGGGCCACGCGATGGATTCCGCATAAAGCGGGAAACGGAGATTCCCTGTGGGTTCCGCTGCGGGGAAAAGATTCTCCCAGTGAAGCTGGCCGTGCAGGCTCCCAACGCAGGCAAGGCCCGCCAGCGCCAGTGCCCACCACAAGACCCCCGCACTGCGGGAAAAGACGTCCGGCTTCAGCTGCCAGCCCGCCCACAGCAGCAGCGGCAGAACGCCGAGGACTGCCATGGACGAAAACTGCTCCCGGCACACCTGCTGTGCCTGCCAAAGCGTCTCCCACAGCTCTGCGCCAAACCACACGGACAAAAGCAGGCAGAGCAGCCGGGGGCGGATTCCGGTTTCGGAACGAAGCCCCTCTTCCCCTTCGGCGGGCATCAAGCAGGCCGAAAGCAGGCCGATGCCCAGCGCCATGGGGACCCCCTGCAGCAGCAACAGCCGGGCTGACATGGCACTGCCGGAAGTGATGCACTGCCCCAGCACCGCGGTCAGAACGCTGAGCGGCACGGCGGCACGGAACGATCCGGTTTGCTCCATTGGATCACCTCCGTTTCTGCCAGATGGAAAAAGGATGTGCGGACAGCGTGCGGTAGGTCCGGCGGGTCACACCGTCCGGAGAAAGTGCGGTTTGCGGGAAACGCACCGGCGCACAATAGGGCACCCCCAGCGCTGACACCTGCGCCAGAGCGAGCAGAACGACCAACGCCGCGCACACAAGCCCCACAGGGCCTGCCAATCCTGCCGCCAGCAGGACCAGAAAGCGGAAGGCCGTGGCCATTTCGTAGAGGGACGGCACCACGAAGACAGCGATGGATGCAACCGCTGCAATGAGAATGACGGGTGTGCTCAGCAGACCGGTGGCGATAGCTGCGTCCCCGATGATGAGCGCTGCGACCAGACTGACCGAGTGCCCCAGCGTCTGCGGCATCCGAAGCCCTGCCTCCCGGATGATCTCCAGCAGCAGGATGACCAGCACCATCTCCCCAAACAGCGGGAATGGAGTGGCCCGCTCAGCAGCTTCGATCTTGAAGAGCAGCTGCGGCGGGAGCAGTTCCGGCAGGTAGACCGCCAGGCAGACGAACACCCCCGGCAGAAAGATGCTCAGGTAGAAGGAACCATATTTCAGAAGGCGCAGGAAGGACGCAAAAAACGCAGGCTGGGCGTAGTCGTCCAGACACTCGAAGTTTTCGCCGAAGAGGGTCGGCAGAACCATCGCGGATGGGCTCCCGTTGACGAGAACGACGATTTTCCCCTCACAGAGCTTTGCGGCGGCGGAAGCCGGGCGCTCGGTATAGCTCACTGGGGCAAACAGCCGCCACCTGGCCGGGAAAAGCCACGGTACAAAGTAGCTGGAATCCAGCAGGACCTCCGGCTTTGCCTCCTGGAGCGTCCGGCGCACCCGCGCCACCGCCGTCTTGCTGGCCTTGTCTTTGCAGTAGCAGATGGCATATTCGGTCTTCATGGCACAGTCGGCCTGTGCGGTCTCCATCACGAGAGTGTCGGTACGGATGAGGCGGCGCAGTAAACTCAGGTTGACCCGCAGCAGGTCGGCAAAGCCCTCCCGGGAACCACGGAGGTTTCCTTCCCCGGAGGGCTCTTCCACCGAGCGCGATTTCAGCCCCTGAACTGAGAAGACAAGCCCCTTTTTGCACCCGTCCAGCAGAAGCACGGCCATGCCGGCGGTCATGCGGCGGATGAGGTCGTCCATGTCCTTGACCGGGCCGTCCTCGGCGGGCAGACCGGAGTGATGCATCAGAAGCTCATACACCTGCGTACCGCTGTGAGGCATCCGCTCCGGCTCGAGGCTGGGCGTATGCCGGGTAGCGGCGTCCAGTAAAAGCGACCAGAGTGACTCGAGGCTGGCCATATTGTCGAAAAGGACGATGGCACCCGGGCTGTGATAAAGCTCAATGCGCTTGGCATAAAAATCCGCCGAAGCGCCAAACCTAGCGTTGAGCGCCGCCAGATTTTTTTCCAGCGACGAGGAAAGCTGCAGCATACGGTATCCCCCTTTGCCTGCCAGTATTCCCTCGCCGGCGGCGCTTATTCAACCCACAAGGAGGGCCTTCTCGTGAAGCTTCTGATTTTCCGTACTTTGCTCATCTATCTCTGCGTTCTGTTTGCCATGCGGCTGATGGGCAAGCGTCAGCTGGGCGAACTGCAGCCCGAAGAGCTGGTATCTACTATCCTCATCTCAAATCTGGCGTCCATCTCCATCGAGTCGGAAGAAGTGCCGGTGACGGCCA
>OGOX01002675.1_pt1 | contig 10033 bp, 5 predicted proteins | sample 1552761 | NCBI WGS metagenome assembly OGOX01 (sample SAMEA2580212, study PRJEB22360) | human gut metagenome | biome: human gut; feature: human-associated habitat; material: faeces | place: Denmark | collected 2008/2010 | reverse complement strand
GTAGGCGTCGTCCGTCTCCGGGAAGCGGGAGCGATAGGCATCGTACGCCTCATAGATGACGCCCACGGTATCCAGCACGGAGGCGGTAACGCGGCTGTCGGAGGAGCTGAGGTTCACGCGAAGGTCGTCCAGCACCTCATCCAGCTCCGCCGGGGGCAGCCACAGGGCAAAACGGCCCAGGTAGTCGGGGATATACTTGGTGAACTCCTGCTGGCCCAGCTCCAGGCCGCGGCACAGCTCCACCGCCACCTCGTTGCGCTGGTCGGCCGTCAGTCGGGGCGCCAGGGCCAGCAGGGCGTTGCCGGCGCTGTGGCGGACGGTGACGCGGTCGCTGACCTTGATGAGATTGGACAGGTGGGTGGCGATATGGAGGGCGGGGCTTTTGCCGCTGCGGGCAAAGTCCGTCAGCAGGCGCAGGTTGCCCTGCTTGGTGATCCAGGGGGTGGCAGTCTTCAGGTTGTCCAGGAAGATCTCGGAGACCACGTCCTCCGGCAGAAGAAGGGGCGCGCCCTGAGAGAGCACATCCTGCTTGAGATAGCGCAGGGTGCCGCTGTCGCCGTCGGGGACGGCGGTCACGGCCTCCAGCGCGCGGCCGTCCTCCGGGTACAGGCGGGCGAGACGGTCCAGCAGCAGCACGGCGGCCATGCGGATGGTCAGGTCCTTACGCAGGGACAGGGCGGCGGCAAAGTCCGTCATCTGCCGGGCGCGGCTGGCCGTATAGGCCGTATCCGGCAGGGCGGCGGCGGTATCCAGCAGCTGGAAGGCGGTGTAGTCGTCCAGATCCTCCGGCCTGCGGTAGTAGGCGAACACCGGGGCCAGGAAGCGCTCCTCCCGGCCGGGGCAGTGGCTCAGCAGAGAGCCGACGGCGAATTTCAGGGTATAGCCGATCCAGCGGCGGTGCTGGGGCATGAGCTTATGGTCGGGATACAGTATCTTGTCCAGATAGAGCCTCCACTGGTCCACGTCGGTGATGGCCCGGGGGTCCGGGCGGATGTCGGCGGGGCGCTCCTTGGCGTAGCCGGCGTGGAAGCCGGCGATGATCTCGCCCAGCAGCGCCGCCGCCTGACGGCGGATATCGCCCTCGCGGTGCATCAGCAGCTCGTAGAGGAACGTCAGGGTCTGGACCTTCTGTGGGATATGCAGATAGAGGGAGTAGGACTCCATCACCGCCAGATAGGCGCGGAGACGGCGCCAATCCGTCTCGCCGCGGGCCTCCTCCAGCAGACGGGCGAAGCTGCGCTGGTCGGTGAGGCGGTGCATCAGCTCCATATTGTGGCCCACGCAGCGGAGCGTCAGGGCGCGGAGGGCCTCGTCATCGGTCATGAGGGCGGTGTGCTTCTCCGGCAGCGGGAGCGTATCGCCGCCGGACATGGTGACATCCACGCCGCGGCTGACCATGAACTGCTCGAAGTCCTCCAGCCGGGCGTAGACCCGGGTATAGCGCTTCTGCTTCTCGCCGTCCACGTCGTCCAGCTTGTCCAGGATCACCTGAAAGGCCTCGGCCAGGGTGGAGATACGTGTGATCTCCCGGCCCTGCGCATCGTGGAGCTGCTTGACGCGGAAGTCGGCGTAGATCAGCAGCAGCGCCTCCACGGAGAGGTAGTCGGGCTCCAGGTCCCAGACGGAGTGGTTGGCGGCCACGTGGCCGATATCGGTCATCCGGCGGCGGCGGAACCACTGGTCGGTGTAGAAATAGTGCAGGTAGGGCACGCGCTCGCCGGGGCGGCAGCCGAACTTGCCCAGATCGTGGCCGGCGGCGGCGCCGGAGACCAGGGCCACGTCCACGGCCACGCCGCTTTTCCGCAGGGCGCGGGCGGCGGTGACGGCGATGTGGTGGACACCGGCGATATGCTCAAGGGTGCGGTAGGGCGTGACCTCCAGGCCCAAACGCATCAGCTCATAGACGAACTCCCGCCTCCACAGGCGCAGGAAGCGCTGATAGGACGGGGCACAGGGACTGCCGGCCAGCTCATCATCGGTCAGGAAATCGAAGGTCCAGGCCGGGTCGTGGGGCAGCAGCTCCGCCTCGGCGGCAAACAGCACCTGCAGCACCGACAGCAGGAACACCGCACCGGGGGCGAAGGGCTCCGCATCGGTCTTTTCCGGGTAGAGCAGGCGGCGGGCATAGTCGTAGGCATAGGCCAGCCAGCCCTCGGACGGTTCGCCGGGGCACAGCGTCTCCAGCTCCGGGCGGCAGAGGGACAGCACGTCGGCGCAGCGGAGGCGCGCGCCGTTGAACAGCCCGGTGAAGCGCTGCATATAGCCCTCGCTCTCGATGGTGCGGAGCAGGGCGTCCCCGGGAGCAAAATAGTCCGCGGCGGGACGGTCGGAAAGGCGGCGGCGCAGGGCCAGGTCCATCTGGCGGATACGTTTTTTGTTCATGGCAAAACCTCCTGCCGGTGGTATCGTACGCGGGTCGTGTTCGCCGAAAGGCGCCCGTACACCGGTAAGATGTCCGGGATGGACACGGCACACCATAATAATAGGACACTCCCCCGCACGCTGTCAATATTCCGCGGGGCGTTTTGCCACCGTTTTGATACGGAACCTTAGTAAGGTCTTAAGCGTGTGTTCACGATTTGTTCACATTTTGAGGGCCAGGCGCATGATATGATATTGTCGGGGGCAGCGGCGGAACGGAATGACAATTTCTGCCGTCTAAGTAAATAGGAAAATCATCCCGCGGGCGCGCGGGAAGGAAAAAGGAGAACACGACATGAAAAAAGCGGCTTTTGTACTGGCGCTGGTGATGCTGCTGGGCTGTGTGTCCGGCTGCGGCGCAGCGGAGGGCGAGGCCTCCGTGCAGTCGGTGTCTATGATCTGCGGGCTGGGGTCCGTAGGTCTGGCGGACCGGTTCGCAGGCATCGTCAGCCCGCTGGGCGAGACGACCATCAAGAAAAACGACGCCATGACCATCGACACCATCAAGGTGAAGGTGGGCGACAGCGTGAAAAAGGGCGACGTGCTGCTGACCTATGACCTCAGCCAGATCCGCACCGACCTGGAGATGGCCCAGCTGGAGCTGGAGCAGCTGAACGCCACGCTGGAGGACCAGCAGGCGGAGCTGGAGCGTATACAGAAGCTGATGGACAGCACCTATGACGACGCCACCAAGCGGCAGTACGCCCTGGATCTGCGGGAGCAGAACGTGAAGGTGCTGGAGACGAAGGCCAACATCGCCACCAAGAAAAAGGACATTGAGAAGCTGAAGGCCAACACCGCCGACAGCACCGTCAAGTCCCCGGTGGACGGCGAGGTGCAGTCCCTGAACCCGGACGGCGGCACGGACAACTCCGGCAACGCCCTGCCGTTCATGACCATCGTGGAGACGGGCGGCTTCCGCATCAAGGGCTATGTGAATGAAAACAACGCCAGCGTGCTGACCGAGGGCACGGCGGTGGTCATCCGTTCCCGGGTCAGCGACCAGACGTGGAAGGGCAGCATCAGCTCCATCGACTGGAACAACGCCCAGCAGACGCGCAGCGACTACGGCGACAGCGACACGGCCATGTCCAGCAAGTACCCCTTCTATGTGACGCTGGAGGGCGACGGCGAGGGCCTGCTGATGGGCCAGCACGTGTACATAGAGCCGGACTACGGTCAGGAGGACACCCAGGACGAAAGCCTGATCAACCTGCCCAGCTACTTCATCAACGACGCCGAGGGCAAGCCCTGGGTGTGGGCTCAGAACAGCAAGGGCAAGCTGGAGAAGCGGAGCATCACCCTGGGCGAGTACAACACGGAGACGGACACCTATCCCGTGACGGACGGCCTGACGGCGGAGGACTACATCGCCTATCCCGACGACAGCCTGAAGGCGGGCATGACGTGCATCACCTATGACGACGCCACCTTTGACCCCAGCGCCAGCGGCGGCGAGGTATACCCCGAGGGCGGCGGTGAAAAAATCGACGAAAACGTGCCCATGGACGGCATGGACGGCGGCGATATGCCCGCTGAGAACGACACCGTCACGGACGACGGCGGCTCTGTCACCAACAGCACCGTGACCGTGCTGCCCGGCGGCATGGCGGAGGCCACTGCGCCGGTGATCACACCGCCGATGGAGGGCTGAGCATGATTTTGGAAATGCGCGATATCTGCAAGGACTACCCCATGGGAAAGTCCGTGGCACATATCCTGAAAAACGTGAACCTTGACGTGGAGGAGGGGGAATACCTGGCTATCATGGGTCCCTCCGGCAGCGGCAAGACCACGCTGATGAACCTGATCGGGTGTCTGGACGTGCCCACCAGCGGCAGCTATCTGCTGGGCGGGCGAGACGTGACCACCTGCAACAACAAGCAGCTGGCGGAGGTGCGGAACAAGGAGCTGGGCTTCGTGTTCCAGAGCTTCAACCTGCTGCCGAAGCTGACGGCGCTGGAAAACGTGGCGCTGCCCCTGCTGTACGGCGGGGTGAAGAAGGCGGAACGGCTGGAACGGGCCCGGGCCGCGCTGGAGACGGTGGGGCTTTCCGACCGGGTGGACCACCGGCCGGACCAGCTGTCCGGCGGACAGTGCCAGCGGGTGGCCATCGCACGGGCCATCGTGGGCAATCCGAAGCTGCTGCTGGCCGACGAGCCCACCGGCGCGCTGGACAGTGCCAGCGGCGCGGCGGTGATGGAGCTGTTTCAGCAGCTGCATGACGGCGGCTCCACCATCATCATGATCACCCACGACCATTCCATCGCCAACCACGCCGCCAAGGTCATGACCATACGGGACGGCGTACTGTCGGGAGGTGACGACTATGAGTGAGAAGCTGACGCTGCGGGAAAAGCTGCATATCGGCGAAAAGCGCCCCGACGGCGAGAAGCCCCGCATGAGCAAGAAGCTGAAAAAGGGCATTATCGCCGCCGCCTGCGTGGTGGGCGTGTGCGGCGCGGTGTGGGGCGGACTGACCATCGCCCGGAACGCCCAGCGGGGCGACGTGAACGTATACGCCGTCAACGAGTGCGCCATGACCGACTACTGGGGGGACACCTCCAACACCAGCGGCATGGTGACCACGGACAAATTGCAGAAGATCTACATCTCCCAGAGCCAGACGGTGAAGAAGGTGTGGGTCAAGGAGGGCGACAGCGTCAAGAAGGGCACGGCGCTGGTGAGCTATGACTCCACCCTGACACAGGCCACCGTGGAGCGCGCCAAGATCGACTATGACCGGCAGACGGAGAACCTGGAGGTCATGAAAAACGAGCTGGAGCTGCTGAAGAAGGCGAAGAACAAGGAGACGCTGGAGGCGGAAAAAACGAAGCTGGAGGCGGAGCTGCAAGCGGAGATCAGCCGGCTGGACGGCGCCGGCGGGTACGACCCCGAGAAGGCCGTGGAGCCCGGACTGGTGACGCCTATGGCCGAGGGCTCGGGCAACAGCAAGGATAAGCCCATTTACTACTACTGGCTGACCGACGAGCCTCTGAGCGATAAAGTGCTGCGGAACCTCCTGCATGGTACGGAGATAAACCGGGCCACACCTATGTATAAGACCCCGACAGTGAGCACCTATCTGGTATTGGTGTCCCGGGACAAGGATAAGATGGGCGGTATGCCCACCAGCCGCGGCCTGCTGATAACAGAGACATTTACACCGGACAGCACAGAGCAGCCTGTTGAGGGTGCACCCATTTCCGGCACGGTGAGCATTTCCTTCCAGTTCTGCGATCTGCCGGAGTACATCGACCCGGAGCGCACCTACGACAGCGACAAGTACAAAGAGCTGACCCGGAAGATTGCCCAAATTCAGGAGCTGCTGGATGCCTCCATGACCCAGTTGGAGATCAACAAGGCCATTCTGGAGAAGGCTCAGGCGGTAAAGGAGCAGGAGGTCAACCTGAAGGTGGCGAAGCTGAAGCTGGACAAGAAGCTGGCGGAGCTGGGCGACGGCAACGTGTACGCGGAGTTCGACGGCACGGTGAAGGCCGTGCGGGACCCGGACGAGGCCTATAACAACAGCGAGGCCGTGGTGGAGCTGTCCGGCGGCGGCGGTTACTACGTCACCGGCACCCTCAGCGAGATGGATCTGGGCAGCGTGCAGGTGGGCGACAGCGTATCCATCAGCAGCTGGATGACCGGAGCGGCCTGCGAGGGCACCATCGTGTCCATCGACGACTATCCCACCAGCAACGGCAACAACTGGGGCGACGGCAACAGTAACGTGTCCTACTACCCCTTCAAGGTGTTTGTCACCGAGGACGCGAATTTGCAGCCCAATGACTATGTGGATATACAGTACCAGAAGGACACCAGCGCGGAAGAAAGCGGCAGCTCACTGTATTTGCAGAGTATGTTCATCCGGACCGACAACGGCAAGAGCTATGTGATGGCCCGGGGCGAGGACGGCAGACTGGAGCAGCGGTGGGTGCAGACCGGCCGGGATCTGTGGGGCAGCTACACCCAGATACGGGGCGGGCTGACCATCGACGACTACGTGGCGTTCCCCTATGGGCGCGACGTGGTGGAGGGTGCCCACACCCAGGAGGCCACGACCGACCAGCTGTACAACTACGGCATATAAAGGAGGCGGGATAACCATATGTTGGAAAATATAAATCTCGCCTTTCAGGGCGTGTGGAGCCACAAGCTGCGGTCGTTTCTGACCATGCTGGGCATTATTATCGGTATCGCCGCGATCATCACCATCGTGTCCACCATTCAGGGCACCAACGAGCAGATCAAGCAGAACCTGATCGGCGCGGGCAACAACGTGGTGCGGGTGACCATCGGCGCCACGGACAGCCAAAACTATTTCGACCTGAACTACTCGGCGCTGCCGGAGGGTATCGACCCAGTGACCCGGGAGATGCGGGATGAGATGGAGAAGCTGGGCAGCGTGTCGCTGGTGAGTATGTACTACTCCCGGGATTGGTGCGACAACGTGTACGTGGGCAATACAGCGTTCAGCGGGTCGCTGTACGGCGTGGACGACCACTATCTGACGGCCGTGGACTACGCGGTGAACTACGGACGCTCCTTCACGGCGGCGGACTATGAGAACCGGCGGAATGTGGCGCTGATCGACGCAAAGTCGGCAAAGTCGCTGTTCCAGGGCGAGAACCCCATCGGCGGCACCATCGAGATCAACGGGATGCCGTTCACCGTGGTGGGTGTGGTGTCCTCCCGGTCCAGCAGCGGACCGGTGATCAACAACTTTAAGGATTATCAGATGTACGCCGGCAGCACAGCGGGGACCATTTTCATCCCGGACGTGTGCTGGTCGGTGCCGTACCGGTATGATGAGCCCCAGTACGCGGCGGTGCGGGCCACCAGCACCAACGACATGACCGCCGCCGGCGACAATGTGGCCAAGTACCTGAACGAGAACGCCATCCGGACCACGAAGTACAAGTACGAGTCCAAGGACCTTCTGCAGCAGGCCAGCGATCTGCAGAGCCTGTCGGAGAGCACCAACAAGCAGCTGATCTGGATCGCCGCCATCTCTCTGGTGGTGGGCGGCATCGGCGTGATGAACATCATGCTGGTGTCCGTGACAGAGCGCACCCGCGAGATCGGATTGAAGATCGCCATCGGCGCGCAGCAGAGCCGCATCCTCTGGCAGTTCCTGACGGAGGCGGCGGTGCTGACCAGCATGGGCGGCATACTGGGCGTGGCCACGGGCATCGGCCTGGCGGAGATGATGTCCCACATCATGGGAACACCGGTGGCCATCAGCGTACCGGCGTGCATCATCGCGGTGGCCTTCTCCATGGTCATCGGCGTGGTGTTCGGCCTGGTGCCGGCCATGAAGGCATCGAAGCTGAACCCCATCGAAGCCCTGCGGAGAGAATGATACGCAGAAAGAAAAGACCGGCTTTCGCCGGTCTTTTTCTCTGTCTGCTCCCGGCGAAGACACAGCGAAAGCAGAAAACAGCCCCCGGCAGGGGGCTGTTTCTTTATTTACTGCGGCAGCTCGCCGGGGGCGACCAGGATGATCTTGTCGGCCCGGTCATAGTCGCTGTACGCCTCCTTGGTGCTGCGGAGGAGCGTACCGTCGCCGGCGTAGACGTTGCGGTAGGTCTGGACGGCGTAGCCGTTGTGGCCGTACTGCTCCACCTCGGTGGTGCCGGGGGCGATGCGCTCGGACTCCTGATAGACCGTCTTGCGCTCGGAGTAGGAGAGGAACTGGTTGGTCATCTCCACATAGTGGTCGTCGGTCTTGGTGCCCAGCAGGGTGATGGTCAGCTGGTTGGTCTCGTCGTTGTAGCTGGTGGTGATCTTGATGGGATAGTTGGTGCTGTTGCGGAAGGCAAAGTCCGGGCCGCCCCAGCTGACCGTGGCATCACAGCCCGTGACGGGCATATAGCCGGGGTCGAACATATGGGCGTAGCGCAGGACGATCTGCAGGTCCGCCATGAGGGCGGAATAGTACAGCGTGGAGGATACCTGGCAGATACCGCCGCCGATGGAGGTAACGGTCTTGCCGCCGGAGTAGGCGGCGGCGGGCTGGAAGCCCCGGGCCTCGGTGCGCTGGCCCACGGTGGCGTTGTACCAGAACTCCTCGCCGGGGTTATAGATACGGCCGTTGATGGCGGCGGAGGCCAGCTTGATGTTCTGGCGGCGGCCCCAGGGGCCGGCGCAGGTGGTGGTGCAGGTGCCGATCACGTCCCGGAACATGGCCTGCTCCAACTCCTCGGTGGCGGCGGGCGGGAACTGCACCTGGGCGTCAGCCAGGAATTCCTCGCCCGGCTGGGCGGCGTCCAGCTGCTTTTGCACCGTCTCCACATCGAACTGTACGCCCACGCGGGACCGGGTGGGCTTGCCGGTGGATTTGTCGCAGATGGCGGCGGCCATGGTGCCGGCGATCTCGTCGTGGAGCGCCTGCACGTCCATGGGCGCGGCGGTGTGGGCCGCGAACACACATTCCACGGACCGGGCTGCCGCGGACAGGTCGCGGCTCTCGAAGCGCTGCGCCAACTCGGCGCGCAGCGCCGCCGCGTCCAGCTTCTCGCCGTCCTGCGGCTTGGTGATGTACAGGCCCTCACCCTCCGCCAGCCGGTAGCCGCCGTCCGTTACGGTGCAGTCCACGGTGTCGGACAGCTGTTCGCAGGCGGCGGTAAGCTTCGCCTCGTCCACGTCCAGCTGGGGCGTGACATCCACGGCCCTGAACCAGCTCTCGATAAAGCGCCAGCCGCCGCGGAGGAACGCGGTCACATCGCTGCCCCAGCCCCGGTCCTGCACGTCGCAGCCGGCAGCCTTGGAAACATAGACGGGCAGAACGGTGACGCCCAGCTCGGAAAGGGTGGTGCTGCCGATCTCCTGCCCGTCACGGGTCAGGCGGATGGTCATGCCGTCCAGCAGGGCACTCCCCTGCTCCGTCCAGCGCTGCTCGGGCTCCTGCGCCGACAGGCCGGACATATCCATGCCCAGCACGGAGGTGTTGGGAAACGCCGTGTGGGAATACAGCGCGTTGGCGGCCACACAGCAGCCCGCGTAGGCCAGCACCAGCACCGCCGCGGCAATGCCGATGATCAGTCCGGCTCTTTTGCCGGGGGTCTTGGGAGGCTTTTCTTCCGGGGCCGCGCGCTTGTCGGCCGTCTCCGGCGCGGGATCGGCGGTAACAGAGGACATATTCAACTCGTCGCTCATGGTGTCCCCTCCTTTGTATCATCAGGTTTGGGCAATACCGGCAAAATGCCGTGCCGTTACTGCATTGTATCACGGTTTGTCAAGGAATGGGTTACAAAAGCGTTACGACACATCTTTCTGCGGCTTTGCGCGGGGAATGGTGACGGTGATGCAGATGGTGTCCTCCGTATCCCGGCGGGAGACTTTGGCGCCGACGCCGGCGGTCTGCATGAGCCGGACGCCCCGGTCCACGCTGTTGAGGAACAGCCGGACGTCTTTTAGGATATAGGTGCTGCGGCGGCGGGGCTGCGTCGTCTGGCTTTGCGCGACCAGACGGTCTATGTAACCTTCGGCATCGGCGACGTTCAGCTGGTTTTTGCCGATATGCTCGACGGCGGCAAGGCGCTGCTCCGGGTCCTCCAGACGCAGGAGGGCACGGGCGTGGCGCTCGGTCAGGCCGTAGTGGTGCAGA
>OGOX01002674.1_pt1 | contig 10038 bp, 5 predicted proteins | sample 1552761 | NCBI WGS metagenome assembly OGOX01 (sample SAMEA2580212, study PRJEB22360) | human gut metagenome | biome: human gut; feature: human-associated habitat; material: faeces | place: Denmark | collected 2008/2010 | reverse complement strand
TAGATAAATTAAAGTATGAACACATTTCTTTAATACCTAAAGTAGATACAATTAACACTAAAAAGAATAAAAAAACAGAACCAACTAATGAAGAAAAATATGAAGTTCATGACTTGCCTGATGACATTATTTTTGATGGTAAAGACTTTTATAGTTTAGTTCCTTTAGAGTGGACGTGTAATAATGGTAAATATTTTACTTGTCTTAATACATCTTACACAAGAAGTACTGTTATAAGTTTGCTAAAGAAAAGATTTTTTGATATTTCTTTAATGAATGAATATTTAAATGATACGATTTTACCTAAAATTTTTGACGTGAAAGATGTAGATAGAATAAATTCATATGAAGCAATATACAAAATTTTTAATGAAACCCTTGATGAAATTGAACTTCCTAATTACAAAAGACAAATTGACATTAGCTATAAAAGTGGAAAAATAGTTTTAGAAAAGCCAAAGACTTTAATAAAAATAGATATTCCTGAAAATGTAAAAGTGATAAATTGTCCATCTAAAAAATTGCCTGCTAAAGAAAATATTTTATATGATATTTATTTTCCAAGTACAGTTGAAAATTTGCAAAGTATAATGACTGTTTATAATGGTCAGATCAATTCAATTATTTTTGATAAAAACTTTAATGGAAAAATGAAACTGCGTTCATTAATTACAAATAAACCAATTAATTTTTTACAAATACCATGTAATATAGAATTAATGAAAAGTATTATTAATATTGGATATTCAGAATTTGTATACGTATTTGATAAAAATAGCAAATTAACATTGATTTATAAAAATGAAAAAGAACTTTTGGACTTTTTACATTATTTTATATTGTTAGATAAAAAGTTGGATAGTAAAAAAAGTAGAAAGTTTATATTTGATGAATCATTTGATAAATATGTTCCAGGTATAGAATTTAAGTTTGATAATGAAATTTGGGAATACCCTTTATATGAATTTAAAAAAAAGGTATCACTATCTGATATTGATATTACATTATATGGTTCTGAGCTTTCCCATGGAGTACAAAATAAAATAAAAAGAATGCTTAAAAATGATAATGTGCATTTTGTAATTGAAAAGTTAGATGTAACTAAAGGACAAGAACATACTGAAGAAAAACAAAAAGTAAATAAAACAACTTTAATCGCAGATGATATAGTTGATGAAATATTATCTATTGATTATTTTGGACTTGATAAAAATGATGTTAAAAATCAAATTAATGAAATATTAATTAAATATAATGAAGATTTATCAAATTTAAAAGAGGGTTTATCTCTTCAAAGTGAGGAAGGACTTTATACAGAACTTTTAATAAAATTAAATTTGTTAAAGGATAATCTTTATCATAATTTTGAAAAAAATCTTGTAGTTTTTGATATGCTTGATGAAGTTAATATTTTATTAAGTATTTTAAATGGTGAAGAAGTAATTATAAATACCTCTTTAGAGAAAGATTTTTACCTTTTATCTAATAACATTCTTCCTTTTACTAATGAAAAAATAACTGATGATTTAAGAAATTATTTAGAAAATGAAAAGCAAAAACTAGAAAATTATCTTCTTACTAATGAAAATAGACCTTATGAAGACATGGATAAATTCATTTTAAGTATTAGAACATATTTAAATATAACTTTATTAAGTATAAGAAATTATTTAAATAAGGAAGAAATCCTTGAGGTAATTAGAGATTATACAAATATGCAAATGCAAATTAATTATAAAGAACCAATTAAAAACTATTTATCTATTGTTTTATTAGAAATAGATAAAATTAAAAACGAAATATTTGATATTAATCCAACAAATCTCGAAGTACACAACATTATTGATAAAATTAATATTGATTATAGCAATATGGAAAGTAATGAAATTATTAAATATGTTGATAGTATTTTAATGGAGATTTATGGATTATATTATAAGATTAAATTTAATAATATAAGTAAATTGAAGAAAGAAAGTTATAAAATGAGGTTATTAAAATGAATAGGGAATTAGAAAATAGTGTTAAAAGAGCAAATAATATGCTTGAATATTATTATGAAAAACTTATTAAGGATGAACAAAAATTAAAAAGTGCAAAGTTCTCAAAGATATTTTCATTAATAGAAATTATTATACTTTTTATTATCAATACAATGTTTTTTATATTAGTAACATATGCTTTAGCTACGGGAAATATTTTACCTGGTTTATTAACTTCAACCTTATATGCTGGTACATTAGATAAATTAGTAAAGAATTCAAAAGAATATAAAAAAATAAAAGAAAATTATTTAAGTCTTAAACAAAATGTTATTCAAGATAGTAGTTATATTAAAACTTATGAAGAAGAACTTAATAAAGCATTATCTAAATTAAATGAATTAGAAAATGAACTTAAGAAAGATAATACTTATACTTTAAATAATTCTGAAGATTTATCTAAACCTTTAGTAAGAAAAAGAGTTTTAAAATAAGAAAGGATTATTATGGAAGAAAAGAGCGTAAATAATGGAGTATATTTAACATTTATATCTGAGCCGGAAATAGAAATGCCTAATAAATTAAATGTTTTTAGAGAAAAGGGAATTGCTTCATCTCAAACAGAATTTACTAAATTTTTATATGGCGAAAATAATTCATACTCAACTACTTATGAACAAATAAGTAGAAAACAAAGTATTGGTAACATAAAACCCTATAACCTAAAAAATTATTATGGTATTAGAACCATTTTAAAAACCGATGGTTTAATGAGCGAACTTATAAGGCAAAATGCAACGTTAATTAGTAATGATGAAGTAGTTTTAGGAAGTTATCCTACAAAAATAGTTGCTGATGATACTCTTATTAAATCATTAAAAAAACTCGGGTTTAATGATAAAGTATATAACGTTCCAATTGGAGAGGATATTACATCATGCCAAACTGTTACATTTAATGATGAAGATTATATTTATATAAAGGGTAAAGATATATTTGTTAAAATTAATCCGCTTGTTTGGTACTATGATGAAGCATCAAACTCTTTAATTTCTAAAGATGTCATTTGTGCATTTTACACAAGTATTGGAATTAATGATTTTCAAAAATATGGTTATAATTTTTTAAATGAGTACTTAATTAGAGATATTTTTAAAAATAATGTAATAAGTTTAACTAAACCTGTTAATTTAATCGTGGAAAAAGACTCAAGTGAAATGTATTTACCATACGATTATGATATTGATATGGATAACGAAGGAAAACTATATTCACACGATGAAAATGAATATAATATAAATATCGATGAAAAAAAAGACTTAACTAGTTTTAATGCTTTAGAATACACTTTTAAAAATAGTTATAAACATAATCCTATTTTTAATATAACTATTAAAGGCAATAATAAAATAGCTTATTCTCATGCACTTGATTTTGTTTCACTTGGAATAAATGCTAGAATTTCTAACATAGTTATTGATGTTAATAATTTAGTGGTTAATCATCCAGTTATTTGTGCTGGCAGTTATATAGATAATGCAAATATAAGATGTGATCTAAATCAATTTGCTACACTATATTTATCTGGTGATGTTATAGGTCATAATATATTAAAGGGTTCTAATTTAACTATCAATTATACATCAGAAACAGAAGTATATGCTTTTCTTATTGATATAAAAAAATTAGTTAATGTGCTTAAAAAGAATGCTTTAAAAGATAAACAAATTTATTTTGATTATAAAAAAGTAGTATATGAATGTGTTTCTTTGAAAGAGGAAGATTATAATTTTTATGATAATAATTTATTTAAACAGATAGGACTTGCAACTCTTACTTTAAATGGTCCTGAAATAAATAAAGAAAAAGTTGAAAAGATAATTGGAAATGATGAAAATATTTTTTATACTTTTGAGGATAAAACTTTAAAAGAAATACCTAATGATTCATCACTTTCTAAAGAAGCAACCCATATTTTAGATTTAGCTAAAGAAATAATAAGTATTGATTACATTGGAATTAATAAAGAAAGTGTTCGTGAAAAAGTAGATGAAATAATTGATGAATATAATAACCTTTATTCTAAAGAAACAAAAGGTTTGTCATTATCTACGAATAGTGCTTTGTATACAAATACAGTTATTAAACTAGAAAACTTAAGAGATACTTTATACCATAATTTTGAAAAAAATGTTGATTATTATGATATATTAGATTTAATAGAAAATATGATTAAAAAACTTAATGATGAAGAAGTAGAATTAAATTATGAAATTCTAAATGATATTAACACATTAAATATTATTTTAAAATATAGTGAAGATAATCAAACTAAAATAGAAATTATTACTTATTTAGAAAGTGAAAGAAAGTCTATAACTGATTATTTATGTAATAAGAAAGAAATTGATTATAATAATATTAATGAATTTGTTAAAAAATTTAGATTGTTTTTAGTACCTATACTTGCAAAAGTAAGTGGCAATGTATCAAAAATAGATGTAATGGAGCAAATTAAAAATTATGCTATAAATGAAATGAATAATAAATCTTTAGAAAATAAAAATAATTATATAAGGGTTATATTAACTGAAATAAATAAAGTTAAAGAGGATATACTTAAACTTGATAATAGTTATACTTTCGAAGAAATAGATTTTTCATCCTTTAATACAGGAAATGAAATAATTGATTATTTAGATAGTTTATTTATAAAATATTATGGAATTTATTTAAGACTTTATGATGAAAAACAAAAACAAAATGTTTATAAGAAAAATTTAATACCTAAAATATATTAAGTAGTTGCTTGCAAAGTAACTACTTTTTTAATATAATTATTATAGAAAAGGGTGCAAGATATGGATAGAGTATATATGACATTTTTAAGCAAAATAGATGTGCAGATTCCTTCGATGTTAAATATTTTAAGAAAAAAGGGAACTAATGCAACTCCAACTGATTTTGTTAAGTATTTATATGGTAATTATTCATATTTAATTGCTAGTGAACCATTATACGAAAAACAATATTTATCTCATTGGGATAAAGCGTATATAAATGGTATTAAAGAATATTATGGAATAAGACCAGTTATTAATACAAATAATATGGAAAGCTTCATAGAAAAAAATGGTATCTCTATTAAAGAAAATGAAATTATATTAGGTAGTTACCCAACAACTATAATTAAAGATGAAATGTTAATTTCAAAATTAAGTAATGCATATAAAGAAAATAAGTTTAATGATAAAAAGTATCATATACCAATAGGAGATGAAATAATAGAGTGTAATTCAATTACTTTAGATGGCGAAGATTATGTTTATATTAAAGAAAATGGTTTATATGTTAAAGTAACGCCACTTAATTGGTTTTATGATGAAGTGTCGCACAGTTTAGTTTGCAAAGACATAATTGCAGGTTTTTCTATAGAAATGAATGATAGATCTTTTGAAAAATATGGTTACAACTTTTTAAATGAATATTTATTAAAGGATGTCCTTCAAGATAAAATAACTAGATTAACAGAACCAGTAGATTTAGTTAATCAAAAGTATTTAGATGAACTGCAGCAAATTTATTTTCCTTTTAACTCTGACTTTGAGGTAAGTAATGAAGGAAAACTTTATTTTCACGATGAGAGGGAATATAATATTAACATCGATGACGAAAGTGTGAGAAAAATCGGTGAGTTTGCTCTTGAAAATTTAGATGTTTATGTTCATAGAACTAATCCTGTGTTTAATATTAATATAAAAGGTAAAAAGAAAATCGTTGGCCTTCAGGCTTTTGATTTTTCCTCTTTAGGTTTAAATGCTAAAGTTAAAAGCCTTAATATTGATGTAGATGAACTTCGTGTAGCGGATCCGTTTATATGTGTTAATAGTCAAATTGAAAATGTATCAATGCATTGCGACTTTACTCTTTTTACAAGACTTTATTTTTGTGGCAAATATTTGGCTTGTAACTATTTAAAAGGTTCTAATTTAACTATTAAATACAAAAATGAAAAAGAACTTATAATCTTTTTTAAAGATGTGCAAAGGTTTATTAATTTGCTAGCTAAATCAGATGAGAGAAATAAAATTGACTTTACTTATAAACATTCATTTTATGAGTGCCATTCTCTTGCAGAATATAACTACAATTTTAATGCACAAACATTATTTTCTAAAATTGGTTTAGGTAGCATTAAGTTAGTTGGCCCTAGTATAAACAAAGAAAGAATTGCCAATATTTTAGGGGATGCTAACATCAAATATAACTTTATTGATATTAAAGAAGATACTGAAAAACAAATCGAAGAGTCCAAAAATAATGAAGAAAAACCAAAACTTTCTAAAGAAGCTGAGCATATTTTAGATCTTGCTAGAGAAATAATAAGTATTGACTATATAGGCCTTGATAAAGAAAGTGTTCGTAAAAATGTTGATACAATCGTTATTGAATATAATAATGGACTTTGTAAAAAAGAAACTGGTTTATCCTTATCTACAAATAATGGAGTATATACAAGTGCTGTTATTAAACTAGAAAATTTAAGAGATACTTTATATCATAATTTTGAAAAAAATATGGATTATTATGATATATTAGATTTAATTTCTAATATGATTAAAAAACTAAATAATGAAGAAGTTAAAATAGATTATGAAATTTTAAATGATTTAGATACCTTAAATACTATATTAAAATATAGTAAAGATGAGCAAACTAAAGAAGAAGTTATTACTTATTTAGAAAATGAAAAACAATCTATTATTGATTATTTATCTAATAAAAGTGATATTGGCTATAAAAATATAAATGAATTCATTAAAAAAATTAGATTATTCTTAGTACCAATTCTTACAAAAGTTTCTGGTAATGTATCTAAAATAGATGTAATGGAGCAAATAAAAGATTATGCTTTAAATGAGATGAATAATAAAATAGAAAAGAATTCTAATGGTTATATAAATTTAATCTTAAGTGAAATAGACAAAATTAAAAAAGATATTTTATCGCTTGATAGTAACTATACTTTTGAAGATCTAGATTACTTTTCATTTAAAAATGGTAAAGAAATAATTGATTATTTAAATCAAAAATATATAGAGTATTATAGAGTGTATTTAGATCTTATGGAAGATAATGTTAATGAAGAAAATTATGAAAATAGTAAAGTACCTTTAAGTTATTAGGACTTTTTGTCAAAAAACAATGTATTTTATAAGATACTAAATATTTTTTCCAGAGGGTGATTGATATGATATATTTTATTTCTGATACACATTTTTGTCATAGTAATATTATTAAATATTGTGATAGACCTTTTAAAGATGCTAAAGAAATGCATGAAACTATAATTAATAATTGTAATAATATAGTAAATAATGCATCAATTATTTTAGAAAAGTATAAATTAATGCTATCACATGTACCACTTCCAGATTCAAAAATAAGTTAGGGATATATTAATTTACATGGACATATTCATAATAAAGGTATTAGTAAAGACTATAGTGATGAAAAGCATATAGTGAATATGAATATACGAAAATAACAAAAAATTGGAACCACAGGAAACTCTAAGAGTCGCCCGTTAACGGTTCCAACTTCTATAGAAAATATATCACAATTTGATAATAAAATCAACCTATTTAATTTTAACCTGATTTTTTTGATTTATTTTGCTTATAATGTAAATTTACATATTATAGTATACATAAGCTTTCTAAAGAAATAGTTAAGTTTGTTGCAAAAGATAAATTATATGAGGAAGATATTGAATCATTATGGGTATTTGCATATGATAACGGAAAGTATTATACATATTATATAGCAGATGAAATAAGAAATATTATAAAAGATAAATTGAAAATATAGTTATATGATTATATAAAAATAAATATATTTAAATAGGTGATGATATGTTTTATAAACTAATTCATACACGTATTAGATATATTTTTTTATTTGTATTTATAGTTCTTTTATGTGTAATAATAAAAGTATTTTATATTGAGGTAATAAGTTATAATAAACTAAAAAGTTTATCAGATGATTTATATTCAAGAAATCTTCCTATTAAAGCTGATAGGGGTAAAATAGTAGATAGAAATGGTTTAGTTCTTGCAGATAATATTACAACAACTTCACTTGTATTAGTGCCAAGACAAATTAAAGATAAAGAAAAAGTAGCTAAAGATTTATCTGATATTTTGGGTACTTCTTATGAAGATATGCTTGCTCATGTAAGTAAGAAAACCTCAATTGAAAGAGTACATCCTGAGGGAAGAAGACTTTCTTATGAAATCTCAGATAAAATAAATGCTTTAAATTATGATGGAGTATATCTTTTAAAGGAAAGTAAAAGGTATTATCCATATAAAGAACTTTTATCGCATACTTTAGGTTATGTTGGTATAGATAATCAAGGTTTAAGTGGGCTTGAACTTATTTATGATGAATATTTAAAAGGTGAAGATGGCTCTATTAAATATTTTTCGGATGGTAAAGGAAATCGTCTTGAAATGGCTCAGGTTTATGAAAATCCAACTGATGGGATAACTATAGGCTTAACTATTGATTTAAATTTGCAAAAAGCAGTTGAGGGGGCCCTTGATGAAATAGTTTCTAAATATACTCCAGAACATGCTTTGATACTTGCAATGGATCCGCAAAGTGGAGAAATACTTGCTATGGGTTCAAGACCAGGATTTGATCCAAATAATTATAAAGATTATGATACCCAAACCATTAATAGAAATCTTCCTATTTGGATGACTTATGAACCAGGTTCAACTTTTAAAATAATTACACTTGCCTCTTCGATTGAGGAAAAAACTATTGATTTATTCAAAGATACTTTTACTGATAGTGGTTCAATTAATGTTGAGGGTGCAACACTACACTGTTGGAAACATGGTGGTCATGGAACGCAAACTTATCTTGAGGTAGTGGAAAATTCTTGCAACCCGGGATTTGTATCAATGGGTCAAAAACTTGGTACACAAAAACTTATGAGTTATATAAAAAGTTTTGGTTTTGGTAAAAAAACAGGAATAGATTTAAATGGCGAAAGTAATGGAATACTTTTTAATATAAATAAAATGGGTCCAGTGGAAACTGCAACAACAGCATTTGGACAAGGAATAAGTGTGACTCCGTTGCAACAAATAACCGCAGTTAGTGCAGTCGTAAATGGAGGAAATTTATATAAACCTTACATAGTTAAAAGTTTAATGAATGAAAGTGGTGCACTTCTTGATTATAATGAAAAAGTTTTAGTAAAAAAAGTTATTAGTAAAGATACTTCCTCCCTTGTTAGATTTACTTTAGAAAGTGTTGTTGCTAATGGTACAGGAAGAAATGCATATATTGAAAATTATCGAGTTGGTGGTAAAACAGGTACTGCTCAAAAAGTTGTTGATGGAAAATATTCATCCTCAAGTTATATTTTATCTTTTGTTGGTTTTATGCCCGCGGATAATCCTAAAATTGTTATATATGTTGCAATTGATGGCGCCAAAAATGTAACTCAATATGGTGGTACTGCCTCTGCTCCAGTTGCTAAAAGTATTCTTACAAGTGCAATAGATATTTTAGGTATAAAGCCCTCAAAAGAGGGAATGCCTAAAGAATATAATTATTTAGATAAGAAATATACATATGTTCCAGATGTTACGGGAAAAAGCCTTGAGGATGCTAAAAAAACTTTAAAAGGATTTAAAATTGAACTTTCTGGTAATGGTGAAAAAGTATTTTATCAATCACCTGAAGAAGGTACTTATATAGAGGAGGGTTCAACTATAATGTTAATGCTTAAATAAATTTTATTAAGAAGTGTTCTATTTACTTTTAAAATTCATATAATTTAATGAGGAAAAATATGATTTTAACTAAAACTATTTTATGTTTAATATTAGGTTTTTTATCTTCATTAGTATTAGGTTTTTTAATAGTACCATTTTTTAAGAAATGTCATATGTATCAAAGTATATCAAAAACGATTTCTAAAAGACATCTTTTAAAAGAGGGGACTCCCACGATGGGGGGAGTTATTTTCATA
>OGOX01002671.1_pt1 | contig 10044 bp, 9 predicted proteins | sample 1552761 | NCBI WGS metagenome assembly OGOX01 (sample SAMEA2580212, study PRJEB22360) | human gut metagenome | biome: human gut; feature: human-associated habitat; material: faeces | place: Denmark | collected 2008/2010 | reverse complement strand
TCTTTGGCAGATCACAGGTACAGGCGGTTGGATAGAGGAGGCCGGAGAGGTTCATTACATGGCCTACGAGGTGCTGAAATCCCGAATCGGGCGGCATCTCAACGAGGAATACGGACTGGAAGCGAAGATGCTCATAACCTGCAACCCGAAAAAGAATTGGCTGTATAAGCATTTCTACAAACCGCATATCGACGGAACGTTACCGAAAGACTGTGCATTCGTTCAGGCATTGGTCTACGACAACCCGTTTATCACGCCCGATTACATCCGAACGCTCGAATCAATCGGCGTCAAGTCGATTCGGCTACGTCTGCTGCTCGGCAAATGGGAATACGAGAGCAACGCAAACCAACTCGCCGACTACGACGCTATCCTCGACTGCTTTACGAACGAGCGGCAGACGGGCGACGGCGTGCGGCGTATCAGTGCCGACCTTGCCATGAAAGGCCGTGACCGCTTCGTCGCGTTCAACTGGACGGGAATGGCCGCTAAACTCGCTATCGACAAACCGTACAGCACGGGCAAGGAGATCGAAACCGACCTGCGCGACGAATCGAGGCGGCACGGCGTCCGGCGCTCTAACATCATCGCCGATTCTGACGGACTGGGGCAGTACCTCGATTCGTATTTGGAGGGCATCAAGACGTTCCACGGAGGAGCGCCCGCGCCGGATAACACGTATTTCAACCTCAAATCGCAATGCGCGTTCAAACTGGCGGAGGTTATCAATGCGGGGCTGCTCTACATCGACTGCCCGGAAGAACTACAATCGACCATTGCCGAAGAGCTGGAAGCCTGCCTTGTCGCCCGCGACGTCGACGCCGATACGAGCAAGAAACGAATCATCGACAAACGGGAGATGAAAGCCGTACTTGGACGGTCGCCCGACTATTTCGACCCGCTGATGATGCGCATGTACTACGAAATCGTCCCGCGGCCGAAAGGTATGCGCGTCCACGTCGGACGCCTTTCGTGAAAAGCTGTTTTAGGCTGTTTCTGCTGGTAAAATTTGAAAGACGAATAAACTACCGCCCCGATGGCAAAAGTGGATTAAACAGGAAAACTGATGAAAATAACAATCAAGAAACGGACGACCCGGCAAGTACTCGCTATCGAACGAGTACTGACGCCCGAATCGCGTGCAGCATTGCAAACCCTGCCGAAGCCGGACAAAGTATGCGGCGTGCGCACGCCGCGAAACCTCAACGATCTAACTATCGGCGATCTGTTCAGCTTGCAGGCAGACGGGACGCACGCCCTTATAGAGCGAATCGCGTCCGTCATTCTGAAAGTACACCCCCGGCGCTGCTACAACGAACGGGCAGACAAAATGCTCGGTTTCGTCTTTTGGGTCGGGCGAGAATTGGAGCGCATCGCAGCGTTGTTCGCAAGCACAAGCAACCAGCCGACGCCCGAAGAGATCAAAGCCGGAATAAACGACCTCGATTTCGGGCCGTTCGGCATCATCGACTGGTACGCCCACCGACAGGGCTACCAAGACCAAAACGACGCCGCAAAGGTGGCATGGGTGCGCGTCTGCGAGTGTATGCGAATCGACAACGAGCGGATCGCCTTTGAACGGCGCCTGCGCGAAATAATGGCCAACAAAAACAAATAGACCTATGGAAAAACCGACAGTCGAAAACAAAGTCAAGGAGATCGCCGAGGCGATGGGCCTTACCTATCTGTGCGAATCGTGGTTCCGCGCCAATCAAGCGTTCGACCGATTCCGGCGTCAAGGAGAGAGCCGCGAGGTTACGCACCCCGACGGCCTCACGCTGCCCGCCTGCCTCTACGTGCAACCCGTGGCGGGTTTTCTGAATTTCACGTCGCAGGGCTTCGTGCGCGACGCTCCGTCCTGCCTTATCTCCTTTGCCGACGCTATGCCGTTCGACTACAAAGGAGCCGAGGCGCAGGAGATCGCCGAGCGGCTGAAAGGTCTTGCCGTGCGATTCATCGTCGCCGTAAACGAAAGCGGCTTTTTCGTTCCGGTCGCCGGGCGGATCAATTACCGCGTCGCGTTCGACAAGATGGATGCAAACCTATGTATCGTAACGCTGTCGCTGACGCTCCAAGAACAGGCGGGTGTCTGCTTCGATTACGGCTTGTAGCTATGGACGTACAAAGAATAGAACTCGAAGCCGACCGAATCGTCGCCGAAGAACTCGACCGGGCACGGCAGAAGATCATCGAGAACCACGTCGCCGCGGGACAACAGACAACGGGCGCAACCGCTGAGAGCATCACGATAGCCGTAACGACCAACGGCGGCGCAACCACGGGAACGATGGACGCCCGCCCATATTTTGCAGCACTCGAAACCGGCACGCAACCGTGGCTGTCACAGCATTTTCGCCGACGCCGCGACGGGTCGGTCTATCCGTCCGCCCCGAAATGGTTTATCGACATCATCGCGGACTGGGCCGCAGCAAAGGGTGTAGATATTTCAGCGTGGGGAGCGGCGACCAAAATAATGACGGAGGGGTCGGCCCTATTCCGTAACGGCGGCCGCGAAGACATCTTTACGCCCGAAATAGCGGCCCTATCCGACCGCATCGCCGACAGGCTGGCAGGGCTTTTCGATGCGCAAATCGTCGAATCAATTTTAAGATCGTAACCAATATGAGAACAGCAACAACAGCAGGGATTACAATGCACTATCCGAATGCGACGCACTTTGCGTTCATTCCAGCCATTGTGCGGTTTACGCTGGCCACATCCAGCAATATAACAGGATTTCGGTTGATCATAACCTCGGACAATGGAGAAATCGGCATAAAAGACGAGCGATCAGTATTCAACGGGCAATGCGCGTTCGATATACAGCGAGCGTTGCAAATGCTTTTTGCCGAGGTCGAACATAGCCACATCGGATATGACGAAGCTTTTACCGATTCTCCGCTTAAAGCGACGGCACAAGTAGCCGTCTACACGCTTACGGCATCCGTTATGACAGCATACACGGTATTCAGTATAGACGCTATATGGGGAACAATATCCGCCCGCGAATCATCCGGCGGCATCATGCGTCGCAAATGGTTCGTCCGCTATCCGTTTACGGTTGATGTCTTCGCCAAGAACGGAACATCGTTCGACGTGCTGATCGACGGTAAACAGTCCGACATCATGTTTTACAACCACAACGAGGACACGGAAGGTGCGACCCCATACCACCGCTACCTGCTGAATCCGGCAAGAGTGATCGACCCCTCGACCGTCGCCCGTTCGGTGCATATCGCCGTACCGCATAGCCTCGTGCTAAAAAACGACGAGGAGGCTGTCGGCATGGTCGGTTATACGCTCGACATAGACCGGAGCACAAACGGCGTCTATCTGCGTTGGATAGACCAACAGGGACGCTATTGTTACTACCTGTTCAAGGAGATCGGCAGCGCATCGACCGTTTCGGCATCTTCGACGTGGGAGCGTAACGATATGAATGTCCCGACCGCTTACATCGACGGCGTGAATATCGAAACGTCAGTCCGGCAAAGCCTATCCCGGAAAAAGACTCGTTCGCTGGGGGCAAAGCTGGTCGATTCCGAAACGTATGATTTCCTGCTCACACTCGCGCAGTCGGTCGTCGTGGACGTCTTCGACGGGTACGACGCCAACGACGCGCCGCTGTGGCATCGCGTCAATATCGTTGCTGGCAGCTACGAGAAGACGACGAAACATTACCAAGATTTTATTTTCTTGATCGAGGAACCTGCGCAGAGCGCACAAATGCTGTAACCATGACCGACGAATTATACATCAACGAAGAGCGTGTCGATATGTACCCGGATACATCGACAACACTCAATTTCAAGTCAAACTTTTTCGGCGACTTGTCGAAAATCACGTCATCGAATTCGCTGACGATCAAATTGCCGAGAACTCCGCGCAATCGCCGCATACTGGAGAATGCAACAGCACCCTCCGTTCTGACTTCATTTCCATATAAACAACACCCCGCGGCTTATTACCGCGAGGGCGTCGGCATTGTTCGAGTGGCGTATGCCGTCATGCTTACCGCATCATCAAGCGACTACGAAATCGCCCTATATTGGGGCGTCATGGCGAATTTCAAGTCATGGGTAGACACCGGAGCATCACTGCGCGACCTGCCAGATGATTATTCGCTCCCGTGGAATGCGTCACAATCTACCTCCGCTATCAAAGATACCGAAACATATTTTTACGCAGCATATGACTGTGGCGTTACGTTGACAGATGCCAACAAACAATTGGTGAATATCCACCCGTCTGCTAACGTATCATGGGTACTTTCGCTTATCAGCGAACAGGCGGGCATCGAATTCGAATTCCCCGATAACCTATCGAAAGAATTAGCAACACTCGCTATCCCGTGCCTCGACGACAACGCAAGTGCTGCATCATGGATTGCGGAAGGACTTACAGCATCAAAAATATATCTGTTCCAACAGTCCGGGGCAGCATACGATGGAAACATTCGGGTTTACCCCTCATCGGCCAGCGACCCGCATGGGTTATTCGACTACAATACGCAAGTGTACGGGAGCGGCGATACCGACCGTATTACATTCAAATTCCAAATGCTCCACAATGCGTCGATCTTCACGCCGTCAACCGCGGTGCTGAATATGATCCTGCTTAAAGACGGGGAGCAAGTGGCGACGAAGCAATGGAAAGGGGCACAATCCGGGCAGTATTTCACAATCGCCGTAGACGAAGAGATTGACATGACGGATTACGATGGATTTCACCTGCTGTTCACAGGTTGCGTCGATAAGGCTGTAGATGGAACCGTAAGCGGTGTTCTGCAAGTACTTCCGCATTTCAACACGCTGACCTATCCGTCCGTCTTTCCGATAATTCCGAACCTGCCGGACATCAAACAGATAGACTTTATCAAAGCGCTTTGCGCAATATTCGGCTTATTCGCCATGCAAAGCACCGACGATACGAACAAAATTCGGTTTGTGTCTATCAACGAATTAATGGCCAACAAAGCCGCCGCCCTTGATTGGTCGTCGTATCTCACGCGCTCGAATGACGATGAACCGAAAAGCATTGCGCACAGTATCGAGAATTTTGCACAGCGAAACAAATTGAACTACAAGGATGACGACACCGTGCATACGGACGCGAACGGAATTCTTTACGTCGATAATGAAACAATTGAACGGGAGCGTGACATCTTAACTTTGCCGTTTGCAGCAAGCGACGGGAATAAAATCCTGCACTACATCCTATCCAACGACGGCACATCCGTCGAAGCGGAAAAAGTCGAAGCACGGATAATGAAGATCGTATCATCGTCTGGCGGCGCAGCTCTCAACTTCAACGGATTGGATTTCAACAACCTTATCAACAAATATTACGACAGCTACATGCAAGTTATAAATAACGCCGTCGTCATTAAGGAAGATATACGGCTGGATAACTATGCGATTCGGGATATAAACTACCTGTTGCCGATTTATTTGCGGCAATACGGGCAATATTTCGCCATCAAACAGTTATCGGCAAAGAGCGGTAGTGTAGAGGCGGAACTTATTAAGCTACCACATTCCACGGGACGCATCACAAATTCCATAAGCGTCGAAACGTACATCGCAGGGGTTGGCCCATATTTGCGGATTAAAGCACAGCAGGCTGTCGCATCTGATGTTACAGCCATCGTTCAATATACGAACAGCTACGGATATACGGGCACGGTAACACTGGTAATATCCGCCGGACGGCTAACATCGAATACGGGAGCACAGGCTGTAACAGAGGCGCAAATATTATCCATCACCCCGGAATATGACGACACGTATAGCTACATCATCACATAACAAACCACGGAAAACGCATAACAAATGGCAGAAAACACAACAGTCTGTGTTAGATAAGGCTTAAAATCCCCACCACGGAAAAATGGGTTTAGGTTTCGACGTCTTTACGCCCGGCCCCTTATTATCGGATGCGCCTACAAATATGGCCAGCATGATAAAATCCCACGTAATGAGAAACGGGAGGACATCCAAATCGAACGCGCGGGCGCAATAGATCGGAAGCACGACAACCCCCACAACCAAAAGGCTGAATTTAACAAGCGCCTTGAAAACGATATGCAAAGCCCGCTTCATACTGCGAATATACAAAAACAAACTGACATTATACAAAAAAACTTAAAAATCATGGCAGAAAACACAACAACCCGCGTCGTCGAGGTGCAAGTAAATACGAGCGACGCAATAAAATTAATGGCCGAGTACCAACTGCAACTGGAAGAATCCCAAAAGGCGGAAAAGGAGTTAAGAGCCGAAATCAAAGAGCGCGAAAAGGCGATGGGAGACGCTGGAAAAGCGACGGATGGAGACCGGCGACAGTTGGCCGCGTTGAAAGAGCAGCAGAAAGCCTATTCGGCGCAAATTCGGGAATTAAGCCGCGAGGTGCAAAACAACATCAAATCCGAACAGTTGTATAAAGACACCCTAAAAGGGCTGGGTGCCGAACTTTCGAGCGCCAAAGACAAGCTGCGACAGATGCAGATGGGCACAGCCGAATACGCCAAACAGGAAAAGCACGTCGCTGCTTTGAACGAGCGAATGAAAGAAGCAGAACAGGCATACGGCGTCTTTTCCCGTAATGTCGGCAATTATCCCGACGTAAGCCCACTCAATACCCAGTTGGAAGAAATAACCAAGACGTTGGCACAAATGAAATACGAGGGGCAGGATACGTCCGAAGAATTCAACAATCTACTATTGAAAGCGTCGCAAATGCGCGATGCAATAGACGACACGCAAAAACAAATCGCCGCAGGGGCATCCGACACTGCACCGTTAGATGGGCTGCTTCAATCGGCGCAAGGTTTAGCCGGAGCGTGGGGGTTATGGAATTCAGCAATCGGTGCAAATATCGAAGAAAACAGCGAATCGGCCGAAATGATGAAGAACCTGCAAGTCGCAATGACCGCTCTCGCCAGTATAACAGCCGTGATGAATAGCCTACAAAAACAATCTGCAATGATGATGGGAATACGTAATATTCAAGTAGTAGCACAAACCACGGCGATCAAACTAAATACCGCTGCACAGTCGCAAAATATCGTCATTCAAAAAGCTGCAATCATTTCGCAAAAAGCACTTAATGCGGTCGCTATGGCTAACCCCTACATCCTACTCGCTGCTGCAGTAATATCGGTTGTAGGAGCGCTGGCCCTATTCGCATCCGGTTCCTCAAAAAGCAAACAACAACTTGCCGAGTTTAACAACGAAGCCCAAAAGACCGATCGAATATTAAAACAGATGGTGTCAGACAACGATTTCGACGTCCGTCTCGCAGAAGCTGCCGGAAAGTCAGGGCGTGAACTCCTCGATATGCGGCAGGAAAACGCCAAAGAGGAACTTGCCGTACTCGACGATTCGTTCGAAAAAATGTCAGCCCTGTATAATTCAGCCAACAAGAAGACCCGCAAAAAAATGCAGGAAGCATACGACAAACTCGTCGAAGATAGACGGGCTGCATGGGATAAATTGAAAGCCATTAATGACGAAATCACGATCGAAGAGGTCAAGAGTGCAACCGAGACCGAAAAGAAGAAAGCCGAAATCCGTAAAGAATATGCCGACAAGCGCGCCCAAGCATTAAAAACCGAACTTACCGACATTCGCACCGCTCTCGATGCTAAAATAGCCTTGATGGCCGACGGGGCAGCAAAAGACCTCGCTACGGAGAACGAACGCCACAAGCGCAAAATCGAGGATTTGAAGAAGCGGTTGGAGACCGAAAAGAATCTGACGGAAGCATCCCGCACCGCAATCAACCGGATGATCGAAACCGAAGAGCAACAGCACGAATTGAACGTCGCAAAACTCAAATCCGCGTCCGATCTTGAGCGCATCAACAAGGAGCAGCAGAATATCGCCCTGCGGCTGGCCGCCGTCAAGCAGGGAACCGACGCTGAATATACGCTGAAAGTCGAGCAGCTACGGAAGCAGCAGGAAGCCGAACTTGCCAACATCGAACTGACCGAGCAGCAAAAGGTTCTCATCCGGGAGAAATACAACAAGCAACTGGACGACCTTTCGAACCAATGGATAAACGCCAACCTGCAAAAACAGAACGACGCTCTACGGCTCGAATGGGAGAACCGAATCAACGCCGCCGCCGTACAGGGGCAAAACACCCTGCAATTACAGTTGCAGATGCGGCAAGCGGAACTCGACGCCTTACAACAAATGGAGGGCGAAAGCGACGCCGCATTCAAGGCCCGACAGCTCGGCGCGCAGCAGGCATACGTCGACGCGAAACGAGCTATTAACGATTACGAGGTGCAAATCGAACAAGCAAAACTGGAAGCCCTCGCAGCAGTTACGAACGGTCTGTCGGGTTTACTCGAAGAGTTGGGCGAAGACAATAAGACTTTCGCCGTTTTGAGCAAGACACTTGCATTGGCCGAGATCGCCATCAACACCGGAAAGGCTATCGCAGCGGGTACGGCGCAGGCTCAAAGCGTCCCATTCCCCGGCAACCTTATCGCAATCGCTACGACTGTTGCGACGATCATGGCGAATATTACGTCGGCGATTAAGACTGTCAAATCGGCAAAATTCTCGACGGGCGGTTATGTGTCCGGGCCGGGAACGTCGACAAGCGACAGTATACCCGCCATGCTGTCGGACGGCGAATCGGTAAACGCAGCCTTGCCGACGTCTATGTTTGCCCCGATCTACTCGGCACTAAACCAGCTCGGAGGCGGTGCGCCGATAGTCGCCGCACAGTCGAGCAATCAGATAGCAGGCGAAGATATGCTTGCCCGCGCATTCGCAAAGGGGGTTTCGCAACTGGACATGCGCGTCGGTGTGGACGAAATAACCCGTGTATCTGACCGGGTGAAAGTGGTCGAATCATTAGGCGATTTGTAGCTATGAAAGTACACGAAATTTTACAACAGAACGCCGATCTACTCCGGGCACTCGCTCGCGCAGGCGCGGCTATCGAGGACGTCCGCTACATTCCCTTATGGAGCGACTACGAACGACTGCACCGCGACGGGTTCAAGGTAGCATATATCGTCGCCTACTTGTGCGATACCTACGAGGTCAGCGAACGCACCGTCTATCGCATTATCCGACGATTCGGCCGCGACATCAATACGAGCCGCTGACACAGCGTGTCAGTTGATTGTGCCTCAAAGCGTGTATTTATTACACGCTTTTTATTTAGCTTTGTTTCGTAAAATCAAATCTATGGCAACTCTCAAACTCTACAATCCGATTCTTTCCGAAGCGACAAAAGAATGCTACTGGTTCTGCGACGAGGCCGGAACGAGTTTCAAGGACGTGGACGAATTCATCAACGGCATCCCGGCAGGCGACGATAATATCGAATTACTATTGCACTGCGACGGCGGCGAGGTAAACGAGGGCTGGGCCATCGTCGACAAGCTGCGGAGCACGGGCAAGAAGATAACCGCGACCATCGAGGGGAATTGCGCGTCGATGGCTACCGTCGTTTTGTTGGCCGCCTCCGAACGCCGAGCATACCCGCACGCCTCATTGCTCATTCACAAGCCCTACTATCCCGAATACACGCTGGCCGACGCATACCGTGCCGATGATCTCGAATCGCTGGCCGCCTCGTTACGGGACGACGAACAGAAGATGCTCGATTTCTACGTCGAGCGAACCGGAGCGGATCGCGCGGAACTCGAAGCGCTTATGAACGAAGACAAGTTTATCGGGATGGAGCGAGCAAAGGAACTCGGATTCATTCAGACGATTATCCCCGCAGCGTCGGCATCGGCAGGCGGCCCGAACAGCGCGAAATCGGCTGCGTGGAAGCAGCAAAATTCAATAACCAACAATCAAAATTCTATGGCAACAAAAACCACGAAAAGCGAAGACAAAAGCGTGCTTCGCAAAGCCCTCGCAGCGCTGGCCGTTGCGCTGGGACTGGAAGCCCCGCAGCCCGTCAATTACGAGCTGAACACCGAATCGGGCGACACGATCACGATTGACAAGCCGGACGGCGAAGACCCCGCCGCCGGGGGCACCCCCGCGCCCCGGCGGGGGTGGCCTTGAC
>OGOX01002664.1_pt1 | contig 10062 bp, 6 predicted proteins | sample 1552761 | NCBI WGS metagenome assembly OGOX01 (sample SAMEA2580212, study PRJEB22360) | human gut metagenome | biome: human gut; feature: human-associated habitat; material: faeces | place: Denmark | collected 2008/2010 | reverse complement strand
TTACTGGAATTCTCGTAAGAAATCTCTATTTTTGCACTTTAAACAAGAAAAATTATGGGAGCAGCTAAATGGATAGGCGGCATCATCGGCTTCATGGCCGGAGGACCGCTGGGAGCCTTGGCAGGTTTTGTATTCGGTTCATTGTTCGACACCGATTCAAATGACGCAGGCAGTTATTATGGAGAAGCACCAACGCACGGCACTACCTATACCGGGCAACGGAACAGTTTCCTCTTCTCCATGCTCGTGATGGCTTCGTACATTATCCGTGCAGACGGGCGCATCATGCATAGTGAAATGGAATTCGTCCGCCGCTTTCTGAGAAGCACATTCGGTGAGGCTGCCGTGGGCGAGGGAGAACGGATACTGCTCAACCTCTTCGAACAGCGCAAGCAGATGGACAGACAAAACCCACTGGCATTTAAAAACACCATCCGTGACTGTGGAACGCAGATTGCCGCCAACCTGACATACGAGGAACGCTTGCAACTGCTGGTATTCTTGGTAGAAATTGCCAAAAGCGACGGACACGTCTGCAACGAGGAGATAGAAGCCTTGAAAGAAGTGGCCATGTACATGGGACTATCCGTCAAGGAAGTGGAATCCATGCTTAACCTAGGCGGTAGCTCACTGAACGAGGCCTACAAAGTACTTGAAATTGAACCCACTGCCACCAATGACGAAGTGCGTGCCGCTTACCGCCGCCTAGCCTTGAAACACCATCCCGACCGGGTGGCAACGCTGGGCGAAGACATCAAGAAAGCCGCAGAAGAGAAGTTCCAAAGCATCAACAATGCCAAAGAACAGATATACAAGGCACGAGGTATGAAATGACGTACCTCGCTCCTTGCCTTGTGGACAGCATCATGACGTTTATAAACATTCTATAATTAACATCAACCCACACACTTATGAAGAAAACCCTTGCAATCCTTGCACTAGGCCTTACTGCCATTGCCGGACATGCCGCCACGCCGCTCTGGATGCGCGATGTGCAAATCTCTCCCGACGGTACGGAAATCGCATTCTGCTACAAAGGAGACATCTACAAGGTGCCCGCCAAAGGTGGAACCGCCACACAGCTTACTACCCAAGAGAGCTACGAATGTACCCCCATATGGTCACCGGACGGCAAACAGATTGCCTTTGCCAGCGACAGATACGGCAACTTCGACGTATTCGTGATGCCGGCAGACGGCGGAACCGCCCAACGGCTCACTACCCACTCCACCGGTGAGATACCCTCCACATTCACTCCGGACGGAAAGTATATCTTGTTTTCCGCATCCATCCAGGACCCGGCAAGCAGCGCTCTTTTCCCCACTTCGGCCATGACCGAGCTTTACAAAGTACCTGCAACGGGAGGGCGTACGGAGCAAGTGCTGGGCACCCCTGCCGAAGCGGTCTGCTTCGACAAGGCGGGCCATCAGTTCCTCTACCAAGACCGCAAGGGATTTGAAGATGAATGGAGAAAGCATCACATCTCCTCCATCACCCGCGACATCTGGCTGTATGATGCAAAGACGGGTATCCATACCAACCTCACCGACCGCGCGGGCGAAGACCGCAACCCGGTGTTGTCACCCGACGGAAGAACGGTTTACTTTTTGAGTGAGAGAAACGGCGGCTCATTCAACGTGTATGCCTTCCCGCTGGCACAGCCCCGAGAGGTGAAGCCCATCACCAGCTTCAAGACACATCCCGTGCGCTTCCTCTCCATGAGTGACGGCGGGACGTTGTGCTACAGTTACGACGGCGAAATCTATACCCAGCAGCCGGATGCCACCCCGAAGAAAGTCGCCATAGAACTGGTGCGCGATGACCGGCCGCAATTCGCCAACCTGCAGTCTTCCGACGGAGCCACCTCTGCCGTTGTGTCCCCGGACGGAAAACAGATTGCCTTCACGCTGCGCGGAGAAGTCTTTGTCACTTCGGCAGACTATGCCACTACCAAGCAGGTGACGCACACACCGGCACGCGAAGCGGGCCTCTCCTTTGCGACGGACAACCGCACCCTGGCCTACGCCAGCGAGCGAGGCGGCAACTGGCAGCTCTACCTTGCCAAGATAGCCCGCAAGGAAGACCCTAACTTCCCGAACGCCACGCTGATTGAAGAAGAAGTGCTGCTGCCCTCCACCACCGTGGAACGTGCCTATCCGCAATTCTCGCCCGACGGCAAGGAACTCGCCTTTATCGAAGACCGCATCCGGCTGATGGTGCTCAATCTGGAGACGAAGAAGGTGCGCCAGATTACGGACGGCTCCACCTGGTACAGCACCGGCGGAGGATTTGACTACGCATGGTCGCCGGACGGTAAATGGTTTACACTTGAGTTCACGGGTAACAAGCACGACCCCTACTCCGACATCGGCCTGGTCAGCGCAGAGGGAGGCAAAGACATCATCAACCTCACCAATAGCGGCTACATGAGCGGCTATCCCCACTTTGCGCTGGACGGCAACGCCATCCTTTTCACCACCGAACGCTACGGCATGCGTGCCCATGCCTCATGGGGCTCGCTGAACGACGCCATGCTCGTCTTCCTCAACCAAGACGCCTACGACAAATACTGCCTGAGCAAGGAAGACTACGAACTGCGCAAGGAGCTGGAGAAGGAACAAAAGAAGTCTGCCGGAAAAGACACCCCCCAAGACAAAAACAAGGATAAAAAGAAGAAAGACGACAAGAAAGACAGCAATGCTGACGAAAAAGATGACCAGCCGAAAGACATCGTCGTAGAGCTGAAAGGCATCGAAGACCGTGTGGTGCGCCTCACCCCGAATTCTTCCGACATGGGCAGCACCATCATCTCCAAGGATGGCGAGACACTCTACTACCTGGCAGCCTTCGAAGGCGGCTACGACCTCTGGAAGATGAATCTGCGCAAGAAAGAGACCCGCCTGCTGCACAAGATGGACGCTGGATGGGCAGACATGCAGCTGGACAAGGACGGCAAGAGCCTCTTCCTGCTGGGCAGCCGCAAGATGCAGAAAATGGACACTTCATCCGATGCGCTGACCCCCATCACCTTCCAGGTAGATGCCAAGATGGACCTGGCTGCGGAGCGCGAATACATGTTCGACCACGTGTACCGCCAACAGCAGAAGCGATTCTACAATACCAATATGCACGGAGTGGACTGGGACAAGATGACCGCCGCCTATCGCCGCTTCCTGCCCCATATCGACAATAATTATGACTTTGCCGAGTTGCTGAGCGAATGGCTGGGCGAACTGAACGTATCTCACACCGGCGGCCGTTTCTATCCCAAAGGGCAATCCGAACCTACTGCCAGCCTGGGACTGTTCTTCGACTGGAACTACACGGGCCGGGGCATGCTCATTGCCGAAGTGGTGGAGAAAGGCCCCTTCGACACTGCCAACACCCGGGTGAAAGCCGGCACAGTCATCGAAAAGATAGACGGCGTGGAAATCACCCCCGATGCGGACTATTACACGCTGCTCAACAACAAGGCACGGAAGAAAACACTCGTTTCTCTCTTCAACCCGCAGACCAAGGAGCGCTGGGAAGAGGTCATTATCCCCATCACGAACGGTGCGTTCAGTGATTTGCTCTACAGCCGCTGGGTGAAACAGCGTGCGGCAGACGTTGACAGATGGTCGGGTGGCCGATTGGGTTACGTGCACATCGAGTCTATGGGAGACGACAGTTTCCGTTCCGTCTACTCGGACATCCTGGGAAAATACAACAACCGCGAAGGCATCGTCATCGACACCCGTTTCAATGGCGGCGGACGCTTGCACGAGGATATAGAGATACTTTTCAGCGGACAGAAATACTTCACCCAAGTGGTGCGCGGCCGCGAGGCGTGCGACATGCCCAGCCGCCGCTGGAACAAACCCTCCATCATGGTGATGTGCGAGGCCAACTACTCCAATGCGCACGGCACGCCGTGGGTATACAGCCACCGCGGCATCGGCAAGCTGGTAGGTATGCCCGTGCCGGGAACCATGACCAGCGTGTCGTGGGAACGCCTGCAAGACCCGTCATTGGTATTCGGCATCCCCGTCGTGGGCTACCGCCTGTCGGACGGCAGCTATCTGGAGAACTCGCAGCTGGAGCCGGACATCAAAGTAGCCAATTCACCCGAGACCATCGTGAAGGGAGAAGACACACAGCTGAAAGCTGCCGTAGAGGAACTGCTGAAGGAACTCGAAAAATAAGTACCGCCCTGCCCCACGCAGGAATACCGGTCATATAGGCCGATATATATATTAAGATGATGTGTCAAAACGGTTGATGGCACATCATCTTTTTTTATATGCCACAAGGAAGCAAGACTTTTTCTATCTCACTTTTTTGCACTATCTTTGTGACATAAATTCCTAACTCTTTAACTGATTATGTTTGCTGACTTGTTAAACTCCTCCTATTTCGCGCTCTTTCTCATTGTGGCTTTAGGCTTCATGTTGGGAAGAATCAAGATTAAAGGGCTTTCGCTGGACGTCTCCGCCGTCATCTTCATTGCCCTACTGTTCGGACACTTCGGTGTCATCATCCCCAAAGAGTTAGGAAACTTCGGACTGGTGCTCTTCATCTTCACCATCGGCATCCAGGCCGGTCCCGGATTTTTCGACTCCTTCCGGAGCAAGGGCAAGACGCTTATCATCATCACCCTGCTCATCATCTGCTCCGCCGCCCTGACGGCAGTAGGACTGAAATATGCCTTCGACATCGATACTCCCAGTGTCGTGGGACTGATAGCCGGTGCCCTGACCAGTACGCCGGGACTCGCCGTTGCCATTGACAGCACCCATTCCCCACTGGCATCCATCGCTTACGGTATTGCCTATCCTTTCGGCGTTATCGGCGTGATTCTCTTCGTCAAGCTGCTGCCCCGTATCATGCGCATCGACCTCGACAAGGAGGCGCGCCGGTTGGAGAAGGAACGCCGCAGCCAGTTCCCGGAACTGACAACCTGTCTGTTCCGCGTAACCAACCCCGCCGTCTTCGACCGGAGCCTGATGCAAATCAATGCGCGCGCCATGACCGGTGCCGTCATCTCGCGCCATAAGCACAATGAGCAGATAGCCATCCCCACCGCCCAGACCATCCTGCACGAGGGAGACTGCATACAAGCCGTGGGCAGCGAAGATGCCTTGAACCAGCTTGCCGTCCTCGTGGGCCAGCGCGAAGAAGGCGAACTGCCACTCGTAGACATGCAGGAGATTGAATCCCTGCTGCTCACCAAGAAGGATATGATAAACAAACAGCTGGGCGACCTCAACCTGATGAAGAACTTCGGCTGTACCGTCACCCGCGTCCGCCGAAGCGGTATCGACCTCTCCCCCTCGCCCGACCTGGCGCTGAAGTTCGGCGACAAGCTGATGGTGGTGGGCGAGAAAGACGGCATCAAAGGCGTGGCACGCCTGCTGGGCAATGACAACAAGCAGCTGTCCGACACCGACTTCTTTCCCATCGCCATGGGCATCGTGCTGGGCGTGCTCTTCGGCAAGCTGAACATCTCCTTCTCGGACAGTCTGTCGTTCTCGCCGGGACTGACGGGAGGCATCCTCATGGTGGCCCTCCTGCTCAGCGCCATCGGAAAGACCGGCCCCATTCTGTGGTCCATGTCCGGCCCTGCCAACCAACTGCTGCGCCAGCTGGGATTGCTCCTCTTCCTGGCCGAAGTAGGCACCTCGGCAGGACGGAATCTGGTAGCTACCTTCCAGGAGAGCGGCTGGCTCTTGTTCGGCGTAGGTGCCGCCATCACACTGGTACCCATGCTGGTGGCCGTCATCGTCGGGCTATTCGTATTCAAGATAAACATTCTCGACCTGCTGGGCACCATCACCGGCGGTATGACCAGTACGCCCGGCCTTGCCGCCGCCGACTCCATGACAGACAGCAACATACCGAGCGTGGCCTATGCCACGGTATATCCCATTGCCATGGTATTCCTCATTCTGGTAATCCAGGTGATAGCCTCCGCAGTCTATTGACGCATGAAGACGTACAGCCGGACAGAAGCCATCGCCCGCATGAACGCACTGGCCGGAGCCAATGTGCCCTTCCTCTTCATCGTAGACTACGCGCAAGAGCAGTCGCACATTGAGCCCCTCGACCGGATAGACCCCGCCACTTGCCTTTTCCAATTCCCGAAGGCAGGCAACGCGGGGGCGGCTGCAACAGCCCTTGCCAGAAGCACAGCCGCCCGATGCGCCGGCCCTATTCAGTGGGACATCACTCCCCCCTCCCCCGCCGCATACAGGCACTCGTTCGACCTCGTGAAACAAAACCTGCTGGCGGGCAACAGCTACTTGACGAACCTCACCTGCCGGGTACCCGTCACCACCAATCTGACACTGGAAGAAATATTCCTCCACTCCGAAGCCTTGTACAAGCTGTGGCTGAAAGACCGGTTCGTCTGCTTCTCCCCCGAAATCTTTGTCCGCATAGAGAAGGGCAAGATAAAGTCCTTCCCCATGAAAGGCACCATCGACGCTACCCTGCCCGATGCGGAACAGCTCTTGATGCAGGACACCAAAGAGGCAGCCGAGCACGCCACCATCGTCGACCTAATACGCAACGACCTAAGCATGGTGTCGGCGCATGTAGAGGTCGCTTCCTACCGATACATAGACCGCCTGCAAACCAATAAGGGCCCCATCCTCCAGACCAGCTCCGAGATATGCGGCACCCTGCCCGAAGACTACACCGCACACCTGGGCGACATCATCTTCCGCCTGCTTCCTGCCGGCTCCATCACCGGTGCCCCCAAGCCCAAAACCGTAGAAATCATCGCCCAGGCCGAAGACTACCGCCGGGGCTTCTACACCGGCATCATGGGGCATTATGCCGACGGACAGCTGGACAGCGCCGTCATGATACGCTTCATCGAGCAAGAAAACGGCCGGCTCCACTTCAAAGCAGGAGGCGGCATCACCGCCAAAAGCCGGTGGGAAAACGAATACAACGAAGTAATACAGAAAATATATGTGCCTATTTATTGAAACCATACGCATCGACCACGGAAGGGTCTGCAACCTTTCCCGCCACAACCGGAGGCTGAACGATACCCGCGCCCACTTCTGGCCGGAAAGCACACCGCTGCAACTGTCCTATTATCTGTCGTCTCCCGGCTGTGGAGCAGGCATCACCGGGGCGGGCATCGTCAAGGCACGCGTAGTGTATGGTGAAAAAGGTATTGAAGACCTCAGCTACTCCCCCTACGCCGTGCGGCACGTGCATTCGCTGGCACTGATGCAGGCCGATACCATCGACTACACCTACAAAAGCGCCGGACGCGAACCGCTGAACTGCCTCTTTGCCCTGCGCGGCGCATGCGACGACATTCTGATTGTGAAACAAGGCCTGCTGACAGACACCTCCATCGCCAACATCGCCCTTTCCGACGGTACCCACTGGTACACGCCGGCACATCCCCTGCTGAAAGGGACCAAACGGGCAGCCTTGCTGGAAGAAGGAATCTTGCAGGAAAAAGATATCAGACCGGAAGACTTGCCTTCATTCTCTACTGTCAGGCTGTTCAATGCCATGATTGACTGGGGAGAACTGGAACTCCCCGTACGGAACATCATCCCGTAGAGCCTCTACTCGTGCATATCGTTGAGATGTATCTCCAAAGACTTCACCGATATATATATTTCGTACACCGATATGGCCAGCGAAATAATCAGCAATATCAGCGCCAAACCGAAGATATAGGCCGAAAGCAGATGGAGACGGATATAGACGAAGAACATGCTGACCACGCACAGCAGCAGGCTGCCGATGCCCGCCACCTGCATGGCACGCGTCAGGTAGAGCCGCTTCCTCAGGTTGGCAATCTGCGCCGCCTTCACCGAAGACGGGTTCTCCATGTACTGTTCCTTCAAGGTGCGCACCAGTTGGGCATAGGACAAGAAACGGTTGGTATAGGCCAGCATAATCAGCGATATGGCCGAAAACAGCAAGGCGGGGGTGGTTAAATCTATTTCCATAAGAATGATGCTTAATTATATCTATCCGTCCCGATAGCAGGACTTACCTCCGCAAAGATAAACGAAAGATTGAAACCACAGAAACAAGTTTCCTTTTTTCCATTTCCCAAAGATTTATCCTACTTTTGCAGTGACAATAAAAAAACTCCTTACCACCGTAACTTAACAAATACGACCATGCGATATACCGTTTCCGCTCCTGCCTCACTGCACGCAGCCATACAGCTCCCGGCATCCAAAAGTATCAGTAACCGGGCACTCATCCTCCACTCCCTTGCCCACGGCAATATCCTGCCCCGCAATCTGAGCGATTGTGACGACACCATAGTGATGACTCGCGCCCTCGACGGAAATCCCGGACATATAGATATCCTTGCCGCCGGCACCGCCATGCGTTTCCTCACCGCCTACCTCAGCGTAACTCCTGGCACCCGAATCATCACCGGTACGCAACGCATGCAGCAACGCCCCATCCGCATACTGGTAGACGCCCTGCGAGAGCTCGGCGCCCGCATAGAATACGTCGGAAATGAAGGGTTCCCTCCCTTGCGCATCACCGGAACAGAACTGACCGGCAGCGAAATATCCCTCGCCGGCAATGTCAGCTCACAATACATATCCGCCCTGCTGATGATTGGTACCGTCCTTCCCAAAGGCCTGCGCCTGCACTTGACGGGTGACATCATCTCCCGCCCCTACATCAACCTGACCCTGCAACTGATGCGCGACTTCGGCGCCCAAGCCGACTGGGTCTCCGAAGATTGCATCACCGTCAGCCCCGGCGGATACACGGATACCCCTTTCACCGTAGAAAGCGATTGGAGCGCCGCCTCTTACTGGTATCAGATGATGGCAATAGAAGGAATTAAAAATGAAAAAATAAAAGGGGGAGACAGAAGTAGCGCAAAAGAAAGTGAAGACAGCACGAAGGAAGAAGCGCACACGGCAGAAATCGAACTGCTCGGTCTCTTCGCCCACAGCTATCAAGGCGACAGCCGCGGCGCGGAAGTCTTTGCCCGCCTCGGCGTCCATACCGAATATACAGACCGGGGAGTAAAACTGACCCGTAAGGGTACTCCCGCCACCCGTCTCGACGAAGACATGGTGGACATCCCGGACCTGGCGCAGACCTTTGTCGTCACCTGCTGCCTGATGGACATCCCTTTCCGCTTCACCGGACTGCAAAGCCTTAAAATAAAGGAGACCGACCGTATCACCGCCCTCATTACGGAACTGCGTAAACTGGGTTACGTCGTGCGCTCCGAGCAAGACAGCATCTTGTTGTGGGATGGCGAACGCTGCCCGGCAGACGCTGACCCCGTCATCGCCACCTACGAAGACCACCGTATGGCCATGGCATTTGCCCCCGCCTGCCTTGTACTGCCCCAAATACAGATAGATGAACCACAGGTCGTTACCAAATCTTACCCTGCTTACTGGGAAGACTTGCAAAAGGCGGGATTTAAAGTCTGCCAAAATGCAATGCAATCTTAGAATAAAGCTTTTATTCTTAGAAATACAGCCTTTATTCTTAAGAATATAACCTTTATTCTTAGAAATAAAGGATACATTCTAAGATTAGGATGTATCCAAAGTAGTTTTACACTACGTTCCAAGCAAGTAACGCCTGCGTCGGGTGGAAGTAATCTACCTACCTGCAATCTGAAGCATTATTTTGTCGTGTACAAAACAATATGTATCTTTGTCCGTTCTATTAATGGAACATGTTTTTCAAGAAAAGGAAGCCCATGTGGATATTGATTATTAGCCTGATTGCCCTTGCCCTCGTGGCAGCCACAGCCGGAATTATACGCAACCGGAAACTGCAGAAGAAGATAGACCGCGGCGAACTGGACGCCATGCCCGAAGTGCAGGAAGTGGATGCCGAGTGCTGCGGACAGCATGAAATCTGCGAACGTGACAGCCTGCTGGCAGCCGTCAGCAAGCAAATAGAATATTACGATGACGAAGAACTGGACAAATACATCGGCACCGCTCCCGATGCCTATACTCCCGAGCAGGAAGACGAGTTCCGCGACGTGTTCTACACCATGCAAGACACGGACGTAGCCGGATGGGTGCGCAGCCTGCAACTGCG
>OGOX01002662.1_pt1 | contig 10062 bp, 10 predicted proteins | sample 1552761 | NCBI WGS metagenome assembly OGOX01 (sample SAMEA2580212, study PRJEB22360) | human gut metagenome | biome: human gut; feature: human-associated habitat; material: faeces | place: Denmark | collected 2008/2010 | reverse complement strand
AAAATCTATTTCTGGTCTTAATTTACAAATGCTATTTCCCACTATAGATCTATATTGCTCACAAATAGTTACACCAACTTTATAACCATTATAATCAGTAATACATAAATTTTTATTTATAAATTCAATATATTCTTTTTGTTTTTTTAAATCTGATTTATATAAGTCTTCATATATTTTAGGCAGTTTAAAATCATCATTATCATTTAAATTACATATTAAGATTATATATTCTTCAGGGCCAATTAAAGCGTGCGTAAATGCAAGTAATTTAGCATTATATTCTTCATCACCAAAATCAAAATTGTCTTGTTCTCTAATAGCCTCTACAAAAGTTTTATAAAACTTATTATTAAATTTAGTATCTAAAGTTAGTAAATAATTATAAAATAACTGTGTACCGCAAGTAGGTTTACCATTTAAATATACTATACTATTTACATAATATGGAGAATTTTCTATTATTTCGTGATGATCGAAATGCTTTATCTTATTAGTAATTTCTGGATGCTTGTTTAAATAATCTAATATTGTTTTGGATAGTGCAAGATCACATACATATATTATTTCATATTTAGAATAATCTATTGAACTAAAAACCTCTATTAATTCATTTATTTCACATAATATGTAGTCAATATTACTATAATGTTTTTTAGCAAGTATTAATGAACCCATACCATCAATATCTGCAATATGAGTTATCTTAATTATTTTATTATTATTTATATTTTTAATCATAATTTATTCACCCAATTATATTTTAATAAAATTTTTATGATAAGTAAATGATGTTTTTTAGTTTTAAAAATTGAAATATTATAGTATATTTTACGTAAGAAGGATTGTGTATGTCTAAAAATGACAAAAAAAGGAAATTGTTAATTGGAGTAATAAGTGGTGCTATATTACTTGTAATTATAATTTTCTTATTATGGTTTTTCAATCGAAAGTTTGATATCACTTTAGATTATAATGATGGAACAAAAACTAAAATTGTTCAAATCAAGTATAATAAGGCCATAAATAAAAAAGATATCGAAAATAAAGATGGTTTAAATGCAACTTGGTATGAAGTAGTTGAAAAGAAAGAAAATGAAGAAATTTTAGCAAAAGAGCCTTTTGATTTTAAAACAAAAATTAATAAAAATATAAAATTAAAAGCAATATATGATATTACCTTAGAAAAAGAGGATACTAAAAAAATAACTATTTCTTTTGATTCAAAGGGCGGAAGTAAAGTACAATCAATTAGCCTTAATAAAGGGAAAAAACTTACTTTACCTAAAAGTCCAACTTTAAATGGTTAAACATTCAAAGGATGGACTGATAAAAATGGTAAACCAATTTATAATGGAGCTTTATTAGCGGAAAGTACCACATTATATGCAAATTGGGAAAAAATTAAAGAGGAAGATAAGAAATCAAATAATGTTACCGATACTAAAACTCAACCTGTAACTTATTATTGTGATAGTGATTTTACTTTATCTGATAAAAAATGTATTAAAGTTGATACTGTAAAAGCAAATGCTAAATGTCCTATTGGTTTTAAAGGTGGAGCATGGAATAGTGAGTATTGTTACGATGAAGTAGATCCTTATTATTATTGTGATGATTATGGTAGTTATAAAGGCAGTAATGCAATATTAGATGAGGATAATAACATGTGTTATCATAAACTAGTGTATACGACAGATGAAGATTCTTGTGATGTTTCTTCAGGAAGACTTTACTATGATCATGGATGTTATGCTGCAAAAAAGCCAGCGGTATTAGGATGTTCTAAAGGTGAACCATTAAATTCTAGTGGTATGTGTGACATAAAAATTAATAAAATTTTTACTTGTCCAAGTGGTTATGAATTAGATAATGCTACAAAATATTGTAGTAAGACTATTACTATTGATGCAAAACAAAAATAGTATAAAGAAGCATATTTAGTTATGCTTTTTTTATATGTATAAATATGTTAAAATGTTATTGAGGGAATGATTTAATGAATATAATAAAACCTAAAATTAAATTTACTAACGATTATATTTTTGAAAATAATATTTATAAAAATGCTTTGTTTACAAAAAATCCAGAAAATAAAGTTATAATCGAAGATATTGATTTTGATAGTTGTATATTTAAGAACGTAGATTTTTCACTTATTGAATTAATTAATGTAAATTTTTTAGACTGCATTTTTGAATCTTGTGATTTATCAATTAAAAATTTTGATGAAAAATTAATTGAAAGATGTGAGTTTAATAGTTGCAAATTATTAGGAAGTTCATTTATTAATGCTTCATTAAAGGATATTTTAATAGATAATTCTATATTAAAATATGTTAATTTTTCTGGAACTAGTATGAATAAAATAAAAATAACTAATTCAAATATGTCAGAAAGTTATTTTACAGAAACTAAGTTTAAAAATATAGAACTTGATAATAATAATTTTAATAAAGCAGAATTTTTACAAACAAAACTGTATAATATAGATTTTTCAAATAATGACATTAGTGAAATAGTATTTGATAATTATTCAATATATGGTGTTATTATAGACCCATTACAAAGCCAGTTTATAGTGGGTAGTTTAGGAGTGAGGTTTAAATAAAATGGATAGAATAGGTTATTTAAAAGAAAAGAAATATAAAATGCAAGGACAACTTAATTCATTATATTCAAATAATGGAGATATTGGTCAAATACAAAAGGTTAAATCACAAATAAATGAGATTAATTTTGAAATTAATAGTAAAAAAGGTAATGAAATATCTCAAAATAATCAAATTTATAAGGAAAAAAGGGATATTTTTAAGGCTATAAGTGCAAATAATTTTAACAATAGAAAATAAATACTTGTAAAAAAGGTAAATTTTATGCTATAATTTTGCTTGCAAGGAGTGAGATTAATGAAAAAGTTAAAGAAAAATTTACCTGAAGGCGTAAAATATGAATTTGCTAGATATAAAGGTGTTAAAGTTAAATTAGTACCTAACAAAAAGAAAAGTAATAAGACAAAATAAAAACCACGAATTAATTGTGGTTTTTTAATGTTAGAATTTAATTTCACATGGATTATCTACAAATAACTTAATTATAAGATTTACAAATGTTGGTAGGAAGAATAGTACTGCGACTAAGATTAATCTGGTAAATGCTTTTTTAACAAGTTTATTCATAATTTCTTTGTCACTATCAAGTAAGGCTTTAACAAAATCATATATAGTTATACCAACACAAAGTACAATTCCTAAATATTTCATTATACTAAATATTTTAGTTAGATATTCACCCAATTTACCTTCTATTACTTGATTACAATCTATTTCACCAGCATTCATATTGCCATCACTATCTTTGCTAAACCATTTACTAATAAGATCTTTAAGTCCATGGTCATATCCTTTGATTGGGTCATTGTCTGGATCAGCGGCGGGATTTGAATCTTCTGGAGAATCACTTGTTACCTTTGGACAATCATCATATGATTTAATACTTCCTTTATCGTAACTTCTATTAGGTAGATATATAAATGTTGAATCTCCTCCAACTTCACACGAAAGTTTCCCACTCTTTATATCTGGTGATGTTATGGTTTTTTCACCATATTTAAATGTTATATTACCATCTTTATCTGATGAAAATTGAACTTTACAAATTTTTTCATTATCTTGATTTTCATTTATTTTAAATTCTTGTTTTGCACATTCAATTTCTCCAGAATCATTAGTATATTTTGTTAAACCATATATTTCATATGTTCCAGTACTTGTATATTTACATTGTGCGTTATTAATTAAAGATTTATAATCTAGACCTTCTGCCATTGAAATGTTTAGTTTTACTTTTTTGCTATTACATGTAAAACTTGATTCGCTTTTGTCTAATTTTTGTGCATCACGATCCATGGGCGTATAAGTAACTTGTGCACTTCCATCAGGTTCAACTTCAAATTTAACCAAACAACCAGTGTCCTGATTATCTTCAACGATACCTTCACGTAGTTCAAAAATCTTTTTTGTAGTGGTTGAACCATTACCGTTTTCAGTTTTGTATATACTACATTCATTATCAGCTTTAACACTTGTTGTGATACTTAACATAAATAGAAAAATTAAAGTTATCAAAAAATTAAATCTTTTTTTCATAATACACCAACCTTTTATAAATATATTTTATCAAAAAAATATAGAAAAATAAAGAAATAAACTTCATTTTATTGTAAAAGTATTAACTTTATTATATAATTTAAATGGTGATTTGTATGTTATTAAAAACTTATATATTTGCTAGAGATGGTTTAGAGGCCTTTTCTTGCACAAATGAAAATGTAGTTAAAGTATTAAAATTTATAGCAATTTTATTTAATATAGCCAAAATACTTGTTCCAATTATATTAATTGTTACTGGAGTTATATCAATTGCAAAAGCAGTTGTTTCTGATGAAAGAGATTTTTCTAAAGAAATTACTTCTTTAGTAATTAAATTATTTGTTGGTTTATTTGTGTTTTTACTTCCAACAATATTACTTGCTTTTATTGATTTAATAGATGGTTCTGAAGATGTACGAAGTGATTTTACTAAATGTAGTGAATGTATTTTGGATTATAGTAGATGTCCAGGAGTATCATCAAATAAAAAGAATAATAATGATGCTAAAAAAAATAATGGTAAGAAAAATGATAATAGTACTACAACTATTAATCCTTAAAAGATTGTAAAAAAGAAAAAAATATAATATACTATTTTTATGGTATTAGAATAGGAGTAATTATGATATTAACTATTTTAGATGATGTTGCTGAAACATTTTGGAAAATTATTATATCCCTTGTGGGAAGTATTTTTAAACTTGTAAATAGTGCTTACAGGATTTTTTTGGCCTTAGCAGAAGCTGATATTTTTAAAAATGCAGAATTTGATATAATAACAAAAAATATGTATGAAATACTAAGTATAGTAATGCTTTTTGCATTAGCATATGGAATTTTAGTTAAAATTGTTGATCCCGAAAATTCTAAAAGTGGTGTTGATGGTAAAAAGATTCTACAAAAACTTGTAATGGCAATTGTTTTACTAGCTTTAATTCCTTCGATTTTTTCTTTTATGTTTGGCCTTCAAGAGGCTATACTTGAATCTAATGTATTAAATAGTATATTTACAGGGTCAAGTAATGTTGGTGCTCAGAATATTAAAAATGCTGGAAATGTAATGGCAGTTAACTCTTTCAAACCATTTTTTACTCCAAATGTAAATAATGATACTAATCCCGAGGATGCAAGGGGTATTATTAAGAATCATACTGAGTATCGAGTAACTTTAGATAATGAAGAATCTTATGGCTGCAAATATGAAGAATGTACTTTAGCAGAAGTTGATTTATTTGCTGAGAAAACTGGCGATTTTGGCTTTTATCAAGCCTTTGCCACAAATATTAATGAAGGTGAAGTGGATTTTCAATGGCTTATTGCATTAGTTGTTGGTGGATTCTTAGTTTATGCTATGATATCATTTTGTTTTGATATGGCACTTCGTGTTTGTAAACTTGCCTTTTTTGAAATAATAGCCCCAGTCGCAATTTTTTGTAATGTTATACCTAAAATGGAAGATGTATTTAAAAAATGGCTTTCTAATACAACTAAAACTTTTATAAGTGTTTTTACTAGAATTATTGTTATGAATTTTGGCGTTTATCTTATATCTATAATTGTAAAAAATGTTGATTTAGGTTTAGATAATGCTGGTAATTGGTTTTTAAATTTAATTGCCAAATGTTTCTTAATTTTAGGAATTGTTATGTTTATGAGACAAGCACCTAAACTTTTATCTGATTTATTTGGATTCGGTGATGGTGATATGAAACTTGGAATTAAGGATAAACTTAAATCAAGTGGTGCATTTGCTGCGGGTGCTGCTATTGGGGCAGGTACAACAGGTCTTGTTAGAAATGCTGTTAATGCTGGTCAAAACTTTAAAAAGGCACCTAAAGATAAAAAATTTGGAGCTGTAGTTAAGGGCCTTGGAAGTACACTTGCTGGCGGAGCTTCTGGATTTACAAAAGGTGCTTGGTATGCTAAAGATGCAGGCAGTGGAAAAGATATGAAAAATGCTCTTAATAAAGCAGCTGATGCTACTGTTGAAAATAGAAATAAAAGAGAGGCATATAAAGCAGCACATCCTGGATTTGGTGGAGTACAAAAAGGTCATATTATGGATGCTGTAAGAAGTGCAGGTTCATATTTCGGAGTTGATTCTCTAGCTAGTCTTAAGAAAGAAAAAGAAACTGCCGATAAGATGCAAGGATTCTATAAGACAATGGCGAGTTATGTTGAAGATAATGAAGCAGTTGCCAACTTTGCGGGTTTATATGAAGCTGAAAGAAAAAGAGAAATTTCAGATACTGTATTTGATGAAAAAAATTATATGGCAGCATTAAATGCCAGGTATTCACAAATAATGAATGATTCAAACTATGATGGGATGACTGCTGAACAGAAAAAGGCAATTGCAACTAGTCAAGTTGATAAATCTAATTTTGTTAGAAAAATATCTTCAGCTGAAATGGCACGTGCATTACAAGAAAAAGAAGCTAATTTAAAACGTTTGGATTCATTAAAAAAACTTGCTACTGTTAGAGCAGTAAATGAAAAGCTTAATAAAAAGGCTGCTGATGGAACTATAATTGATTCAAGATTCCAAGCAGTTGTTAATGAAGCCAAAGTATTTAAACAACAAAATGCAAATTATGATTTTGTTCAAGATATGAGTGAAATTTCAGGATTAACTTGGGATAAAAGTTGGAATGATATTATGTACAATAATAATAACTTATCTTTAGCAGATTATAATGCTGCTGTAGATAAATTAATGAGTGATATGAAAGCTGGAACTACTGGAGTTAAATACTTTTCTGATAGTGAAAATGCTAAGAATCATTCTGGTGCTGTATCTGCAGAAATATCTAAGCAAATTCAAAAACAACAAGAAGGTAAATAATATAAAAGGAGGAAATACTAGTGAGAAATCAATATTTAGTACCTGCCAATAGTAAAAAGTCACAATTAATATTTGGCTTCTTTACTTGGCCAGATTTAATACTTTGTTTAATTGGTGCGGCAATTACAATAGCATTATTAATTATCTTAAAAAATCCTTCAACAGTTGAATTAATAATTGCTATAATACCTGTGCTTATTGCTGCAGGACTTGTAATGCCGGTAAGAAACTATCATAATGTTATGCAACTACTTAATAACATGCTAGATTTTTATACTAATACAAGAAAATACTATTGGAAAGGTTGGTGTGTAAAAGATGACACAAATGAACAGTAATAGTGCTCCAAGTGGAGTAAAATATGCTGAAGATTGGCTTCCTATTAAGTCAATCAATAATGGAATGATTTTAACTGAGGATGGTTATTATGTAACTGGAGTTAAGGTTAGTCCAAAAAATATATTTATATTAGATGAACAAAGTCAAAATGCTACATTATTTAATTTATCAACATTTTATAATACTTTAGATTTTGATTTTTGGCTTCTTGTATCAGATAGACCTGTTGATATAAGTTTATATCTTAATGAATTACAAGTAGAGTATAATAAAAATCCTAATAGTGCTATTAGAAAACTTATTATGCAAGATATTAATAAGGCAAATCTATTTATGAGTAGAGATTATAATGTAGTTGATACAGAATATACATTTTTATTTAAAGAAAAGAAGATGGAATTAGTTCAAAAAAAATTACATACTTTAATAAGTGGTCTTAGTAATGCAGGACTTAATTCTACACAAACTAGTAATGCTGATTTAAGAATGCTTCTTGATAATTATTTAAATGATGGTATATCTACTAATTTTAGGGCGGTGATGTAATATGAGTAAACTTAAAAGCGAAGTAGCACCTAAAGGTATTAATTTTAGACCAGCTACAGAATTTATGCTTGGAGATAAATATTATACAATTATGACAGTTGTCGGTTATCCAAGAAGTATATTCCCAGGTTATTTATCAGATATTACAAATATTCCCGGAGTTAGACTTGCTATAAAACATATTCCTATTTCATTTGAAATTTTAAAAAAGATGTTAAATAAAGAAATAGCGGATTTAAAAATTAGATATCAGCAAGAAAAAGATCAAACAACTCAAGAAAGAATTAGACAAGATTATGAATCATTGGAACAATTTATTTCTATGCTTGCTTCATCACAAGCTAGAATATTTGATTTTCAAATGCATTTAATGGTTTCAGCAGATTCTAAAGATGCCTTAGAACTTACTAAAATTCAAGTTAGAAATTATATTGATGCACTTGGTATGAGAGCAGTATCTTTAATGTTTGAACAAGAAAAAGCATTAAAAAGTATGATACCAATATTCCCAGAACAAGATATTGAAAAAAGAATTGGTATTCCACTTCCTTCAGTTACAATTGCGGGAATGTATCCTTTTGTATTTGATTCTGTAAAGGACCCTGGTGCAGGAACACTTCTTGGAATGGATAGATCTGGTGGTGTAATTTTATATAACCAATTTTTATTTCAAATAAAAAAAGAAAATAATCGTAATAATGCAAATATTATAATCCTTGGTACATCTGGTTCAGGAAAAAGTACAGCTGCTAAATTACTTCTTAGAACTCATTTAAGAAATGGTTTAAAATGTGTTTGTATTGACCCTGAGGGTGAACTTGGAGAAATGGTTAATATGATGAAAGGCGATTTCCTAGATCTTGGTAAAGGTGGAGATTTTGGTATGATTAATCCACTTGAAATTGTTGTGGATGTTGATGAAACCGAAATAGAACAGGGACTTGGCTATACTGTTCTTACAAGAACTCTACAACAACTAAAAGCCTTTATGAAATATTATAACCCTTCAATTGAAGAGGATGTATTAACATTATTTAGTGAGATAGTTCAGGATACTTATAAAAGATATAAGATAGATTATGAAACTGATTTTACTAAACTTACAAGTGCAGATTTTCCTACATTTGATGATGTATATGCCACTATAAAAGGAAGACTTTTATCAATGACAGATGCAACAAGAGAAAGAGATGTAATGGAAAGACTTGAACTTAAAATAAGACCTTTAATTAAGGAATTAAGATATTATTTTACAGGTCATACAACACTTCAAATTAATAGTGACTTTATTGTTTTTAATATAAAGGAAATTATGAATAGTGATGAAAATATTAAAAATGCTCTATTCTTTAACATATTAAAATATGCATGGGGACTTTGTCTTGATAAAGATATAAATACTGTAATGATGGTTGATGAAGCACACGTACTTTTATCTAACCACAATGAACTTGGTGCAGAATTCTTATCTCAAATTCAAAGAAGAGCAAGAAAATATAATACAGGAACTATTGTAATTACACAACAACCAACCGATTTTGCAGCTCCAAATTTAATAATGCATGGTAAAGCAATATTTGATAATGCATCAAGTTATTTAATAATGAATTTAAGAAAACAAGCCGTTGATGATCTTTCTAAGTTAATCGATTTAAATGAAACTGAAATGGAAAGAATAAAATACTATAACCAAGGTGAAGGACTTCTTATATGTGGTAATAGACGTATGAATATGACTGTCATTGCTACTCAAGAAGAACTTGATTCATTTGGTTCTGGTGGTGGATATTAAAAGCCTTTACATAGGCTTTTTTTAATGGTATCATAGTTTTCATGAAAACTATTTTATTGTGGGAAATATTAAATAAAAATACTAGTTTAAGAAAGTCTTTAGGTTCTTTCACAAAGGTTCTTTATGATGTAGAAAAAAGTATTCCATTTAATCTTAGATATAATTTTTATAACAATTTATCAACATTAAAAATTGAGTTAAATTTAGATAAAACTAAAATATTAAAGAACTTTTATTCATTCGGAATATATGATGCTAAAGAAAATAAAATAATTATAGATTCTTATGCAATAAAAAAATTTCTTAAAAAAAATAATATTAATGTTATTTATTTTAATAAATATATAAACTTATTTTTATATCATGAATTAATGCATATGGCCAGTTCA
>OGOX01002659.1_pt1 | contig 10067 bp, 1 predicted proteins | sample 1552761 | NCBI WGS metagenome assembly OGOX01 (sample SAMEA2580212, study PRJEB22360) | human gut metagenome | biome: human gut; feature: human-associated habitat; material: faeces | place: Denmark | collected 2008/2010 | reverse complement strand
AAAACAGAAAACAAAATTGTTACCTTATAGGAATCTATCAGCTGAGTCGGATTCCGAAAGACGCTTTGGTATGCCTCAAGGCTGAAGCGTGACGGAATAAGCTTGTAGCTTTGGTGTTTGATAACGCTCTCCGGTGTAAAGGACAGCGAAACCATGTACAGAAACGGAATGATAAATCCCAAACAGAGCAATATAAAAATCAAGTGAATTATCAGCTTATAGCTGAATATTTTTTTCTTTTTCATTATATACCTTCTTTCTCTCCGGCGGTGCTCAGTTTAATAAATACAAATCCGTGCGGATTGATTTCAAACCGTATTTCTCTGACACTGCCGTTCACTTTCGCGGTTTTAACGGGAATGTCGCCTGACGCATCATTGATATCCGGCATATTTATTTCCACAACCGCCTCTTTTGCTCCGCGGACGGCGTTATCAAACGGTGAATAATCGATTGCAAGCAGCACCGTGCGGCCGTTTTCATCCTCAAACAAGGTTGTGCCGACATTTTCAACCGTAAAGGTGAAATCTTCAGCATACGCATAACCATCTGGAGCATTCTCTTCGTGGAGCGTATAGGTCTTACCAGCAATCAGCTTTCCGCTGATGTCATGCGGCTTGTCGGAGGATGTCCATTCTTCAACGACCTTACCAGCTTCATCCTTTACCTGGAGGGTTGCTTCCGGTACTTCGTTCTCACCGGTAATATCTCGCTTGTCAATGGATACCTTTGTGACATCATCTTTCATGACGATCACGCCGTTTTCGTCCTTGTTTGCTGCATCTACTGTAATCGTGCCGTCCTTTTCAACCGTAAAGGTGATATCTTCGGCATATGCATAACCATCCGGAGCAGCAGTTTCTTTCAGCGTATAAGTTCCAGTCGGCAAGCCAACAATGTTCTTTGCAGCATCGCTGGATGTCCACTGAACACCATTGCCCACTGCTGTCAAATCTGTGTCTGCAGCAGCAATTGCATCCCACTGTTCTGTGGTCAGGTCATCATTGGTCAGGGTCAAGGTTGCTCCTGCAACTTCGTTTTCGCCAGTGATGTCCCGCTTGTCAATCTGGATTGCAGAACGTTCATCCTTGATGGTCAAGGTCTTTCCATCTTCGGACTTTTCAACTTCGCCGTTTGTTACTTCCGATACGGTTGTTACAACGCCATTCTTTACAACAAAGGTAAAGGTGGAAATCGTTGTGAATCCGTTCGGAGCTGTGATTTCTTCCAGTTCATACGTGCCATCCGGCAAAGCAGAAATGGTAACATTTCCCTTGAATGTTGCGGATGTCGTATCTTCTGTAATCTTGGTTGCACCAATCTGAACACCGTTCAGCGTTACATTTTCATCCTTTGCAGTCAGCTTGAATTCTGCTTCTTCTGCTGCAATGTTTCCGCCGTCAAGTGCTTCCTTGTTAATTTGAATGGTGCTTGCTTCGTTGGTAATGGTAATAATCGAACGATCCTGACCGTCTGTGGATACCTGATTATTTACAGATATTGCACCATTTGCAGAAACGGTTACAGCCCATTTCTGTGTCGTTGCGAGGTAACCAGCCTTAGCGGAAACTTCGGAAACTTCATAAGTTCCAGTCGGTAAGCCCTTAAAGGTCATGGATTCTCCGGTAGAAGTCCAAACCAAAACGGTTGCATCTTCTGCGGAAATCAGGTCTGTTACTGCATCGCCATTCAGCTTTACACTCGACCAGTCAACATTTGCATCGTCTGCCTTTAATTGCAGCGTTGCACCTGTCAAAGCGTTGCCATCCTGATCGACCTTTTGAATGGTCAATTCACCCAACTTGTTGTTGATAACTTCTTTCGAAACAGGAATTTGATTTCCTTCATCATCAAATATTGCTTTCGTTAAAATAACATCCTGCACATCTGATGATTTCAAGTAATCGGTCGGAGCAGAAACTTCTGACAATTCATACTCGATTGCCGGCAAGCCGGTAATCTTCATTTCTGCATCGGTCGAAACGAACTGAATGCCCTGTCTGCCATCTACGGTTACCTTCTGATCTTCGGTCAGCGGCTTGCCATCAATCTGAACATCGTCCAGATTCAGCGGATCTGTGGTCTTGCTGAGCAGCTGCAAGGTTGCACCAGCCAAGAACGCATCACTGCCATCCTTCTTGGAAATGGTCAGTTCTGCCCGATAATCCTTCATGACAACTGTTCCATTCAAGTCAGCACCAGTTGTTTTGTCAACAACCTTGCCATCAGAGCCAATGATAAAGGTAATGTCTTCAGAATAAGCATAGCCATCCGGAGCAACGGTTTCTGTTAAGGTGTAAGTGCCAGCCGGCAGACCAACAATGTTAGTCGGCTCTACTCCGGATACCCAATAAACACCATTGCCGTCTTCTGTCAATGTAAGGTCAACGTTTTCATTTGAGAGGTTAAAGTTCTCAAATGCGATTTTCTGCCACTGTTCTGCAGTCAGGTCTTTGTTGGTCAGGGTCAGGGTTGCTCCCGGCAACTCTTCATCATTTGCAGCATCAACCTTGCTAATACTTACTTCTGTCCGCTTATCGTTGACAGAAATAATATTTTCATCTTCCTTGATGGTAATCGAACCATCTTCTCTGGAAGCAGTAATGACTTTTCCACCCTTTACTTCAAAGGAGAATGCTGTTACAACGGTATAGCCATTCGGAGCAGCATCTTCGGTCAAGAAATACTTGCCATCCGGAACATTTTCCAGTTTCGTACTGATAAATTCCTCGGTTGTCCAAATAATGCTATCCCTTGTCTGTGTCAGAACATTTCCGTCAGTCAATATGATCTTACTCAGATCTATGGTCTGACCTTCCTGCGGTGTCAACTTCATTTTTGCATCTGGCAAGTTGACTCTGCTGGATTCCTCGGTGTCAATGTCATGCTTGTTGATGATAATGGTTGTTCCTATCACGACATCACAAACTGCAAGACTGATATTACTTTCTGTTCCATTGTAATAGAAGTAGCTATCTGCTGCATCTGCGTCAACCGTGTCTGTTGTTCCTGTAGTATTGGCAATTGTTCCATCGGTCAGCGTAAAGGTTGCCGTACCTTCTGCGACTTTATACGCCTTTCCATCTGTTTCAGAAGTAAATTCACTTCCGGTTTCTGCCAAGGTGTAATCGCCGTCCGGCAATCCCTTGATAACTGCATCAGTACCGGTAGAAATCCACTGAATACCAATTTGCTTCTTATTTTCATCCAAAACAGCGGTGCTGTTTTCCAGTGTAACCTTGCTCCAATCGACATCATTTTCAGAGGTCAGGGTCAGGGTTGCACCTGCAAGTTCCGTTTGCTTTGTGATGTCATATTTGCCGATGATAATCGTAGATTCCTTCGAGTCGTAAGCAATCAACTCAGAAGTCCAAACGTTTGTATCAACGAGAACTTCATTATTGTGAACGTCAACATCTTCTCTCGTGTTATCCGACAAAACGATTTGACCGTTTGCATTGACAGTAAAGAAGATTGGGTTCATAATTGCATAATTTTCCGGAGCGGTGGTTTCTACCAGAACATATTCCGTATTTTCTGCGAGATTGGCAGTGATTTTGTCTGTAATATTTTCTTGAATTGCAGACAAAGTCGTTTCCTGTCCGTTCTGATATGCTTCATATGCAAGTTTGGTATAAATTGCAAACTTTGCACCTGTCAGTGCTGCACCGTCCTTGTCTGCAAGGTCTTTCTTGACCAATGTCCGTGTAACACTTACAGTCTTATTGGTAACAGAAACTGCACCAGTCGGAGCAGTATCAAACCGACCATCCAGCAGCACTGCACCATAAACAGCAGCACTGTCCGAACCATTTACATTATAATAAATGGTATAATTGCCGTTTGTACCATCTGAGAACGGAGTACCCTTGTCATCACATTCTGCAATGTAATACATTCCAGCATCCGGTTCTGTATCGGTCTTCGCCGGCAGTTTATCGAAGGTGACTGTCGAACTTGTGGATGTTACTTCCTTTACATAGTCGGAAACATCACCATACAGTTTCAGATTGCCCTCTGCATCCCGTACATACAGACCAACATAGAAGGTATCATCCCAGTCAGTCAGCTTGGTGCTGTTCTGCAATACCGTCTTATCAACAGTAATCGAACCAGTTACAGCCTTAGTCTGTTCCCGGTTCTGGATTGCAGACTGCTTGATGCAATCATCCACTGTCAACGGTTCATCCGCATCCGTCTTTCCGAACTGTGTCGGGAGATAATAAACGGTGCTGGTCATTGTATTGGTTTCTGCATCGGTTGTTTCTCTGGTATCCACATTCGGATACTCTACAATGTAACTTATTTTGCCCTTGGTTACCTTGTCGCCCTGCTTCAAGATGTTGTCATTGCTATCCAATTCAAACAGATAGTAATAGGTGTTTTCTTTCAGGTTGTAGTCTTCACTAAAGGAAACCGTCTTACCAGCTGCAACATCCTGCGACTTGCCAACCATGGTCAGACCTGCAAGGTCATCGTTGGTCAGCTCTTCCTTATCAGAACTGTACAATGCAAACCGATAAGTACCAGATTCAGCTGTCAGTTTTTCGCCGTTTACAACCTTGGTTGCCTGAATCTGATAAGTTGCAGATTCTTCGTTGGTAATCTTTGCAGTCTTTGGAACATTTACATCATCCAATTTAATTGCATGATCCTTACCAGCAGAATCGCCGTAAGTAACCTTGTAATCCAGATAGCTGTCTGTTACTGGATTGCCCTTTGCATCTGTTTCCAATACATACCAGTTTCGCTGAATCGGAACTTCGTCAAAGGTTACAGTATCCGTTGCACCCGTCTTAGAACCCGTCAAGGTTACTGTCTGCAAATCGCCATACTTCACATACGCACCATCCTTGGTCTTATAGAACAAGCCAAAGTAGAACGTATCTGTTGTGTTAAATGGAGATTTGAAGGTCTTTTCTACGGTAATCTTACCGTACTGAATTTCGTTCAGGAACGAAACAGCTGCAACCGTATCTTCGTCTTTATACGTCAGTTTCGTTCCGCTGTCACCACTGACAGCACTTTCTGGCATGCTTGGATTCAATGCTTTTGCATCTGTTCCAGCCTCTGGTTTGCCCACTGCAACATTGACATTGTCCTTAATCACACCATTTTCATCGGTTTCAAAGATATAGAGGTTCTTCTTTGCCGATGCCGGAATATTGGTAAAGGTTGCGGTTTCTGTTTCGCCGTCCTTTACGGTAATCGGCTTGATTTCGCTGCTGTAACGTGTGAACTCGCTCGCATTTGTCAACTTGCCATCTGCACCATAGGTTGGTGTCACACCATCTGTTTTTGCGGTAAAGAGTGCAAAATAGAAGGTCTGTGTATCGCCCTGACCGCTATCATAAGCCTTGTTGACAACCAAGCTAACGGTATCTTTCACTTCCGGAACCCAGACACCAACCTTTGCCGGTTCTGCGACCATCGGTGTTTCTACCAGTTCATTCTTATCATTCAGGTACTGATAAGAATAAGCAAAGCTGTTCCATGCGATGTTTTCTTCGCCAGTATTCTGTACGTAATCCGGAATCGTTCCCTTGAAGGTAATGCAAACGGTCTGACCCTTATCTACTTCAAAAGTACTTGGGAACTGGAATCTCAGGTTTACGATTTCACTGGTTGGAGTATCTTGCCAGTTCATATTGCCGGATTCGCCCATCCAGTCGCCAGCGTGCTCATCCAGACTAGAATGCTTATCGCTAGAATAAGAAACCTTTACGCCTTGCACTTCTGTACCAGAGAATGCACCTCTTGCATCTGTGGTGTTGGTCAATGTACCGACTTCATAAGTCACACTTGAAAGATCCGGTATTACCGTAAATGCAGAGTAACGGTCATAACCGGAAACCAGACCGATGTCCACATTTTCAAACGGCAGACGGTCGATAACCGTGAAGTTCTTCAAAGACTTTGTGGTAGAATCATTGGTTACATAAATTTTGTATTCAACTTGTTTTCCCTGTAAGCCCTTAACATAGTTATCGTTCGGGGTATTGCCCTGTCCATAACCATCGCTTTGACCCGTTGCACTGTTATCAATCCAACCATCCTTATGTTGTTCATCAATATTTTTTGGATCAAAAGAAATCGTCTTAAAGGAGGTTGTTTCCACGCCGCCTTGGCTATTGCTTGCGGTTGCTTCCAGCTTTCCATCTACCAAGTCACCGGCAGTGACACGATCCTGATAGATTTTTTCACTGGTGGAAAGGGTCGTCTTATTGAAATAGGTCTTTTCTGGAACTAATTCATCTGTTGCCAGATTTGGATCATCTGCTGCATAGCGAATTTGAACGCTCTGACCCGGCTGCAATTGCACAGTATTTGGCAACTTGATGGTAAACTTGCTGCCATTCACCGTTACACAACCGTCTAAATCGTTCCAAGTTTTTCCGCCATCCGTGCTGTATCCATTAAACGCTTCGGTCGGAGTGGTTTCGTTTAATGTATCAATCTTTGCACCTGCTGCATACTGCATGCCGCCACTCAGTTCATCTTCCAGAACAATATTCGTCATTGGAGCATCTGCATCATCATCATTGGAAACAGTGATGATCCATGTTGGAATATTAATGCCAGGATTAGACTTACGAGTTGCCTTGACATCGCTAGCAGCCTTTGTCAGACCCGGAGCGGTCTTCTTAATAACCTGCTTCAAGGTCAAGTCTGCGGTATCGATAATCGTTCTGCCCGGTTTTCCATCAATCAAAACATCTTTATTTGCGGTGACTTGTGCTTTGTTTTGGAATAACTCAGAAACAAGGTCTACATTTTCTGGGTCTGCACATTGCTTTTGCAATTCAGTTGCAATTTGAGCTGCTTTGGTATCTGTCAATTTTACGGTATATTTAAACATCAAAAATTCTCTGTTATTTATACACCAATCAAAATCAAATAATGCACCTGTAGCATAATTTTGCTTTACCAAATCGAATGTCAACGTTGTTCCTGTATCAGAAACATCTTGCTTACGACAAATAACAATCGGCTTCCCACGAGGATTTAGAGGATTTATTACATCTACACTATGCATACGTGCATCTGTATCTGTTACTTCGACAAATTCCATTCCATCTGGAATTACGTCAGTTAATGTAACATCTTTTCCATAAAGCGAAGCAGCAGTAGATACATTTCTTAGTATTATAGTATACTCAAATCTGCTCTTCTTTAAAGCATCCACTGTATCATCATAACTGAATTTTCCTGAACTATCATATTTTGGTTCAATCGTTTCTGATTTTGCTTTTGCAGAAACATTTCCATGGCTATCTGTTCCAAATCCTTTTTCAAATTCCATTTGCGGTGCATCCGCTTTATATTGAATGGAATCCTCTACAGTTACACCTTCTGCTTCTACTGTTACTTTATTTGTACCAGAACTAAAGGAACCATTTTGATTGGTTGCATCCGGTGCAATGACCTGATAAGCAACTACAATATAGCCATCCTTTGGAATAGAAAGCTTTTGAGATCTACTATCAATTGCAATACCAACATTCCCGCTATAAATAGAACCAATCCGATCAGAACCATCCCATAATGTGCCACTAAATGTTGCACGATTTCCAGCATCTACAATGTATACATTAGAATTTTGACTGGCAATCGTATTTTGCATCACATCTGTAATTGTCAGGTTCTTTTCTGTTAATGTTGTTTCGCCAGTATTGGTAATCTTAATATAGAATGTAATCCGCTGTCCTGGCAATACGCTGCCATAAGCTCCTTCTCCCATTTTCTGCTGAATCACAGATGAGTCTTGTAATGCAGTATCCCAGGCTGTCATATTGCCTTTGATGTCTTCAGCGGTTTTATAATCCCCAATCGTACCATCATCAGCAATGGCAAACTTATCCACATCGAAAGAAATATCAGAAATTTTAACTTCCGGAGAAGTACCTTTCAATTCCTTATCAGAACCATGAGAAAGCGTTGCAGTGTTTGCCGGAATTGTTCCACTTGCACCCTCTGCAATCTGACAAGTTACCTCAACTGTTACAGAACCATATGGTGCAACATCACCAACATATTTTACTGTAACCTTGTTATTTACGTTCTGAATGTCTGGTTTTTCCTGTTCTTTCCCATTCAACTTAACTGTTATATTTCCTACAGTCAAGTTATTCAGCTTTGCAAAGTCATCTGTAAATTCCAGTGGATCATTTTTAGTATACTTACCAGCATAACGACTATTATTATAGTACTTCAGCGTGTAAGTGATTTGACCACCAGCAATGGCAACCGTACTGCTGACATTCTTGGTGAACTGTCCATCGCCGAAGCTGAATGCGTTCTGAGAAGCCGTTGCAGATGCGGACTGCGGCGTACCGCCTTCCGGTGTTGCAGTTGCTGTGTTGGTGATGTCACCAGTCTTGCCTTCCTTTACGGTAACCGGAATCTCGAATGTCTTTGTTTCTCCAACTGCTAACTCAAAAGAGCCAGTCGGCAAGTTGGACTTGTCAATCTCCAGATTCGTTTCATCGTTAAAGGCATCAGTCAAGCTACTGAATGTGATATCCTCTTCACCCGTATTGGAAACCGTAATCGTATAAGTCAACGTATCCCCTACAGAATAAATGGACTTATCAACCGATTTTGCAATCGAGAAGCTGGAGGACGGCTTTTTGATATTGACATAAGCCGCTGCAACCGATTCATACTGTTCCGGTGTGCCGAGATAAACAGCGTTCCGGACGGACTGCATGGAAGTGCTGATATTGTCATCTACCTTGCAGACTACATAGCCTGTAAAGGTTTCGTTGACACCAAGTCCTTCCTTTGTCCAAGTAATATTCTGTCCGTTAATTGTACCATCGGTTGCATAACCGCCAACAGTAACACCGGATACTGGTGTTAAGCCAGCCGGAACAACGTCTGTCAGTGTCAGCGTGCCGCCCTTTGCGGTTTCGCCGTGATTGGCTGCTTCCACTTTAAACAGTACATATTCACCGCAAACCAGATAGCCCTTGCTGGAATAGTATTGTGCAACAGAAGCAGCATCGTCGCCAGCAGTTGCTGCTACACTTTTACTCAAATCAATTTTTGCCGGTGCTGGTGTTGAGATTGCAACATCTGCGGACTTCTTCGGCAGGGTTTCCCATTGATTGGTGGAATTAACACCCTGAACCCGAACGGTCAAGTCATTGTGAATTTTGCCGGAAGTAAAATTGCCAACTTCAATCATGTTCGTTTTCAGTGCAGCGTTCACCGTATACGGTGCCATTTCTGCATCGGTGTTTGTGCTTTTCTTTACCCATGTTACGCTCAAGGTGTTTCCGCTTGCCGAAGCCGATGTGATTTCGACATCATTCGGCAGCGTCAAATAGTCCTGAATATTGCCTGTATTTGCACCACTCTGAAACGTCAAGCCATCCGGCAGTGTGATAACGTCTGTCATCTCAACTGCACCAACCCACCATTCACCTTTTTTGGTTGAGGTATAGTTCGGATATGCTTTCAAGGTATATGGGATTTCATTGTTGCCGCTCAACTGCGACAGGGAAATCGTATCCCGACCAGCAGACTTGCTGTCATCCCAAGCAATCTTTGATTTTGCTGTAACGGTCGAAGTTTTCGACTGTCCGGAGCCGCTCGCCGTAATTTTTACGGTTGCTTGTTCTCCATTCGGGGTTTTCCCGTTTGCAAACTTTGCTTTCAAATAGATTGCCTTTGTCTGACCATTTGCAATGTCATAGGTCAAATACCGGCTGTTACCTTCCACATGCATGGTAAAGCCACTATACTTTGCTCCATCCCGCAGGCCTTGCCCTGGGAAGTCAGGAAGCAAAAGGTTTTCCGGAATATCAATTCTGTAAGTCGTACTATGACCCCAGTGATTGACATTGTTGCCCGCTAAAGATAGATACAGATAAAATAGTTCACCGGATTCCTGTTCCGATGTTCCATGATAAGAAGTATCTGTAAATTCCGCACGAACATTCGTCATAACATCCGGTGTTTGTCCCCAGCCTGGACGCCCCCAGCCACCGAAGCCGCCAAATCCTGGGCAATGTCATTAACTTAACATCTAGCCAAGCGAGCTAAAATCTGCTAAAATAAAG
>OGOX01002652.1_pt1 | contig 10079 bp, 7 predicted proteins | sample 1552761 | NCBI WGS metagenome assembly OGOX01 (sample SAMEA2580212, study PRJEB22360) | human gut metagenome | biome: human gut; feature: human-associated habitat; material: faeces | place: Denmark | collected 2008/2010 | reverse complement strand
GAAATATGTATCCCACACTGTGGTTTTTGTATCCCACAGTGTGAAACAGAGAATTCTCTTAGGTGAAGGTAATTATATTCAAGGGGAAAAGCAAGAATTTGGTAGGGAAATCGGAAGAAATAATGTTGTTATAATCTCATCACCTCCTGTTCAAAGTTATCCTTGTCACCTTTAGCCCTGTTACGTATTTTACTTCTATAGTTATATACCGTAGCTAATGAGTATCCCAAGAAATGGGCAATTCGGTTGGCGTCGGTCACTCCCAGGCGAATCAAGGCGAAAATACGTAACTCAGTGTTGAAGATTTCTCCAGGTTTGGGCTCAATTTTTCCATCTTCATTCAACAGGTTGTTGAAATCATGGATGAAGTTGGGGAATAGTTCCAAAAACGATTTATCAAACTCGTTATAAAAGTTTTTACGTTCTTCACGCAGAAAGTCTGCCGAACGGATAGCTTTAAACAAATCTTCTATGCGGGAAGCCATCGCTAATTTCTCAAGTGAGCGTCTGTATTGTTCCAGTTTGTCCAGGTAGCTGACACAACGGTCCAGATAACGGGCGATGTACACTTCTTTGATTTTTCCAGTCTGCTGCAATTGCTGGTTGAGAGCTACCAGTTCTTTGTTGCTTTTTGAGAGATTCTTTCGCATGAGAGAAAGTTTTCTCAGTCCATGGTATAGGTAAAAGGCCAGTAGGATGAGATATACAGCCAATCCGGTAATGCTAAGAGTCAGGATTCTTCCTAACCGTTTTTCTTGCGCCTTTTTGTCGGAATAAGCCTTATCGATGATGGGATAGAATTCTGTGACTTCTAAAAAACGCAGGCGTGCATTGCAGGCTACAGCGTCTTTCATGGAACAGCTTACATAATTATAAGCTCTTTCCGGGTCGCCTTGCTGGTACACCAGGCGAGCAAGCTTTTGAAGGGCCGCGTATTCGCGAACCGATGCATTGAGGTCAATGAGGGCTGTCTGAGCAAGGTAATAGATTTCCATGTCTGTGTCTTTCTTGGCTTCGTATGCCAATGAAAGGGTATAGTATGCGTATGCTTTTTCCTGTATGTCTAAAGGAGAAGTAAGCACTTTGTTCAAAATGGGAATAGCCTGGTCTGCCTGCCCGCTTAATATCATTTTTTCTGCCAATACAATGTTACGGTTGCTTCCTTGAGGAAGTATTTTCAACAGGGAGTCACGATACAGTTCCGTCTTTTTCAGATACGTTTGTTTTACGTGTAGGTCTACTGTATTATCTGCCATCCATCCATAACAGGCTCTTATGGTGAAATAATAATATTCTAAGTTGGGGGAAGACAGCTCATGAGGGTGAATTGTTTGTAATTCTGTCAAGGCCTCATTGTACATGCCCATGACACCTCTTACTTCTGCCCGATTGATAGAGATTTCGATGTCTCTCTCCGGTTGAGGCTGGAGAGAGTTGTAGTATTCTTTACGACGAATATAGTGGCAGGCAGAGTCAGCCTGATAATGTAGATACAAATTAAATAGTTCTCCACAGAGTTTATAACGCTCGGTATTGTCTGTGGCATAGTTCAGTCGTTGTTTGATTTGAGATATGACAGCTTCTCTGTCGTTTTTAAATTTCTCTTTTTGGGAAATTGCTTTATCTAATTGCTCTAAGATTCGTTGCTCGGAGTCTTGTGCGGAAATGGAGATGAACCAGCCTTCTGCAATAAACAATATAAGGAAAAGTATAGATCTCATAGTTTTAAGGTTGAATATCTGATGTTATATCATTTATATTTTAGTTGCTTCAAATTTTGTTAACTTCTTGTAAACCTTCTGTTTACTTCTTTTATGTATTTATATTTTATTTCCAAAGATAAGAAATCTTTTATCATGAATCTACTTTTGCGTTGAAAAACATTTCAACCTCAATATCATGAAACATGCATTTATTTTATTGATTGTGTTCCTTTTCTCGTGGGGAGGAGGACAGGCTGCTCAGGCAATGGAGATAAAGAAAGTGGCTCCTTCTTTCTGGTGGGCAGGAATGAAAAATCCAGAACTCCAGATTTTGTTGTATGGAGAGAATTTGGCTTTGTCGGATGTGAGTGTATCCGGCGAAGGAATTTTTCTGAAAGAAACAGTTAGGCAGGACAATCCGAATTATTTGTTGCTCTACCTTGATTTATCGGAAGCAAAGGCACAGACTTTTCAAATCCTGTTGAAAAACGGAAAAAAGAAATTGCAGATTCCATACGAACTGAAATCGCGTGTGCGGAGAGGAGAAGATGTAAAAGGTTTTACTTCAGAAGATGTGCTTTACCTGATTATGCCCGATCGTTTCGCCAACGGTAATCCTGAAAATGACGTGGTAGACGGGATGCGTGAAAAGAAGGTAGACCGTGCTGATGCGTTTGCACGTCATGGTGGTGATATTCAAGGTATATCGAGTCATTTGGATTATATTGCTGATTTAGGAGTGACAGCAATCTGGCTGAATCCTACTCAGGAAAATGATATGGAAAGCGGTTCCTATCATGGATATGCCATTACAGACTATTATCAGATTGACAGACGGTTTGGAAGTAATGAAGATTTCTGTGCACTGGTAGAGAAAGCGCATGAAAAGAATCTGGAAGTAGTGATGGATATGATTTTTAATCATTGCGGAAGCGAAAATTACCTGTTTAAAGACAAACCTTCCAAAGAATGGTTTAATTACCATTCCAATTACGTGCAAACTTCATTTAAAACGGCCAGTGTAATGGATATTCACGCCAGTGCATTCGAAAAGAAGATTGCCACTGACGGGTGGTTTACTTCTGTAATGCCTGATTTTAACCAACGTAACCGCCATGTGGTTCGTTATCTGATACAAAGCAGTATCTGGTGGATTGAGTATGCTGGCATTAACGGTATCCGACAGGATACACATCCCTATGCGGATTTTGATTTTATGAGTCAGTGGTGTAAAGAGGTGTTGGATGAATATCCTTATTTCAATATTGTAGGAGAAACCTGGTTGAATAGTAATGTGCTGGTTTCCTATTGGCAGAAGGACAGTAAACTGGCTGCGCCGCTGAATTCTAACTTGCCTACAGTGATGGATTTTCCTTTACAGGCTTTGATAAATCAGGCATTTGATGAAGAAACCGGTGAGTGGGGAGGAGGATTATATAAGCTTTATGATTATCAGACACAGGATTTGGTATATGCCAATCCGATGAATCTGCTGACTTTTTTAGATAATCATGATACTTCCCGCTTTGCACAGACCGATGAAATGGCGAAGAACCTGAAACGTTATAAGCAGGCTATGGTCTTTCTGCTCACTACCAGAGGCATTCCGCAGATTTATTATGGTACGGAAATACTGATGACCGGTGATAAAGGCAAGGGTGATGGAGATTTGCGTAAGGATTTTCCAGGAGGCTGGCAAGGAGATACGCGCAACTGCTTTGCAAAGAATGGGCGGACGGCATTGGAAAACGAAGCATTTGAGTTTACCCGTCAATTGCTGAATTGGAGAAAAGGGAATCAGGTGATAGGTAAAGGAAGCCTGAAACATTATTCTATTCAAAACGGAGTGTATGTGTATCAGCGTGAGTTTAACGGTAAATCGGTGGTAATTATCATGAACGGAACGGATGACTCAAAAGAACTGGACCTGGCTCCTTACCAGGAAATCCTTCCACGAGAAAATGCACTCGACGTATTGACCGGAAAAAATGTGAATTTAAGCGGGAAACTTTGTTTGGATGGAAGAGAAAATCTCATTCTAAACTTCTAAAACGTTTCTATTTTTAGGCTATGTAAAACTGATTAATCGGCTTATTATAAGATGATTACCATTTATGCTGATTTATATTTTCCTTTTTGTGAAAATAAGATGAAAAAGTGACGCATAATTTTGCTCTCGATAATTGAAAAACATAAAATCTAATCAATATTAATACCACGAAGAACTTATGAAAACAAGAAAAACTTTTGCCTTTGTAGCTTTGTGTTGTTGTGCATTGTGGGCGAATGCACAGAAATTGACTTCACCGGATGGGAATCTGGTAATGGACTTTAGCTTGAATCAAAAAGGTGCTCCTGTTTATGAGTTAACTTTTAAGAACAAGCCTGTGATAAAACCCAGTACATTGGGACTGGAATTAAAACGGGAAGATCCGGAAAAGCGGATTGGCTTTGAATGGACAGAACGCAAAGATAAAGAACGGGTAGATGAGAAAATGAATCTGATGACTGGTTTTAAAGTCAGAGAAACGCATACTTCTACTTTTGATGAAACTTGGCGTCCGGTATGGGGTGAAGAAAGTGAAATACGCAATCATTACAATGAACTGGAAGTGACACTTGATCAGCCGGAAAATGACCGTTACATCGTGATTCGTTTCCGCTTGTTCAACGACGGACTGGGTTTCCGCTATGAGTTCCCTCAGCAACCTAATTTGAATTATTTCGTCATTAAGGAAGAACATACTCAGTTTGCTATGACCGGTGACCATACGGCATTCTGGATTCCGGGAGATTATGACACGCAGGAATATGACTATACAACTTCCCGTCTTTCTGAGATTCGTGAGAAAATGAAAACGGCGGTGACGGAAAATTCTTCACAGTTTGTGTTCTCACCTACGGGAGTACAGACAGCTTTGATGATGAAGACGGATGATGGCCTTTATATCAATCTGCATGAAGCAGCTTTGGTAGACTATGCTTGTATGAGCCTGAATCTGGATGATAAGAATATGGTATTTGAATCATGGCTGACGCCGGATGCAAAGGGAGATAAAGGTTATATGCAAACTCCTTGCAACTCGCCTTGGCGTACCGTAATCGTGAGTGACGATGCACGTAATATCTTGGCTTCACGTATTACGCTGAACCTGAATGAACCATGTAAAATTGAGGATACTTCCTGGATTCATCCGGTAAAATATGTGGGTGTATGGTGGGATATGATTACCAACAAAGGAACTTGGGCTTATACTGATGAGTTGCCCAGTGTGAAGCTTGGGGTGACTGATTATTCACAGACAAAGCCGAATGGTAAGCACTCAGCCAATACAGCCAATGTGAAACGTTACATCGATTTTGCGGCAAAACATGGTTTTAATGCGGTACTCGTAGAAGGATGGAACCAGGGTTGGGAAGACTGGTTTGGCAAGAGCAAAGACTATGTGTTTGATTTTGTGACTCCTTATCCAGACTTTGATGTGCAGGAAATTCATCGTTATGCAGCAAGTAAAGGTATTGAAATGATGATGCATCATGAAACTTCGGCTTCTGTCCGTAATTACGAACGTCATTTGGATAAAGCTTATCAGTTTATGGTGGACAATGGGTATAATTCAGTGAAGAGTGGTTATGTGGGTGACATCATTCCTCGTGGTGAACATCACTATGGACAGTGGATGGTAAACCACTATCTGTATGCTGTGAAGAAAGCTGCTGATTATAAGATTATGGTAAATGCGCATGAAGCTGTTCGCCCGACTGGATTGTGTCGTACTTATCCGAACCTGATTGGTAATGAGTCAGCACGTGGTACAGAATACGAATCGTTTGGCGGAAATAATGTGAACCATACGACTATTCTTCCGTTTACACGTTTGATTGGTGGTCCGATGGATTATACTCCTGGTATTTTTGAACCGGACTGCAGCAAGATGAATCCGAATAACAAATCGCATGCACGTACTACCCTGGCACGTCAGCTGGCACTTTATGTCACGATGTACAGCCCGTTGCAGATGGCTGCCGATGTACCGGAAAATTATGAACGTTTCATGGACGCGTTCCAGTTCATTAAGGATGTGGCTGTCGACTGGGATGAAACGAAGTATCTGGAAGCAGAACCGGGTGAGTATGTGACGATTGCCCGTCGTGCCAAAGGTACTACTAACTGGTACGTAGGATGTACGGCAGGATATAACGGTCATGAATCGAAGCTGGCTCTTGATTTCCTGGAACCGGGAAAGAAATATGAAGCCGTGATTTATGCAGATGCCAAAGGTGCAAGCTGGGATAAGAATCCGCAGGCTTATACTATCACTAAGAAGAAAGTAACGAACAAAACGAAGTTGAATCTGAAGGCCGCTGTGGGAGGTGGATATGCCATCTCAATTAAAGAAATTAAGTAACTGAACAGGATTGTAATAGGGTAACGATTGTAGTGGTTTTCAATAGGTATTTTTTAGGCTATTATTAACATTCTAATAATTTATCAAATGGAAAAAATCTTAAATCGGAAGGTCAGGATTCTGCTATTGTGTTTAGTAGGAATGCTGATGGCTGTGAAACCCTGCTTTGCCATGCAGTGTTCATCTATCGAAACTTGTCAGGAAATCAGCCCAAACGTTTACAATCCCTTTCACAAGAAACGGGCATTTACGCACGAAGGAATACCCTTTATAATATGTTGCCAGGAACATTCACCAAAAAAGATTATGACGCAACTGTTTTAGCTTTAGGTGAAAATGGAAGTACGGCAAACAAATGGATAGAAGCCTTTATCAAAGATGGAAAACTAAGCCGAATAGAACAAGGTAAATATAGGAAGATTTTTTGAGTGGCAAGTTTGTGTTTTAGTGTCACTAAAACCTATGTGGCAAGCGGATAGAACTGCCACTCTCAAAAAATCAATTTATGCACATCAAAGTTTATATAAGTATGAAGGAAAAGAAACTTGGTGGTCGCCCAAAGTTGGCGAGTTACCAGAAACGTACGAAATGTTTCCGGGTAATGTTTACCGAGAACGACTATATCTATATACAATCCAAAGCCCAACAGGCAGGATTGTCTGTCAATGAATTTTGCCACCAGGCTGCAATGGGCTGTGAAGTCGGTCAGCGCATCAGTCCGGAAATGATGTCGGCAATCCGTGACCTTTCCGGTATAGCCAATAATGTCAAGCAGATCGCCCATCAGATGCACATCTATGGATTGGAAACAGTCAAACAACAGTGTTTTTCGATTATCTCGGAAGTTAGTAGAATTATCACCCAAGTAAAGAATACCTGTCATGATAGCGAAGATTAAAACAAGAGCCGATTTTAGAGGAATAGTAAATTATGCCAATGACCAAAAGAACAAGAAAAAGAGTGCTACACTTTTGGCACATGAAGGTGTTTGTGCTATCAACAACAAAACCATAGCAGATTCTTTTCAGATACAAACCTCTATGCGTCCGAAAGTAAAAAGTCCGGTGAAACACGTATCTCTTGCTTTCTCTCCGCAAGATACCGTCCGTTTTCCCAATGACGAAAAAGGAAATACACTTATGGTGGAGATTGCCAAGAAATGGATGGAGCAAATGGGGATTCGCAATACCCAATATATCATAACCAGGCATCATGATACGGAACATCCACATTGCCATATCGTATTCAACCGGATAGACAATGACGGTAATCTCATTTCTGACAGCAACGAAAGGATACGAAATGCAAAAGTCTGTCGTGCTTTAACCAAAGAGTATAAACTTTACTTTGCTCCTAAAAACAGCAAAGCCAGAAATAAAAGCCGTTTACGTCCTCATCAATTACGTAAGTATAATCTTCGTTCCTCAACTCTTGATGCGTTGGCGGCATCTCGCTCATGGCATGACTTCTTCCATATGCTCAAAGAGAAGGGAATAGATGTACGTTTTAATCATGCAGAAAACTCTGATAATATTCGTGGTATATCCTTTTGTATGGATGAATTTAGCATTGCCGGTTCTAAACTTGATTCAGATCTAAGTTTTAACCGTCTTTGCGCAACATTGGGTAATGTGGCAACAGAACTTATAGTGCAACCTCATCAAGCAATTGTTCCTAGTGCTGGCGGAGGAACTAATAACGAACAGGGATGGCGGGATGATAAAAGCAAGGATAACCAAAGAAACGAACCTTTTTATAAAACCTCAAAACGTAGAAGATAATGAAAGAAGATGTAGTAGCTGCAAATCTCGCAAATTTGCGTCAAAGTATCAATGAATTGAAGGAATGCGTTAATAGGCAGAATGTAACTCCAAACCAACCGGAGCAACATATAAAGGTGGATTTGGATGAAAAGACCATTTATAATGGAGTTGCCAAAAGCTTCTGTACTTGCTGGAATGATGCACTGTCAGTAGTGAAGAAACATGTTTGGAAACAACAACCTGATACATTACCATTTTCACAATGGTTTCCAAAACTGGTCGAACTGTTTAAGCAAAAATCTAAGTTTCTTGAATACATATATAGCCACGTTTGTGATTACAATCTCAATCGCCTTAATATTGAGATTAATACAGAAAATATATTAAAACAGCAGGATGAAATACTTTCAAAAATCAATGAGCTGAAACATCCAATAACCGTTATTCCACCCAATATCAATGGGATGTTTATACGTGGGCATCATATTAAACTTCGATATGTTGTGGCTATTGTAGTAATTATTTTGACGTGGGCTGTTGTTGCTTCAGTTAGTAGTCTGAAATATAAGGAAGAATCTTTTGCGCATTATTCCATGTATCGGGCGGTGAAGGAACAAAGTCAATCTTTTATTGAAAAAATGGACAACGATAAAAGGAAATGATTAGGATATGATTAAATATTTCTTACTCTAGTGTTTGCTTTAATATCCTTTAAACTTCTGATAGGTCGCAAAGTATTATATGTTACAGAAAATGAAAAATAGACTACCAAATGCCTTCATAATTTTGGAGGCATTTGGCTCTTATCTAAAAATATACGTTTTGTATGACTACGCAAGTAACCTTATGAGTAATAAGAACTAGTGTTACCATGTAATGACCTTATCGACAATCTCCTGCTGTTCGGCACTGCTACGTCGCAAATAAATACGAGTAGTTTCTATACTTTCATGCCCCATCAGGTCGGCAAGCAAAGAAATGTCATTGAACTTCTCTAAAAAATTCTTGGCAAAGCGATGGCGGAACGAATGAGGATAAACCACTTTCTCATTCAATCCGTATTTAATAGTATAATTTTTTAATTGTTGCGCAATTCCTCTGGTGGTGATGCGCTCGCCAAAGCGATTGAGGAAAAGATAACCGCTTGTACGCTTAGTTTTACCAAACCATTCTGTGGCTTCCTTACGTAAAGTCTTCGGAATATAGATGCGGCGAATTTTACCACCTTTGGTGTAAATGTCAAAATATCCTATTTGTACGTGTTCCACCTTCAGCTGAATAAGTTCGCTAACTCGTGCACCTGTGGCAGCGAGAAAGCGAACAACGAAATACCATTCTTGATTTTCTTCCTTTTTCAGTTTGTTCTTTAGGAAAACATAGTCGGCATTGCTGATTACATTTTCTAAATAACTACGCTGTTGAACCTTGACGGATTTTAATCTTAAACGAGATTTCCCCATACAATCAAGATACTTGTTCATAGCCTGAATGCGGAGATTGACTGTTTTTGGTTTAAACTTCTCAATAAGGTAAGTCTTATAGATCAGGAGATTCTTTTTATTCAAATCCTTGTGTCGAGAATAGAACTCCTTGATGGCATACAAGTATGCCGAAATAGTGTTTTCTGCCATATTACTTTGACGCAAATACTCTTCAAAGCTTTTAATATCCATTTCTATTTTTATTAGTGAAACAATATGTTATCACCAAATAAATTACGATGATAATCAAATGCGTTGAATTCCTATTATGAGAAGTTGCTCGTCATCGCATAACAATATAAAGCGATGCACACACTATCACAAAAATTAAATAAGCTTTTATCAGACAGAGCAGAACTTGACCTTTCTTTGGCACGGAATTTACAAAAATCAATTCTGCAAGAAGCAATACAAGGCAAGTTAGTCCCTCAAATAGCAGATGAAGGAACTGCCGAAAAGTTGCTTGCCGAGATTCGCAAAGAGAAAGAACGCCTCATAAAAGAAGGTAAGCTAAAAAAGTCAGCATTGTCTGATTCTATTATCTATAAAGGTGACGATAACAAGTACTTCGAGAAGATTGGAAAAACAGTTAAAGAGGCAACAGATGAAATTCCATTTGAAATACCAACCACGTGGCAATGGGTACGTATCAAAGATATATTTCAAATAAACCCCAAAAATATTGCCGAAGAAAATTGTATCTCAGCCTTTATTCCAATGGAA
>OGOX01002651.1_pt1 | contig 10081 bp, 9 predicted proteins | sample 1552761 | NCBI WGS metagenome assembly OGOX01 (sample SAMEA2580212, study PRJEB22360) | human gut metagenome | biome: human gut; feature: human-associated habitat; material: faeces | place: Denmark | collected 2008/2010 | reverse complement strand
GACCCAACGCCGCCGACTCACTGGCTGCAGCATCGGGGCCGAGCATCAAATCAAGATGACAATGCGTGTCAAAGAATTGCGGTTCCATCGCAGGACATCCTGCTAGTCCAGGCGTTGGCCGTCGGCGCGCACGCGCTCGGTGCCGCGCCCACTGATCTGGCGGATAACCTCGCCGGCAATCATCTGACCCATGATGGGCGGCATAAAGCTGGCGGTTCCGAGCTCGGTGCGCTCGTGGATGTTGGAAGGGTCGCGGGGCTGTGTCTTAACCGATTCCTCGCAGCTAAACAGTACATGCAGGCTCTTGATTCCGCGCTTCTTGCATTCTTTGCGCATGATGCGGCTCATGGGGTCACGTACCGTATCGAAAATGTCGGCAAAGCAGAGGCACTCGGGATGGAGCTTGTTGGCCCCGCCCATGGAGCTAACCAAACGAATGTCGTGGTCCTGAGCATATTTGGCAATGGTGAGCTTGGCCGAGATGGTGTCGATGGCGTCGACGACGTAGTCGATCTTGCCCTCCGTCTGCTCCAAAACGCTCGCGAAGAAATCATCGATGTTGTCGCTCAGCAGGTATTCGGTGCGCTTGATAACGGTGGCGGCGGGATTAATGTCGTGGATCATGGCTTCCATCACGTCCACTTTGCGCTTGCCGACGGTGCTGTGAAAGGCGATGGCCTGGCGATTGATATTGCTTGGAGCGATGATGTCCTTGTCAAGAATGACGAAATGACCAATGCCGCCGCGGGCAAGTGCCTCGCAGCAATTGGAGCCCACACCTCCGCAGCCGAGCACCAACACCGTGGCGTTGGCGAGTTTATTAAGTGCCTCGCGGCCCATGATGATCTCGAGCTTGGTATCGCGCGTCTCGACGAGAGCAGTAGCGGTTTCGGTCATAGACATCCTCCGATGGGGAAGCGAATCGTGTTTTAGCTATCGTCATTATAGGTAAGTGCCCATAGGTTGCGATGGCGTTTACTTTGATACGGTTTGAAGCATTGTGATTAGATAGTTAGACAAACATCTAAATATCGAGTATAGTGTGCGCGTCGAGCGAAATACTGAGAGGAGGTCCTATGCCGGGAGAGGGTTTTAAGGCGCTGGCCGATCCTACACGGCGTCACATTTTGGAACTGCTGCGCGAGGGCAATCGCACAGCCGGGGAGCTTGCCGAGCATTTTGACATCAGCAAGCCGTCATTGAGCCATCACTTGGCGACGCTCAAAAACGCCGGGTTGGTGACCGACGAACGTCATGGCCAAAACATCGTTTACAGCTTAAACACCACCGTCATGCAGGACTTGATCGGTTGGTTTATGGGCTTTACAAACACGGAAGGTGATAAGGATGAATAACGAAAACAAGGGCATTCACGCCACGGGGGTATCGCGGCGTGTGTGGATTGCGCTGATCGCTCTGTGCGTCGCCAATGTCGCAGCGCACCTTATGGTGATGCCGAGCTTGCCGGCGCAGATCCCCACGCACTGGGGAGCGAGCGGCGCCGTCGACGGTTGGGGTCCTAGCTGGATGGCATCGGCGCTCGGCGCGTTGCCGCTGGCGCTTCTTGCAATGTTCTGCGTGGTGCCGCGCATCGATCCCAAAGGTGAGGCATATCGAACCTCGGGCAAGTTCTATCAGGGCTTCGTAATCGCCTTCACCTTGTTCATGTGCGCCATAAGCTGGTTGGGAGAGCTTACGGTCTGGGGTGTGGTGCCGGCGGTCGGGTCGGTTAACGTGCTGATTTCCGGTGTTGTCGGTTTGCTGTTCATCGGCGTAGGCAACTACTTGCCGCGTGTGAAGCAGAACTATACGCTCGGTATCAAGACGCCTTGGGCGCTTGCCAATCCCGAGAACTGGCGCCGTACGCAGCGCTTTGGCGGTGCCTGCTTTATGGTGCTGGGTGTTGGCCTGATTGTGATGGGCGTGGCGGGCAGCGTGCTTTCGAGTGAAGTCGTCGCCGCGGTGATTGCGGTTCTGGCGTTTGGTTCGGTTGGAGCCGTCTACGTCTACTCGTATCTGCTGTGGCGCAAATCGCAGCGAGCCGCTCGCTAAGGTTGCGGAAAACTAGCGTACGCAGTTCATAGTGTGTTCCGGGGGACTTTTCCCAGGTAGTATTAGGGGGTATGGGCAACCATGCCCCTTTTTCGTTAAGTTTCAGAGCTGGTTTCCTCATTTCGTTTCCACTAAAGCGAATCAAGAATAGAGAAACAGCAGGTAGAAAGGATAAAACAGGCAAATGGCAGAGTTCATCTACCAGATGTATCAGGCTCGCAAGGCCCATGGCGACAAGGTGATCCTTGACGACGTGACCCTGAGCTTCTACCCCGGTGCCAAGATCGGCGTTGTGGGTCCCAACGGCATGGGCAAGTCGACCCTGCTCAAGATCATGGCCGGCATCGAGGAGGTCTCCAACGGCGATGCCAGGCTCACCCCCGGCTACACCGTGGGCATCCTGCAGCAGGAGCCGCCGCTCGACGACGACAAGACCGTCATCGAGAACGTGCGCATAGCATTTGGCGACATGATCGCCAAGGTCGATCGCTTCAATAAGATCGGCGAGGAGATGTGCGACCCGGATTGCGACATGGACGCCCTCATGGCCGAGATGGGCAAGCTCCAGGACGAGATTGACGCCGCCGACGGCTGGGATATCGATTCCAAGCTCGGCCAGGCCATGGACGCCCTGCAGCTGCCCGATTCCGACATGCCGGTCAACGTGCTCTCTGGCGGCGAGCGCCGCCGCGTGGCCCTGTGCAAGCTGCTGCTCGAGGCTCCCGACCTGCTGCTGCTCGACGAGCCCACGAACCACCTGGACGCCGAGTCGATCCTGTGGCTCGAGCACTTCCTGCACAACTACCAGGGGGCGGTGCTTGCCGTTACGCACGACCGCTACTTCTTGGATCATGTGGCCGGATGGATTCTGGAACTTGACCGTGGTGAAGGTATTCCTTGGAAGGGAAATTATTCAAGCTGGCTGGAGCAGAAGACCAAGCGTATGGAAATGGAAGAGAAGACGGCCAGCAAGCGTCGTAAGACGCTGGAACGCGAGTTGGAATGGGTGCGCATGGCTCCTAAGGCTCGTCAGGCCAAGGGTAAGGCTCGTTTGAATTCGTACGACAAACTCTTGAACGAAGATGTGAAGGAGAAGGAAGAAAAGCTGGAAATCTTTATCCCGAACGGTCCGCGTCTGGGAAACAAGGTTATCGAAGCCAAGCATGTGGCCAAGGCGTATGGCGACAAACTGCTTTTCGACGACTTGAACTTCATGCTGCCGCCTAACGGTATCGTGGGAGTTATCGGTCCGAACGGTGCCGGAAAGACAACGTTGTTCCGCCTGATTATGGGACTGGAAAGTGTGGATAAAGGCGAGTTTGAAGTAGGAGAGACTGTGAAAGTGGCCTATGTAGACCAGCAGCACAAGGACATTGACCCGAACAAGACCGTATACCAGGTAATCAGTGGCGGTAACGACCTGATTCGTATGGGTAACCGCGATGTGAATGCCCGTGCATACCTGAGTCGCTTTAATTTCTCTGGTTCTGACCAGGAAAAACTCTGTGGTATGCTTTCTGGTGGTGAACGTAACCGTCTGCACCTGGCCATGGCATTGAAGGAAGAAGGTAACGTGTTGTTGCTCGACGAGCCGACCAACGATATTGACGTAAACACTCTCCGTGCGCTGGAAGAAGGTTTGGAAGACTTTGCCGGATGTGCCGTAGTTATCAGCCACGACCGTTGGTTCCTTGACCGTATCTGTACCCACATCTTAGCTTTTGAAGGAGACAGTCAGGTGTTCTACTTCGAGGGTTCTTACACGGAATACGAAGAAAATAAGATGAAGCGTATGGGCAATGTCGAGCCGAAGCGCGTGCGTTATCGCAAGTTGATGGAAGATTAATTTTCTTTAATCGATAAATAAAAAGAAGCCTCTGGCAAGGAAACTTGCTGGAGGCTTTAAGTTTTTCAGATATTTTTTGTACATTTGGGGTATAGTTTATGAGTTCTTATAATGGTTGGAGGCATTGAAAAATGATAACACATCCTATATATAGTTATTCGCTTTGCATCGCCTTGCCGTTGATGCTGTTTTTCGGCTTTTATTTTATTTTTGCCCCGGTGCCGGACAAAGCAATCTTTAGCAATTATCTTCGTTCGCGTAGGGTAATGGGATTTGCCGTGCTATTGTTGGCTGCCAATTATTCCGTACATTTCTTTGCAGAAATCCGTTTCCAGAATGTGGATGCAGCCATCTTGATGAATCTGTCTACCTATTTCCTTTGTTACTGGCTTTTCAGTTCGGCGCTTACTACATTGCTTGATCGTTTCTATATTACGCGGCGGCGCTTTATGGTACATGTGTGTCAGTGGTTGCTGTTTACAGCCTTGTCGGGGGTGGTACTATTAGGATTGCCAAAAGGTTTGATTCAAAAAATGGGTATTCTGGTTATGTGCGTATGGCTGGTAACGTATGGATTTGTTCTGGCACGCCGGCTTATTCTGGCCTATCGTAGAGCAGTACGACTGTGTGATGATACCCATTCTGATAATGTGGGTGCTTATATACAGTGGTTGTCCATTTTTACTTATTGGGCGGTGATTTTTGGAGTAGGGTGTGGCCTATTGACCTTCCTTCCTGACAAATATGTGTATATCTGGATTCTGTCGTCTGTTCCTTTTTATATTTATCTTTATTGCTCCTATATGAACTATCTGTTGTTCTACGAGCAAGTGGAGCAGGTCTTCGAGTCAGAAATGCCATCGGAAGGAGATGTTTCAGCTATGGCGATAGGGGAAATGCAGGCTCTTCCTCCTAGTTTCTCTGACATTGCAGAAAGACTGGCTGTCTGGATAGAAGAGAAGGGCTATCTTAAATTAGGGCTGACACTGAAAGAGCTTTCAGAAATACTGAAGACTAACCGTACTTATCTTTCCAGTTATATTAAGCTGGTTTATCAGTTGTCATTCCGTGAATGGATTTCCAGTCTTCGGTTGGAATATGCAAAGACTATGCTGAAGGAATGTCCGGAATTGACGATTGCTGAAATTGCAGAAAAGTCAGGTTTCCAGTCGGCCAGCCATTTCATACGTCTGTTCAAAGAAAAAGAAGAGTGTTCGCCAGCCCGTTGGAGGAAGAAGTAAATCGGTAGCTGTACACAAAAATGCATTGAATAAAGAAATGAGAATGCTTTGAATGAGACAGATGGAATATCCTGTCAGGAATTGCAATGAATTTTAAATAATCAGGGGTAAATATTGGCTCTTGGATATTTTTCTTATCTTTGTATAAAGGCTTGAATCAAATAAGCATTTGCCGTTCCCCGTTATTCATTATTAATTGTTTAGTATGAAATATCCAATTGGAATACAAAATTCTGATTGCATCATGGAAGACGGTTATTTCATCAACTGGAAACAAGTATAAATAGAAACACATTAACTAATATGGAAAAGAAAATACCCTTTGCTTCTGATGTAATTTTGATTGATGCAGCTTTCCTTGACCGTGTGGGGAAGGATATGGCGGCACATTTCGCACCGTTGGTGGGGCGTGAACTACCTAAGGCTGATTTGGCCGTGTTGCTGGAGTGCCTGGTTTTGGATGCCGGAATTGAGCCGGGCAAGAATGAGATACAGGTAATTTTTGTGTATGATGAGGAGCATAGCCGGATGAATTTCTGCCTTCCTTCCGATTTGGAAAAAGAGGTTCACGGTATGGCATTCCAGAGCCGCCTGGGCGAGTTTGCGCTTTATGCTTTCCAGCCTTCGGATATGGCCCGTCGGGAGGACTTGTTTACGGAATCACTGCAACTGCTGACCGAATCGAAAGATGCACGCCGAATCATGCTGGTGCCCGATGAAGAGGGATATGGGACTGCTGTGGAGCAGCAGGCAGCAAAGATAAAGGGAAAAGATGGTGTGACGGTGTTCGGTATGAATCCTCCGGCACACGATTATGAATATTCCTTTGAAATGTTAGGATTTGCCATTCTTCAGTCGTTGGGCATCCGGGCAGAGGAACTTTAATCTTTGTGGAGGCATGTCGGATTTCCGTTTGAAAGCTTTCTATAGTGTGGCACGAAACCTTAGTTTTACCAAGGCTTCGCAGGAGTTGTTTGTGAGTCAGCCGGCAGTGACCAAGCATGTTAGGGAACTGGAGAGTCTCTATGGTGTGCGTCTGTTCGACCGGAAGGGAAATTCCATTTCGCTCACTGAGGCTGGAAAATTGCTGATGGAGCACTGCGAACGGATTTTGGACGATTACCGCAAGCTGGAGTACGACATGCACCAGTTGAACAATGAGTATGCGGGAGAGTTACGGTTAGGGGCCAGTACGACAATCTCACAGTATGTGCTTCCGCCTGTGCTGGCTGCTTTCACGGAGCGTTATCCCAAGATGAGTGTGTCATTGATGGACACCAATTCGCGCAATGTGGAGAAGGCTTTGCAGGAGCATACCATTGATGTGGGTATGGTGGAGGGAGTGTTCCGTCTGCCCAGCCTGCGCTACGACCCGTTCTTGTGCGATGAACTGGTGCCGGTAGTTTGTCCGCGCGGCCATTGGGCCGGAAAGGAGGAACTGACGCTGGAAGAGTTTGTTCGTGTGCCATTGGTGCTTCGTGAGCGAGGTTCCGGCACGCTGGATGCCATTGAGATGGTATTGGCAGAGCAGGGGCTGAAGCTTTCTTCGCTGAACGTGCGGATGCACTTAGGCAGTACGGAAGGTATCAAGTCGTTCTTGCGGTGCAGCAACTGTATGGGTATCGTGTCAATCTGTGCTCTCGAGAGGGAACTGAAGGAAGGAGACTTTCAGGTGATTGACATTGAGGGCTTGCAATTCAAGCGGCATTTCTGTTTTGTATCGGCTCAGGGACAGGAGTCGGATACGGTATTGAATTTTATGCGTTTTGTCCGGCACTTCCTTTCCGGAAAGTAAAGGCCGGACAAAACGTGTCTTTTTATTTCTTTCCGAATTCAGGATCGATTTTCAGCAGGGCGGTAACGCCGAAGGTGGCCAGTGTGCACACCATAATCCAAATGAAGAACAGCTGGTAGCCTAAGGTTTCTTGCATCCAGCCGGCTATCATGCCCGGCAGCATCATGCCCAAGGCCATGAAGGCGGTACAGATGGCATAGTGCGAGGTCTTGTGTGTGCCGTTGGCAAAATAAATAAGGTAGAGCATGTAGGCCGTGAATCCGAATCCGTAGCCGAACTGTTCCACAAAGATGCAGCTGTTCACGATGATTAAGTTGTCGGGCTGGGCGTAACTCAGGTACACATAGACAATATCGGGCAGGGAGATGGCCCATACCATCGGCCAGAGCCAGCGGCGCAGTCCGTGGCGTGCTACGGCAATGCCTCCCAGGATACCTCCCAAGGTGAGACCGACAATGCCGAGCGTTCCTTGGGCAAAGCCTATCTGTGCCGTGGTCATGCCGAGTCCTCCTTGTTCCACTGGGTCGAGCAGGAAGGGAATGCCCATCTTGGCTAACTGTGCCTCGGGCAGGCGGTAGAGCAGCATGAACAGAATGGCGGTAAGCGCCTGTTCTTTCTGGAAGAAGGAACGGAAGGTGAGCAGGAAATCGGTCAGTATGCTCCGGGCTTCTCGTTGTCGGGCGACCGACGGACAGTCCTGGTCAGGACAGGGCAGTACGAAGGAATGGTAGAGCCACAGAGCCAGCAGGCAGCCTGCTAACGTGAAGAAGGTGATGCTCCAGGCGTACGATGTGCGTCCGGTCATTTCTTCCAGCCAGCCGGCCAGCATAATGAGCAGTCCTTGTCCGGCGATGGTGGCAAAGCGGTAGAACGTGCTGCGGATGCCCACGAAGAAGGCTTGCTGATGCGGGGTAAGGCCTAACATGTAGAAGCCGTCGGCGGCGATATCGTGGGTGGCAGAACTGAAGGCTACGAGCCAGAATACCGCCAATGTGGTCTGGAAGAAATGGCTGGTGGGGATGGTGAAGGCAATGCCGGCCAGTCCGGCACCCAGCAGCAACTGGGTAGTGACAATCCACCACCGCTTGGTGCGGAGCAGGTCGACAAACGGGCTCCACAGAGGCTTGATGACCCAGGGCAGGTTCAGCCAGCTGGTGTAGAGGGCCACCTCCGTGTTCGAGATGCCCATTCGTTTGTACATCACCAGCGATAAAATCATCACAGCTACGTAGGGAAGTCCTTCGGCAAAGTAGAGCGAAGGTACCCAGTACCAGGGAGAGCGTGTGCGCATAGTCGTTCGTTTTTAGTATAACTTACGGATTTCAGCTCCCTGGTAGTAATGCAGCAGAATCTGGTCGTAGGAATATCCTTTTTCGCCCATCACGGCAGCACCGATCTGACAGAGTCCCACACCGTGTCCCCATCCGGCACCGGTCAGTTCGAACCATTCGGGCACTCCGTTCACTTCCGGTCCCTTGTCGACCACAAATGCCGAGCTGAACAGGTGGGTAGGTGAGAGGGTGCGTCGTATTTCCAGTTCCTTTCCGATGGTCATTGTTTTCAGGGTTCCTACAATTTTCAGCCGGCTGATACGTCCCGATTTTCCACGCTCTACGGGGATAAGGTCGAGTATCTCCCCGTAGTCGCTCTTGGTATGCGTGGCAATGAGTTCGGCCAGTTCGGCTTGCGTGTATCTCACCTTCCAACGGTAGAAATCGTGTGTCTCCTGGTCGTAGTTGTTGAGTATCTGTGAAAGGATTTTCGGATCGGTGGTGTGGCAGAAAGACTCCGGACGCTGGCGTATCCATCGTTCGGCTTCTTCCTCTTGGGTGAGGTCGGACAGGGGGGCATCCGTGTCCAAGTCGCGCACGGCACTGAGGTAAGGATAATGCTTGTCTTCCCAGCAGTAGTTGAACTCTTCGGTCACTCCGCCGCAGCACTTCGAGAAACGGGCGTCGCAGATGGCATGCTTGTGCATGAGTACCTGGCCGCGTGTTTCCTTTACGGCTTCCACCACACTCTGGTTGGAGGCACGGGTAATGCCCTGGTAGCGCTGGCAATGGTCGTCGGCGCATACGTCGAAGATGGTATGGTCTTCGCGGTCGTACCAGCGGATGTATTCTGTTTCGGTCTTGAGGAAGGGGAAGAAGTTGCTGCCCTGTTTGCTGAGGGCCTTCCGTTTTTCAATCTGTGCTAAAAGCCAGCTTCGGGAGATGACGGCATGGGCTTTCAGGAACTCCAGGGAAGAAGTGGCGTTCATCTCGGACGAGATGACGCTGGTCAGGTAGTCTTCTGCCGGCACCTGGTTGATGGCGGTAATCTTTCCTTCGTCGACCACCAGACGCAGGGTGCCGAGGAAGGTTTGTGTTTCCTGGCGTTCCCAGTGGAAATTGATACCGATGGTTACGTCTTCGAGTGAGAAGGAGGCATCGTCTTCCAACGGGGTAAAGGTCAGCTCCCGGTACACGTTTCCGTTCCAGGAAATTCCTCCTTCGTCGAAGGATACACGTTGCTTGCCCGATACGGTTTCTCCTTTGGCCAGAAACTTGGCATTGAGTGTAAAGGCTATTTCAAGGGCATTGACGATGCCCACGTTAATTTCAGGTTCTTTCATGATGCTTAATGTGTTACTTCGTGGTAGATTTGGCGGAGCGTGTCAGCGTCCAGTTTTTGAAGATCTTCTTCGCGGGCCGTCACAAGGATGCCGGCCATATCGAGGGCGCCGGGACTGACAATCAGCTGTGCGTCGCCTTCGGCAGTGTAGCACTGCGGACGATGGGCTGTGCGAGGAATGTAGACGGTGACAAATCCGTAGCGCGGGTTGTTCCAGGCAAAGAGGTTGTAGCGTGGCTCGGTTTCTCCTTCGTGCAGGGGCAGGCTGTGCAGGTAGCTGTCAATCAGCCGTACACCAGTGGCCAGTCCTCCCTGGGTAATGAAGGCCCGTATCGGACAGAAGTATCCTTCGATGTCGTAGGCGATGCAGGATTTGCCGTCGGAGAGGGGTTCGAAACCTTTTTCTACCGCTGTGCTCATCAGTTTCTCCCATTGGCGGATGAGGGGTACATCTTCCTGGCGTACGGCCTGGAAATGGAAGTGGTCGGGGGCAGAAGCACCGCATTTGGCTCCGTTGTAGAATACGGTGTAGCC
>OGOX01002650.1_pt1 | contig 10083 bp, 7 predicted proteins | sample 1552761 | NCBI WGS metagenome assembly OGOX01 (sample SAMEA2580212, study PRJEB22360) | human gut metagenome | biome: human gut; feature: human-associated habitat; material: faeces | place: Denmark | collected 2008/2010 | reverse complement strand
ACACCGAAAATATTGTACCGCACTGTGCCAGCTCCCTTTACACAAGGGAGCCAAGGGGATAGTTCTTATTAAACGGAAATGCTTAAATATAAATCATCGCTAAACTCAAAATCACAAGATTATGTTGCTCACCCATAAATATTCATCCCCGAATATATCTCTATCATCTCACGCCTTAGGCTCTCCGTAATTCTCAGTCGTTCCTTAGGCGGAATGTCATATATATCCGTATTGAACAGGTAGTTTTTCAGATCCATCTCACGCACCATAAGCCTTGTGTGGAATATGTTCGCCTGATACACGTTTATATCTGTAGCGTCATATTTCGTCAGCGTATAATCGTTGATAAAATCCTGTATCGAGGTTATATCGTGGTCGAGATACAGCTTTCTTCCGCCTACATCACGGGTAAAGCCTCTCACCCTGTAGTCTATCGTTATAATATCGGAATCGAAACTGCCGATAAGATAATCCAGCGCATTAAGCGGCGAAATCTCTCCGCAGGTCGAAACGTCAATATCCACCCTGAATGTAGAAATACTGTTGTTCGGGTGATATTCGGGATAGGTATGCACCGTAACGTGCGACTTGTCAAGATGTGCAACCACCGTTTCGGATGACAGAGCCTTGCCGGCACCGTTACGCTGAGGATGGAGCGGCTTTCCGTCCACCATTCCTCTGTTGCACGACTTGTCTATCTCCATACTGTCCGTAGCCTTTTCACTTATCAGCAGTGTTACGCTTGCGCCCTGCGGATCGTAGTCCTGCTTTGAAATGTTAAGCACATTCGCCCCGATTATATCCGTAACGTCGCACAGTATACCAGTAAGTCGCTCGGAATTATACTGCTCGTCAATATAGTCTATATATTCTTTCTGCTCTCTTGCTCCTTTAGCATAACAGACATCGTATATGTTGAAGCTCAGAGTCTTTGTGAGGTTGTTGAAACCGTACAGCTTCAGCTTTTTTTCCAACAGACACACAACCTTTCGGAAAAATATCTGCAATAAACGCAGCTAATATAATAATATAGTAAAACTGCCCTCTTGTCAATAAAAACTTGTGTAAAGAAGCCGCCGACGGCTTTAATGCTCATCGGCGGCTCTGAATATTATTCTGTTTAATTTGAGATTACACGTTATCCTGACCGGGAACATACTCAAGGCTGTCGTCTGAAGTTGTACCCTCTGCAGCTTCCTTAGACTTTATTTCTCCCGAAGTATCATTCTTATCCTTGAATACAAACTTCAGCAGGATAGGAGTTACTACAGTAGTGATAACCACCATGATTACTATAGGACCGAAAAGTCCGCTGCTCATAAGTCCCATATTAAGACCCTTATCCGCAACTATCAGCGCAACTTCGCCACGGGAAATCATTCCCACACCGATTTGCAAAGCCTCTTTGTTGGTGTATCTGCATATCTTCGCACCAAGTCCGCAGCCGACAACCTTTGACAGTATAGCGACTACCAGCAGTACAACAGCGAAGATTATTATCGTGGGCGTCATATTTGTAAGCGTTACCTTAAGACCTATGCTTGCGAAGAAGATAGGCGACAACAGCAGATAAGACATTGTATCAAATCTGTGTGCGATATACTTCGTCTTTGACGTACTTGAAATTACAAGACCTGCAACGAACGAACCTGTAATATCGGCAACACCGAAGAATTCTTCCGCAACATACGCAAAGAGAAGGCAGAGCGCAAAGCTGACGATAACATAACGACGCTGATTTTCTTCCGTTCTCTGTGTCCACTTGTTGAATACAAAGTGGAAGAATACACCGAACAGCAGTGCGAATGCGAAGAAGCCGAGTATCTTCAGTATTACTATACCGATATTTCCCGACTTGGGATCTGCAAGAGATGTAATTACCGTCAGTGCAATGATACCGAGTACATCGTCTATAAGAGCCGCACCGAGTATTGCGTTGCCCGCTCTTGTGTTGAGCTTTCCGAGTTCCTTGAGCGTTTCGACAGTGATACTTACCGATGTTGCGGTAAGGATAACACCTACGAAAACATCCTGCAGGAATGTCGATGTCGAAAGAGTGGGATCTGCCGTACCGAACAGGAACGCTGTAGCGGCACCGCCGACCAGAGGAACGATAACACCGATAAGAGCTATTATCGAGCTTGCAAGTCCGCACTTCTTCATCTCACGGATATCCGTTTCAAGACCTGCGACGAACATAAGCACGATAACGCCTATCTCCGACAGATTGCTGAGTATCGGAGCGTTGTCAAGAGATACAAGGTTAAGACATACAGGGCCTAAAATAATGCCCGCAACCAGTGCGCCGACTACCTGAGGCAGCTTTATAACCTTTGACAGCAGTCCGAATGCTTTTGTGAAAATGAGGATTATCGCTATATAAAGCAGATATGTGTAATCCATAATTCATCTTCCTTTCCTTTTGTTCTACTTTTTCTTTTCGTCACAAAGGCTATATCGCAGCTGTGCGATATAGCCCCTGTTTTTTCTGTATGCCCGTATTATAACACCTATTTAGAATATGTCAATCCGCCTTGAATGTTAAAACAAAATTTTTCGTCAAAATCTATGAATTTACCAAACAAAAATGTTATAAGTGGATAATTTTCTTGACAAATTTCCATGAATTTTTTGAATGGCTCGTTATTCATTTTTGCAATACTATTATTTGTAAAGCTGACATTTAAAGTATTTCCTTTTTCGGCTGAATTCTTTCAAATCGGCATAAACAAAAGCGTTGCGGGATTTTTACATTTCCGTAACGCTTTTATAATTATGAATTTTTCATAAATATTTATTCAATATCTGAACATTTCAGCCAATCTTTTCGACCATACATACAGCGTGGGCGGCTATACCCTCTCCTGCTATGCCAAGACCCTCCTCGGTAGTCGCCTTTACGTTGACATCGTCCGCGTCAAGTCCCAGCGCCATTGCTATGCTCCTTTGCATATCGGAAATGAACTTTGCAAGCTTCGGCTTTTCCGCAACTATCGTTATATCCGCATTCGTAACGTGAGCGTTTTTCCCGTCGAGCAGTTTTCTGACGTGTTCAAGCAGCTTCATACTGCTGATACCCTTGTACCTGCTGTCGCTGTCGGGGAAATGCCGTCCTATATCGCCCAGAGCCACAGCACCGAGCATAGCGTCCATAAGTGCGTGTACCGCAACATCTGCATCACTGTGACCGAGAAGCCCCAGATTATCCTTATTCGGCACCTCCACGCCGCAGAGTATCAGCTTTCTGCCCTCTACAAGCCTGTGCACGTCATATCCGTGACCTACACGAAGTTTAGGTGTGCCTGTTTTCCCGATAATATATTCCGCCATTGCTATATCCTCTTTCGTGGTCAGCTTTATATTGTCATAACTGCCCTCAACGATAAACGGCTTTATCCCATACAGTTCCATTACCGATGCGTCATCAGTTATCCTTGCGTCATTCACATCGAGCTTTTCCGCCGCCGCCGCAAGATAGTCCGCTTTTCTTGCCGCCTGAGGTGTCTGTGCAAGCCACAGACCGCTTCTGTCCGGAGTAGCTGCGACAACACCGTCATCGCATACCTTTACCGTATCCTTCGCTCTTACCGCCGCCAGTGCCGCACCGTGTTGATATGCCGCCTGTGCGACCCTGTCTGCCGTTTTTGCCGCCACAAAAGGCCTTGCTCCGTCATGCACCGACACCACATCGCACTCGCACGAGGTCTGCCTTACTGCTTTCACCGCCGACTCAAAGCGTGTCACTCCGCCCGTGATGATTTTTATCGGCTTATCGGTATGTATGTTTTCGCTTACAAGCTCTCTGATTTTATCTGTATTATCCTCGCTTGCCGCTATTATTATTTCATCGGCGTTGCTTTCGACAAACCGCTCTATGCTGTACAGTATGACCGCCTTGCCGCAAAGCCGTGCCGTCATCTTGTCAAAGCCCATTCTCCTGCCGCTCCCTGCGGCAAGTATTATCGCACTTATAAACATACTTCTCCTTTACGCTCAGTCAAAATGCTTATAGTTGCCGAGGAACTTGAAATACTTCATTTCCTCCTCAAGTATCGTCATAAGCCTTACTACCTCAGGGTCAAGCGCATTTCCCTCAAAGTCGAGATAGAACACCACATCGAACGTTTCTCTCTTTATATCCTGCTTTGCCTGCGGAACGGGCGCACTCTCTATCTTTGTGATATTAAGACCGTACAGCGCAAAACGTATCAGCATTCTGTACAGTGAGCCTGTCGTATGCGGCAGTGACATACAGATAGAAATTATATCTGCGTCCGGTGTCACCTCAGGCCGCTTTGATATGCAGATAAAGCGTGTGGTGTTGTCCGGATTGTCGGCAATATCACACTTGACTATTTCCAGTCCGTAAAGCTTGGCGCATCTTTCCGAGCATATCGCCGCTATCGTGTTATCATCGCTGTTTGCGACCATTTCTGCGGCAAGAGCCGTGTTCGCATAAGGCACCTGCCTTGCAGGATATCCCTTAAGAAATCCGAAGCACTGCTTGAGTGCCTGCTCGTGTGAATAAATTGTCTTTATATCCGCACCGGGCTTTGCGGCAAGGCAATGGTTTATCTTTATCTGCGTACGCTTGCAGATATAAAAATTGTACTTTGCAAGCAGGTCGTATGTCTGCCTTATATCCCCCGCAGTGCTGTTTTCTATAGGCAGTACGCCGTAATCCGCACTTCCGTTCTCCACCGCCTCGAACACGTCCGAAAAATCGGGGTAAAAATCTATTTCGGAGTCGGGGAACAGCTTGACCGATGCCTCCTCCGTATTACTGCCCTTTGTTCCGGGGCAGGCGATTCTTACCGGCTGTGTTTTCGGGCTTTCAAAATGCGGCACGGGTGCGTCGGACAATATTCTCTGCTGTAAGCACTTCGATATATCCATTATACAGGTGAAAAGCTGACCTGCGCCCTCTGCCAGATCATCGGGAGATTCGCTCTTTATACGTTCAAGTATTTCCTGCTCACGCTTTCCTTGAAATACCTGCATATTGTTTTCCTTCTTGTATTTGGCGACCCCTACGCAAAGCTCCATTCGCTTAAGGAACAAGCTGAGTATCCGGTCATCCGTTGCGTCGATCTCTTTTCTTATGTTCGCAAGATCCATTTTTATTCTCCGTTTCTTTATTTCGGCATTTTATACATTATACAGCAATTGTCGCAGAGCTTATAGGAAGTCCTGCGACAATCGTAATTTTTTATCAGTTCGTTTTTGATGATGTTGATGACGATGAAGATGATGAAGACGAGCCGCCCGACTTTGCGTAGTAAACCGTAACCTTTTCTGAATCCTTAACGTTTACCGTTTCGCCTATCTCCTTACTGCATTTAACAACATATCCGTCCTTTACGCCGTGCGTATCGCTCGTTGCCTTCTTCTCAAACTTTACATTCTTCTGTGAAAGCAGAGCTGTATACTGGTCAACCTTAAGACCCGTATAATCCGGCAGCTTTATTGAAGCGGGACCCTTGCTCACAACGAGTTTAATTTCCGTTCCGGACTTTATTTCGGTATCGGGCTTTATGCTCTGGCTTATTACAATACCATTTGCTACCGTATCGTCAAACTTGTACTCTGCGGTTATTTTAACAAAGTTATATGTATCCTGGATAGAAGTAAACAGTGCACCTGTGAAGGTGGGGCATCCGTAAACTATATCGGGCGCAGTATCTGAGGAAACCGTAGTATTTGTCGTGGTGGTTTCCGGAGCGCTTGAGGATGTCGTGCTTTCGGGAGCGGAATAATAATTGGGATCTGTCGAGCTTGTGTTGCCCTTATCCGTGATTGCAAGTACAGTTATCGCTATCGCAAAGCCTATCACGATGACCGCACATACAATTATCGTTGCGATAACGGCAATCTTGTTATTCTGCTTCTTTTTCTTTGCGTTAGCCGATTTTGCGCCTGTGGGAGCAGGCTTTGCTTCTTCCTTCGTTTCAACCTTTCTGACACGCTGAACGGGGCGCACAGGCTCCTGCTCTGCCGTGTTGAACTTAGGCTGCTCGAACAGCTTTACAACAAGCTCCGTTATAGTCTGTATACGGTTTGACGTATTCAGCTTAAGACCGTTCATTATAACCTTTGAAACGTGGCTCGGCACATTTCTGTTTATCACCATAGGCTCGGGGCAGTTATCATTTCCCAGCCTTGAAATAGATTCTGTAGGCACACAGCCCGTCAGCACCCTGTATAAAGTAGCAGATATGCCGTATACATCTGTCCACGTTCCCTGCCACTCGGCTGAGGAATACTGTTCGGGAGCGGAATATCCGGGGTACATTTCGCATGCGATCTCCGTACCTGTTGTTCTTCCTGCGCTTATCTGGAAATCTATCAGCTTAAGCTCGTTCTTTTCTGTTACAAGTATGGTCTGCGGACTGATTCCTCTGTGGATTATCCCTGCCGAATGTACAAGGCTCAGCGTTGTCAGTATCGGAGGGAAAAGCTCCTTTACTCTGTCCCAGGTAAGTTCGCCCGAGCAGTTCGCAAGATAAGCCTTGAGAGTGATTCCGTTTATAAATTCGAATATTACATACGCCGTATTGTTCTGGGGGAAAATATCAAGCACCGTCTGTATATGCGTCATTGAGCGTGCCTTGAGCAGTGCCTTGTTAAGTTCAACGAATTCCGACATATACGTTTTATAAAGCGGAAGCCTGTTAGCGTCAACCACTATCTGAGGATCGCCCTTCTTGCGTGAGCAAAGCGTATCAGGCATATATTCCTTGACGGTGACCTTAGCACCCGTCACCTTGTCGAAGCCGATATATGTAGCGCCCTCGCCGTTATAGCTGAGCAGCTTTCCTACAATATAACGGTCGTTGAGTATCGTTCCCGGTGCCAGATATGACGGCAGATAAGGAGCGTCATTGCTATAGCCGCACTTCTCGCACGGTCCGTCGCTCTCTTTCTCGTTCATACAACCTAAACACAGTCTGTTTATCTCTGTCATTCAGACATTCCTTTCAAAAGAGGGTTACCCTCGCAAAGTTTTATGTATATAACCGCCGTTTACAGCGGTAATTCTATAATTCAGCTACTATATAATAACTTAAAAACCGCCGGATGTCAACGCTTTTGACCGATTTGTAATAATATTGTAACTTTTTTAAAAAAATCGGTGTTAATTTAAATAATATTGGTATTTCTTTCTATAAATTATTTTGTGTAAGTTGACAAAGCCAGCTTTTAACGCTATACTGAAAGAAAAAATTCTGATAGGGTGATAACTATGTTCGGTAAAAGCAAACGTCCTAAGGATACAATGTCCGTAAAGGATATGGCACGGCTCGACAAAAGACCGCTGAAATACGTCACAATGCGTGACCCCGAAACCTATAAGGAAGTACGGCTCGGCGAAAACGGCGCAGTTAATATAATGGACGGCGACTTCGTCCTTGTGTGTCTTGGCAGGGATGTAATGCGTTGCGACCTGTCGGAAGTGCGTGTAGGCGAGCTTATGAACCTGTCGGGCATAACGGTCAAGGGCATTGACAAAGGAACAGGTAAAGAAATGTCGGTTATCGCTTACTTTGCAGATAAATTCTGATCCGACAAAACAGGGTTTGTTATTTTTGCCAATTCCGCAAAACGATTTTTGTGAATAATTTACAAAATATCATATCGAGTGATAAATGATATAAATATGCAATTGACATCTTTTTTTGCTATGGTATAATTTAAATAATATTTAATGCGTATTATTTGTGTGTTATTATCACATTTTATTCCGCTGTCCGATTATCAATTCAAGCACAAATTTCTTTCAATTATATTCTTACGTCGAGGTAAAAAGATGTCCTGTTATTTTTATATTCTCTGCAAATACTGGAGAAAACATTTGCGTACCGCTCTGTCACTGCTGTTTTCCGGATTACTGCTCACCGCAATAATCACATTGGTTTTTCTTTTCATTCGTGAAGAGATAAACCGTGAGGTCGAAACGGGATATGACACCTTCGGAAAATACGATCTTATTCTGAGTGGCATTCCCGATGATATAAAAAACGAGCTGATTCCTTCCGACCTGACCTTCACGCACGAAACCGTGACCGTACCGGGAAAAGCCGGTTTCTACGGCAAGGAATATAACTACGGCTATACGGACAAGGCTTGCGATTTACTTCACGTTCCGATGAAAAACGGTTCGATGCCTGTTTTTGAAAATGAAGCCGCTGTCGAGCAGTCGCTTCTTGAAAGTGTCGGTTATCTCGGAAAAACCGGCGACAGCATAACAATAAACGGCAAGCAGTATATTCTTACGGGCATTATCGACAAGGCGTACTCCGAAAGACCGCTGTGCGAAAAAGCCGAATATACCGATGACGATGAGATACCTCCCGATCCCCTTCCTCTTATATATGTCGGAAAACCGTCAGACACTGCGACAACAGGCTATACTATCGACCTGTACGGAGGCGGCGGCATTACAGTCAAAAATAAGGAAAGCGGCGAGCTCAGCATTTTTGGAATTTCCGACCGTGAGTTTGTTACCGCAATCGAAGAAAAATATTCATCGCAAAACGGCGATGACGCATATTTACATTTCTACGCAAACAACCATGAAGAAAATATCACGGATGAACAGCATCTTATCAACAGAAATACGCTATGGCTTATTATTATGTCGTCCATTTGTGCGTTGATTGCCGTATTGTCTTTTATCTGCGTGCTTAATATAGTTTTCAGGGAAAGAGAAAACACAGGCCGTCTTTTGCACAATATAGGCTTTTCAAAAAGCAAAAGCACTATTATGTACGCAACCGAAGCGGTTATGCTTTTTATCGCTCAGACCGTGTTCGGAATAGCTCTCGGCATACTGTTCTATTCCGTTTCCTACTCCGTGCGTACAGGAATTATGGGTATGAGCGGGTACAGCGCCTTTACGACCGATCCTATCGTTCTCGGTGCGACCGCCGACCCCCTTATTATCGCCGTTATATTCTCTGCAATAACCATCACACTCGGATACCTTGTGTTTATACCGATCACTCTTTCGTCAAAAAAGCAAAAGAAAAAAAGATTACTACACTGTTCAGATTCGGCGGAAGGTATGCTTTCACGTTCGCTCGGCAGTAAGGGCATAACACTTATACAGACCGTCGCACTGTCACTGATAGTATTCGGTACCGTTCTCGGCTATATGCGATACACCCGTGACGGAAAGGTAGTAATGAACTGGCTTTTGTTTGACTTTCCGCCGACCTATATTATCGGTTCGCTTGATTCACTCGATATGGAGGAGGACGGCATAGCCGATTATTTATCCTGCCCTCCGATAACGGCGACCTCTCTCGGACAGGATGAAGCACACAACCTTAAAATAGCAAATTACGGCTACACCTACGGTCTGTCTGACAACGACACGGAAAAATTCACCGATGCCCTGTCTTTCGGATATATCGAAAACACCTTTGCTGTGTGCGACAGCGAAACCTCCGCCTATAAAAACAGCCCCGAAACGACGCTTCAGACAGACGATGACACGATAGCCTCCGTTTCAGAGCTTTCCGACAAAGAATACAAGAGCTTTTTCGGCTCAGATGGTATCGGCGGCAAATTCTGCTATAATATTCCGATAAGACTTGCCGATGAAAAGACGCTGAATGCGCTTTCTTCATATATTTCCGGCGGTCTGCCCGACATTTCCGCACTTAACAGCGGAGAAAAGGTCATTATGGTGCAGGAAAGCGGCCGTAACACCTATAAGGTCGGTGACAGCATTCGGATTATGGGCGTTACCGCAAACGACAGTAATTACGGCATAGGCAAGGTAGCAGACCATACCTTCACTGTCGGCGCTACGCTAACGCTGAACAATTTGTCGGATAAAACGCTCCGTTGCCTTTTAGATTTCGGCTTTCAGGAAAAAGAAAACAGCGGATGTTTCCTGCTGACCACTGCCGCAGGTGCGGCTTCTTCGGGCTTCTCAGGAGCGGTATACAACAGCGTCTATTCATCGACCGATATTGACGGCGGTCTTGTTCCGCCGGCGGCATGTATGACCCGTACCAATTTAGGCGAGATGAAACGGCAGGAAGCCATAGACAAATTCAACAGAATGTCGGGGAC
>OGOX01002648.1_pt1 | contig 10085 bp, 7 predicted proteins | sample 1552761 | NCBI WGS metagenome assembly OGOX01 (sample SAMEA2580212, study PRJEB22360) | human gut metagenome | biome: human gut; feature: human-associated habitat; material: faeces | place: Denmark | collected 2008/2010 | reverse complement strand
ATCGATAAATTATCGTCTGACTTATTTTGCTTCGATAAAGCTTACACCGCAGCCACAATCTTAATTTCAACTTTATACTTCGGGTTCATCAAACCCGCTTGTACCGTGCAGCGCACCGGCGCATGACCCGCGACAACCCAGGCATCCCACGCTTTATTCATCGCCGCGAAGTCGTTTTTATCGGCCAGGAAAATGGTGGCATCCAGAATGCTCGATTTATTGCTGCCCTGTTTTTCCAGCACGGCGTCAATCTGTGCCAGCGTGTTGGCGGTTTGCTCAAAGGCATCGGCGTCGAGGTTTTCCGGTACACCAGTGTAGTAGAGCGTGTTGTTGTGGATTACTACATCAGACCAGCGGGCTTCAGCATCGATACGAACGATAGTCATCATTTTGTCCTCATTATACTTCCATTTTCGTGCTGCAAAGACTGCCACAATGTGAGGTCGCCGTCACCACTTCAACTGGCGAAAGCGCCCTCATCCTGACATAATCCCTGTTCAAATCAACAGGGGGTAGTGTGACGGACGATTTTGCACCAGACGGTCAGCTGGCGAAAGCGATACCAGGCTTTAAGCCGCGAGAACCACAGCGACAGATGGCGGTAGCCGTCACCCAGGCGATAGAAAAAGGCCAGCCGCTGGTGGTGGAAGCAGGAACCGGTACGGGCAAAACCTACGCTTACCTGGCTCCTGCGCTGCGGGCGAAAAAGAAAGTCATTATCTCGACCGGCTCAAAAGCGTTGCAGGATCAGCTCTACAGCCGCGATTTGCCAACAGTCTCAAAGGCATTGAAATATACGGGCAACGTGGCGCTGCTGAAAGGGCGCTCAAACTACCTCTGCCTCGAACGTCTCGAACAGCAGGCGCTGGCGGGGGGCGATCTGCCGGTACAAATCTTAAGCGATGTGATCCTGCTGCGCTCCTGGTCTAATCAAACAGTCGATGGTGATATCAGCACCTGCGTCAGCGTGGCGGAAGATTCACAGGCGTGGCCGCTGGTCACCAGCACCAACGACAACTGTCTTGGCAGCGACTGCCCGATGTATAAAGATTGCTTTGTGGTCAAAGCACGTAAAAAAGCGATGGACGCCGATGTGGTGGTGGTAAACCATCATCTCTTTCTGGCGGATATGGTGGTTAAAGAGAGTGGATTTGGCGAACTGATCCCGGAAGCGGACGTCATGATCTTCGACGAAGCCCACCAGCTACCGGACATTGCCAGCCAGTATTTTGGTCAGTCACTCTCCAGTCGACAACTGCTCGACCTGGCAAAAGACATCACCATCGCCTACCGCACCGAATTAAAAGACACCCAGCAGTTACAAAAGTGCGCTGATCGTCTTGCCCAGAGTGCGCAGGATTTTCGTCTGCAACTCGGTGAGCCAGGTTATCGCGGTAACCTGCGTGAGCTGTTAGCTAATCCGCAAATTCAGCGGGCATTTTTACTGCTCGATGACACCCTGGAACTTTGTTATGACGTGGCGAAACTGTCACTGGGGCGTTCCGCCTTGCTGGATGCGGCATTTGAGCGCGCCACGTTGTATCGCACACGGCTGAAGCGGCTAAAAGAGATCAATCAGCCGGGCTACAGCTACTGGTACGAATGCACTTCGCGCCATTTTACTCTGGCTCTCACGCCGCTCAGCGTGGCGGATAAATTCAAAGAGTTAATGGCGCAAAAACCCGGTAGCTGGATCTTCACCTCAGCAACGCTGTCGGTGAACGACGATCTGCATCATTTCACCTCGCGGCTTGGCATCGAACAGGCCGAGTCGTTGCTGTTGCCCAGCCCATTTGATTACAGCCGCCAGGCGTTACTCTGTGTGCCGCGCAATCTGCCGCAAACCAACCAGCCAGGTTCTGCTCGCCAGTTAGCGGCAATGCTGCGACCGATCATCGAAGCTAACAACGGTCGTTGTTTTATGCTTTGTACCTCGCACGCCATGATGCGCGATCTGGCCGAGCAGTTCCGCGCTACCATGACGCTTCCTGTATTGTTGCAGGGGGAAACCAGCAAAGGGCAACTGTTGCAGCAATTTGTCAGCGCCGGTAATGCGCTTCTTGTGGCAACCAGCAGTTTCTGGGAAGGGGTGGACGTGCGTGGCGATACATTGTCATTGGTAATTATCGACAAATTGCCGTTTACCTCGCCGGATGATCCACTGTTAAAAGCGCGCATGGAAGATTGTCGTTTGCGCGGTGGCGACCCGTTCGATGAAGTGCAACTACCAGATGCCGTCATTACTCTCAAACAGGGGGTAGGGCGACTGATTCGCGACGCCGACGATCGTGGCGTGCTGGTGATTTGTGACAATCGGCTGGTGATGCGTCCTTACGGCGCGACGTTTCTCGCCAGTCTGCCGCCCGCGCCACGCACCCGTGACATTGCCCGTGCGGTTCGTTTCCTTGCGATACCATCCTCCAGGTAATTTGTTACGGAGTATGGTATGATGCGCGCCTTTTTATTGATCTAAGCACGAAGACCCATGCGAATTCTGGCTATCGATACCGCGACAGAGGCCTGCTCTGTCGCCCTGTGGAACGACGGTACTGTCAACGCTCATTTTGAGCTTTGCCCTCGTGAACATACTCAACGAATCTTACCGATGGTGCAGGATATCCTGACCACCAGCGGAACTTCCCTGACTGATATTAACGCTCTGGCTTACGGGCGCGGCCCCGGTAGCTTTACTGGCTTGCGCATTGGTATTGGCATCGCGCAAGGGCTGGCGCTTGGCGCGGAATTACCGATGATTGGCGTCTCCACGCTAATGACGATGGCGCAAGGGGCGTGGCGCAAAAACGGCGCAACCCGCGTGCTGGCAGCCATTGACGCGCGAATGGGCGAAGTTTACTGGGCCGAATATCAGCGTGATGAAAACGGTATCTGGCACGGTGAAGAAACCGAAGCCGTACTCAAACCCGAAATCGTCCATGAACGAATGCAACAGCTTTCCGGCGAATGGGTGACGGTAGGGACGGGCTGGCAAGCTTGGCCGGATCTCGGTAAAGAGAGCGGGCTGGTTTTGCGCGATGGCGAAGTGTTACTGCCTGCTGCTGAAGATATGCTGCCGATTGCGTGTCAGATGTTTGCTGAGGGTAAAACGGTGGCGGTGGAACATGCCGAACCGGTTTATTTACGTAACAACGTCGCATGGAAGAAACTTCCGGGCAAAGAATGAATCTTAAGAGTATGCCCTGAGAAAAAAAGGAGTCGCACCATGGCGGTTCAAAAGAATGTTATCAAAGGCATACTGGCAGGTACGTTTGCGCTAATGCTGAGCGGTTGTGTCACTGTGCCGGACGCCATTAAAGGCAGCAGTCCCACGCCGCAACAAGATTTAGTTCGGGTGATGAGTGCGCCGCAGCTGTACGTTGGTCAGGAGGCACGCTTTGGTGGCAAAGTGGTTGCGGTACAAAACCAGCAAGGGAAAACTCGCCTGGAAATTGCTACCGTACCGCTGGACAGCGGAGCCAGACCGACGCTGGGAGAACTTTCTCGCGGTCGCATTTATGCCGATGTGAACGGTTTTCTGGACCCGGTGGATTTCCGTGGACAACTGGTTACGGTAGTCGGGCCAATCACTGGTGCGGTTGACGGCAAAATCGGCAATACGCCCTATAAATTTATGGTGATGCAAGTAACGGGTTACAAACGTTGGCATTTAACCCAGCAGGTGATTATGCCGCCTCAGCCGATTGATCCATGGTTTTATGGCGGTCGTGGCTGGCCCTATGGCTACGGCGGATGGGGCTGGTATAATCCCGGCCCCGCGAGAGTACAAACAGTTGTAACTGAATAATTGCTTGTTTTTAAAGAAAAAGAAACAGCGGCTGGTCCGCTGTTTCTGCATTCTTACGGTAAAGATAAAAATAAATAGTGACGCGCTTCGCAACCTTTTCGTTGGGTAATTATCAAGCTGGTATGATGAGTTAATATTATGTTAACGGCATGTATATCATTTGGGGTTGCGATGACGACGAACACGCATTTTAGAGGTGAAGAATTGAAGAAGGTTTGGCTTAACCGTTATCCCGCGGACGTTCCGACGGAGATCAACCCTGACCGTTATCAATCTCTGGTAGATATGTTTGAGCAGTCGGTCGCGCGCTACGCCGATCAACCTGCGTTTGTGAATATGGGGGAGGTAATGACCTTCCGCAAGCTGGAAGAACGCAGTCGCGCGTTTGCCGCTTATTTGCAACAAGGGTTGGGGCTGAAGAAAGGCGATCGCGTTGCGTTGATGATGCCTAATTTATTGCAATATCCGGTGGCGCTGTTTGGCATTTTGCGTGCCGGGATGATCGTCGTAAACGTTAACCCGTTGTATACCCCGCGTGAGCTTGAGCATCAGCTTAACGATAGCGGCGCATCGGCGATTGTTATCGTGTCTAACTTTGCTCACACACTGGAAAAAGTGGTTGATAAAACCGCCGTTCAGCACGTAATTCTGACCCGTATGGGCGATCAGCTATCTACGGCAAAAGGCACGGTAGTCAATTTCGTTGTTAAATACATCAAGCGTTTGGTGCCGAAATACCATCTGCCAGATGCCATTTCATTTCGTAGCGCACTGCATAACGGCTACCGGATGCAGTACGTCAAACCCGAACTGGTGCCGGAAGATTTAGCTTTTCTGCAATACACCGGCGGCACCACTGGTGTGGCGAAAGGCGCGATGCTGACTCACCGCAATATGCTGGCGAACCTGGAACAGGTTAACGCGACCTATGGTCCGCTGTTGCATCCGGGCAAAGAGCTGGTGGTGACGGCGCTGCCGCTGTATCACATTTTTGCCCTGACCATTAACTGCCTGCTGTTTATCGAACTGGGTGGGCAGAACCTGCTTATCACTAACCCGCGCGATATTCCAGGGTTGGTAAAAGAGTTAGCGAAATATCCGTTTACCGCTATCACGGGCGTTAACACCTTGTTCAATGCGTTGCTGAACAATAAAGAGTTCCAGCAGCTGGATTTCTCCAGTCTGCATCTTTCCGCAGGCGGTGGGATGCCAGTGCAGCAAGTGGTGGCAGAGCGTTGGGTGAAACTGACCGGACAGTATCTGCTGGAAGGCTATGGCCTTACCGAGTGTGCGCCGCTGGTCAGCGTTAACCCATATGATATTGATTATCATAGTGGTAGCATCGGTTTGCCGGTGCCGTCGACGGAAGCCAAACTGGTGGATGATGATGATAATGAAGTACCACCAGGTCAACCGGGTGAGCTTTGTGTCAAAGGACCGCAGGTGATGCTGGGTTACTGGCAGCGTCCCGATGCTACCGATGAAATCATCAAAAATGGCTGGTTACACACCGGCGACATCGTGGTAATGGATGAAGAAGGATTCCTGCGCATTGTCGATCGTAAAAAAGACATGATTCTGGTTTCCGGTTTTAACGTCTATCCCAACGAGATTGAAGATGTCGTCATGCAGCATCCTGGCGTACAGGAAGTCGCGGCTGTTGGCGTACCTTCCGGCTCCAGTGGTGAAGCGGTGAAAATCTTCGTAGTGAAAAAAGATCCATCGCTTACCGAAGAGTCACTGGTGACTTTTTGCCGCCGTCAGCTCACGGGATACAAAGTACCGAAGCTGGTGGAGTTTCGTGATGAGTTACCGAAATCTAACGTCGGAAAAATTTTGCGACGAGAATTACGTGACGAAGCGCGCGGCAAAGTGGACAATAAAGCCTGAGCGTTAAGTCAGTCGTCAGACACCGGTTAATCCGGCGTTTTTTTTGACGCCCACTAAAGAGAAAACAATTTGAATTACCAAATGATTACCACGGACGATGCGCTGGCTTCTTTGTGTGAAGCCGTCCGTGCCTTTCCGGCGATAGCCCTGGATACTGAATTTGTTCGTACGCGCACTTATTACCCGCAGCTGGGGTTGATTCAACTTTTCGATGGCGAGCATCTGGCGCTAATCGATCCACTCGGGATCACCGACTGGTCACCGCTGAAAGCGATCCTGCGCGATCCGTCCATCACAAAATTTCTCCATGCAGGCAGTGAAGATCTGGAAGTGTTCCTCAATGTCTTTGGCGAATTACCACAACCCTTGATTGACACGCAAATCCTTGCTGCCTTCTGCGGACGCCCGATGTCATGGGGTTTCGCTTCCATGGTGGAAGAGTATTCCGGCGTTACGCTGGACAAGAGTGAATCGCGCACCGACTGGCTGGCCAGACCGCTGACCGAACGTCAGTGTGAATACGCAGCGGCGGATGTCTGGTATCTGTTACCGATCACCGCCAAGCTTATGGTAGAAACGGAGGCCTCCGGCTGGCTACCTGCGGCGCTGGATGAATGCCGCCTGATGCAAATGCGTCGTCAGGAAGTCGTTGCGCCGGAAGATGCCTGGCGTGATATCACCAATGCCTGGCAATTACGCACACGCCAACTGGCCTGTCTGCAACTGTTAGCCGACTGGCGACTGCGCAAGGCGCGAGAGCGCGATCTGGCGGTGAACTTTGTCGTGCGTGAAGAGCATTTGTGGTCGGTAGCGCGTTATATGCCGGGAAGTTTAGGCGAACTGGACAGCCTGGGTTTATCCGGTAGCGAAATCCGCTTTCACGGTAAAACGCTGCTAGCGCTGGTGGAAAAAGCGCAGACATTGCCGGAAGATGCCTTACCGCAGCCGATGCTTAACCTGATGGACATGCCGGGTTATCGTAAAGCGTTTAAAGCGATTAAGTCGCTGATTACTGACGTGAGCGAAACGCATAAGATCAGCGCCGAATTGCTGGCATCGCGTCGGCAAATCAACCAACTGCTGAACTGGCACTGGAAACTGAAACCGCAGAACAATTTGCCGGAGCTGATTTCCGGCTGGCGTGGTGAGCTGATGGCGGAAGCATTACACAATTTATTGCAGGAATATCCGCAGTAAAATCTTCCGAAGCCGGACTGGGCGCGCTCAGCGCCACATCCGGCTTTGGCAAACTACAAATCCAACACCAGGCGTTTACCCTTCGCACGCGAACAACAGATCAACATACTTTGCTGGCTGGCACGCTCTTCATCGCTAAAATATTGATCCCGATGGTCAGCTTCACCTTCCAGTATTGCTGTTTCGCAGGTTCCGCATACCCCTTCACGACATAAACATTCCACTTTCGCGGCTTTATTATTTTCAATAACCTGCAAAATAGTCATCTCTTCCGGCACCACAAACTCTTTTCCGGAACGGGCAAGCACCAGGGTAAATGCATCGCCGGTTTTGTCTTCGATAGCAAATTGCTCAAAGTGCAGCGTATCGGCGACGATGTCCAGACGCGCAGCTTCACTTCTTACCGCTTCAATTAGCGCCTCGGGGCCACAGGTATAAACGTGTGTGCCAGGTTCGATATCCGCCAATAATCGCGCTAATTCCAGTCGTGTTCCGGTTGATGAATGATGCAAATGGACTTTCTCAGCCTGCGGATGCTGGACTAGCTCATCACGAAATGCGCAACTTTCTGGATTTCGCGAGCAGTAATGTAGCTGCCAGTCGACGTCGCTGTGTTGCAGCTCTGCCATGTGCGACAGGAAAGGGGTGATACCAATACCGCCCGCGATAAACAGATGCTTTCTGGCTGAGGGAATTAGCGCAAACAGGTTATTAGGCGTTGAAATCGTTAACCGATCGCCCACTTTTACCTGCTGATGCAAAAAGCGGGAACCGCCGCGCGAGTTTTCCTTCAGCCGAACGGCAATCTGATAACAAGAGGTGTCATGCGGCGAACTCAGTAGTGAATACGCATTGCTGTACTGGTTATCACCATCGCTCATCTGCACAATGACGTGACTTCCTCCGGTAAACGCAGGTAATGGTTTGCCATCGGTTGCCACCAGCGTGAAGCGTTTCACCTGTTCGGTAAGGGGGTCAACCTGGCTCACCTGTACTTCAAACATTTGATAGTCTGACATTGCTGTACTCCATCAAAAATCAGCCCAGCGGCGGAAAATACCGCCGCCGATGTCATTAGTCCTTAAACACCTGCGCCAGCAGATTATGGAAATGGGCGATACCATGTTCGGAAATGCCACTACCGCTACTGTCGGCCATGATGCGCCCCTGACCACGATAGCCACGCGATTTCAGCCCTTTCTGTACGCTTTCAACCAGACGTAAATCTTCCGGACGGAACACATCGCGATACCACTCAATCAGCGATTTTTGCTCGTCGGTTAACTCTTCATTGGTGAAGTAAATATCGTAGTTTTGCAGGGTAGTTTCAGAATCCACCGGGAATTCATAAATGACCGTCATCATCCCTTTGATCGGGGTGACGTTCAGCATCGTGCACGGCCACAGCCAGAAACCGTGGAATGCCGCATCCGTACCCTCTTCAAATTTAAACGACTGTTCGGACGGTTTGGCGAAACCGTATTGCAGCGTCCAGTTACCGTGCATGGTGTGCCAGTAACGATCAACCTGTACGGAGTCGGAGAAACCTGGATGCGCCGGACCACAGTGATAGCACTCGAGATAGTTATCGACAATGTTCTTCCAGTTGGCAGGCGTGCGGGTGGTAAAGCGGGCCGCCAGTTTCAGATCGTGGACTTCCGGGCAGGCTTCCAGCACTTTCGCGCCCAGGCCGGGTAATTGATCTTCTACGCTGGTGGCGTTGGGGTCCATGTTGATGAAGACGAATCCGGCATATTCTTCCAGACGCACCGGAACCAGTTGCGCTTTGTCGCTATCGAAATTGGCGACGTTTTCGCAGTTACGTGCATGGGCCAGGTTGCCATCGAGTTTGAATGCCCATGCGTGATACGGGCAGGTAATCACATTTTTTGCTTTTCCTTCACCGCTCAACAACTGATGACCACGGTGCGGACACACGTTATAGAACGCGCGCAAAACCTTATCACGACCGCGTACCAGCACGATGCTTTCGCCAATGATCTCACGCGTCACATAATCATTGGCATTCGCCAGTTCGCTGCTGTGAGCGACGCAAATCCAGCTTTTGGCGAAGACGTTCTCTTTTTCGTGTTCAAACGCGTTCTGATCGGTATAAAAACGGGCAGGAATGGTCCACGCCTCTTGCGGGTTAGCGCAAAAATTTTCGGGTAGTACAAAGTCAGGGCTCAGATTGCTCATAGGGATACCTTTATCGTTAGGATGATGGCGCTCAGTTGTCGCCTTTGAATACGGTTCCCGCAGGGAGCACTGGCGTTTTTTCCAGGGCTTCAACCGGTGTCTGCGGGAGATAATGTTCAACTTGATGAGCCGGAATGTCGGCGTAATCCTGTTTCAGCCAGCGAATAAACCCGCCGACTTTCACCAGTAAAATGACGAGGAAGGGAAGGGCTGTGAGCACGACGGTGGTTTTCATCGTTTCCAGCGAAGCACCGGTAAACAAGATGGAAAGCGGGATCAGAGTGATCACCACGCACCAGAAAAGACGCAGCCCACGGTCAGGATCGTCACCTTCCTGGAGATTACGCGTACTGGTCGCCGCCATGGTGTAGGCCACTGCATCCATATGCGAGGCAAGGAAAATAATCATCACGCCCAGGTATGCGGCGAGGAACAATTTACCGGCTGGCAACGACATCAGAACTTGCTGTACAGCTGTTTCGCCGCCCAGTGTTTCCAGCACCTGTGGGACGTTGATTACGCCATTGATAAACTGATGAATGGCATAGCTTTCCATTACGCCAAAGAAGAACCAGCAACCGACGGTGCTGCCGAGGATCAGTCCCCAGATAACTTCTTTAATCTTACGACCGCGGGAAACGCGGGTGACAAACATTGCTACGCCAGGGGTGTATGAGATCCACCACAGCCAGTAGAAAACGGTCCAGTTGCGGGTAAATGAACCATCGCCAAGCGGATCGGTGAATAAGCTCATTTGCAGGAAGTTTTGCGTGGTCAGGCCGATGGCATTGATGATGCTGTTGGTAATAAATTCGGTTGGGCCGACAATCAGCACCAGTAATGGCAGCAGGAACGCGCCCCAGCCAACCATTTTGCTCAGACGTTGCAAACCGTTGTTGATACCAATCCACGAGCTTAGGCAAAAAATGCCGCCGGAAAGCAGGATCACAAATGCCTGCACGGTGAAGTTATCGGGTAAACCGGTCAGCGCGGAAAG
>OGOX01002642.1_pt1 | contig 10103 bp, 9 predicted proteins | sample 1552761 | NCBI WGS metagenome assembly OGOX01 (sample SAMEA2580212, study PRJEB22360) | human gut metagenome | biome: human gut; feature: human-associated habitat; material: faeces | place: Denmark | collected 2008/2010 | reverse complement strand
ACGGCTTCGCTCGTCCACGACGATGTGGTGGACGAGAGCGAGGAGCGCCGCGGTCAGGCATCTGTCAACGCTACTTACGATAATAAGGTGGCGGTGCTCGTGGGCGATTACATCCTTTCTACCGCCCTGCTTTGCGTCGCCCGCACCCATTCGGAGCAGATTGTGACCTACTTGGCTGAGCTCGGACGCACGCTTTCCGACGGCGAGATACTCCAACTCTCCAACATCGGACGCAAGGACATCTCGGAGGATGTCTACTACGACGTGATAAAGCAGAAGACAGCTGCCTTGTTCGAGGCGTGCGCTGGCATCGGTGCGCTCTCTTCTGGCGCTTCAGAGGAGGACGTGGAGGCTGCAAAGCTTTTCGGACAGAACCTCGGCATCACCTTCCAGATACGCGACGACATCTTCGACTATTACGACTCGCCCGAGATAGGCAAGCCTACGGGCAATGATATGGCTGAAGGAAAGCTCACGCTCCCCGTCATCTATGCTGTGAATAATGGTGGTGATGAGTCGATGCGCGGTCTTGCTCTGAAGGTGAAAGCACGCACCGTGAGCAGCGATGAAATCGCAAAATTGGTTGCCTATACCAAGGAAAAAGGCGGTATCGAGTATGCTGAGCGCCGTATGTGGGAGTTCCACGCCCAGGCTCAGTGCTTCATCGATGAGCGCGTGAAGCAGCCGGCAGTGAAGGAAGCCCTCCAAGCTTACCTCGACTTTGTAATAAAGAGAACAAAGTAGAATCTTCTGGCAGCGTTTAAGCCGAACTAAGCCTTTCTAAGCCTCTTTACGCCTTGGCATAGGAAGGCTTAAGAAGGCTTAGTTCGGCTTATTTCTTAGAAAGGCTTAGTTCGGCTTATTCCTAAAGAGGCTAATAGCACCTTAGTACCCTCTATATTCCTTTCTGGCTTTCGTCATTTGTTCCTTAACGCCACCATTCTCCACAAACTGTATCTCCAGCTTCTCTATCAGCTTATTCAGTAGCCAATCGGTTTGGTGAATAAGCGTGATGGCGATGTTGGCTATTGTCTCGGCAGACCGCTCCGGCATCGCCTTCCGATAGTATTCACTATCATTATGAGCTGCGCAGGCACGTTTTGTTTGCGCAAGACGTGCGTCGTCAGGTTGCCATTGTTTCAACCCTCTTACACGAAGGAAGTCTTCGTAGTCTACAAGCAGTTCTTGTAGACTCGCTTTTGCCACATTCGTTAGCTTTATCTCCGTCTCTTTTGATGTGTTGCCTGCTGCAGCACCTTCTGCTATATTCTGTTTACCCGATCGAGCCGCCTGCACCATCTGGTCGATTGTGCGGTCGCCCTTTTCAAGGTAGTGGTGAGCAAAATAGAATGTGACATCATACACACACTCCGCCTTTTGATAGGCAATGAGGTTTTTGTAGGAACCACCATGAGGAAGAAATGGTTGTGGGGTAGGCATAAGGTTGTAGGTTTTAAGGGTTGGTAGGATAGTTTTTGGGGGGAGCTTTTTTGCGAGTAGGCCTTTCTAAACCTTCTTGGGGCTAAGCCTCTTTGGGAGCTAAGCCGAATTAAGCCTTTCTAAGCCTATTTAAGCCAAGGCGTAGTAAGGCTTAAGAAGGCTTAGTTCGGCTTATTTCTTAGAGAGGCTTATTTCGGCTTAGAAAGCCTAAGAGTCTCCTTAGAAGAACTTAATCTGTTCGCCCTTCAGCTCGCTGAGGAGCATGTTTGCGAGGCGTGATGTGCCGAGGCGGAGCCACTTGTTGGTGAGCCACTTCTCGCCCAGAACCTCCTTCACGATGGTGTAGTAGGTGATGGCGTCCATAACCGTGTTGATGCCGCCAGCGGGCTTGAAACCGATCTGTATGCCCGTTTCATTGTAGTATTCCTTGATAGCCTGACACATTACGTATGCAGCCTCCGGAGTAGCGGCAGGCTCCAACTTGCCGGTAGAAGTCTTGATGTAGTCGGCACCGGCGTACATGGCGAGGATAGATGCCTTCTTGATGTTAGAAGCGGTCTTGATAGCGCCAGTCTCGAGGATAACCTTCATGGCTACGTCCTCGCCGCAAGCTGCCTTCTGCTCCGAAATCTCGTCGCAAACGCCCTCGTAGTCGCCCGAGAGGAACTTGCCAACCGGCATCACGATATCGATCTCTGTAGCACCGTCAGCCACAGCGAGCGATGCTTCAGCCACCTTCACCTCGATACGAGCCTGAGAAGAAGGGAATGAGCCGCTAACGCAAGCAATCTCTACGCCGTCTACCTCCAAAGACTCTGCAACGGTCTTTGCGAAGCACGGATATACGCAGATGGTAGCCACGTGGGGCAGTTCCGGATACTCGTTGTCGAAGTCGTTCACACGCTCTGTGAAGGCGAGTACGCTTGTCTCTGAGTCGGTGGTCTTCAGGGTTGTGAGCTCAATGCTGCCGAAGAGGAATTTCTTCACTTCCTCTGTGTCGTTCTGCGGCACCTTCTCAGCGATAATCTTGCGTACAGCCTCGCGAACAGCGTTGTCGTCGAGGTCGGTGTTGTACTTAGCGAGAGCCTCTTCGTACTTGCTTGGCTCCTGCTTCTTTGCCTCCTGGTCGTGGAGGATAACGTCTTTAATGATTCCCATTGTTGTTAATATGTTTTGGTTTGTTGTTGTCTTTATTTCTAAGCCTTTTTAAGCCTTTCTATGCCTTTCTAAGCCTTGAGTATAGGTTGTTTTATTGCTTTAGCTTGGGGTTGTTCTTATGGCGGTCGTGGTCGCGTTTGGTCTTTTTCTCGAAGCTCTTCTGTAGAGCTTCCGTAAGGTCTACGCCGGTCTGATTAGCCAGACAGATAAGAACCCACAGAATATCCGCCATTTCTTCGGACGGATCGTGCGATTCGCCCTCTTTGAAACTCTGGTCGCCGTAGCGACGAGCCATGATGCGAGCCAGTTCGCCCACCTCTTCAGTGAGGCAAGCCATGTTCGTAAGCTCGGAGAAATAGCGCACGCCGTACTCCTTTATCCAGCTGTCTACAGCCTCTTGTGCTTCCTTTATTGTCATATCGTTATATGTGATGTTATATCTCCAACGACTGTCCCATAAGCTTCATGTATAGGATGTATACAAGCCAAATGGCGAGTGTCGCGATGAAACAAATACGGAATTCTTAATAGTCTATTCCTTGTTCTTCGTGTCCATGCAGATAGTTACTGGCCCGTCGTTAAGAAGCTCCACCTTCATGTCTGCTCCGAACTCTCCGGTAGCCACTTCCTTGCCGATTGCATCGCTCAGTTTGCGGCAGAATTCCTCGTAGAGCGGCACGGATATCTCGTGACGAGCCGCGCGGAACCACGACGGGCGGTTGCCCTTTTTGTATGAAGCGTAGAGCGTGAACTGGCTCACCACTAAAGCCTCGCCCTCCACATCCACGAGCGAACGGTTCATAACGCCGTTCTCGTCGTCGAAGATGCGCAGTGCTGCCACCTTCTTCACGAGCCAGTCTACGTCCTCAGACGTGTCGGCTTCCTCCACGCCGAGGAGCAGAAGGAGTCCGTTTCCGATAGATGATTTGATGCTGCCGTTGATGGTTACTGATGCGTGCTGCACGCGCTGTATTACTGTTCTCATTTCTTGTCTCCGATAGAGTAGTATTGTTATTGTTTGCTGAGCGGTTATCGGCTCTGCAAAGTTGTTTGATTATTTTCCACAAAGTTAATATAAATACTTGAGAAAACGGTATTTATTTGCCGAAATGCGCTGCAATAAGCTTTGCTTTTGCTGTGCCGACCGCTGCTGCGAGTTCCTCTTGGCTTGCCTCACGCACACGTTTCACGCTCTTGAACGCCTTCAGAAGTGCGTCGCGTGTTGCCGGACCGATGCCCTTGATATCGTCCAGTTCGCTGTGCAGGGCGTGCTTCGATCGCTTGTCGCGGTGGAACTGTATGGCATAGCGGTGCACCTCGTCCTGTATCTGCGTCAGAACATGGAACAGTTCGGAGTTGGTCTTCAGCGCGATGGTCTGCGGCGGATTGCCGTAGAGCAGCTCGTTCGTTCGGTGACGATTGTCCTTTGCAAGTCCGGCGATAGGGATGTCCAATCCTAATTCGCCCTCCACAACCTCTCTCACGACGCTCATCTGTCCCAATCCACCGTCAGTGATGATAAGGTCGGGCAGGGCAACACCCTCCTCAACCATGCGCGAGTAGCGACGGCGCACCACCTCCTGCATCGAGGCATAGTCGTCCGGGCCCACGACGGTCTTTATGTTATACTTGCGATAGTCCTTTTTTGACGGTTTCATGCCCTTGAACACCACGCAACCAGCCACCGCATCCGTGCCCGATATGTTAGAGTTGTCGAAGCATTCTATGTGATAAGGTAGTTTCTCGAGCTGCAGTTTCTGCTGCAATTCCTTCATCAGGCGTGTCTGTTTCTGCTCGGGGTTGAGCTTTTCGGTCTGCTTCAAGCGGTCGAACTTATATTGCTTGCAGTTCATCTCGCCTAACTCCAATAGGTGTTTCTTGTCGCCGCGCTGCGGCACGAAGAACTGCGCATCGTTCAGTGTCCACTCCATCTCGAACGGTACGATGATCTCCTTCGCCTTGCTCTTGAACCTCTCCCTAATTTCCGGAATAGCGGTTAGCAGCAGCTCCTGGTCGGTTTCATCGAGCTTGCGCTTGTATTCGAACGTGAAACTCTGGTTTACGGCTCCATTCTTCACGTGTATATAGTTGATGAACGCCGTGCGGTTGGTGTCGTCGTCCACGATGGTGAACACGTCAACGTCAGCGATGGTATGGCTCACAACCTCACTTTTGGCGCAGAAATTCTCTATAAGCAGGTACTTCTGCTTCAGCTCCTCCGCTTCCTCAAACTTCAGCTCGGCTGCTTTCTGCTGCATTTGCTCGAACACATGCTGCGAGAGTTGGCGCGTGTTGCCCTTCAAAATCTCCCGTGCCTGCGCTATCGCCGCCTGATAATCCTCCAACGACTGCTTTCCGCAGCACGGTGCTTTGCAGTTGTGTATGTGATACTCCAAGCACGGCTTGTATTTACCCTGTTCGATGCCTTCCTTCGTTATTATCTGGCGGCACGTGCGCGGCTTGTATAGTTTGTGTATCAACTCCAGCACGGCGAACATGCTACCTGTGTGCGAGTATGGACCGAAGAATGTGCCGTATCGCTTGTTCACCTGTCGTGTCTTGAACACCCGCGGCAGATACTCGTTCGTGATGCAGATGCTCGGGTATGTCTTGCCGTCCTTCAGCAGCACGTTGTAGCGTGGGTTGTATTTCTTTATAAGACTGTTTTCGAGGAGTAGGGCATCCTCTTCGGTGTTCACCACCGTGTAGCTTATGTCCTCAATCTTCGACACAAGCACCTTGGTCTTGAACCTGTCCACCTCTTTGTGAAAATAGCTCGATACACGCTGCTTCAAGCGCTTCGCCTTGCCTACATATATTATAGTGTGGTCGGCATCGTAGAACTGATAGCTGCCCGGCTTGTCGGGCATGTTCAGTACGATGTTCTTCAACCGCTCAATGCGCTTTTCGTTTTCTTCTTTTGTCATATAACTTGCTTGAAACTAAGTGTTTTGCTATTATTTGTTTCACGTGGAACTTAAAAGGCTATGGCGCGAGCCATAGCCTTGTGTAGGGGGCTTTAGGGGGTGCAGTGGTCTCCACTGCACCAACCAAGTAGAAAGTGCACCAATCAAGTGGAGATCCTCGGATTGCTTTGTTGGTGCAGCTGAGACAGCTGCACCCCCTTTAGAATGCTGTTTGTTTTGTTGGTGCAGTTCTTAGGGGGTGCACTTGTCTCCGCTCGGCTTTGCCGCTTGCCAGAGCAAGAAGTGTACCAACCAAGTAGTAACTAAAGCAAGAAGTGCACCAACCATGTAGAGACTCCTATATTGCTTTGTTGGTGCAGCTGAGACAGCTGCACCCCCTGAGAGTGTGTCCCCTGGAATTAAATCTTGATAAGCGATGTTATTTCGATGTCTTCGTCGAATCCTTCGCGTCCGTTGAGACCTTCGTTGACGAGCTCGATGATGAAGTTGGCGTAAACCTTCTTCGGGTGGAACTTCTTCACGAGGTTGCACGCAGCCTTCATTGTTCCGCCGGTGGCGAGGAGATCGTCGTGCAGTAAGATTACGTCGTCTTCACCGATGGCGTCCTTGTGAATCTCGATGGTGTCCTTGCCATACTCCTTAGCGTAGCTCTCCTGTACGGTGTCGCAGGGCAGCTTGCCCGGCTTACGGCACAATACAACGCCGGCACCGAGGCGCAGTGCGAGTGCTGACGACATTACGAAGCCGCGCGACTCGATGCCCACGATCTTAGTGATGCCCTTGTCTTTGTACAGCTCGTACATCTCGTCGCAGATTTCCTGCAGACACTCGTTGTTCTTGAATAGAGTTGTAACGTCGCGGAAGTTCACTCCCTTCTTTGGCCAATCTGGTATGCAACGCAGATTGTCAAGCAATAGTTTGTTGTTCATTTTCAAATATTTAATTGTTGTTTGTTTACTTGAATGTTTCACGTGTAACGAAGCGACGGCGAGCCGTCCTTATCGTTTCATCAGCACCAAGAGCACGTTGATGTCGCTGGGCGACACGCCGGGGATGCGCGCTGCTTGTCCGAGTGTCTCGGGGTTGATGCGTGTTAGCTTCTGTCTGCCTTCGGTAGATATCTCGTGCAGCTCTGCGTAGTTGAAGTGCCCTTTGATGTGTATGTCCTCCAGACGGTGCATCTTGTCAGCCACGAGTCGTTCGCGTTCGATGTATCCCTTGTACTTTATCAGTATCTCCGCTGCCTCCACAATCTCCGCCTGACGCGTGTCGTTGGTCTGCAGCGCAGCCTGTAGGGTAGGGAGTGCGGATGCTATCTGCTCGATGCTCAGTTGCGGACGCGCCACCAGTCCTGCTATCGTTGTGCCGAACTGCATCGGTGTCGTTCCGAAGCGTTCGAGCGCGTCGTTGATGTCACGCGGTTTCACGTTCGTCTGGTCGCAGTAGCGCACGATACGCTCTATCTCCGTCTTCTTCTTCAGCCAGTGGTCGTAGCGTTCGCGCGTTGCGATGCCCAGTTCGTAGGCTTTCTCCGTGAGACGTGCGTCGGCGTTGTCCTGGCGCAGCAGTATGCGATACTCGGCACGCGAGGTGAACATGCGATACGGCTCGTCCACGCCCTTCGTGGTGAGGTCGTCGATGAGCACGCCGATATACGCCTCGTCGCGTTTCAGGACGAACGGGTCGGAGCCGCCACAGTAGAGCGCAGCGTTCACGCCAGCCATCAGTCCTTGTCCGCCTGCCTCCTCATATCCAGTCGTGCCGTTCACCTGACCGGCGAAGAACAGTCCGCCGACGAGCTTCGACTCTAACGACGGCTTCAGCTGCGTAGGGTCGAAGTAGTCGTACTCTATAGCGTAGCCCGGTCGGTAGACGTGTATGTCGCGGAACGCCGGAATCTTCTTCAGTGCCTCTATCTGCACCTCCATCGGCATCGACGACGAGAATCCGTTCATGTACATCTCGTTCGTGTCCTCGCCCTCCGGCTCCAGGAACAGCGGGTGCTGATCCTTGTCGGGGAAGGTCATCAGCTTCGTCTCTATTGACGGGCAGTAGCGTGGTCCGGTCGACTGTATCTGTCCGTTGTAGAGTGGGGAGTCGGCGATGGCTGCTCGCAGCGTGTCGTGCACCTCCTTGTTGGTGTATGTTGTCCAGCACGGCAGCTGCTTGAGGTGTCGTGGCGCGGTCATGTACGAGAATCCGTGGTAGTCGGTCTCGCCCGGCTGCTCCTCCATATCCTCGAAGTGCACCGAGCGTCGGTCTATGCGCACCGGCGTTCCCGTCTTCATTCGCGCTGCCGTTATGCCGTGTCGTGTGATGCTCTCTGTGAAGTGTAGCACAGCCGGCTCGGCGCATCTGCCTCCCGGCACCTTACGCTTGCCCACGTGCATCAGTCCGTTGAGGAATGTTCCGGCGGTGATGACCACTGCCTTTGCTCTGAGCGTAACGCCCCACACCGTCTCCACGCCCACTGCCTCGCCGTTCTCCACGAGCAGCTCGCAGGCTTCGTCCTGCCAGATGTCGAGGTTGTCGGTGCGGTCGAGCTGCGCGCGCCATTCCCAGATGAACTTCTCGCGGTCGCACTGCGCTCTCGGGCTCCACACCGCTGGTCCTTTGCCTCGGTTGAGCATACGGAACTGTATCGACGTGGCATCGGTGACGAGTCCCATCCTTCCGCCCAGTGCGTCTATCTCGCGCACTATCTGTCCTTTGGCGATGCCGCCGACGGCGGGGTTGCAGCTCATCTGCGCCAGTTTGTTCATATCCATCGTCACGAGGCATGTCTTTGCGCCCATGCGTGCTGCAGCTGCTGCTGCTTCGCATCCGGCGTGTCCGCCGCCGATGACGATAACGTCGTATTTCAATATCATATCTTGTTGCGTTGTTTGCTTTGCTGTTGTTTCTTGCTGTGGTCGTTCTCCCACGGATTTCTCTTGTAGGAGGGTATGGCATCCTGCCATACCCACGCCACCTGCTGCCAATCCTCCCACAGATTTCACAGAATTCACGGAAGCTTCTGGCAGAGGATATTCTCCCACAGATTTCACAGATGCTCACAGATTTTTAGGCTGCGTTAGTTGCTCCTAATCTGTGCGCATCTGTGTCTATCTGTGGGAGGCTTTCTCTGCCAGACGGTTCTGTGTGTTCTGCGTGTTCTGTGGGACACTCTCCCCATTTGCTTTGTTGGTGCTGCAGAGGCAGCTGCGCCAGCGTGGTAGTATTCTCCCACGGAATCCACAGATGGTTAGGCTGCGTTATTGGCGGCGTGGGTATGGCAGGGATGCCATACCCTCCTAATCTGTGCGCATCTGTGCCTATCTGTGGGAGGCACTTCTCTGCCAGAAGGTTCTGTGTGTTCCGCGTGTTCTGTGGGAACTCTCTCCCCGTCTGCTTGGTTGGTGCACTTGAGACAAGTGCACCCCCTAAGAGTGCCCCCTGAAAGTGCCCCCTCTGCCATAGGATTGCGTTCGCCGTCCGATTAGATTGCGTCCGCCACCCAATCGGATTCCGTCCGCCGTCCAATCGGATTGCGTTCGCCATCCGATCAGATTCCGTCCGCTGCACGATGCCATAAGTAGAGTGTGTATCCTGCGGAGATTGCGCTGCAATACACAGTGTGTTTACGTTCTGCATCCTTTTATGTTCGCAAAATTAAGAAATAAATTCGATTTTTGATGTGAAATAATTTGATTTATCATCAAATTTCAGTATTTTTGCAGCTTGAAAGGATGTGTCCTTACCTATTATATAGTATATGCGCGGGGAGCAGCCTCTATTACGCACGAAGAAACATCAATAATTTTATCAATTAATAATTTAAATTTCAAATCATTTATGTGGTTAATCAATTCATCAATCGGTAGAAAAGTAGTGATGGCCCTCACTGGCGTCGCACTTGTTCTATTCCTGACATTCCACATGTCAATGAATGTTGTTGCCCTCTTCTCGGGAGACGCTTACAACATGATTTGTGAGTTCCTTGGCGCCAACTGGTATGCCGTAGTAGCAACAATGGGTCTTGCTGCCCTCTGCGTTCTCCACTTCGTTTACGCCTTCTGGCTCACGATGCAGAACCGCGCAGCCCGCGGCAACTCTCGTTACGAGGTTACAGCAAAGCCTAAGGGCGTAGAGTGGGCATCGCAGAACATGCTTGTGCTCGGCATCATCGTAGTGCTCGGTATGTTGCTCCACCTCTTCAACTTCTGGTACAACATGATGTTCGCAGAGCTCCTCGGCTTCGAGGGCGTATGCGCACCTGCTGACGGCTTCGGCTGGATCCAGGAGACATTCAAGAACCCGGTTTACGTTGTCCTCTACATCGTATGGCTCGTAGCCCTCTGGTTCCACCTCTCACACGGTTTATGGAGCGCAATGCAGACATTCGGCTGGAATGGTAAGGTATGGTTCAACCGTTGGAAGGTTATCGGTCAGGTTTACTCAACCCTCCTCATCCTCGGTTTCCTCGTAGTAGTAATTGCTTTCGCTCTTGGTTGCGCACCGAGCCTTTGCTGCTAATTCAACATTCAACATTCAAAAATCATAATTTCTATTATGGCTAAGACAATTAATTCAAGAATC
>OGOX01002639.1_pt1 | contig 10108 bp, 6 predicted proteins | sample 1552761 | NCBI WGS metagenome assembly OGOX01 (sample SAMEA2580212, study PRJEB22360) | human gut metagenome | biome: human gut; feature: human-associated habitat; material: faeces | place: Denmark | collected 2008/2010 | reverse complement strand
GGGAAATACCTGTGCGATCCAGTCTGACAATATGTTTGTGGGCAATCAGCGGGGAGCATTCCTCCAGAAATTGCGGCGGTCTGCCGGAGAAGATGTGTACCTGCAGGGCGCTCTGTATCTTCTGGAAACAGATGCGGCACAGCGCCATGCCCTGTTGGAGAAACTGGCAGAAAGGGAGTGTACGAGAACGGAAGAAGCCCTGTTTGTACTGTCGTTATTTGATGATAGGGAACGCGGCTATGAGGTGATGCATACCCAACTCAGTCATCTATTCACACAAAATCTGACACTTTCACTGGTATATGATTTTGGTGTGCTGGAATGGTTCATCCGGTTCTATGCAGAGCAGGCAAAGAAATACCGCGGGAAAGCCGACCTGGTGCTGCGCACGCTGATGAAACTGCCGTATATGAATATGAAGCCCGACAGCCGCGAATTTTCGGTTTTGACTAAAGCAGGGTATCGCTGCGATGAAATCATTTTGGCAAATTCTCTCGCTGTATGGGCGGACAGGCTGCCGGACCGGTTGAGTTCCAAGAGTATCACTGCCGAGAAAATCGCAACAGCGTGTGGGCGGATGCTTCTGAATGCTCCAAAGGATTTTTCGGAAGAATTTTACGAGTATCTTGGCTGGCTGTTTCAGTTCTATAACAGCTTTACGGTCAAGTACGAAGGATTTCAGGGACTCTGGGAAGCGGTTCAATATGGTTTGAACCCCACAGCACCGAAAACACTGTTATGGATGAATCAAACGATACAGAAGGATTTTCCGTACCGATTTGATGTGTTTGATCCTCAGTACGATAATCTGGCGAAGGAACTGGAGCGGGATAACTATATGGAGTTGTTTACCCTGCAGATGCTGCATTCCAGGCAGAGGATCCCTTTGAAACAGTGGCTTTCCAGATATCAGGAACTGACCGGAGCTGACTATGGAGAATATTTCAGAAGTTGGCATACGAACGGTAGGCGGGCATTTGCCTTTCTGGTGGAAAAGAAGGAAATCAATCTATGGGAGTTTTTCAAGCAGCATCGGCAAGATGGTGAAGATGCGCCACAACTGAAACTGCTGCGGGAGTATGCCCTGAGAATTTCAAGTTGGAGGTGTTTCCGGTTTGTAGAGAGGCTACTGGCTGAGTACACTTTTTCCCAACTTCAAACGATATTTGGCAAGCGGTTTTACTTTCACGAATGCTTTGTCAGGAGTGAGGGGTATTACAGCAGAAGGGAATATAAAACATACATCAGCCGTCCATTCCTATCTGCAGAGCAGCATCGACAGCTCTATGACTGGGTGGAGCGTTCAGTTTTCCAGACTGAGCCGGAAAAATATGAGGACTTCGTTTTAAGTGCCTTAAAAGCACCGGAGATCCAACGCCTTTATGATAAAAAAGCGCTGGCAGCGGTGTTGCGGCAGTTTTTGCTCCACAGGGAGTATAACGGCTATGAAATCAACCGGCTGAAGGAAACATTCTATTCCAAGGAAGAGTTGGAGGATGAGCACAGAGCCGAAGCTGAGAGAAAGGAGCAGGAAAAACGACTGGAGCAGGAAAAACGGACCATACAGAAACGGGAAAAGCTGCAGCAACTTTATAACGGCAGCGCCGAATCTCTTGTGAAATTCATAGGGGGATATTATTACAGGGATGAGAAGAAAGAGGTACTGGATATGGCATTTGATAAGTTGGTGGAATGGCCCGCCGGTTGTGTGCAGACAATGGATGCCAAAGATGCACACGCCTTTTTTGAGCTGTGTGGTGAACTGGTAAAGTCTGAACCCCGGCCAAGGCATGAGATTTTGAATATGGTACTGACACTGATCGGAGGTGAAGCAGCATGAGAAATACATTAAAACATCTGACCCTATTGACCAGAATGAAAGATGACGGATTGCTTCCGACGCTTACAGGCAGCTTTTCAGAGGATGCCATAGCGCAGGCATGTGGACAGGTGGAGACACTTCAATTACAGGAACGGCTGCACATCCGAAAGACAAAGCGGATACAGGAAGAACTGGTTCGGGTGCCGGACTTTGCAGCGCTCTATGGTACGTTGTGCAGGCAGGAGATTGGCGATGAAGAAATTGCTTCAGCCTTAGAGTCGGCAGACGGGTATGGAGAGAGACTGACAGCGTATTCCCAAGAGCAGGTGCTGGCAGTCATGAAATTGGAACTGTTGCCTTCCCTGAGGTTTGAATACCTGAAATACTATTTTCCCTTTGTGATGTATGAAGAAGAGGAGCAGGTCATATTGGATAACCTGCAGACTTTTCCCATTGCGGAGTGGAAGGGACTTTCCATGCTGACGGAGCACCAGCGGGATATGATACGGCAGTCGTTTCTTGGTTCGTATCTGTTTTGCTGGCATCAAAATGAACGGAAAGCTCTGGAACTGTTGGAACAGAATCGTCCGCTCCAGAGAGTCTGCATCTTGCTTTATCGGTATGGTGTGCGGCTGTTTCTGTCAGTAGAACGCCTGAAAGCTCTCCGGTGGATGAAAATGACCGATGTGGGAAAATTCCGCCGGCTGTTGGCTGTATTTGAATATGACGCAGAGGATTTGTCTGCTTTTTTTGACCTCTGGCTGGACAACCATGCCGGACAATATGACCTCAACTGGTTTATCTCCCAGCCACATCCTTTGAGCAAGGAACGGAGGGAAGAAATTTTATGCAACCAACTGAGTTATCTGAATGCTCTGTATGCCGGCAGGCTCCATCTGGATTTTAATGCTGTCCGGCAATTCCAGTTTTCAATTCTCATTTATGCGGTGGAGCATAGAAAAAAGCATTTTTTGGAATTGGTGAATCAGAACAGTGAAGTGTTCCTGTCCTTGGGGCGATACTCTCTATTGTTTGAGCCGGGCTTTTGTGAGCACTGTAACATCAATTCCCTGACGCTGAAGAATTTGAAAGCCAGCGATTCTGTGAACCGCAGCGACAGCTTTTTTACGCTTCTGGAAGAAGGGCAGCAGTACACCTTTGAGGAAATGTATCAGCTTTGGCATCAGAAAGAGGTTTATGTCCGGTTATACACTATGCTGACACCTCTTTCCATAGATCAGCGTTTGCTGACACTGCGGCAGCTGATAAAACGGGATCTGGTCAGCCAATATACAGGAGATGCAGAGTTGGAGCAGCTTGGAAAATGTCTGTTGGAAAGGCCGTTTAGCGAATGGTATCGGGGTTCATTTGGACATATCTGTGGGCTGACCCGGCGGATTGCCATGGGGCTGCTACAACACTATACGCAGCTGCAGGCATTCATACCGGATTTCACTACAGAGTCGGATGCGGTATTTGCCCTCAATAATATGAAGGCTCTTTTGGAAATGACGGATTGGAAGCAGGTGCGGAAAGATATTCTGACAACAGATGCAGACTGGCTGGATCTAAAAGAAAAACTGGCATTTTCGGACGATTTTGTGGAGCAGAACCGGGAGACTGTCACGGAATTTTTACTGCAGGGCGGCGCGGCTATGGTATGCGCTCTCTATGGGGAACTGGACGGGCAGGAGCTGGCTGTTGAAGCGCTGCGACGGATCGTACAGGCTGAATTGATGGGCCAGTTCTATAAACTCAAATATTTTGCTGGTGACCTGCAGCGTGAGATTCGCTACCCTGTCAGCGAGATGCAGGAGAGCCTCTGGAAGAAAAATCTTTCGTTGGCGCGAGGTGCATTTTGGGCAGAAGAGGTGGATGATTTTTACCACACGCTGCGGCTTGGTGAACTTCCTCATAGTACCTGCTTGTCTTACCGTACTGGAAGCCAGAGGGAGTGCCTGTTAGCTGCCTTTGACTCTAATAAGAAGATTGTCCTTGTGAAAAAGGATGAAGCGGTGGTGGCTCGTGCCTGTCTCCGCTTGACAAAAGGTGCATTTCAAAAACCGCCTGCCGTCGATTTTTCTTTTGCTGATCTGTCGCAGGAGAACATGGATATCGGAAAGCCTGTCACCAGTGAGAAGCCTGTGCTGTTCCTGGAGAGTATCTATACTTTCGGACTCAATGATATTGAAAAAGAGGAAGTAATGAAACTGGCAGTTTCCCTGACAACACAGAAAGCGGCAGAGCTGGGTGTTGTGGCAGTACTTGCAAGACGGTATCTGGGCTGCTATGAACGGGATGAGTATGTGCTTGCACCGTTCTATGTGTACATCTCAAAATCCAAAAACGGATGGCAGTATCTGGACTCTTTGGGTGGAGCGGCATATACCTCAGCAAAAGAGGAGTATGTAGAGCACCCCTTCCTGGTCATGCAGACTGCCATGCATCAAGCAGAGGCAAATAGCAGAAATGAGGTGTATTATGAATAATAGGACAATGGCAACAGTTTATGTGAATCAAGATAGCATTTCCGTCAAGACCTGTTCCAGAAAAGGTTGCTCACCGCAGCGCTTTATTATTTTGAAAAAGGAATTGCAGCGGTTGGAGGAGAAAAAGTATTTGATCACCAAAGATATCCATTCCTATGCAGAACTGCGGCTGTGTGATGCCGTAGGCGGTGCCAAAGTGCTGGAGTTTTCCTTCACATGGCTGAAGGATGCTGGCAGAGACAGCGTTTCCGGTTATACCGAGAGAATAAGACTGCCTTATGAGCCGTTCCGCTCATATGCGGCAGGTGAGAAAGAAACCGTTGATGGAACATGGTGGCGGCTGCTGTCCATCCCGGAACAGAGCAGACCAAAGCTAGAGTTTCACAGCCGGAAAAATCTCAAGGCCGTAGTAGAGAATCCTATCCTGCGGCACAAACTGGGGAAGTTTCTGGATCAGCATTTTAACTGGTACAACTACGAACGCATCGTCCTGACGGATGATTACCTGCCTTACAGCTTCTTTTTTGAGGGTTACACGGTACATGGCACAAAAACCTGTGGCGGAGTAATCCTGCATGGTGGAGAGAACATACAAACGGCGAAATACGGGATACATACTTAACAGGTTAATAGGAACGGAGCCGCAGGTCAGAGATGATCTGCGGCTCTTTATGTAAGCATAATCACAATAGTCAGCTTGTACTATTCGAGATAAAGAACTATAATGTACTCTGTGGAGGTGCGAAATGGACTATATGACATTGAAAGAGGCCGCCGAAAAGTGGGGCGTGACACCTCGTAGGGTAAATTATTATTGTGCTGGTGGGCGTATCCCCGGCGCTGTGAAAATGGCCGGTGTTTGGCTGCTCCCTAAAACTGCGGAGAAGCCGATTGATGGTCGAACAAAACAAGGAAAGGTAAAAAAGTATGAGTAATATATTACTTCTTGAAGATGATCTAAGCCTGATTAACGGGCTTTCTTTTGCTTTCAAAAAGCAGGGATTTGAATTAAATATCGCCAGAACGCTCAAAGAAGCGGAGGAATTGTGGACAGACGGAAAATATGATTTGTTGGTGTTGGACGTATCTCTGCCAGATGGGTCTGGCTTTGAATTTTGCAAAAGAGTTCGACTTACATCAAAGGTGCCAATTATTTTTCTGACGGCTTCGGATGAGGAAACAAGTATTATTATGGGGCTGGATATTGGAGGTGATGACTATATCACAAAACCGTTCAAACTGGGGGTTCTCGTTTCAAGGATTAACGCCTTACTTCGACGTGCAAATTCTTTTCAAGCAGCAGACACAGAATTGCAGTCGAATGGCATCAAGGTTCTTTTGCTGCAAGGACAGGTTTTCAAAAATGGGGAGCTGTTGGATTTGACTGCCGCGGAATACAAGCTACTGTGCTTGTTTATGAGAAACCCAAGCATGGTGCTGACAAAGGGACAAATTTTAGATAAGCTATGGGATTGCGACGGGAATTATATCGACAGTAGTACCCTTACGGTCTATATGCGTCGGCTTCGTATGAAGATCGAGGATAATCCAAGCGAACCACAAATGCTCCTGACTGTTCGAGGTATGGGATATAAATGGAATATTATCGGGTGAGGTGCAGAATGAAGATACTGGCAAATAAAGAAATCAAAAATCTATTTCATTCGCTTTCACTGGTTTTTGGGGTTACATTTCTCTTAGCCGAGGTTTTTCTATGGCTATCATATCGCCGGCTTTCTCTGTTATTGCTAATCCTTTTTCTATTGGCTGGTGGTGCTGTATGGGCAGTCTGCTTTGTATATTTTAATCGGCAAAATCAGATCATGGAGCAGGCGATATTACAAATCAATGCGTATCTTGATGGTGATCGCAATGCCCGTATTGAATGTGACAATGAGGGCGAATTGTACCGACTGTTTCATTCCATCAATTCTTTAGCGGCAGTGTTAAATGCCCATGCAGATAACGAGTTACGAGAGAAAGAGTTTTTGAAAAATACAATCTCCGATATTTCACACCAACTGAAAACACCGCTGGCAGCACTCAATATTTATAACGGACTCCTTCAAGACGAGGATATAGAAGTGTCCTCCGTGAAAGAATTTGCGGGTTTGTCTGAGCAGGAACTTGACCGTATCGAAACACTGGTGCAAAGTCTGCTCAAGATTACAAGATTGGATGCCGGAGCCATTGTCTTGGAAAAGAACGCAGAAAATGTTGCAGATATGATGCGGGATATTGAACTGCATTTTGCATATAGAGCCAGACAGGAAAAGAAAGAAATCATTCTGTCTGGCTCGGATCATCTTTCTCTTTTTTGTGATCGTGATTGGTTGAATGAGGCAATCGACAATATTGTGAAAAATGCGTTTGACCATACAGAAAGTGGTGCAACAATTCGTGTTGCGTGGAAGGAGTTGCCGTCTGGTGTCCAAATTGTGATAACGGATAATGGATGCGGCATCCACCCAGAGGATATACATCACATCTTCAAGCGGTTTTATCGCAGTCGTTTTTCTAAGGACAAGCAAGGGATTGGACTGGGATTACCTTTGGCAAAGGCAATCGTTGAAGCACATAACGGCACCATTGAGGTTGACAGCGAATTAGGTATCGGGACAACTTTCACAATGAATTTTCTGATTCCTACAAAATTGTAGGCTGGCTGTAGGCTTACAGTAAGATTCAGGTGCTATTCTCTCACACATAGGCAGGACAAACAAAGACAGCCTGCCTATATCGCAAAATCATTCAGAAAGAGGTGTTTACACTATGAACTTATTAGAAGTCAAAAATATCAGTAAGACCTATGGCAACGGAGAAACCGCTGTCAAGGCATTAAAGGATGTCAGCTTTTCTGTTCCAAAGGGCGAGTATGTGGCAATCGTCGGGGAATCCGGTTCTGGTAAAAGTACACTGCTGAATATGATCGGTGCTTTGGACACGCCAACATCTGGCAAGGTTCTGATTGACGGCAAGGACATTCTTGCCATGAACGATCGAAAGCTGACCGTTTTCCGCCGGAGGAATATCGGCTTTATCTTTCAGGCGTTTAACCTTATCCCGGAGTTGACGGTGGAACAAAATATTATTTTTCCGCTGTTGTTGGATTATCAAAAGCCGGATAAGAGATATTTGGAGGAACTGCTGACGGTTTTGAATTTGAAAGATCGTCGTAATCATTTACCCAGTCAGCTTTCCGGCGGTCAACAGCAGAGAGTGGCGATTGGCCGCGCATTGATTACCCGTCCTTCTCTGATTCTGGCAGACGAGCCAACAGGAAATTTGGACTCACAAAACAGCAGTGAGGTCATAGCATTGCTCAAAGAAACATCGAAAAAATACGAGCAGACCATCATTATGATTACCCACAACCGCAGTATTGCGCAAACGGCAGACCGGGTATTACAGGTATCGGATGGCACTTTGACTGATTTTGGGAGGTGCCGTGAATGAAAAGCTATCTTAGTCTCATTCCCATCTCCGCAAAGGTGCGCAAGCGGCAAAATCGTATGACTGTCTTGTGTATTATCATTTCGGTGTTTCTTGTCACAGCTATTTTCAGTGTTGCTGACATGATGATACGAACAGAAAGCGATTTTATGATAAGTAACCATGGAAACTGGCACATTGCAATAAAAAATATTTCACAGAACAATGCGGATGAAATCAGTAATCGTTCAGATGTTACAGCAGTTGGTGTAGCTTCTCAATTTAATTTTGAAGGAGAACAACCGTACCGAGTCAACGAAAAACGAACTGTTTTGTATGGCACCGATGAAGTCTATATTACTCAGATTTCAAATGGAATTGTAGAAGGAACATTTCCGGCAAATGATGAGGAAGTTATGCTTACACCTAATTCTGTAACTGCTTTAGGAGTACAGCTTGGGGATAGTGTAACCTTACATACCCCTGCTGGAGATCGGACATTTACAATCTCTGGCTTTGGCACAGATGATGAAAGCTATTATAACAATCAGACTTATTTGATAGGCTCTTATCTGACACAAAGTGCATTTACTTCTGTTATGGCACAAAACGGAGTAACAAACAATGAGTTGACTTATTATGTGCAGTTTGAAAGTGCAGCGAAAGCGGCAAATGCAATAACAGAACTACAGACACAGTACCAATTATCCGATGGGAGTATTTCTGAAAATACCGGCGTTATGGGCATGGCTGGGCAAAGCAACAATACAGCGATGCAGAGTATGTACGGATTGGCAGCAATTCTATTTGTTTTAGTGTTGTTGGCAGGAATATTGATGATTTCTGGCAGTATGAATAGCATCATTGCGCAACGAACTCAATTTTTTGGAATGTTGCGTTGCATTGGTGCAAGTCGTCAACAAATTATCCGCTTTGTCCGTTTGGAGGCATTGAACTGGTGTAAAACCGCGGTACCTATTGGAGTGGTTTTTGGAACAATAATTAGTTGGATTATTTGTGCCACACTTCATTATGGAATTGGTGGAGAATTTTCTACAACGCCAGTCTTTCAGATCAGCCCTGTTGGACTTATCAGTGGCGTAGTTGTTGGAGTGGTAACAGTATTTTTAGCAGCACAATCCCCAGCAAAGCGGGCTGCTAAAGTTTCACCCATATCTGCGGTTTCTGGCAATGTAGATAATAAATCTTCTGTTAAACACGCTATCAAGTTTAGCTTAGGAAAAATTGATAATTCACTTGGCATACATCATGCGGTTGAAAAAAAGAAAAACTGGTTTCTGATGACGGCTTCCTTTGCACTGACTATTATGCTGGTTTTTTCTTTTTCTGTAATTTTAGATTTTGCAAAGCAACTTGTTCCATCGTTGAGTGTCACATCAGCCGATATAGCATTATCCAGTTATGCAAATAAAATGGATATTGAGCGCAGCCTGGTCGATGAAATCAAAAAAATAGATGGGGTTGCAAATGCTTATGGAAGTAGCTATGTAGAAAACATTCCTGCAACATCTTCAAGAGCAGGAATAGACCATATCAATATTGTTTCTTATGATGATACACTTCTAGATTATTCAAAAGGTAGTATTGCTCAGGGATCATTAGATACAGTTTACGGGAACAGTAACAAAGTGGCAACCGTATTTAATAGAAACAATTCCTTGCACATCGGTGATACCATCCAGTTTGCAGGCGAAGAAGTTGAGATTACTTGCGCTCTATCACAAGGGTTATTCGGAGATGATTTGATTATTATTTGCTCACAGGAAACATTTGACCGTATCATGGGCGATACAAAGTATGGGCTTATTGGAATTCAGTTAGATTCAAACGCTACTGAAGAAACAATAGCAGAAATTAGAAGTCTTGAAAACGATGATATTATCATTACAGATCAGCGTGAAGGCAATAAACAAAATAATGCTACATATTGGGCTGCACGAATTGTTTGTTATGGCTTCTTAGCTATTATCGGAGTTATTTCGCTGTTTAATATCGTCAATAGTATCTCTATGAGTGTATCTGCACGAATTAAGCAGTATGGTGCAATGCGAGCTGTTGGTATGGATAATAGGCAGCTTAAACGAATGATTTCTGCGGAAGCGTACACCTATGCAATTTCTGGTTTGATAGTTGGATGTGGCATTGGACTCCCGCTTAGTCGATTTTTATATAATCGTCTAATTACACATTATTTTGGAATTGAGTGGAGATTTCCTATCCTGTGGTTTGGAATTGTCGTTGCCTTTATCTTCATATCTGCTATTGTGTCTGTTTATGCTCCTGCAAAGAGAATTCGCAATATGTCGATTACTGCAACCATCAATGAATTATAGTTTCATATGTT
>OGOX01002638.1_pt1 | contig 10109 bp, 6 predicted proteins | sample 1552761 | NCBI WGS metagenome assembly OGOX01 (sample SAMEA2580212, study PRJEB22360) | human gut metagenome | biome: human gut; feature: human-associated habitat; material: faeces | place: Denmark | collected 2008/2010 | reverse complement strand
CACACCCCCCGGCACTGGCTGGCCCCCGAACCCGCCTCGAAATCTGAAAAGGAGTAATCACCATGAAGAAATCGCTTCGTTTCGCCAGTGCGGCGCTGGCGCTGACTCTCGCCGCCAGCATGGCGATGCCTGCCTTTGCCGCAGGCAAGTCCGATTTTGCCAAGTCTGAGAACGTCTACGCGGTCATGAACGCCGATGGCTCTATCAAGAGCACCAGCGTCAGCGAGCATCTGTACAACGCCAACGGCCTGTCCGGCGTGACCGATGTTTCTTCCCTGACCGACATCCAGAACACCGAGAGCGATGCCGCCTTCACCCAGGACGGCGAAAAGCTGGTCTGGAACACCGACGACACCGACGTCTATTATAAAGGGACCACCGACCGTGACCTGCCCATCTCGGCCAAAGTCACCTACACGCTGGACGGCGTGACCGACAGCCTGGAGAACCTGATGGGCAAGAGCGGTCACCTGACCATTCAAATCGACCTGACCAACAACGAGACCGGCACCGTGAATGTCAACGGCACCGACCGCACCATCGTCACCCCGCTCATCACGGCGGTGGGCGTCATCTTTGGAGAGGACGCCTCCAATGTGACCGCTGAGCACGGCGTGATCGAGTCTGCCGCCAAGAGCAACGTGGCCGCGTTCGTCACCCTGCCCGGCGTGAAGGATTCGCTGTCCGGCCTGCTGCCGGAGGACCTCTCTACGGTGGAAGATTATTTGCAGGACAGCGTGACTGTGGAAGCCGATGTGGAAAATCTGGCAGCTCCGCAGATCATGCTGGCCGCAGCCACCAGCCCCGATGCGCTGGGCACGGACAATGTCTTTGATCTTGACAGCATCAACGAGCTGACCGACGGCATCCAGCAGCTGAACGACGCAATGAGCCAGCTCATGGACGGTGCGTCTCAGCTGGAAGACGGCGTCTCGCAGCTGGCCGGCGGTACGCTGGCTCTGTTGGATGGTGCATCCCAGCTGAAGACCGGTGTTGCCGCGCTGGACAACGGCCTCGGCCAGCTGACCAACGGCCTCGACACCCTGACCTCCAACAATGCCGCCCTGAATGCCAGTGCCCAGCAGGTGGCCGACGGCGTTCTGGCTTCCGCAAACAAGACCCTGATGGAGGGCGGCCTCATCGACACCCCCATGACCTGGGATAACTATGAAGCCGTCATCGACGAAGTCCTGACCATGAACGACAAGACGCTGGCCGCTGCCCGCAAGAAGATGGTCCGCACCATCTGGGAGCAGGCCCCCAGCTTCAAGGACAGCCAGCTCGACCTGGCCCTCTACCTCTCCGCGACCAAGACCAATCATGACCTGGAAGCAGCCCTCCGCCTGATGCAGAGCTACGATCCCTCCATGATCTGCGGTCTGGTGCAGCTGCTGACCAATGCCGATGCCCAGCAGATCGCCCACGAGGAGCTCAAGCTGCAGGCCGAGAACAGCGACGATATCGCCAGCGTCCGCGCCCTGAAGACCAGCCTGAGCCAGATCCAGTACTTCTTTCCCAGCGTCACCCAGTACACTAACGGTGTCGCCACTGCGGCCGACGGTGCCCACTCCGCCAAGGACGGCAGCGCCCAGCTGGCCTCCGGCAGCAAGACCCTTTACGATGGCGTGAACACCCTGAACAACGGCGTCAGCCAGCTGACCAACGGTGCCACCCAGCTGAGCAATGGCCTGGTCCAGTTCAACGAGGAGGGCATCTCCAAGCTGACCGGCTCGCTGGACACCGACCAGATCCACGCCCTGAAGACGGTCCTGGACGAGATGACCAGTCGCCTGGAGAACTACACCAGCTTCGCCGGTGCACCGGAAGGCGCTTCTTCCAACGTGAAGTTCATCTACAAGACCGGTGAGACCGTGGCCGCCGCCGAGAATACGGCTGTGGCCGAGACCACCACCCAGGAGGGCAACTTCTTCACCCGCCTGTGGGAGCGCATCGTGAATCTGTTCAAGTTCTGAACACTTTGAAGTAGAAGTAAAACAGGAACGCCCCTGTTCAAGTTCTGAATATCTGAATAAAACAGAGACGCCCCCTGGTATCGCAGCGATACCAGGGGGCGTTTTGCTGCCATTTGGCAGGATAGAACGTTCTCAGAACCAGTTGATGTCCACGATGACCAGCTCCGGCGGATTGTTGATGCGGGGGACCGGCGTACCCTTGCCGTCGCCCAGACCGCGGCTGATGATGAGGGAGGTGTCGCCGATCTGATGCAGACCCTCGGTCAGCGTTGGCAGAACGCCCTGATCCGGCGTGTAAAGCCCGCCGATGCCGGGGATGCGGATCATCCCGCCGTGGGTGTGGCCGCAGAGCGCTAGATCGACCGGTACGTCAGAGAAGAAGCCGTCCTCCAGAAAATATTCCGGGTAGTGGACCAGCAGCAGCTTGAAGGCATCCAGCTGCTCAAAACTTTCGAAATATGCGCTGGCGTACCGCTCGTAGGAAGCGGGTGCTTCGGCCACGCCGCCGATGGCGATGGTGTTGCCGTTGACCTCCAGCGTCTCAGTCTCGTCTGCCAGGAAGTGGACGCCGATGGCCTCCAGATCTGTCCCGATGGGGGAGTTGTGAAAAACGATCTTGGGCCATTCGTGGTTGCCGGGCACGTAGTACACCGGTGCGATCTTGACCAGCTCGGTGCACAGGTCGGTGACGACGGAATAGTCGTCCACCAGTTTGTCGTTCATGTCGCCGGTGATGGCGATGATGTCCGGCTTGAGCGCGGTGATCCGCTCGATCAGATCCGCATTGTGGTCGCCGAACTCATGCAGATGCAGATCGGACAGCTGAACGACCCGGACGTTCGAGGTCAGCTTGTCGGACTGGACCTGATAGTAGCTCTCGACAAAGCTCTGATGTTTTGCAATGAGGGTGAAGATGCCCCACAGGGCCGCCAGCAGCACCGCCAGCCCCAACACGAACTGAAGGATGCCCAGGACGATCTTTTTCAAAGGGCCGAAACGGGCCTTGCGGGGCGCGTAATGAGAAGCCAAAATGTATCACTCCTGTCTGGTTCTTGAGCGCAGTGCTTCACGCAGCAGTGCGCGGATGGAATAAGCGTTGCTGGCCTTGCTCTCCGCAATGCCGATGGCATATTCGTAGGTGGCCTCGGTGCTTTCGGCGTTGTAGGCCGTGATGAGGCGGTGGAAGTAATCGGCAAAGCTCTCAGCGTCCTCCATCCGGCACTGGTCGAAGAAGCCGATGAACTGCTGGCCGCCGTTGTAATAGACGGTGCCACAGGTGGCAGAGGCTTCCTTCAGGAAGCCGGCAAACTGGCCCAGCATCGCGTTGCCGCGTTCGCGGCCGTAGGCGGTGTTGATCTGGCTCAGGTTGGCCAGCTCCACCACCACACAAACGGTATCGTCCGGCAGGACGCGGCCGCTGTTGTTCCGGATGAACAGATCGCAGGCGGTGCGGTTGGGCATATCCAGCGACTGCTCGGTGAAGAACATGTATTCCACAAAGTCCTGGATACGGCCCAGCAGGATGGCGCCGCAGACGCCCAGGATGAAGAAGACCGCGACGCCCAGCAGGATATACAGCTTGACGTTGATCTTCTCGCTGACCGTGGTGCTGGCCAGAACGCCCAGGTTGACCGCGCCACAGTATTCGTTGTACTCCTTCATGGTGATGGAGAGGCTCTCATACAGGGAGTTCAGCTGGCTCTGCAGGGCGTCGATCTCCTGCTCCACAGACTGCTGGGAGAAGGCCTTGTTCTCGCTGGAAACGTCCGTGGAGTCGGCTGCATCCTGGAACACGCCGATGATATACTGGCAGTAGGCAGCGTCGATGACGTTGCTGGACTTGCGGTTCAGGATCGTCACGTAGTCGCTGATGAGGGTGTCGTAGACGGTGGTGCGGTCTACTTTGGTGTCATACTCGTAGACCTCGCTCAGCACGAAGCCGCCGGCGTCATCCTCGGTGCCGGTCCGGGCCCCTTTCTGGTAGTAGAGGGAGCCGTCCTTGTTCTTGTTGCCGTAGCTCTGGATGACTTCCAGTACGGCGGCGACCTTCTCGGTGTCCACATCGCCTTCCATGATGTAGGTGTTGTAGCGCTCCTGGTATTTTTTGAGCAGGACTTCCCGGTTCTGTGTCAGCTTGCCGCCCAAAATCTCGGAGAAGAGATAGGGGATCTCAACGTCGCCGACGTAGTTGTACTCATCGAGCAGGTCCGAGAGAGACATCCCGGTGTGGGAAGAGATGAACTCCGGGTGCGATTTCTGGCAGTTGATGAGGTTGGAGGAGATCTCGGAAACGGTGTTTTTCAGGATCTCCGCCTGTTCGAGGTAGTCGTAGCCATGACCGTCCAGCGCAGAGGCATTGTTGGGGATGGTGTAATAGTCCACGTATTTTTCGCCGAAGCTGGCAAAGTAGCAGCTCAGGATCTCATCCAGCATGGTGCGGGCGTACTCGGTGTCGTAATTGCTGCTGAGCGAGAGCGTGACGAGGTATTCGGTGGATTGGTATTCCTCCACATCCTCACCTTTTTCAATTTTGGCCGCCTGGGTCTTGGCCACATCGTCGGGCACGATGGGGGTGACCGTGCCGCCGGAGCGGATGGTATCCACGTTGACGGTCAGGTCCAGATTTTCAATGGCCTGCTTGACGACGGAGGAAGAGAAGATCTCCGAAACATCCAGTTCGCCGCCGCTGGGGGTCTTGCCGTCCTCGGCCTGGGAGTAGTTGTATTTGATGATGGACTGCGCCGTATAGGCCTGATTGCTGGTGGCATAGCGCATGAAGAACACACCCGCACAGAACGACATCAGCGCGATGAGCGGCCACCATTTTTTCAGATATCGGATGATGTTAAAGCTTTTCATTTCGTTTTGTCCTTATCGCGGATGACTTTGCTCTTGGCGAGGACCCTGGCGCAGAGTGCACAGAACGTGACACCGCCGGTCAGGATCATCCACTTGATGCTCAGCTCGTCGGCCAGAGAACGTTTCTCAAAACTGATGGTCAGGTAGTTTTTGGTCTTGTAGCGGATGTATTCCTTGTTGAGGATCCGGGAGGTCTCGATGAGGTTCTCCAGCTTCTGCTTCATATCCTGGATCATGCTCTCGGCGGTCGCAATGCTGGAAGGCGTATTGGCCGTCTGGGCACTCATCTGGCGGATGGCGTATTCGTTTTTCTGGATGATGGCCATCGTATCGTTGGCGGAGTCGTTGGCGCTCTCGGCTGCCGAGGCCTGGTAGTCGATGGCGACCTTGGTGCGGGACATATAGAAGTTGTTCTGGGTGTCCAGCGTGGGGATCAGAACAACGGCAGTCAGGGCCGAGTCATAGATCTCGATGGTGTGCAGGCGGTTCTGGTATTCGGCCATGAGCTTCTGGTAGCTGATGTTCTTCAGAAAGTTCTGGTATTCCAGCTTGCTGATGTAGCGTTCCCGGTTTTTGGAGAGGCCGCTCTGCAAAACATAGGAATCGTATTTTTCAAGGTCGATGCTGGTGAAATTGTCCACCTTCTGGCGCAGAGAGGTGAAGGTCTCGCCGGTGAGTTCGGAGCGGAAGGTACCGTTCTCCTTGGCGTTGGTGTTCAGGAAGCGGTGGAGCTTCTGGCACTCCTTATCAAAGAAGGAGCCGATCTCCATGTACTCCTGCTTGTCGCACTCGGACCAATCGGGGGAGATGCCCATCTCGACGTAGGTATAGTCCTCGTAGAAGGCCTCTTTGTAGGACTCGACGATCAGGCTGAGCATATCTCTGGCCGAGATGCGGGGGCCGATCTCGTCGTTCTTTTCGTAGGTGATGGTGTAGGTGGTGGCGATCTTGTAGTTTGTGGTGTCGGAGGGCAGCTGCATTCCGTTGACGTTGGCAGCCCAGGCCGTGATGTTTTCGGCCATATCCTGCGCGGTGACCTGGCCTTCGAGGCCGGCCTTCGCGATGGCGCGGTCCAGCACGTCGTCCGATTTGATGAGCGAGATGTTGAACCGGGTGTTGTTGGGGTAAAGCCCTCTGGTGGCTTCCTCGTAGTTCAGGGCAATCATCATCTTTGCGGTGCGGGCTTTCAGGTGGTACATCACAAAGCTGGTGGAGCACATCACCAGAAGGATGAGGGCCAGGTAGAGGAGGCGGTGCTTCCACAGCCCCTGGAAGAGAAGCTCGACCAGCGCCCAGAACTTACTTTTTTGCGGGCGGTTCGGTTGGTTTGTTTTGGGAGATGGCATGGTTGTAGATCACCTCGTTTCGATCCAGCTGCTTCATGGCGTGGCCGATGGGCAGCAGCATGAAGATCGTGTTCATATAGCAGTAAAAGGCGGTATTGTCGGTCGCGTAGGTCACAAACGCATAAATGGTGCAGTACAACAGCAGGAAAGCGGTCTCGGTGCCGTACTGCTTCTGGCACCAGACGACCTTGCCCTGCCAGCTGAGCCAGATCCAGAAGGAAAAGCCCCAGAAGCCAAGCTCAATGTACATGGTCACAAGGTCGTTGTGCATCCCGCCGAAGTCGTGGGTGCCAAAGACGCCGATGCCCGCTGCGTTCATGATGCTGATATACCGCGTGACCCAGCCGATGCCGTAGCCGCGGAACGTGGGGCTGAAGGAATACAGGTCGGTGAAGGCTTCGTACAGGCCCTCGCGGCCCATGGTGTCGATGCCCAGGGTGTCCACCGTCCAGCTGAACAGGCCCGACCAGATGAAGAAGACGTAGAACAGGCAGATGGCGATGGCGAAGATGGAGATGGAATGGAGCACAAAGTTCTGCCCCTTGGGCTTGAGCCGGGTGATGAACAGGTGCATCAACAGCACGCCGAGCATACCGATGAGGGCGATGCGCTTGAGACCCAGATAGAAGAAGCCCGCCGCCAGTGTGAGATGGACGACCCGCCGCCAACCTTTTTCAAAGAGGGCGTAATAGAGGACCATCAGACCGAACCCGAAGGTCAGGTCGTGGACTTCCAGCGCCTTGATGGGCGCATTGGTGTCCACGCCGCCGGATTTGGCAAAGGCGATGAAGCCGGTGATGAACTCGCTCAGGCCGTAGGGCCGGAGGCTGTCGAACACCAGAATGCAGACATTGGCGATGCACATGCCGTAGAAGGTGTAGTCGATGGCTTTGCCGCCGAACAGATACACCGCCGCGCACATCGAGGTAAGCGAGATCATGTGGTAGAGGATGGTGGAACACCCGCGGGACATGTAGTTCAGCTGCTGGAAATCCAGCGACCAGACAAGCATGGACCACGCCGCCATCATCACAAAGGGGATGAGAAAGATGATGTGATATTCCCCGATGAGGGGCAATCGGTTGAAGTCTCCGGTGATGAGCAGAAAACAGGCGGCCAGGCCAACCACGGCGGCCTGTACCAGGTACTTCATGAACCAGGGCAGGCCCATGCCGCGGTACCAGAACCCGATGCCCATCATGGCAATGTAGAGCAGCGGCAGCCAGAACGGCCGCTGCGCCGGTTTCCGCTTCAGGAATTGTGTTCCTCCATGCTGCGCAAGATACTCCCAGTTTCCGCTGCCATATCCCCCAAAGAGTAGTTTCATAAAACTTGGCATCTGCCCTCCTGTGCGAGCCTGCGGGCAAGCCGCGGCTCTTCGCGTTCGTTCAGTTCAAAAGCTCCACGATGGCCTGATAGTTGCGGGCACAGTTCTGGTCATCCACCTGGTCGAACAGCGCGTCCACACGCTTTGCGTAGAAGGGGGATATCGTGCCGTTCTGGGCCAGAGCGCGGTCCAGCTCCCGGAAGAGCGCTGCCTGCTCGGTGACCACAGGCCCGAAGCCGTCGTCCCGGTAGCTGAAGTAGCCGACGTCGTGGTGCACGCCCCAATACTGCGCCTCATCGAACTGGTAATAGAGGAGGGGTTTTTTCATATAGGCAAAATCAAACTGTACGCTGGAAAAATCGCTGACCATGACGGCGGATTCCATCAGAAGGGTCTGCACATCGGCCTCACCCAGCGCCGCGATCTTCACCCGCGGGTTGGCGGTGTGGAAGCTGCTCAGAAAACGCTGCACCTCGAAATGAGGGTAGAAGACGGCCTCATAGCCGTGCTTCTCCAGCAGCGCCTCCAGCTCCGGGCTGGAGATGACGTCCTGCCAGTGCCGGAAATAGTCGCTCTGCTCAAACTCGGCCTGAGTCTTCCGCTCGATGGCGTAGGTGCGCCAGGTGGGCATCAGCAGCAGCTGGCGCTTGGTCTCGTGGGGGCGCAGCAGGGCGTCAAACCGGCACAGACCCAGCCGTTTGACAATACCGGCTGGATAATGATAGGCGGATTCTACAAAATCCCGTTCTTTTTGCAGGGAGCAGACGAAAAGGTCGGTGCGGATGTTGGGGTAGTGATACCATTTCATGTCGTCGATGATGACCCCATGCTGCAAAAAGGCGCGGGGGCCATGGACCACATGGAGCTTGTCGAGCATGTAGTAGCTGTCGATCTCCGGGGTGTAGCCCAGCACATGGGTGCTGATCTTCATTTCCGATGCGGCGCAGAGCAGATAGTGCTTCCAGCTGCGGTAGGGCACGACCCGGCCCAGCGCCTGCACCCGCTCATAGTCCGGCAGGGTGGGGTCTGCCACGAACCAGCTGTTCAATTCAGGATGCTCCCGGTTCAGGTAGGCAAAGATGTGGTAGCCATTGTCCCGCGCTTCGCGGCCCCGTTCAGAGACGAGCCAGACATGCCGGTAATCCTTGTTCCAGCACTTCAGAACGGCAGCACAGCAGGTGGCAGTTTCATATTTCAGGAGTTCCCGCAGCAGATGAAAGGCGCGCCGGGTCTTTCGCAGCAGATCGTTCATAGACGTCGTTCCTTTACATTTAGTTGATAATACAGAAAAAATTCCGATTCATCAGGCGTTCTTCACCACATCGCCATACAGGGCCAGCAGCTGGTCGCAGTAGCGCTCCAGCGTCATCATGCGGTCTTTTTTCTGGATGCAGTGGGCCGACATCTCGGCCAGCAGGGGCTTGTCTGCATAGAGCGCCCGAATCTTTTCCGCGTAGGCGGCCGGGGTGAAGGTGTCGTTCAGGATGCCGGTGCGGCCCTCTTCCACCAGTTCCGGGATGCCGCCGATCCGGTTGCAGAGCACCGGGGTGCCGAGGGACTGGGATTCCAGCAGAGCCAGCGGGCAGTTTTCGTACCAGATGGACAGGTGCAGGGTGAACAGCGCCCCGGCTACGAGGTCTTTGAGCGCTTTGCCGGTCTGGAAGCCGACGTACTTCACGTTGGGCAGGGTGCAGTTTTTGCACAGATCCTCCATGGGGCCGCTGCCCGCGATGACGAAGGGAATGTCCGGCAGCAGCTTGCAGGCTTCGAGGATGCGGTCGATGCCCTTGCGGCCGTGAGTACCCATGACGATGAGGTCGACGCCTTCGTCATTGGCACGGGCCAGGATCTCTTCAGCGGCGTAGCCGATGAGCACCTGGCCCTTGGCTTCCACGCCGGGGAAGTTCTCGGCCACGAAAGCGTCCATGGACTTTTCAGCGCCGGAGACGATCTCGCCCACGAAGTTTTCGATGGTGTTGGGCGGCACATGGAAGCCCACATACTGGCTCAGCGAGGGAGCCGTGTAGACGACGATAATGCTGGCCCCCAGGCCCTTGGCCAGCATGGTGGCGTACTCTGCCACGGCCGCGCTGTGTTCGGAAAGGTCAACCGCGCAAAGAATCTTCTTGATTTCCTTCATGGTACGCTCCATTACCGCCCAGACGGACAGAAGTAAAATGTTGAAAATCCGGTTCCATCAGGAAAGGGGGGATGGCCCTTTTCTCGTCGGCTCCAGAGCCGGCGCAGCCTTTTTTTCCCTTACAACCTCAATGTAAGGACTTTCCCCGCACAAGACAAGGCCTTTTCTCCAATTTGTGCCAAAAAGCACAAACCTTCTTCCTATTCCTTGTCCTTGCGGCGCGGCCCGTTCTTGTGGCGGCAGGTCAGGCTCTCCACATCGATGCGCAGGATATTCACGCGGGCCAGGGCGACATCGGGCGTGGGGCGCGGGCAGCGCGCGTCAAATCGCAGGCTGATGGCGTCCAGGGCACGGCGCTTCTCTTCCGTATCGGTCACTTCGCTCACCCGGCCGGTACCGCAAAGGCTGCGGAAGTGGGTGGTGGATTTTTCGCGGATGATGCACACGTCCACCGCCGTGGAAAA
>OGOX01002635.1_pt1 | contig 10119 bp, 9 predicted proteins | sample 1552761 | NCBI WGS metagenome assembly OGOX01 (sample SAMEA2580212, study PRJEB22360) | human gut metagenome | biome: human gut; feature: human-associated habitat; material: faeces | place: Denmark | collected 2008/2010 | reverse complement strand
ATCCGAAGCCGGAGCCGGACGGCAGCGCGCCGGTCGCCGATGTGTTCGCCAGTATCGATATTGCGCTGGAGGCGTTGAGAACGCCGCTGCAGGGGGCCGATGACGCCACCAAACAGCAGGTGAACGATGCGCTGGCGAAGGCCAACCGTGGCCTCGATAACTCCTACAACAAGGTATTGAGCGTGCGCGCCGAGCTGCCGCAAACCGTCTCCGCCCCCGTGCGGAAGGGACAAACGTTCGGCACGCTCGTCATCTCCTGCGGCGAGACTGAGGTCGGAAGAGTTGACCTTGTCAGCGCGCGCAGCGTACAGGCGCAGGAAACAAAGAGCGAAACAAGCAAAAATAAGTCGCTGGCGGAAAAGCTCTGGCAATTTCTGTCGGCAAAGTAAAGGAGGGATCGACCTGGCCGAAGCGAGAATTCAAAAGCTCATCGCCGAATCGGGGCTCTGCTCCCGTCGCACCGCCGAGCAGTGGATCGCCGCTGGGCGCGTGCGCGTAAACGGCGAGACCTCATTCATCGGGCAGAAGGCCGACCCCGAAGTCGACGAAATTACCGTCGACGGCAGGCCGCTCACACAGGAGGGGCAGAAGCGCTACCTGATGCTCAACAAGCCGCGCGGCTATGTCTGCACGCTCTCTGACGAAAAAGGGCGAAAGACCGTCGCCGAGCTCGTCAGAGACTGCGGCGCGCGCGTCTATCCCGTCGGGCGGCTCGACCTCGACTCCGAGGGACTGCTGCTTTTGACGAACGACGGCGAATGGATGCAGCATCTTCTGCACCCGCGCTACGAGGTCAACAAGGTCTACGAGGTCAGCGTGGCGGGCGAGGTCAGGGGAGCGGCAGAAGCGCTCGCTTCCATGACACAGCTCGACGGCGAGCCCATCCGGCCCGCGCAGGTGCGCGTGCTGCGGCAGGGGAGGGACACCGCCGTTCTCTCCATCACCATCCATGAAGGAAAAAACCGGCAGATCCGGCGCATGTGCGCCGCCGCCGGATTACACGTCAAGCGCCTAAAGCGCGTGCAGGAGCATGCGCTCAAACTCGGGGCTCTTCCCGTCGGCGTGTGGCGCGATCTAACGGAGCAAGAGCTCCATGCAACAAAATCAAAGTAACAGAGGACGATTTTATGACGAAGAATATCTTACATAATATCGAAAAGAACATGAGCAGCTTTTCCAAGGGGCAGAAGCTCATCGCCCGCTTCATTCTGGAAAACTACGACAAGGCCGCGTTTATGACGGCCAGCAAGCTCGGCAAGACCGTGCAGGTCAGCGAGTCGACCGTCGTGCGCTTTGCCACCCAGCTCGGCTACGAGGGGTATCCGAGCATGCAGCGTGCATTGCAGGAGATGATTCGCGGCAAGCTCACGAGCATCCAGCGCATTCAGGCGTCGGACGGCGAGCTCGCAGGGTCCGATCTGATGACGAACGTCCTGCAGCGCGACATGGAGAAGATCCGCATGGCCATCGACCAGACCGACGGCGCGGAATTTGAGCGCGTGGTCGACACGATCATCGGCGCGCGCCGCATCTACATCGTGGGCTTCCGTTCGTCCTCGTTTCTGGCAGGGTACTTAAACTTCTACTTCCGCTTGATCTTCGACAACGTCACTCTGGTCAACGGCGGCGCGGCCGGCTCGTTCGACCAGCTCTTCCGCGTCTCCAAAGGCGATGTGGTCATCGGTATCTGCTTCCCGCGCTACAGTGAGCTTGCGCTCAAGACCATCCAGTTTGCGCGCGACCGCGGCGCGACGATCGTCGGCGTGACGGACAGCGAGATGTCGCCCATCAACCAGATGTCCAGCAATTCGCTGCTCGTGCGCAGCGAGATGATCTCGTTCGTCGACTCGCTGGCGGCGCCCATGAGCATGCTCAACGCACTCATTCTGGCCGTGGCCAACAAGAAGGGCGCAGACATCTCCGCGACGTTCTCTGAACTCGAGCACATCTGGGAGCGCTTCGACATTTTCGGCAAGATCGAAGATGAATAAGGCGATCGTTGTCATCGGCGGCGGCGCGGGCGGCATGATGGCCGCGATCTGCGCCGCGCGCAAGGGTGCGCACGTGACGCTGCTCGATCCAAACGAGCGCCTCGGCAAAAAGGTGAACATCACCGGCAAGGGCCGCTGCAACGTGACGAACGACAGCACCTGCGAAGAGCTGCTCGCCCACGTGCCGCAGAACCCGCGGTTTTTATACTCCGTGTTTTCCCGCTTCGACGGGCACGACGCCATCGATTTTTTCGAGGGGCTCGGTGTGCCGCTCAAGGTCGAGCGCGGCAAGCGCGTGTTTCCCGTGTCCGACCGGTCATTCGACATCACAGCGGCGCTTGAGCGCGAGCTCAAGCATCTGCACGTCAAGCTCGTGCGCGACCGCGCGCTCGGTATTTCGGTCGAAGACGGCCATGTCGCCGCCGTCAAGGGCGAAAAAGGGGACTACGCCGCCTCCGCCGTCATTCTGGCGACGGGCGGGCTGTCCTATCCCGCGACGGGTTCGACGGGCGACGGCTTCCGCATGGCGGAAGCGCTCGGCCACACAGTCACGCCGCTGCGCGGCTCACTCGTGCCGCTCGAGGCACGCGAATGTGCGGTGCTGCAAGGGCTGAGCCTGCGCAACGTTGCGCTGACGGTATACGAAAACAACAAAAAGATCCACTCGGATTTCGGCGAAATGCTGTTCACGCACTTCGGCGTGAGCGGGCCGCTCATCCTGTCGGCCAGCGCGCACATGCGGCATTTCGACAAAAAGCAGTACCGACTGGAGATCGACCTCAAGCCTGCGCTCGACGAGCAAATGCTCGACAAGCGCCTGCTGTCGGATTTTGAAAAGCACGCAAACAGCGACTACTGCAACGTGCTCGGCGCGCTTCTGCCGCAGAAGATGATCGACGAATTCATCGACCGCTCGGGCATCACTCCGCACGAAAAGGTGCACGACATCACGCGCGCCCAGCGCGAGGCCATCCGCACGCTCTTAAAGCGCTGGACGGTCAATGTCACCGCGCCGATGCCGGTTGAAAACGCGATCATCACCTCCGGCGGCGTCAAGGTGGGGGAGATCGATCCGAAGACCATGGCGTCGAAAAAGATCGGCGGCCTGTACTTTGCCGGCGAGATCATCGACGTAGACGCCTACACGGGCGGCTACAATCTGCAAATCGCCTGGGCGACCGGCAAGGCCGCGGGCGAGGCTGCCGCGGACGCACTGCTGACGCAGTAAGCACATATTTATTGTAAGAGGGAAGAATCAAACAGATGAAAGAGCATTTTTCCATTGCCATTGACGGCCCCGGCGGCGCGGGCAAGAGCACGCTCGCCAAGGCCGTCGCCAAGAAATTGAACATTCTGCATGTCGACACGGGCGCGATCTACCGCACCATCGGCTACGCGGCGTTTTCGCGCGGACTGGATGCCAAGGACGGATCCCAGATCGCGCCGCTGCTGAAAGAGATCCAAATCGACATGGCATTTGACGAGACAGGCGGGCAGAAAATGCTGCTTGACGGCAAGGACGTCAGCACCGAAATTCGCCTGCCGGAAATTTCGATGTACGCCTCGAACGTCTCGGCGCTGCCGTGCGTGCGCGCGTACTTACTTGAGATGCAGCGCGACATCGCGCGCAGGAGAAGCGTCATCATGGACGGGCGCGACATCGGCACAGTCGTTCTGCCGGACGCCGACCTCAAAATTTACCTGACGGCTTCGGCCGAGGAGCGCGCGCGCCGCCGCTGCCTCGAGCTCTCCGAGCGCGGCACGCCCAAAGCGTATGAAGAGGTACTGCGCGAGATCAACGAGCGCGACTATCAGGACATGCACCGCGACATCGCCCCGCTGCGCGAGGCGGCGGACGCCGTGCACTTCGACACATCGAAGCTCAGCTTTGAAGAGAGCGAGCGGGCGCTGCTGAATCTCATTCAGGAGAAATTGAAATGATGCATCGTATCTTTTTTGCGTTTATCTGGATCATCGGTCGGGTGCTGCTGTGGATCTACCGCGTGGACGTCAAGGGGCTTGAAAATCTTCCGAAGCACAGTGTCCTGCTGTGCCCGAACCATTCAACGGACTTAGACCCCGTGCTCATCGGCCTGTGCCTGCCGCTCGACTACCATCTGCACTTTATGGCCAAGGCCGAGCTCTTCGACAACCGCGCGCTCGCGTGGCTCATCCGCACGCTCGGCGCGTTTCCCGTCCAGCGCGACGGCAAGGATATCCAGTCCATCAAGACCGCGATGCAGGTGCTCCACAAGGGTGAGAATCTTCTGATCTTCCCCGAGGGGACGACGATCCGCGACGGCGTCGGCTATCACGACGGACTCCCCGCGCACGCGCACGCGGGCATCGCGATGATCGGCGTGCGCACGGGTGCGACGCTCGTGCCGGTGTTCTGCGACGGGCAGAAAAAGCCCTTCCATAAAACGCGCATCATCTTCGGCGAGCCGTATGTGCCTGAGGTCACGGGCCGCCGCGGCACGTCCGAAGAATTGCAGGCCATCGCCGACGAAATGCTGCGTCAGGCCTACGCGCTCGGCGGTCAGCAGGTGGGAGGCGCGCCGCTGTGAAGGTCATCTTAGCTGAGACCGCGGGCTTCTGCTATGGCGTGGAGCGCGCGGTCAACCTTGCGCGCGAAACGGCAAAAGCGCGCGGCGGCGCGATGCTCGGCAGCATCGTACACAACGCGGGCGTCGTGCGCGAGATCGAAGACCTTGGCATGCGCCTCATCACGTCGCCCGACCAGGCAAAGGCGGGGGAGACCGTGCTCATCCGCGCCCACGGCGAGTCGAGAGCGACGCTTGATGCGCTGCGAGAGCGCGGGGCAGAGGTCGTGAGCGCCGTGTGCCCGCATGTCGAGCGCATCCGAAAGCTTGCACAGGAGGCAGAGCACGAGGGACGCCGCGTCATCCTGATCGGTGAGCGCCATCATCCCGAGGTGCAGGGCATCGCAGGATGGTGCAGCGACCCACTGATTTTTGAAAATGTGCAGGAAGCGCAAAAATACTTGCAGGAACACCCCGATTTTGCCCATTTACCCAGTATCATGCTGGCGCAAACGACCTGCATTCGTGCGCTTTGGGAAAGTTGCGTGAAATTTCTAAAAAAACAGTGTACAAATCTGAAAATCAATGATACAATATGCAATGCTACGCAGAAACGTCAAACTGAGGCAGCAGAACTTTCCGCCAAGGTAGACGCGATGGTGGTTGTGGGCGACCGAAGAAGCGCCAACACAAGGCATTTGACCGAGATTTGCAGAGAGAACTGCGGAAAAGTCCTTCAGATCGAATCCGCAGACGAGCTCTCACCGGAATTCTTTTCCGGATGCCGTGTGGCGGGACTGACAGCCGGCGCATCTACTCCTGCGAGTATCATTATGGAGGTATTAACAACAATGACGGAAGAAAACATCAACACCACTGCCCCTGAAACCAGCGAATCCTTTGAAGAACTGCTTGAAAAATCTTTCAAGACTCTAAATACAGGAGATAAGGTGACCGGTATCGTGACCGCCATCGGCACGACCGAGATCCAGGTCGACGTCGGCTGCAAGCAGGCAGGCTATATCCCTGTTTCTGAGCTGAGCAGCGACCCCGACGTCAAGCCCGAGGACGTCGTCAAGGTCGGCGACGAGATCGAGGCTTACGTTGTCCGCGTCAACGACGTGGAAGGCTACGCCACCCTCTCCAAGAAGCGTCTCGACGCTGTCAAGCTCTGGGAAGACATTGAGACCGCCGTTGAGGACAAGACCGTTCTCGAAGGCACCGTGACCGAAGTGAACAAGGGCGGCATCGTCGTTTCTGTCAAGGGCGTGCGCGTGTTCGTGCCCGCTTCTCAGAGCGGCATGCCCAAGGACTCCGACCTTGGCCAGATGGTCAAGCAGAAGGTCAAGCTCCGCGTGACCGAGGTCAACCGTGCCCGCCGCCGCGTCGTCGGCTCCATCAAGTCCGTGCTGAACGAGGAGCGTCAGGCTGCTCAGGCCGCCATCTGGGAAGGCATCGAGGTCGGCAAGCACTATGACGGCGTTGTCAAGTCCATGACCTCTTACGGCGTGTTCGTCGACATCGGCGGCGTGGACGGCATGGTTCACATCTCTGAGCTGAGCTGGAGCCGCATCAAGAACCCCGCCGAGGTCGTCTCCATCGGCGATCACCTCGACGTGTATGTCATCTCCTTCGACCCCGAGAAGCGCAAGATTTCCCTCGGCGTCAAGGATCGCACCCAGAACCCCTGGGATGTGTTCATGAACACCTACAAGGTCGGCGACGTTGCCAACGTCCGCATCGTCAAGCTGATGACCTTCGGCGCGTTCGCTGAGGTCGTTCCCGGCGTGGACGGCCTGATCCATATCTCCCAGATCGCTGACCGCCGCATCGACAAGCCCTCCGACGTCCTGTCCGAAGGCCAGATGGTCGACGCGAAGATCACCGCCATCGACGAGGAGAAGAAGAAGATCTCCCTCAGCATCCGCGCGCTGCTCAGCGGCGAGGAAGAGGCTCCTGTCGAGGAGTAATTTTCCCGAACTGAAAAGAGACAGGCTCCGGCCTGTCTCTTTTTTACGTTCTTTTTTACGCTGACACGTAAGAAAGACTTTGCAAACGGCGATCGGTATGCTATAATTGTTAAAGTTTCGACATAGTTCCGAAATGATAATCAAATTCACATACATACAGGAGGAATTATCCATGGATTACGCAGCGCTTTATCAGAAGAAGCTGACCTCTGCCGCGGAAGCCGTCAAGGTCGTCAAGAGCGGCGACTGGGTCGACTACGGCTGGTGCACCAACCATCCCTACACGCTCGACAAGGCTCTGGCCGCACGCCAGAATGAGCTCAAGGACGTCAAGGTCCGCGGCGGCGTGACGATGTGGATGCCCGAGATCTGCAAGGCCGAGGACGCCGGTGAGCACTTCACCTGGAACTCCTGGCATTGCAGCGGCATCGACCGCAAGATTATCTCCAAGGGCATGGGCTATTTCATTCCCATGCGCTACAGTGAGCTGCCGCGCTTCTACCGCGACGGCAACGCCACAGTCGATGTTGCGATGATCCAGGTCACGCCGATGGATAAGCACGGCAACTTCAGCTACGCGCTCGCGTGCTCTCACTTAGCCGACATGCTGGATGCCGCCAAGACTGTCATCGTCGAGGTCAACGAGAACCTTCCCTGGGTCTACGGCCTCACCGGCTGCGAGATCAACATCAAGGACGTCGACATGGTTGTGGAAGGGGAGAATCCTCCTGTTGCGCAGCTCGGCGCGGGCGGCGCCCCCACCGAGGTCGACACCGCGGTCGCCAACCTTGTCGTGCCTGAGATCCCGAATGGCGCGTGCCTCCAGCTCGGCATCGGCGGCATGCCCAACACCATCGGCTCGATGATCGCGCAGTCTGACCTCAAGGACCTGTCCGTTCACACCGAAATGTATGTCGACGGCTTTGTCGACATGGCCCTCGCCGGCAAGATCACCGGCAAGCACAAGCAGCTCGACAAGGGCCGTCAGGTCTTTGCCTTCGCCGCCGGCACGCAGAAGCTCTATGACTACATGGATCGCAATCCCGAGGTCATGGGTGCGCCGGTCGACTATACGAACGACGTGTTTGTCATCTCCCAGATCGACAACTTCATCTCCATCAACAACGCCATCGACTGCGATCTGTTCGGTCAGGTGAATGCCGAGTCCGCGGGCATCAAGCACATCTCCGGCACGGGCGGCCAACTCGACTTTGCGATGGGCGCGTACCTCTCCAAGGGCGGCAAGAGCTTCATCTGCATGTCCTCGACCGTTACGGGCAAGGACGGCACGGTCAAGAGCCGCATCGTTCCCACGCTGACGCCCGGCTCCATCTGCACCGACCCGCGCTCCTGCACGCACTACATCGTCACCGAGTATGGCATGGTCAACCTCAAGGGCCTTTCGACCTGGCAGCGTGCCGAGGCGCTCATCGGCATCGCGCATCCCGACTTCCGCGAGCAGCTCATCGCCGACGCGGAGAAGATGCACATCTGGCGCCGCAGCAATAAGTAAGCAAAAATCGTTCTTCCGTCACGTGGGCTTTCCTGAAAAGGGGAGCCCACATTTTTTCGAAAATCCACCTCGTTTCCATTTTTATGCGATATTTTATCAAAAGTTGCTTGAAAATGATGGCAAAGTACGTTATACTATGTATGGGGAATTGTTTCCTTTTGTGTGTTTGTGTTGTTTTTCTTTTCCATCGCACGGAAAACCGGGGCGAATGCCGGATTGGCATTCTGCCTGAAGGGAGGTGGGCATAGAATGTTTCAAGTGGGAGATAAGGTCGTGCACCCGATGCACGGCGCCGGTGTGATCGACAGCATTGCCCGCGAAAAGATCAGCGGCAAAGCAATGGATTTTTACGTCTTCAAAATGCCCATTTCCGGGCTAACGCTCAAGATCCCGACCGAGAATTCCACGGCCATCGGCATCCGCGCCATCAAGACGAGAAGCGAGATCGAAGAGGTCATCGCGCGCATTCCCAAGCTCGGCGTCGACATGACGGCGAACTGGAACCACCGCTACCGCGAGAATATGGATCGCCTGAAAAGCGGCGATCTCGACGAGGTCAGCGCCGTCATCAAGGCGCTGATGCATCGCGACAGCACGCGCGGACTATCCAACGGTGAGCGCAAGATGCTGCACATTGCCAAGCAGATCCTCGTATCAGAGATCGTCCTGGCAGAAGACGTGGAGTATCCCGAGGCTGAGGGGCGCGTCAACGCCGCGATGCTGTTAAAGGAGAGCGATTGAGTCCATGATCCTGCTGCAAAAGATGTTCGGCAAGCGCCAAAAGCGCACTCACCCGTACTGCGCCGCGCTGATTGCGGCCGCCGGAAGCTCCACGCGCTACGGCGGGGAGAACAAGCTGCTGCAAACCCTTGACGGCATCCCTGTCCTTGTGCGCACACTGCTCACGATCGACCGCGTGGAGGGCATCGACGAGATCGTCATCGCTGCGCGGGAGGACGAGCTGCTGCCTTATGCTGAGCTCTGCAAGACCTTTGGCCTCAGAAAACCCGTAAAGGTCATCGTCGGCGGCGCAACGCGGACAGAGTCCGTGCTGCGTGCGGCGCTCGAGGCCTCGCCCGAGACGGAATTTTTCGCCGTGCAGGACGGTGCGCGTCCGCTCGTCACCGTCGAGCTCATCGACGAAGTGCTCGACGCGGCAAGAGTTTATCTCGCCGCCGCGCCCGCCGTTCCGGTGCGCGACACCATCAAGGTCGCGCACGACGGCATCGTCGAGCGCACGCCCGACCGCAGCGCGCTCTTCGCCGTGCAGACGCCGCAGGTCTTCGCCGCCGACCTTTTGAAGGCGGCGCTCCAGTCCGCGATTGCGGGTGGCGCGACTATTACGGACGATTGCTCCGCTGTAGAGCGGATGGGCAAGGAAGTCCACTTGACAGAGGGCAGCGAGGAAAACATCAAGATCACCACGCCGGTCGACCTTGCGATCGCAGAAGCAATTTTACAGCGCAGAGGGGAATGAACCTTTCCCCTCTGCCTTTTCTTGAAGAAAGGACCCATACCATGACGAATTTACGCATCGGGCACGGCTACGACGTGCACCGCCTGACCGAGGGCCGCGCACTGATTTTAGGCGGCGTGACGATCCCCTACGAAAAGGGCCTGCTCGGCCATTCGGACGCTGACGTACTGACCCACGCCGTGATGGACGCGCTGCTCGGCGCGGCGGCGCTCGGCGACATCGGCAAGCACTTTCCGGACACGGATCCTGCTTACAAAGGAATTTCCAGTGTCAAACTGTTGGAGCATGTGGGCAAACTGATTGAAGAGAAGGGTTATATTATCGGCAATATTGATGCGACAATTATCGCGCAGAAACCGAAGATGGCTCCGCACATTCCGCAGATGCGCCAAAATATTGCAAAGGCACTTAAGATTTCCGAAGATCAGATCAATGTGAAGGCAACGACAGAAGAAGGTCTTGGTTTTACCGGTGAGGGCGCCGGCATCTCATCTCAGGCTATCTGTCTGTTGGAAGAAATCGGCAATTTCGGTGGAAGAGATGTGATGTACGAGACTTCCTATGACCCATCAGCAGGCGGCTGTGCAGGCTGCGGCGGCTGCAGACAGTAGGTGTGTCATGAATT
>OGOX01002633.1_pt1 | contig 10121 bp, 8 predicted proteins | sample 1552761 | NCBI WGS metagenome assembly OGOX01 (sample SAMEA2580212, study PRJEB22360) | human gut metagenome | biome: human gut; feature: human-associated habitat; material: faeces | place: Denmark | collected 2008/2010 | reverse complement strand
GAAAATGAACCATATTAGTACTGATATATATAAATAATTTAGATCATTTACTTATTAGCACGTATTAATCTGCTTTTTCTTAAAAATAATTTAGTTGGTGTGCATAAGTGGTCGAAAACACGGCATAGGTGGTAAAATATGGAAGTAGAGCGATGTTCATTCACGCCGTGTGCCACCGGCTGACAGCCGTTGCCCAATGGCCTCTGCCCCCCTGCCGCGTCACGGCACAGGCTGTACCGATTTCCGGTTACGGGTGAGCGGCATTTCTGTTACGGGGGAGCGGCAATCGGTTTGCTCCGACAGAAATACCGCCCTCCCGTAACAGAAAACCCGCTCACCCCATGCCGTAACCGCGCGGTGGGGCACGGGGCGAAACACCCTGGTACGACCACACTGCCAACAAAGGGGCGAACGGTTTTTCCACACACAGGCTCATTCCCTCATATACTCACTATTCTATTTTCTTTTTTATTCTATAGATTAAAATTAAAGATACCTATGTTGGGTATATATGGCTGTGGAAAGTGTGCATAGTTTTTTAGCCCAAAATTTGGTCAGTAAGTTATCCCCGTTTTGCACGGGGTTACTCACATTTTTATCCACAGCCTGTGTTTGGGGCAAAATGCCTATTTATAAAGGTGGGTTGGCGGCATGGGGTGTGACTATTCCACACCCTGTTGAAAACTTTTAGGTGTACAAAAAAAGTTTGTGGAAAGTGGCCGAAAACTGTGGACTATAGTGGTGAAATACTGCGTAAAACGTTGTGAACTCGTGGATAACCATATTGGGCCATACGGCCATGCGGGGGCATAGGTTATCCCCACCCCTCTCCACAGCTTTTCCACAGTTTATGCACGGGGTTATCCACGGGGTTTTCGTAACTTTGCAGGCAAATAAATATATAAGATACAAGCAATGCGAAAACTTACTGTTGAGGATCTTAACCGCATAGACGTTGACACTTTTAAGCAGGCCCCCAAGGTGCCGCTTGTGATGGTGCTCGACAACATACGCTCGGTGCACAATGTGGGCAGTGTGTTGCGCACGGCCGATGCCATGCGCATTGAGGCGGTGTATATGTGTGGCATTACGGCCACACCGCCTTCGGCCGAGATGCACAAAACGGCTCTCGGGGCCGAGGACTCTGTGACATGGCGCTACTACAACGACACGCTGCAGGCTGTAAGCGAACTCAAGGCGGCGGGCTACGTGGTGCTGGCGGTGGAGCAGGTGGAGGGCAGCCTTAAACTGGGTGCCTTCAAGTTTGACCCTTCAAAACGCTATGCCCTGGTGATGGGGAATGAGGTGAAGGGGGTACGGCAGGACGTGGTGGACGCTTGCGACCAGGCTCTCGAAATTCCGCAGTATGGCACAAAGCACAGCATGAATGTGAGCGTGACGGCTGGCATTGTGATGTGGGAGGCAGCGAGCGCGTTTCGTTAATGTGGCAATGTGGTAATTTCTCAATTATTGTCTGGTAAAACGTAAGCATGTGAACGGACTCAAGCACCAAACGCTACCACCCAACGCTACCTCTAATGGGGGCGACGCGTCTCGCGTCGGGGTAGAGAAAGGAGGAAAATACGAACTCTATTAAATAAATCTGCATCTTTTCCCGACGCGAGACGCGTCGCCCCCATTAGTGCTTGCGTTTTGTGCTGCCTAATGATGCCATTCTGTGATAAACTCAAGCACCCAACGCTACCACGCGTCGCCCCCATTAGTGCTTGCGATTTTTGGCAGCGCGTTTTTAAGCAACTTAAAATGTTCCAAGAAACGGTCTCGCTTTTGATGCCAATTTCTACAATAATTCAACACCTTTTTCATGATAATCAGTTTAGACCTTGATGGTACGCTTACCAATAGCGAAAAGAAAGTAACACCGCGCACACGCCAGGCACTGCTCGATGCTGAGGCCAATGGGGCTGTGCTGGTGCTGGCTTCGGGACGCCCCACTTATGGCATTGCGCCGGTGGCCGAATGCCTCGAAATGGAAAAACGCGGCGGCTATATTCTGTCGTACAACGGCGGACAAATTGTGGACTGGAAAAGCAAAGAGCTTATCTATGCCAAACACCTGCCGGCACAGGTCATTCCGGTGCTGCACCAGTATGCGCGCCAACACCACTATGCCCTGCTGGGATATGTGGGACACGACATTGTGACGGAAATGCCTGACGATGAATATGTGCATGAGGAGAGCCGTATTAACAATATGGCTATACGGGGTGTGGATAACTTGCTCGAGGCCATTGAGCCGCAACCTACCAAACTGCTCATGACGGGACACCCCGACGACATGGTGCGTGCCGAGGCTGAACTGGCCGATGTGGTGGGAAATGACATGGAGGTGTTCCGCTCGGCTCCTTTCTTTCTCGAACTGGTGCCCAAGGGCATTGACAAGGCGCAGTCGCTCATGCGCTTGCTGAGCCTCATTGGGCAGCAGCCGGCCGACATGATAGCTTTTGGCGATGGCTATAACGACCTTTCAATGTTGCGACTGGCCGGCATCGGGGTGGCTATGGCTAACGCTGCCCCCGAGGTGCGCGCCGAAGCTGACTTTGTAACGCTCTCGAATGATGAGGACGGAATAGCACATTATTTGGAGAACCAGGCGAGCGCTGCTTGCTGATGTACACAAATGTGCAGATACGAAGATGTGCAGATGATATACAATTACATCATCTGCACATCTTTGTATCTGCACATTTGCTCGCAGCGCGAGCGTTGCTTACTTAAATATCACGCCATAGGGGTGAATGCCTGTGGCAATGCGCTTGCTGAATGCACCATTGCTGGTGTATACGTTGATGTAGCCGGGCTTGGCATAACCATTAGAGCCGTTGTCAGAGCAAACATAGATGTCGCCGTTGGCCGGGTTCACGTCCATACAGATGGGGGCAAAGGTATACTCGGTGGTGTTGGCGGGAGTTTGCAGGAAATTGTTGCTCAACTGTGCGCCAGTGGCCGCATTGTACACACTGCTGCTGATGGTGGTGGTGTAAGTGTTCCAGTCGGTCACGGCATGGATAACATAAAGCAAGTCCTGCTTGCCTGTAGCGCGCGATGTGCGGTTTTGGGTGTTGGTGGCAATATAAGTACCGTCGCACAGTGCCGACACATTGTCGTTGGCATCAATCTTCCACACCTTGTTGGCGGTGTAGGGCGTGGTAACGTACACATTGCCCGAGTTGTCGGCAGCCATCTCCCAAGGGTCGGTAATGCCCTCGTTGGTGATGCTCTTCACCTTGCTGAATGTAGCTTCGTCAATTACGGCGATGGCCGAGTTGGCATAACCTGCGCCATAATTGTTGGCATCGCTACAAGCCACATACACCTTGCCATTGGCGGCAGCCATGCCATAAGGGTTGGGGCCTACAGCCAGCGGGGCCGACTTGGTGTAGGTAGTGGTGTCGATGCGGGTAACAAAGCCGTCGTTGTTGCTGATGTACACATGACCGTTGCTGGCGCATACTGCTTCGGGTTGGTTGGTCTGTACACTGGCTATTACAGTAGCCGTGTTGGCGTCGAGCACCCATACGAGGTTCGAAGCGAACACTGGCACATACATCTTTGAGCCGTAGATGATGGGCTTTTGCGGATTGTCGCCAATCAACTGGCCGTTAGCCTTGAAGAACACACTGTCGGTTTTGGTGCCGTTCTGTGCAATGAAGTCGAGCGCACCGGCCACGTTGCCATAAGAGTTGCCTTGGTTGATAACGTACATGCCGGCCTCACCGCGCAGGGGTGCGGGAGCGGGAGTGGGTTCATCGTCCGAACAAGCGGTGAAACCTACCGCTACGAGCAGCGCAATGGCTGCAAACTTGAGTTGTTTAAGCATAATTGATTTAATATAATAGTTGTGTTATTATTGTATTGTTGATATATGCGTTGTAGAATTTAGTAAACAAGTTGTCGGGTTTGCAGGTAAGTATGCCAAATATATTAAGCTCCTTACCATTCAGTAAGTAGTGTTGAACATACTTACTTGTCAACCTGTCAACCTGTTAACTCTTCAACTTGTCAACTTGTTAACTCTTCACCTTATAATTGGTATTTGATGCTGAGTCTGTAGGAGCGTCCGGGCATGGGGTAGCGCCCGATTACCTCATAGCGTTTGTCAAAGGCATTTACCAAGTCGGCACGCAAAGTGAGTTGTGAATGACGCAGTTGCAGTGTGCGGTAGAGGGCAAATCCGCACTCTGCGTAGGCCGGCAAATTGGTGTTGGCTATATGCTCATTGTTACACCAGCGTAGTGAAGCGTACGACACACTGCCCACCACAGCCACCCACGGACTCTGCCAGGTGAGCGAGGCCGCCCCGCTGTGCACCGGGGTGTAGGCCAGTTGTTTGTGCCAGGTGGAGAGTTTGTCCGACGTGTGGTCGGTGCTGTGCTGAAGGGTGTAGTTGGCAGCCAGCAGCAAGGTGTGGCGTGGCACAGGTTGCCATGTGCTCTGCAGCGTGACGTCGAGTCCGGCGGTGCGCACATCGCCCATGTTGACCGTGCGCCACACAAACAGGTTGTAGGGCACCGACACGATGCGGTCGGCCACGCGGTTGTAGTAGCCATCGGCCGTAAAGGCCACCAGTGGCCACCACTTGCGGCTGGGAGCGGCCTGCATGGTGAGTCCTGCCGAGAATTGGCGCGTGAGTTCGGGCTTGAGGGTGGCGGAGCCCAGGTGGTAGTAATAGTTCTCGGTGAAGGTGGGCATGCGGAAACTCTCCTTGTAGCCCGCCCTGAGGTAGAGCCATAGCGGTGCGCGCACAGCCAGATACGAGGCTGTAAGGCTTGGGGTGAGGCGTTGAGCGTTGGCCGCCGCTGTACCGTGGCGCATGTGGTTCCAGTAGCAGTGCAGTATGCCGCGTGCCATCAGTTGCCAGCGCGCGGTGTGCAGTTGCAGCGCGAGGGCTTGCAGCCAGGTGTCGCGGCTCACGGCGTGGTCGGTGGGCAGGTTGTTGTTCTGTGAGGCGTGTGAATAGTCGGTGGTGTAGGCTGCTTGCAGCCATGCCGTGAGGTGCAGTGCCGCCCCGGCTGTGGCGTATGCCTCGCGCTGCCAATAGTTTTGGTGCAGTGCGCCGCCGGGATATTGCCCCCCTATGTCGGTGTACTGGCTTTTTTGCCAGTTGTATTTAGCTGCCGCAAACACACTCAGCCGTTGCCACTGCTGCTGCCAGTGTGCCTGGCCAAAAGCCGTTTGCTCGAGCAGGCGCTCCGTGCCATTGTTCACATAGTAGTGCACCATGCCTGGCAGGTGGCGGTAGTTGTGGTAAAAGTAAGCTTTGGCAGTGACCATGCCCCCGTGGCTGAGCGTTTGCCTCACATTGGCCTCGGTGGTGACGCGCTGCATGCGGCTGTTGTTACGAGTGAGGTGTGAGGTGGTGAGTCCGTTTTTCAGCGTAAAGGGATAGTTGTTGTCGGCAAAGAAGTAGTTGCTGCTCACATTCATGGCTGTGCCGCTGCGCCACGCCTTGTTGAGTGTGAGGGCGGGTGCCCAGGTGTTGAACGAGGCATGTTGCAGAGTGGCTGTGGTGTGCCATCGGTGGTCGGGGTTGAGGCTCCAGGGAGTGTGCATGTTCACCACGGCAGAGGCCATGTTGCGCACAGGCACGAGCAGTTGTGCGTTGTCGAGCGTTTGCAGTTCGATGTCCGCCAGATTGTCAATGCAGAACTGTCCCATGTCAATTTGTCCCTGTCGCGTGTCGGTCACGGCCAGTCCGTCGTAGCTCACGGCCGTGTGTCCGGCTCCCAGTCCGCGCACGCTCACCGTTTTAAGTCCGCCGGCCCCGCCGTAGTCGCGCAGGTTGACGCCCGCCATGCGCCGCAGCGCGTCGGCGGTGCTTGTGATGCCACGTCGCATGATGTCGGCCGAGTCGATGCGTTGCACGGTAACGGCAGTGGCCAGTCCGGCCACGCGCCGTTGGGCGGTGACTTCGGCAGTGCGCAGCGTGTCAGGCTCCGTCAGGGTGATACATGCGGATACAATAAGGGCTATCAATGCTTGATGTGTGTAGTGTGTTGGGTGATGTGTTGTAGCCAGTCCCTCCTCGGGGGCTCGGTCATACGTCACCGGCAAGTGTGCTTGCCAGGGCCGGCGGCAGGTATTCTGGCTTATCCCCCGGCAGCTCCGCCTTCCCACTTTGGTCGTGTCGACACAAAGCAGTGGCCACATTGGAGCGCCGGAACAAAGGGCATACAGCAGCGGGACTGCACGGGATTCACACCCGTTTCCCTAATCCGTCGGACTTATTGTGTGCAAAAGTAATAAAAATAAGTCAATGTGCTGGTGTGTTGATGTGGTAATGTGCTGACGTAGTAGCGTTGCTTGGCAGCCGCTAACGCGGAAAACAAAAGAACAAAAGAACATAAGGACATAAGGCCGCTGCGCGGCTGACAGCCACGGACTGACGTCTGCGTGGCTCAAGAACATAAGGGCTGACGCCGAGGTGGAGACTTTTGTAGCGCTTACCGCGGGAACATAAGAACATAAGCTACATAAGAAACATAATTTGGAAGTCTGGGAACTGCGTTCCAGACTTTAAGAGACATAAGGGCTGACGCCGTAGCGTTAACTACTTGAGTAGTACTTGGTACGCTACGGCGTTAGCCCTTATGTTCTTGAGCCACGCAGACGTCAGTCCGTGGCTGGCAGCCGCGCAGCGGCCTTATGTCCTTATGTTCTTATGTCCTTCTGTTTTCCGCGTTAGCGGCTGCCAAGTAACGCAATGGCGTTAGCCCATTAGCACTAATGTCATATTAGCACATTGTCACATTACTTCACTCTGCGGTTGAGTTGGTTATTAGCCTTTTCGCGTTTCGACTTGCCCACGCGTTTGCCCGTGGACTTCTTTTTGCTACCCGCCTTAAAGGCAAAAGGGTTGTGCGAGTTCTTTTTACGTTGCAGTACCATATATATAAGCGTTTTGGCGGCAAAATTAAAACATTTATTTGGTCATATAGAAAGTATAGCCTACTTTTGTCCGTAGTAATTCAATACATAACCTTAACTCCCAGTAATCTTATATCCATGGAAACCTTACAAACTGTAGGCACATGGTTTGCCTCACCTTCGGGCCAGGTGGCCATCGTAATAGCCGTGTTTGCCCTTACCATTGTGGCCTTTATAGCCGACAAGGTGAGGTCGGACATTGTGGCGCTCAGCTCGCTCGCCCTGCTGCTTGTAACCAATGTGCTCACCCCAGGCGAGGCCCTGGCGGGCTTTTCAAACTCTGCTGTGGTCATGATGATTGGTCTGTTTGTGGTGGGCGGCGCCGTGTTTCAAACGGGTTTGGCGCGCACCATATCGGGACGCCTGCTCAAACTTGCCGGCACGAGCGAGGTGAAGCTCTTCTTCCTTGTAATGATAGTGACCAGCGTGGTGGCGGCCTTTGTGAGCAACACCGGCACGGTGGCCCTGCTGCTGCCCATCATTCTGGCCATGGCCAAAAGTGCCGGCACCAGTCCGGCCAAACTCATGATGCCACTGGCCTTTGCCAGCTCGATGGGTGGCATACTTACCCTGATAGGCACACCGCCCAACCTTATTGTTGATGGCTATTTGCGCGACAACGGACGCGAGGGTTTTGCTTTCTTCGACTTTCTGCCAATCGGCATCATTTGCTGTGCGGTGGGCTTTGCCCTGCTCTACCCCCTTTGCCGCTTTATGCTTGGCAAAAAGGCGCGTGAGGGAGCCGACAGCCGCACCGACAATTCGCTGGCCGACCTGCTGCACGAGTATCACATTGCCGACCTCGTGTTCAGACTCAAGGCCCAAAGCGGCAGCATGCACCTTGAGGGCATGACCGTGGGCGAGCTCGACATACGCCATCAGTACGGCATCACCATACTCGAGGTGCGGCGTGCCAACCACACCATATTCAGCTCAAGCATTCAGGAGGCGGTGACAGCCAACACCGTGCTGCAGGCCGACGACACCTTTTATGTGCTGGGGCATCGCGAACAGGTGGAGGCTTTTGCCGCCGACCACAACCTGTCGGTGTTTGAGGACGAGGAACGCGAGGGCAAGGCCAAACTCGACTTTTACGAAATTGGGCTGGCCGAGGTGCTTATATCGCCCGACTCGTCGCTTATCAACCGCACACTGCGCACAGCCAACTTCAGGGAGCGCTTTGGTGTGAACGTGCTGGCTGTAAAGCGCCAGGGCAACTACTTGTTTGAGAATGTGCTCGACGCGCCCGTTAAAAATGGCGACATGCTGCTTGTGCATGGCGAGTGGAAGGGCATTGAGAGCATGGCTAAAAAGAACCGCGAGTGGATTGTGATAGGCTCGCCGGCCGAGGAGGCCGAGAGCGTGGCACTCGACCACAAAGCACCCGTGGCCGCTGTGATAATGGCACTGATGGTGGGCTGCATGGTATTTGCCGACCAACTGGGCGTGAAACCCGTGGCGGTGGTTATCATAGCGGGGCTGCTCATGGTGCTGACACGTTGTGTGCGCAGTGTGGACGCGGCCTATAAAATGATAGGTTGGGAGAGCATCGTGCTCATTGCGGCCATGATGCCCATGAGCACCGCGCTCTCAAAAACCGGCATTTCGGAGTGGATTGCCACCACACTGGTGGAGGGGCTGCATGCCTATGGCCCGATAGCCGCCATGGCGGGTGTGTATGTGGTAACATCGGTGTTGAGCACCTTTATCAGCAATTCGGCCACGGCCATATTGGTGGCACCCATAGCCTGGGCTGCTGCCGAACAACTCGGCGTGTCGCCCACACCATTCATGATGACGGCTGCTGTGGCGGCAAGTGCCTGTTTTGCCACACCTATATGCACACCGCCTAACGCCATGGTGATGAATGCAGGACATTACAACTTTATGGACTACGTAAAGGTGGGATTGCCGCTGCAAATAGTAATGGGCATTGTGGCCATACTGGTCATTCCGCTCTTCTTCCCATTCTGATTACAACACAATAAACAATTATAACAACTACAACATGAAAAAGTTTTCAGCACTCTGCCTTTCACTGCTCGTGGCCTTTGCAGGCCTTACAGCCAAGGCACAGAAGTTCAGCTACGGTATTGTGGCTGGTTATGACCTGACCAAGGTAAAGTATTCGGGCGACATGAAGAATAACTTCAGCTCCGACAACAAGTCGGGCTGGTATGTGGGTCCTAAAATTGTGTTCAGCACGGTCATAGGACTTGGCGTAGATGCCTCGTTGCAGTACTCACAGCGCAAGCTCAACATTACGCAGGATGGCTACTATAACAATGAAACTGGTGTGATGTTTGGTTCCGCATCGCAGAGTCAGACATACCGCACCATCGAAATCCCCATTAACCTGCGCTACAGCATAGGGCTTGGCAGCTCGGCCAGCGTGTTTGCCTACACTGGTCCGCAGTTTGGCTTTGCCTTGCAAAACATGAAGTTCAATAATCTTGGCACAGGCTACAACTTTAGTCGCGAAAACCTCAACACCACATGGAACATTGGTGCCGGTGTGCGTTTGTTCAAGCACCTCGAGGCCAGCGTGGGTTACAACTTTGCCATTGGCAAGGCCGGCAAGGCCATTCTTCACGGCGTTGGCATTTACGAGGGTGAGAGCCAGGATTTGGAATTGAAGTACAAGACCAACACCTTCCAGGTGCAGTTGGCATATATGTTCTAAACGTTCTAAACTCATAAACTTATGCTTAGATTAAACTGTTTTTTCCAGGCCAACGAGGGCAAGTATGACGAGGCCCTGCAGGCCGCTATTGCCTTGACCGCCGCTTCGTTGAAGGACGAGGGCAACATTGCTTACGACACCTTTGAGAGCGCTACCCGCCCCGACGTGTTCATGATTTGCGAAACATGGCAGGACGAGGCTTCGCTTAAAAAGCACATGGCCGCCGACCACTTCAAACTCTATGTAGGCCAACTCGAAAAGCTCGGCACACTCAAGCTCGAGCAATTCACTTTTGCCTAAACACCATAGCACGTCACACGCGCTAATGGGCACAGCACACCGTAAGGACACGCTGCCCCGTTAGCGCGTTTTTCAAAATTGGCATCAAAAGCGCGACCGTTTTTGTTGCATTATAAGTTGCCTGAAACGCGCTACAAAAAACGCAAGCACTAATGGGGGCGACGCGTCTCGCGTCGGGATAATTAAAAGG
>OGOX01002631.1_pt1 | contig 10129 bp, 16 predicted proteins | sample 1552761 | NCBI WGS metagenome assembly OGOX01 (sample SAMEA2580212, study PRJEB22360) | human gut metagenome | biome: human gut; feature: human-associated habitat; material: faeces | place: Denmark | collected 2008/2010 | reverse complement strand
GGCTGTGTACTCGTGTTGCCCATCGTGACGAACGATGCCGCGGCTCGCATGAATGAGAAAGCCGACTATCAGGTTCCGCCACCGTTGGTCACGCTCGTCGTTGAGGCGGTGGATCACGGCCGGTCCGTCACCTTCATCGGGCTTCCGTTCGATCGTGACTCTCCCGCCTGTACGCGTTGGGCTTGCGGTCCGGGTTGGCATGGGAGGTGTGGCCGAGGGATGATGCCGTGATGTCGTGTAGTCGTAGGATTCTTCCTTGACCGTCCGCTAGGTCCGATATCCTCCCTCCTCTTGCGGGCGCTTCGAGCATGATCGTGTCCGTCATTTGCCTATCCTCCTGTTGCGTGGATTACGGTTTCATGTTGGTCACGCTGAAATTGTTTGTTATTAGTCGTTCACACTTATCTGTTGTAGGGTTTTGATGATCAGGGAGAGTTTCGCGTCCAGATCCAACAGTCGGACCTCCGGAACCGGAGTCGGAACGGCGTATTGCACGCCGAGGATATGCTGCAGGGTCTTGCTTTCCGATGTCATACCCACTGCCATGCGATTCACTACCTGACGTTGATGTTCCTGCACTGTCCTTGTGTAATGACGCATCACGACCTCTTGGGTGGAGTCTCCGATGTTGTCCATCGTTTCACGGATCGTGCCGCCGTTCTGCATGAGCAGGGTCGCATGAGTGACACGCAACGTACGGAACGTCGCTGTCGTGCATCCCGCCTGTTCGCGCGCTTGACGGAAATGATTGCCCAGGGTCGTCGGGGCGAGTGGTCCCTTTCCCCGACGGGACTGGAATAAATACGGGCTGGATTCGTCTTTTCGATTGGCGATATGCTCGCGGACCAATGGCACCAGCAGGTCAGGCAACGGGCACACGCGTTTGGAATGCTTCGACTTGGTCGGCCCTAATCTTAATTCTCCCAGATCGTGTTCCCCACGGCAGACCGAATGATTCACCATCATGGTTCGGGCTTCAAGATTGAAATCGGATACTCTCAACGCGCATGCCTCGCCGATCCTCATGCCACCGGCCCATGCGGCCAAGAGGACACTTAACCGGTCGTATTCCGGCATCGACTCGTATAGGGCGGCCAGTTGCGTGCCCGTCAATGGCGGCACCTCCCACGATTTGGGTTCCGGATCAGGTGGAATCGGTAGGGTGAACGGGTTCGACGCCAGCAATGGCATTCCTGTACCGAACTTGTCCGAGCATGCGAGATTCATGATGGCTTTCAGTCTCTGGCACATGCGGGGGAACACCCACTCGCCTTCCGCGTGCTCACCGAAGTACCATTTGGAAATCACGTCCGGAGTGATTTGCTTGACCGTCATGCCGCCGAACACGTCTTTTAAATGACCCACGTCCGTCCGCAGATTACGTCTTGCCGCGCCACGCAGCGCGGTGCCATCCGGTTTTCGATGCGTATCCACATACCAGTCGGCAAGTTCATCGAATGTCATCGATCCCGCTTTTTCCCGACGATCCCTGTCGGTCGGATGCACCCACTGTTTTAAACCACGACGGTGCATTTCGACCAGCTCATGTTCGCCGGCAAGCCATGACTCAGCATCCCGCACACTTTCAAATGATCGTTGCACTCGGCGTCCATCCACGGGTGACGAATATCGTGCAAGCCATGCGCTAATCGACCCGTCGGATCGTTTCCGCGCAACGATCGTTCCGAATCTTCTTATCCTTGTGACTTCCAGATCTGGGTCCGTCATATCAGGTCCTTCCACGCGTCAGCGTCGGCAGGGACGCCCGATTCAGGGAGGATTGCAAGGCAATGAGAGCACGAGCGTCGTCGCCATTGAAAGAGCATATGCATCTCCGGGAGACGAAGCCCCTCGATGCAAAAAAGATAGCGCATGACAGTTGATTCGGCAAAATCGGTCAGACCTATATGCATGGCGTTTTTTTGGAACCTTAAAATGCATCTGAAACGGCACCTGGGAATGAAAAACCGGAAGGGAATATGTTGTGACGTCTTCGTCTGTTCCCTTCCGGCCTCTCTAGAGTGCAGAAGCGTTCTGTTATATGGTCTTTCCTGGTACTTCATGCGTCTTGGGAGCCAGTGACATCCACCAAAGAAGCAACATAAGTAGCATGAGATCTTTCGAGTCCAGGTGGGGGAGCAAAAAGGACTATGTCTAGGGGGCTATTCCGACCCCCTAGACATGACCGGTCCGAGTCCACCTATTCGTACTGGCACCCTCTCGGATACGGCTCGTCCGAATCCATCGCCTACGACCGAAATCTTGCCGTGCGGACGGCCTTTTCTTCGTGATTTGCTTGATTCCACGGTGCAAGGCGGCAATAGGTTGTGTTGAGCCAATGGATTAGCGATTATTCACAGATTGTGCATTGATTGCGCCTACCGTATGATTCACAGTGTTGCAGATGACGGGGATTAGCCTACCGTTTCGGACAATCTCCGTGCGAACAGCGGAAGGCGCAAGACGCGCAAATGCTCGATTTCTTCGCTCATGGTACGCGGCGGATGGCGTTTGGAGCTGACCAGTCTGCGCATGGCGTCCATCGCTTCTTCTGGATGTGCATCGAACACGGAGGTAAGGAAAACATCCGGCGATTGAGCGTGCAGTCCGTACCTGGAAAGTTCGTCTGCGGGGAAATCCTTGAGGTTGAATGTAACGATGGTTTCCGCACCGGCCCGACGGGCGGCCGCGACCACATGCCCGTCGTTGGGGTCCGACAAATTCACGTCCGGTTCAAACCGCTCCCAATCCTCCGCCATGGCCATCGGAAAGGCCCTGCAGATCGCGTCAAGAAAACCGCGGGCCCGGACGTCGGGCACATGCCGCACTTCCATGATGGCCAAGCGTGCCTCGTCCATGACCCTCGCAGACCATGCTGGCTCGCACAGACCAGCCTCGGCCAAGCTAAGCAGTGGGTCGATGATCCACGTAGGTACGAACAGGTTGGCGTCAAGCAGCGCAATCATAAGGGCACTCTACTTATCGAACCGGGACAGGTAATCCGAATAGTCGATGTCGTACGCGCCGTCCTCATCGGCGATGGAACGCATCTCATCCAACGCCTTGGATGTGGCCTCGTCGCGCCTGCGCTTGTAGTCGGTCACATCCGAAAGCCTCAGGAAACGGTAACTGCGCTCCCCCATGCGGGTGTACGGAATCATGCCCGCGTCCAGCATGCGTGTGAGCGTGCGTTGGGAGGCGATATGCCAAAACGCATGGCCCATTCACCGCCGTCCAGCATGCGTGTGAGCGTGCGTTGGGAGACCCCAAGAATACGCGCCGCCTCGCCAGTCGTGATACGCTCGTCATCCGCCACCGCCCGTTCCGGCTCCGCAAGCAGAAACTCCCTAACGCGCCTGTAGTCGTCCGGCGTCAACGGGATACGCGTGCCGTCCACCCCTTGCAGGAACGCTCCGGGAACTCCGCCAGCAGAGCGCCGTGCCTTAGACCTCGTCCTATGGACTTTGCCACCCATCATCATGGTCATCGCAACCACCTCCATCCGTTTTCATCATGCGGCAAATGGACACAATGGACAATATGTGGATCGGGATAATCTAGACTGCTTTCAGGTTCACCGCGGCCACCTTGACCGATACTTCTCCTTCTTCGGCGAATCCTCGTCGCCGTCGGCAATCGCGGTTTCGGAGGTCTTGCCGTTTCAGTAGCTCCAGTTGTTCCAATGCAGGCTCGCTCGGTCCGCGTTGTAGCCGAACGGAATCATGACGAACCGTTTTCGCGAGCGGCGAGAACGGCATTGCGAAGATCCCTCGACCCTGCCACCCCATGGATCGTCCCTCGCTTGGCATGCGCAGGTATCGAAGACTCGCCAGATCCGTGCAGCATCATTGCCTTGCGATTCCGGCGAAACGTCAAATCGGCCATGAGCGGCCAAAACCTCTTGACGCAAAAAACAACGCCGCCTTATAATCAGCCCATACTGCCGATAGATCGAATCGTCTGCAACCGAATCGAGAGGAGGCGAAATCATGTATGACGAGATTCCGAGTCTGCTGTATGTCGCCGGAGCTTTAATCACCGTGCTTTCATGGACTCTTTTCGCATTCTCGAAAACCATCCGTCCAGAAGGTCGAAGAGCCTTCATCCTGTGCCTCTCCGTTATCTGGATATTGTTCTTTGCGAGTTCGACACTGGCACTCGTGCCATATCCGCTTTTCGAGGCGTACTCAGGATTCATGGATCCCGATGTCCTCGATTTCTATGCCCAGCCGGTCATACGGCTATTGCCGGCGGTGACCTGCGGAGTGAACCTGTGCGTGTCGGCAGGCTGTTCCATGGTTCTTGTAGGCAAGCGTTCGAAGCGATAGGCCTTCGCTCCGGATGCCGACGGAAGGTCAATCCCCACTGGTGCAGAAAAAGGCCGAGTCCGTCCACGTCGAGACCGACAGAAATCCATTGGTCTTTCCATTCAAAACGACGCAAAGTCTGCCGTTCGCGTTGAGACCGGCAGACGAGCCGCACTTCTTCTGCTTGAAACGACGCAAACCGGGCTGCCAGCGTTGAAATCAACAGAAAACCGTTGACTTTTCTGCTCGAAACGACGATAAAGCTACCATTTGCATCGAAACCAGCAGAACAATCGCAATTCATCCGCCCATTCCGACGCAAACATGAACTTTTCCGTCGGAATGGGCAGAACAATCGCACTTCATCTACCCAAAACTACGCTGCGGCAGGCTGCGCAACAGAATATATGACCGTTTTTTATTCTTTCTTTAAGATGAACCGATGAGTCTACAATAGAAATGGCGATTGCGGCATGACGTACGCATACTTTCCTGCCTATAGTGAAGGCACAACAGAAAAACAACAGAAGAACGAAGAACAAGAAAAACAACACAATAGCGACGCACCGCACGATGTAGAGAAGAAAAAAGAAGCAAGAAACCAGGCGGTCGTCCGAAAGGAAACATCATGAAGAACAACGACACTTTCAACCAGATCCTCAACTCCAACCTCGCCTCCATGGATCCGGGCTTCGGCCAGTTCGCCCTCGCCAAGGCATCCTCCGACCTGTTCAAGAAGGTCATCAACAAGTAAGGCGCAAAGACTTCTTCTGTTTCTTTTCAAAAGAAAAGGTGCCGCACCAGATTCCGTGGGAATAATGGTGCGGCACCTTTTTTCTTTTCAACCCCGGCGTTTTGACTTGGCCTACAACGGCATTCCAATGGATGCGCTTCGGGATTAGCCCCTTCCAATCAAAGTCGCGTTCAAACTCTTGATATCTCAACCTCCACACTACGCAACGATCCCACAATCACCTTCATCCATTCTCCACGCATATTTCCGTTTCGTCAAAAACAGCGGCTTACCCCCCCATTCACACTTTCGAGTGCACTCCACACGCACCGCACGACATAAGAAATGAGAGGGCAGATTGTAACCGAAAGATTACATCGGTCAGGTAATGTGAACTAAGTAGTGATTGCGAGCGAACGAGTGCCATAGAACCACGTGCCGCTAACACTCCCCTTCGGTCGATTCGTTTTATGCCAAAACACGCGCAGCAAACACTATCATAACCAACATTCGCGGCTTCCGTATGCACAACACTTGGAAAGCTTGAATCATCAAATAACAGTTCGCCGCCAATGAATGCAATCAGTCGCAGCCGATCATCTAGACCCCAGCTGAAGTGCTGAACCGCAACTGACCTCATCACGCATAAAACAAAATTTTTCATTTTGTGCAAATAGCTCAGTCTCAAATCTTCCATTTTGTGCAATTTTATCCTTTTCAAATCTTCTATTTTGTGCAACAAACGCTTCCTATGCTATGCTTTTCAAGGATTCATCGCACTAAAGGGGCTGCCGATGCTGAAACGTAAGATCACACAGCAACTTATCGACTGGAAAACATCATCCGAAAAGGCAATGCTCGTCACTGGAGCACGGCAAATCGGAAAAAGCTACGCAATACGCGAATTCGCCAAACAGGAATACCAGACGTACGTTGAAATCAATCTATATGACAACAAAGCGGCCACAAAAGCACTGCTGACAGCCTCCAGTATGGATGATTTCCTCTCCCGACTTTCCTTATTCGCCCAAACCGACATGATCCCCGGCAACACCCTCATCTTCATCGACGAGGTGCAGGAAGCACCGGATATCATGACGATGGTCAAATTCCTGGTGCAGGACGGTCGGTTCGACTACATCTTCTCCGGTTCCATGCTCGGAACAGAATTCAAAGGCGTACGTTCATATCCGGTAGGATATGTGACGAAACGAACTATGCGCCCTATGGATTTTGAAGAATTTTGTTGGGCGATCGGCATACGTGAAGCAACATTGGAAACCATACGTCAATGTTGCAAAAACAAAAGCCCCATTGATGAAGCCGTGCATGATGCGATGATGCGCAATTTCCGCACTTATCTTGTTGTAGGCGGTATGCCGGACGCAGTGAACGCTTTTCTGAACTCCAATGGCGATCTGTCGGCCGTAAGACGTGTCCAATCTGATTTGAATCGTCAATATCGACATGATATTTCCCAATACGCTGGCTCCCGCACATTGCAGGTGAGAGAAGTGTTCGAGCAGCTGCCAGCACAGTTGACGGAAGGCAATGGCCGTTTCTCCGTGACCGCGATTGGCGAAAACGCAAGGTATTCCCGCAATCAGAAAGATTTCGTATGGCTGTCGGACGCTGGCGTGGCACTGAAAACCGATTGCGTGGCCGAACCGAAATCGCCACTGAAACGTGGCGCGCAATCCCCGAAATTTAAGCTGTACCAGTCTGACACAGGCATGCTGATGGCAAGGTATCCCACCACCACGGCACAAGCGGCATATTTGGATGATCGCAATCCCAACCTTGGGGCCATTTACGAGAACTTTGCAGCCCAAGAACTGACGGCACAGAGGATTCCACTGTATTACTACATGTCAAAAAAGAAGGGCGAAGTCGATTTCATTGCAGACACCCAAGACGATTCCGTAATGCCGATAGAAGTGAAATCTGGCAGGAGTTACATGACCCATGCGGCCATCGACGCATTGCTTGCCAACCCGGAATACCAATTGAAACAAGGCATTGTGGTCTCCCGGTCGAACGTGCTGCTTCAAGGGAACGTGCTGAATTTGCCGTTATATGCCCTATGGTGTCTAGCGGATGTGGCCGGGCTTGTCGCTGAAGACGACGAGCCCGATCAGCCATTCACCATGCTGACGCAGACTGTGTGAAATCCCTTGCCGACGCTCCAAACGCCTATGTAACGCCCTATATAGCGTCTACGCAACGCCTATATAACGCCTATAATTTCGCTGACAGCGCGCGATTTTTACCACTCCTCCGCGCTTTCGCATGCGTTCCACACGCACCAGACGGCGTAGGAGATGAGCGGGCAGATGGTGGCGGAAATGATCACGTCTGTTGGATAGTGCAGGCCGAGCAGCAATCGCGAGCAGGCGACCGCCACGACAAGCGCGACAGCGCCGATAATCGCCCTGCGAAGGAACACTCGTCTTCTGTTTGCGCGCTCGTCATCTTCGCCGTCGGGGAAGCGACTGCGCGCGAAATTACGCACGATGAGAATCATCATGACCGATACGATCACCGCGGCTGCAGTATGTCCGCTGGGAAAGCTTGGATCGCCCGGCAGCAAACCGCTACCGACGGACGTAATCGGACGGGGACGTTCAACCAGCCATTTGACGCCGGTCACATACAGTATCGGTGCCACCGAAACGATAACATCGCGGATGACGACGCGTCCGCTGCCGGTAATACGCGAATCGACAACGGCGAGCGCAGAGACGATAGCGACGCACCCAACCGTCGAGAACAGGTACGCAAGTACCGTGGAGCAGTCGCGCAATCCTTCTGGCAACACTGTTAAAGCCTGCAAAATATTGGTTTCACGTATTGTTGCGACTGTCGAATTGCGCAACGCAACACCAATCATCGGCACAATGCCGCACAGTACCGCAGTTGCGATCACAACAGCCGCCGTTCTTGCGACACTTCTGTTCTTCATGCGCATGATTCCAGTTAAGCACAGTTCACCGTGCCGTTACCGTATGTTCGCATCCGGCGTATCCCCGGAAAACGGCAAATCGTCAGTTAAGACGTCCCCAATCCAGCAGAGTCATGCAGGACGGGAGCAGGCCCGCCCACAGAACCTCGTCACGGAGGCGGGCCGCATCGACCCGGGATCGTTCAAGAAGGTTTATGTACTTGCCGATTTTGTAGGCAAAATGGCGAGCGCAGTAGCATTGTTCGTGTACCTCGCTGCATTCGGGATTCGCACAGTATGATTCGATATAGTATTCCGCACGGCAATCGCAATGCAGACGGGAATGCGCGAAGATACAGGCCCCATCTTGTTCGACGACTTCCCGAACGTCGTTGTCACCATCGCTATTGCCCTCGCCACTGCCATTGCCATCGTTCCAGACGACATCCTGCGCGTCTCCTTCACCCAGCCTGCGCCGAAGAAGATAAACGGCTTCGCGTAGCTTTCTGTAGTCGTCGTCGCTCCCCCTGCGTTCGACGAGTTCGCGTAGTACGCCGTCGTTTTGTTCGATGTACTGCGCCACGTCCTTATCGTCCGCTCCCCCATTCTTTTCCAGGAAACGGCGGAACGAGACGTCACCACTATCACTGCTGTCTTCGTCGAAAACCTCGTTCCTGCATTTTCTGACAGACCGTACGGCAATATCGACGATCATGCCGTCGTCCGGCGTGCCCGTGAAGCGGCCGTACAACTGCGTTCTTCCCGCCAGTATGGGCAGTGCCACGCCGGTTGAAGGCTCGACGAGGAAGAACATGTGTCACCTTCCGTGGCGCTTCCTTCACGTCTCGGACGTATTTGAGATCCATCGCCGTTTGAAAATCGCTGGGCGAAATCACATTTCTAGATGTCACCACCTCGACGGACATCGGCGAACCAGCGTTCCCGCTGGAGGCTCTCTGCGCACGCAGCCTCAGCCGAGGCAACGCGTAGCCGCAAGTCATGCGACCGTCCACGTAGCGCGAATCGTACCAAGCGGCATGCTGGCGGAGGCTGCCTCCCGCACCATGAGAAAGGGGGATGCGAATAATCGGCCACCTTTCGCAGAATCGTCCGGAAACACGAAAATAATGAGAGAAAAATGCGGAAGATATGTAGGGGTAAACCGACTTTATAGCTGGGGAGAAGATGCGGAATCCCATTTCGTGCAGAACGGATTCCGGGCTAAGGTGCCATTTTCCGGACTCATATTCCACGGTGCAGGAAAATTTTTCCCACGTTCGCCCTTCGAGACTCTCCATCGTTCCCACCTTCCATATTTTCCAAAAGGACCACCCGCATCGGCAATCCAATCCGCATGAAGACGCAAGCAGCCGACTAGTCGGAGCTAACAGAAAACCGAACGTCTTTATTCCCGAAACAAGCCGCTCATCAAAATATCTATTTAAAAAAGTTGTCGATTGCTTTCTTTAAAAACTGAGCGTTTGTTGCGTCAACGGATTAGCGGGCTTCCTCGGCGCGGTCATGCAGTTCCTCGGCGATGTGATACCAATGCTGCACGGTATTCTCCAAGAAGAAGTAGTGGCGCAGATAAAAGATCAAAAGCACAAGAAGAATAAGATAAACCACCAGCGACACGGGCAGCGTGGACGGTACCAGTACCACAAAAGCGAGCGAAGTCAGGAATAGCGCGATGGTGATGAACAGGACGATGAGATGGATCAGCCGTTCATGCTGCAACCACTGCAGTTTACGCAAATGCCAATCGAGAAGCCGCTGCGGGGCCTCCCCTTGCATCAATGCGGTGTCGATATACGATTCGTGCTGCGCCGCCCAACGTCTCATATTCAACCCGAACCGGTCCGTCTTCCGCCGGCCGCCTTGCGCTTCCCTGCGATCCGCCACATTGCCATCAGCCTTCATACCATCCAGTGTATGCGCCATCGCAACGAAGCGTTCACTCATCAACCAATCGAACACAACAACAAGCAGAGTCATCGTCAGAGGCTTTCCGCAACGCGATACAGTCAAAATCAAGAATCACTTTTCTTCCCCTTGATTTCGCTATGTTTCTCACACCCCGTTGTTTAAGTCACTTATGTCGAAGACGGGCGGTAGGCAAATCGCTCGGGAATCGCCTACCGCCCGTCC